>Ga0209266_1001389_pt1 | contig 16097 bp, 19 predicted proteins | sample GraSoiAngelo_132_FD_185889 | JGI IMG/M metagenome (GOLD analysis project Ga0209266, IMG submission 185889) | Grasslands soil microbial communities from the Angelo Coastal Reserve, California, USA - 14_0929_02_40cm (SPAdes) (version 2) | ecosystem: Environmental > Terrestrial > Soil > Grasslands ...
GTCAACTACGAACAGGCCGTCGAGCCCTTCCGCCGAACCAACCGCCTGAGCGACAGCGAACGCGCAATGCTGATGGGCGGTGCCTGCGCCAAGGCGTATGGCTGGTCTCCGAAGAAGGCGTGATCGTAATTCCTGGGTGAAGTCTGGGTAAACGAAAGGGGCTAGCGGCTCTTGCGTCCGCTAACCCCTCGTCTTCGATGGTTGCGGGGGCTGGATTTGAGCCAGCGACCTTTGGGTTATGAGCGCGCGAAGGCCAGAAACGGCAACCCTCTGATCTCGCAGGCGATATCAAGATAACAGTCGAGACGTTCGCCAGTTAGGTGATGCGCGGTGGTCTCGGATGTTTGGTCTCGTTTCAGCGTGTTTTGGGGTGGTGTGGGAGCAAATCGGGAGCAGATGACCTGTTGGGTTCTTCTCAAAGGTGACCTTTTGGGAACGGCGCGATCCCATAGAACTGCTCGGGGTGAGCGGCGCGCCGCTGTTGACGCGGCCCGCTGTGCATCGTTGTGGCGCTGACCGCGGTGAGTGGCGTGCCGATCTCCGCGCAGTGGTGACGAGCGAAGGCCGAGGCCGGGGCACGTGCCGGTCGACACCGGCACGGCCTCGGTCGCGGCCGGCCTCGCTCAGGCAGCCTTGACTTCGATCGTCCTCGGCGTCGTGGCTTGCGGCGCGGGGACCCTCACCTCGAGCATGCCCCTCGCGTACTTCGCCTCCACTTGGGCGGCGTTGACGCCTTCAGGAAGGGCGAAATTCCGCTCGAACGCGCCGTACGCGACCTCGCGGACGAAATAGTCCTTGCCCACGGTGTCGTGATCGGCCTTGCGCTCGCCCTTGACGGTGAGGACATTGTCCATCAAGGACACCTTCACGTCCTGCGGATCCACGCCCGGCAGGGCGAGCTGGATGACGTAGGTGCCGTCCTCCATCCGCCCCTCCGCAGCCGGAAGCCACGACGCACGCTGAGCGGTCTCATCCGTGGCGCCGCCGAAGAACCTCTCGGATAGGTCGTTGACGTCGGGGTGGAAATGGAACTGCCGGGTCGGGGACCAGCGAAGCATGGTGTTCATGGTGCTCTCCTCTCGAAGATCTTCGTGTTTATAACTCCGGGTTAAAACCATCCCGGACAGGTCTGTTTTCGTACGCCGGGGCTCCTGCGCTCTGGGACGATGGTTTCCATCCTATTCACCGCGCAGCACCCAGGTACATCGACATGAAGTGCTCGCGCTCCGATTCCAAAGTCTTTCGTCTGTCACGTTCGAGGGTTGTCTTCACTCGGTGGCCCGAACCCGTCAGGCACGCCTCGTAGTACCGCCTGAGCCCTTCGACGCCATCTTTTGCAAACGCGTTTTCCGCGTGCTCCTTCAGCTTCCAACCCGGGATCAAGTCCTTACCGCCTTCGTATACATCCAGAACGACCGCCAGCATCGCCGCCCCTCTATCCACTTCCACCTCCTAGTCTCCTCTCACCGTTCACCGTATTTCCGTCCCTCTGTTTGGGGCCGATCCGGAAAACGTCAGCCGTCTTTGCGGTCAGTTCCCCCTCAGTCCTGCTCGGCCCGCCACGCTCCGCTGGTGGCGAACCGCCTTGGCCTGACCCTCAACGTTGGCGAGGAGGGCCAGGTGGTTATCCCGCTTCAGCCCCACTTCGATGAGGGCCCGGAGGACGATCTGGAGGCTCACCGGGAGCTTGAGCGCGGTCGTCGCCTCCCCCGCCAAGACCCGAGCCCGGTCCAGAACGTCCTGCGTGAGAATGAGGAGGACTTTCGTCTTATTCGGGAACATCACCACTCCCTGCCGGCCCAGCTGACTCCTGACCGGACACGCAGCCCCATCTGGAGGTATATAAGTTATATTTGATATATAATTTATATAATAATAGACGCGGTAAGTCAAGCGAGATCAGCGGGGAGCACTACTGCTTCGGCAATCGAGACGCGGAGGCATGCAGCATCTCGCGTTCCATACGAACCGCGCGAACTCTGAAAGCTTCTGCTCGATCTACTCTCCGCCCCGAACGGCATTGGGCTGGAGATCACGACCAACCTCACCCAGCCAGAATATGAGGTGGTCGCATCCGTCTACCCAGACCGAGGCGGAGGTGCGCCGAGAGCTCGTAGAGCTTTACGGCTCGGTGGACATCATCCCTTCCTGAAGAGCTCTTGGATGTCCCAAAACGTAGGTGATGGCAATGCAACTGTTCTCTGACCGGGCAGTTTCACTTCAGTCCACGGACACCGTTTTCCCCAGGCGAAGAGGGTTGGCTTCCCTCTCTCAGTGAGTTCGCAGAAGATGTAACAGCGCGCAAACATCGACACGCTCATCGAGCTCAAGGCGTAATATCGCCAGGCACGCGACGACATGCCGGAGGCGCGACTGGACATCGCAGTGGTGACAATGCAGGAGCGCCGTCAGCCGTGACGGTGCCGCACGGCCCCGTCGACGTGCTCCTCGCGGAGCTCCATGCCTCACGCGGAGGCTTGACCGCCGACGAGGCGCGCCGAAGGCTCGGCGAGGTCGGCCCGAACGAGCCCGCGCGCGCGCCGCGCACGGCCGGCCTCGTCCAAATCCTCTTGCTCCTGGCGAATCCGCTGGTCATCATTCTGCTGATCGCGAGCGCCGCCTCCGCGATCCTCGGCGAGCGGGTCAATGCCTCCATCATCGTTCTCATGGTGGCCCTGAGCGTCGTACTCAACTTCGTCCAGACCTATCGCTCCCATCGCGTCGCCGAGCGGCTGCGCGACACCGTGGCGCCGACGGCGACCGCCCTCCGCGATGGAACCTGGCTCGAGATTCGACGGCGCGAGCTGGTCCCCGGTGACATCGTCCGACTCGCGGCCGGCGATCGCGTTCCTGCCGACGCGCGCCTCCTCGAGGCGCGAGACCTCCACGTCCAGCAGGCCGCACTGACGGGCGAGTCGATGCCGGCCGAGAAGGACGCGGCCGACATCGAGATCGCGCCGCGGCAGCCGGCGCACGCACGCAACGTGGTCTTCCTCGGCACGTCGGTTGTGAGCGGCACGGCGACCGCGCTGGTCGTCGCGACCGGGCCGCAACCGCGTTCGGCGACATTGCCGCGCGCCTGTCGACGCGCCCGCCCGAGACGGAGTTCGAGCGCGGCACCAGGCAGTTCGCGCTCCTCATCATGCGCACGGTGTTCTTCCTCGTCCTCTTCGTCCTCCTGGCGGGCGCGCTCCTGCATCACGCGTTTCTCGAGTCGCTGCTCTTCGCGGTGGCACTGGCGGTGGGCCTGACGCCCGAGTTCCTGCCAATGATCAGCGCCGTCACCCTCTCCCGCGGGGCCGCGCACATGGCGCGCCAGAAGGTGATCGTCAAGCATCTCGAGGCGATCGAGAACTTCGGCAGCATGGACGTCCTCTTCAGCGACAAGACCGGCACGCTCACGAGCGGTGAAATGGTGCTCGACCGCCACCTTGACCCGCTCGGCCAGGTCTCGGAGCGGCCGTTGGCCCTCGCGTACGTCAACAGCTCCTACCAAACGGGCATTAAGAGTCCGCTGGACGGGGCGATTCTGAAACGTGGCGCAGCGGCCATCAACGGATACCGAAAGATCGACGAGATCCCGTTCGACTTCGAGCGCCGACGACTCTCCGTCGTCGTTGAGAATGGCGGCGGGCGGCTACTGATCACGAAGGGGGCTCCGGAGGGCGTCATCGCCCGCTGCACGGCGTACGAGACGGATCGTGGCAGCGCTCGCCTCGATGAGGCGATGCGCGCGCGCTGCGAAGCGACCTACCGCGACCTGAGCGCTCACGGATCTCGAGTCTTGGCCGTCGCTTACGCGAGGGTGCCGCCCCAAGCCGTGTACTCGGCCGACGACGAGCGTGAGCTCGTACTTGCCGGCTTCGTGGCCTTCTTCGATCCGCCGATGGAGGGAGTCGCCGAGACGCTCCACGCGCTCCGCCGCGACGGCGTTGTGGTGAAGATCCTCACCGGCGACAACGAGCTCGTCGCCCAGCACGTCTGCGGTCAGGTCGGCCTCGACAGTGCCCGCATCGTCGCCGGCGACCAGATCGAGCGCATGACCGACAGCGCTCTCGCTGCGGTAGCTGAGCAAACGACCGTCTTCGCCCGCGTCTCACCCGCGCAGAAAAACCGCATCATACTCGCACTCAAGAGTCGCAACCACGTCGTCGGCTTCCTGGGCGACGGCATCAACGACGCGCCCTCCATCCACACGGCGGACGTCGGCGTGTCCGTTGCGACCGCCGTCGACGTCGCTAAGGACGCCGCCGACATTATCCTGCTCGAGCGCAACCTGAACGTCCTGCACACCGGAATTCTCGAGGGTCGCCGGGCCTTCGGCAACGTGATGAAGTACCTGTTGATGGGGACCAGCTCGAACTTTGGCAACATGTTCAGCATGGCCGGCGCGTTTCTCTTCCTGCCGTTCCTGCCGATGCTGCCGACCCAGATCCTGCTCAACAACTTCCTCTACGATCTCGCCCAGGTCACGATCCCCACCGACAATGTCGACGAAGCATTCATCCGGACCCCGCAGCGGTGGGACATCGGGATCATCCGGAGGTTCATGGTGGTGATCGGGCCCATCAGCTCGATCTACGACTTCCTCACGTTTGGGGTGCTGCTGTGGGTCTTCCGCGCCTCCGAGGCGCTCTTCCAGACGGGTTGGTTCGTCGAGTCGCTCGCGACGCAGACGCTCGTCCTCTTCGTCATCCGGACTGCTGGCAATCCCTTGCGCAGCCGGCCGAGCCTCCCGCTGGCGGTCACCACTGTGCTTGTGGTGCTAATCGGTGTGGTCTTGCCCTTCACGCCGCTCGCCGCTACGCTCGGCTTCGTGCCGCTCCCGGGCGCGTACTTCGTATTCCTCGGCGGAGTGACCATCACCTATCTCGCCCTCGTCGAGCTGGTCAAACGCCGACTGATGCGCAAACTGCTCGGCATGGGCACCGCAACGCCTGCGGCCAGATCAGTCACCCCCGCATCATAGGTCCTCTGATGCAGCAAGGTACGATCGTGGAGGGCATGCAATGGCCACGTACGCCGAGATTCAGAAGTTCGTGCAGCGCCACCACGGCTTCATCCCGAAAACGGGGTGGATCGCTCATGTCAAGGAGGTTCACGGCGTACCGACGCTGCGTGGGGCGAACCGGGCCCGTCGGGATCGTGACATCGAGCCGTGCCCGCCCGAAAAGCGTGAGGCGATCGAAGAGGCGCTTCGGCATTTCCGCGTGATTTGATGGCGGAATGGGCCGGTATGGTCGTCGAAACGGCGTGTACCGTCACGGTCGCCGGAACGAGTGTTTCACCTATTCGCTCGATATCATCCGACGAGCGGGGTTGACGAAATGCGCCCGCCTCGCCGCTTTGCCGCCGTAAGGTGGCCTCGCCCACGCCGAGCTTACCGCGGGTGATTTAACCTGGATTGGTCCGCGGAGCGGTGCCCACAAGTATTCGCTCACGACGGCGTCCAGGTTCCGACCCAACCCCTTCGCCGAGCTTCGTGACGCCCAGCCGTCGAATTTTCGGAGACGGGGCGGAGGCGACTTACGAATGATTACGGAGTCGAGGGCATGGGAGGCTCGCCCACACCGGCGTCCACCTCCGCGGCGCAATAGCGCGGGGTTCTCCCGAATGATCCAGCTGACGGCGAGGAGATCGACGAAGGCGCGGATCGCCCGGGTTGCCGATGCCGAACTTGGATCGTCCAAAGCGCCGCGCTCTATGCGGACGTTCGTGACGGTAAGCTCGATAAGCCCGCTCGCCGGCATTTGAACGGGGCGCGACGGCAAGATGCTAGGCGAGCGGCGATAGGAATAGGCTCTACGAAAGCGACCCGACGATCTGCCGGTACTCATCCTCAGTGAAAGCCCGGAGCGTCTCCGTCCGAACGAAGCCCATCGACGCATTGCCGAGCGCGAGCTTGGCCACGGTGGCGTCGTCGGGGGCTTCCGAGATCGCGACAGCGTCGTACTGGCCGGTCACCAGATAGAACGCCTTCAACTCACCGCCCCCTTTGCGGAATCTCTCCTTCGCGGCGTCCAGCCTCTTTGGGCCGTCCTTGATTGACTCCACGCCCTTCTGAGTGAACCGGAGCAGGGAAATGTATGTTGGCATCTGGGAACCTCCTGGTTGTGGATGGCCCTTGCGCCCCGAATCTCGTTAGGTCGGACGAAGACCTACCTCCTTCAGGACGTGCGCGGCAAAGCTCACAAGCACGTCCCGATTTCACTTCTTGAAAAGAACTTCAAGCCCATCGGCGCATGCTCGGGCTACAGTAGAGCCAGCCTTTGCTTGCCCGGGCATCTTATCCCAGCCACCTTTTTCAATGACTTCAGCTCTCTGCCAGCTACTTACTTCCGCGAGTTCTTTAAGTTTCTTTTCATGGTTCGGTTCCTTCATAAATTGGGCGACGCAGATCGCCGCCTGACTCGCCAAGACCGCCTCTTTCGTGATCGTTTGGGTAGTGCCGGCGGTTGTCCAGCCACCCCACGCAAAGCCGATGATCATTGCGATGACTGCCCCACAAATCAGGCCCCAAACTCCATACTTCACCTTCGCTGCCGTCTCTGGCTTCATTGACAAGACCTCCTGAACCGAGCGGACCGTCCCGTCGTCAACTTGTTCACGCTTCCCGACACGTTGCCGGCGGTGCGTCGGGCAAACCCTGGGGCTTATGTGACCGGTGCTTCCGGGTTAGGTCGAACCGAACCGTGCCGTCGAGAGACACCGCCGCCGAGTCGCCTCCCGCTGCCCATTCCCTCCGATCCCTGGTACGGTCCTCCGTATCAGTCTTCTCAGAATCCATTCCGTCGCATGCACGTGCGATATGTCGCCTGATACGCGGCGTCCGTGATCCCATCTGTCGCCATCCCAATAAGCTGGGGATCCGAGGACTCCATGCTGATCGGCCAGACCCAGGTGGTCCACGTCGCTGCGCTGTCCGTCCGGGCTGCCTCCACGCGCACGTAGTCCTTTGTCGTCGGAGTGGCGGTGCCCGCCTTCATGGCGGCTTGCGCGTCCGTATTGCAGGCGGCGAAATCGGCCTCTGTCGGCGTCTCGGCATACACGCTGACCGCCGCCGCGACAAGGCTCGCTAGGATGGCGCCAACAAGAGCACGCGTCACTTTTCGCATGGAGCACCTCCTGAGAGCAGTTCACAGCCCGACCACTACCGACTTCACGAGCAGCCCGGCTGACCGAACGCCCGCGCCTGGCCGTCTATAACCGACGCTCCAGGGCGTAGCTTCCGGTCGTCGGCGTCACTGACGCTCAGCCACCGAGCTCGTCGACTGACGCCGTTACGGCGGGCGCAGGGCCACCGCCACCGGCCGCGGCGTTTCGCTCGTGGTTCGCTCGCACCGCGCGCCGGATGGCGTCCAGCACGGCCGGAGCGTCGAAGGGCTTGCGCAGGAGTCCGGCCGCCCCTGACTTCTCGATGCGCTCGAGGGTCGAGGCGTCGTTATGTGCCGTGATGAAGATGATCGGTACCGTCAGCCTGTTCTGAAGGTCGAACCCGTTCATCTCAGCCATCTGGACGTCGAGCACGAGGCAGGCCGCTTGATTCCGAGGCAGCCAGTCGAGGAACTCGCGGGCGGACGCGAACGTCTCGGCCTTGTAACCGGCCGACCGCACGACGCGAAGGAGCGAGCGACGGACCGACGCGTCGTCGTCCACGATCGCGATGATCGGTACGTCCTTCACGATATCGTTCACACACCCACCCTAGGCCTGCGTCCGTCTGATCGCTATTGGACCTAAGGTCACGTGCCGCCGAGCATAGAGAGGGAAGCGAGGAGTGGGAATCAGGTCGCGGCGGCGTAATGCTCGAGGGAGGTGGCGGCGCTGCTTGCCGTGCCGTTACCAAAGTAGTCGATATACCGGTCGATCTGGCGAGGACGATCGGCCTTGAATTCCAGTCGCCGCGGACGACCAAGAGTCCGGCCGGGCTTCGAGGGCGAAGAGTTCATCGCGGCTGGAATCTAGAGCACGTCAGCCGCGCCGCCTATTGGACGTTGGTCCAACAGGTGGCCGCTGCGTCAGGCCTCCGTGACGATGACTCTCCGACGCCGCCGGCCAACCGAACGCGCTCGGCGACCGAGCCCGCGCGCATCTTCTCCATGACGCAGCCGCGATGGACCTTGACAGGGCACGCGCTCGTGGACCTGCGCGACGACGTTCGCAAATTTGCGCATCGGAAGACGCCCTCCTCGCGCTCGACGAGGGCGGGAATGTCTATCAGTACAACTTCGAAAGGAACACGTGGGCAAAGCTCGCGGCTGACAGAGATCGCGGCCAAGAAAACCTCGACGCCCGAGTGCGGACGTTAGCCATTCGTTATCAAAGACGATCAGCCGTCTGGGGCTTCTTGCAATCCCTCTCGTTCTTGTGAACCAGGACCTTTCCCGAGACAACGCCTGGTTTGGGCGACCGCCCCGGGACGATTGCTGTCGTGAACGGCTGGCCCTTGAGAATCGGCTGATCGCACTTTGCACAGGTCCACTGCTGACTCATGTTTTACCTCTCCGAAATCAGCCTATACTACGTCCTCCCGGGGGAGACGGAGTGTAGGGTGTCGAGGAGACTCGGAGGGTGGGAATGGACAGAGGGGCGGCGATGCTGGCGGTCGTCCTGGATGTATACGAAGGCGGTAAAGACTTGATCCCGGGTTGGATGCTGAAGGAGCACGCGGAAAACGCATTTGCAACAGGTGGCGTCGAAGGGCTCAGGCGGTACTACGAGGCATGCCTGACTGGTTCGGGCCACCGAGTGAAGACAACCCTGGAAGGTGACAGACGAAAGACTTTGGAATCGGAGCGCGAGCGCTTGATGTCGATGTACCTGGGTGCTGCACCGGTGAGTAGGATAGGAACCCGTCGTCCAGGGCGAGGGAGTTCCGCTCTCGTAGCGTAGGCGGCTCTCGAGAGAACAGTACACGGAGGGAGTGAGACGAGGAGCGGATCGATCCCGGCGGGGGTGTCTCTCGGGTCGGGTAATCATGGATGGTACGCCCCGGAGCACTCACGGTCAGGAGGCCAGGAATCCCGAGAAAGCCCCCCTGTCACTTATTCCGCACCGGCGGAACGGCAGGTTGGAGAGCGTGCGGCTCGCTCAGCAGCATGAGTCCATATCGGAAATCCCGGCGCCAACCCAGATGAAGCGCCGGATCTTCGGCCTCGAGAACGAGTACGGTCTCACCTGCACCCTGAACGGCGAGCGTCGCCTGTCGCCCGACAACGTCGCGCGGTACCTCTTCGAGAAGGTCATCCCCGGCGCCCGCAACGCGAACGTCTTCCTCGAGAACGGCTCGCGCCTCTACCTCGACACCGGGTTCCACCCCGAGTACGCGACGCCCGAGTGCGATGACGTCGCCGAGCTCGTCATCCACGACAAGGCGGGGGAGCGGATCGTCGACGACCTCCGGCACCAGGCCGAGCAGCGCCTGCGGGAAGACGGCATTGAGGGAAATATCCTGTTGTTCAAGAACAATACGGATTCGGCCGGCAATTCCTACGGATGTCACGAGAATTACCTCGTCAGCCGCGACGTGCCATTTCAGCGCCTGGCCGAGGTGCTCATCCCCTTCTTCGTGACCCGCCAGATCTTCGCGGGCGCAGGCAAGGTGCTCCAGACGCCGCGGGGCTTCCACTACTGCCTCTCGCAGCGCGCCCAGCACATCTGCCAGGAGATCTCGGGCGCCACGACCTCGACGCGCTCGATCATCAACACGCGCGACGAGCCGCACGCCGAGGCCGAGCGTTATCGCCGCCTGCACATCATCGTGGGCGATTCGAACATGTCGGAAGTGGCCACCTATCTGAAGCTCGGGACAACGGCCCTGGTACTCGACATGATTGAAGATGGATTCTTCGATCGAGATTATTCGCTGCAATCACCCGTGCAGGCGATACGCGACGTCTCCCACGACCCGACGTTGAGAGAGGCGATCACGCTCAAGGACGGGCGCACGTTCACTGCGCTCCAGATGCAGCTCGAGTACCTCGAGTGTGCGACGCGCTACGTGGACTCGATCAGCCCCGACCTGGCGACAAAGGACGTGCTCGCCCGCTGGGCCGACGTGCTCACGAAGCTCGACTCGGACCTGATGCAGCTCTCGCGCGAGCTCGACTGGGTGATCAAGAAGGCGTGGATCGACAAGTTCATGGACCGCGACCGGCTCTCCTGGCGCAACCCGAAGGTTTCGTTGCTCGACCTCCAGTACCACGACATCCGGCCCGAGAAGGGCGTCTACTACCGGCTTGCGCTCAACGATCAGGTGGACCGGATCACCGACGACGAGACGATCGAGCAGGCCAAACACGTGCCGCCGCAGACGACGCGCGCCCGCCTGCGCGGCGAGTTCATCCGTCAGGCCAACCTGAAGGGCAAGGACTACCGCGTGGACTGGGTCTACCTGAAGCTCAACGACCCGGAACGCGAGACGATCCTCTGCAAAGACCCGTTCCAGTCCCACGACGAGCGAATCGAGCGCCTCATCCGATCGTTTTAGCGGCAGCTTCTCAATCGTCGTCACGTATCCCTCGGATTCGTCGGCGCCACGGCCTTGGGACAGCAGCCGTCGGCCCAGAATCCATGCGCAGTGAAGAACCCGTGCGCCGCAGACCTCAGGACCGCCAAGGCCCTCGGCCTCACCCTCCCGCCCTCGCTGCTGCTGCGGGCGGATCAGGTCATCGAGTAGTGCCACTCGCCGAGCGCCGCATCTGCGGGCTCTGCGGTCGCGCCTTTGTGCTCGTCGTTCCCCATTGGCCGAAGGTCCAATACCGGCCTCCGAATCGACGCGGGTAACGTTCTTGTCATGGATCAGCGTCGCGTTCTCATCCGCCAGAAAACTGGCCGACGGTAGTCTGCCACAAGACAGCATCCCGAAATGCTTCCAGATCGCACGCAGAGAGCGGACCGCGCCGGGCCCTGACCGCGCCGAGGAGCCCGCACGACGCGGAGCACCGTATCGCGTCGCGCGAGTTGACCCACGGATTGCGTCGGGCATAGCGTCAGCCGCAGAGATTCATCGGATTCATGCTGCTGAGACGGTTCGGCGCCATTTTCCTCCTGTCGACACTCCTACTTCTGCTCGCGGTGTCTGCGAGTGAAGGGCGGGGCGGGCGTGGCGGCAGTCACCACGGTCGGCATCACGGTCACGGCAGCCAATTCATCGTAGGTGTCGGCCCCTGGTGGTGGGGACCGCCCTACCCATATTGGTACTATCCGCCCGCGTACTACGGCCCGCCGCCAGTCGTCCTAGAAGAGCCCCCGGTCTACATCGAACCGCCGCAGGGCGCTCAGCCTGGCGCGGGCATGTATTAGTACTACTGCCCAAGCGCGCACGGTTACTATCCGCAGGTGCCGAGCTGCCAAGAACCGTGGATTCGAGTCCCGCCGACGACGAACTGACGCGGCGGGTGTGTTTCTGCGCGGGTCTCTAGCGCTCGCCGCTAAGTCCGGCGCGGCTGAAACCAATGAGGTTGTCTGGCTTCATCGGGAAGAGTCCGGGAGTACTGCGCTGAAGCATATCCCACGTGACGAGGCTGTAGCTCGGCATCGATCCACGAATGGGATCGACTGGCTTGCCGACGTGATCAAGGACGACGTCGATGTCGACCCACCAACCGAGCGATCGCGTCTCTTCCATGATCTTGCCGCCAATCGTCCAGCGTACCGTGCCCAGCACTGCGTCCTTACGAGGATCAGTTGCTGCCGCGCGAAGCGTATAGTAGTCCGCCGCGGACATCGTCCAGACCAAATACTTTCCCTCGACCGCCATTGTGCTCTCTCCCGTTCAAAGCGCCATCAGCGCCGCCCGCTGCTGGGCGACTGACCGTCGTATCACCCTCCGGTGCGCAGCCCTACGACGAGGTGCAAGCGGTGACAGGCGGAGCACGCGACGTTAGGGCTCGCCAGCGCGCGCCCGTTGAGAATCAGTTCTCGGACGGCCTCGTGGGCCTCGTAGATCGTGGAGTCGGTTCCCCGGCGACACAAGGAAAGCACAGCACGCGGGCGCCGTCGCGCTGTAGCGCCGTCACCAACTTCTCGGCGGTCTCGGACAGAATCATCGGCAGCCCCCCTCGAACGCGACGCGGACGCCGCGTGCCGGGGGTGGGGAGGTCGAGCCAGATGCCAGAGGGTCTGACGCCCGATGCGCCTTTCGGAGGCCCGCGGGAAGGCCCCCGAAGTCTATCAGTGAAGCGCGGCCCACGCCGCCCGCTGCATCGGCCGCCCAGGGCGTCGGTCCTTGCGCTGCTCCGCCGGCGCACACATGACCTTACTTCTTCTGTCCGGGGCACGTCTCCCAGAAAGGGAATTCGACCTGCGGGTGGACGCCCCGCGCCCCCCTCTTGCGTATCTCGGCATCCTGTCGACGCTGATCGCTAGTTCGGCGGGGCTGCTGCACCGGCTTTGCACCCGTGTTCCGCGCCACCCCGAATGTCCCTGCCCCGGTTCACGATTAACACCTTGGTGTTATTCGCGGAATGCTGCTTTACCATCGACGAGAATTGCCGGAGGTTTGACCGTCGTCACGGACGTGTTGAGTCAGGATCAGGACCCGTGCTGGCGGTCCGCCACGCGCATCCGTAGGCAGCGTGAGTCAACTCAGAGACGACGAGATTAGAGATTCGCGCTCGGCTCCCTCTCTCCCCTTGAGCCTCGATCGGTTAGCCACCAGGGCACATCGCCTAGGCTGCCAAGGCACGTGCAACCGGCTGAGCGGATTTCAAGTCCCGCCGCCGACTACATCTAACCATCCTCAGCTAAAGACATAGGCGACGCGGAAGGTGCGAGTTGCATTGGGCTCAAGTGGAGCCGAATGAGGCCCTTTTTGGGGGGCTCGCGGGGACAGCGCTGGGCACACCGAATTCGTCCTAGAGGATTCGCCTCATATCTCGTGAGACGTCGGCGACCCCGAGCCGTCAGGAGGCGCCTGTATCGAGCGCCTCATTAGGACGAACTGCTCACCAGGCTTTATCCCTGCAGCATCGGAGGGTCGAAGCGCGTAGGACTGGGGTTTGTCCGGATCGTCTCCATGGATCACCAATGACGCTATGCGGTCCCCGTCCACGCGAATATTGATAAAGTGCGGTCCAAGTTCAGAGAATGGCAATGGCACATCACCATGCAGCCGCGAGACATCGAAACTCGACACCGACACGATCTTGGTGTCCGAAACGGTCTGTTGCGCGCCTGACGCAGCGTGTACTACCTCAAGGCGAACAACGTGCTCACCGGCTGCGAGCCGCAGAGCCATCGCCGCGAACGCTCGTACTTTGACAGGGTAGCTTCTCGAGTACATGGCGACAAACTCGCTCTCAAAGACCAACTCCACGTCTTCGGCACGACAAGCGTGGCAAATCGTGAAGTAGACGAGCTCGGCACCACCACGCTTCTCGAGTTCGTCATCTGAGCAACTGGAGTTTTGTCGCTCCAATTCGGCGATTGCCTGATCGCGGGATAGCTCGCTCAGTGGGATCTCAGCAAAAAAGAGCGCTCGCCGAGCAACGCGCTGGCCGTCGATGTAGCAAGTGAGGAACATCGGCCCGCGATGCTGGATTTCCGCAGTAACCTGGCTTACGAAATCTTGCGGCTCAGGGAAGTGCTGGAGCGTGATCGTGCCCTCGCCGAGGAGAACGCTCCGCGAAGAGGAATCCAGCACAACCCTCAGAACGTGTTCACCGTTCGTTCCCCAAAGGCCCAGCGCCACCAGAAAGGAAAGCGTGGTCGGATACCTCTCGGCTGCGGTGTAGCGCATCAAGCCGCCGAACCGTGCGAATCCTGGACGTAGCTCGGCTTCAGCACATGTCAGTAGGTAGGTCGCATGCCACTTGGGCAAGCTTCGCTCGGCTGGAACCGGGGCGAAGTCCTGAAAGCGTACGGGGTTCCTGCCTGTCAGCATAAGCCTCAGTGGCTCGACAACGGGGACGGATTGGTTCGCAGCGAGATCGGTCTGCGTCCATCGTCCCGCTTTCATCTCCATCCGCCTCGCTCTGGGCGGCTGGTCAGGATCGAGGTCGATCTGCCAGTAGGTGAATGGCCGTATCCCCCGGGATTCGACCAGCACGATTTGCAGCATCCCGCCCACAGTCAGTTCGCCAAGTCGGTGAAGCGCGTCTTCCAAACCGGGGAGCAACCTGTCGACCCGTACCTTCAAGTCGACCCGTTCAGAACGGTCGACACCATGCATCTCCTCCGCAAGATAGTCAGCCACGCCGGCACCCGAGCCCACGACGACGAAGTTATTGTTGGGGATCTGCGCTACGAAATTCGGAGCCTCGAAGGTGTAAAGCAACACGCTGCCCGATTGGCTCGTACCAGCGAGAATGAATGATGTTGGGGGTCGGTGACCGACCTTCGCGGCGTATTCTTGATAGCAGCTACGGGCGATGCGGGGCAGAACTAATACAATCCGTTCGGGCTCGGCTCTTCTCGGGTCGGCCGCAATCCGGCGACGAAGAAGTCGAGCGACCGCCTCTGGTACACGGATGTCGTCCCCCGCGTAGGCGAGCCCGACTTTGCGATCGAGAGCTAAAATTTTTTGAAGGCGATCCTCATAGTGCGGGAACTGCGGCGTTTTCCAGGTCGCCCGTGAGTCAGTGATCAGCGCCACGCCCTCGGGGAACCGACACGCTGCTGCGATAGTCACGCAATTGATTCTAGCGTAGACACTTCGCGCTGGACCCCTACCAGGCCCCGATCCATTCCCCGTACCAAGGCCGATCCATGCCTGTAAGGTCTGTGCTCTCTTGGAGTGCTCTCTAACGCGGCCTTCGATAACACAGGTTCGAATCCCCAACGGGAACAAACGAAGGGACTGTTGGCGGCCTTCCCTTAGACGTGCTGGCGCTCGCCGGCCGATGAGGACGGATAGTTGGGGTCCATTAAGCCTCATCGCCGCTAAGATAATTCTGTGAAGCGGCGCCCGCCACGGACGTGAGCGAACGACTTCCAGTGACGGCGCGCGGGACAGAACCGACGAGCGCGACGGTGGTCGGCTCGGTGTTCGACCTGGACTGGCTCCGGGGTCGCCCGGACCCAGCGCTGGCGCCCGCCGACCAGACAGAGATGCAGGCGGCGATGGCGGAGCCGGATCTCGCGTTCCCACTGCTGCCGATGCAGGTAGAGAAAGGTGGCGGTCACGACCTTCGGGTAGAACTTGGCCGGCGAGAGCGCCTCGGGCGCGAGCCCGACCTGCGCGGCGCCGTCGCTCTGGGCTACGCGCAGGGCGTTGTAGACGATCGCCGCCGCGTAGACCTGCATGGCCACCGCATTGGGATTGGCGGCGTACAGGCGATTCAGATTGAGCACTTCCTTGAGATCGAAGAACATCCGTTCCACGCCCCAGCGATGCGGGTAGAGATCGAGCGCCTCCTCGGCGCTCAAGCGGCGGGGCGCCAGCACGTTGGTGAGCAACTCGTAGCGGGTGCCCCCGCGTCGCCAGCGGATGTGCCGGAGCAATTGCGTCGGCGCGGACGCCCCCGTGCCCGCGCGCACCAGCCAGTCCTCGAGAAGTCCCCCATGGATGCGGCGTTTGCGCAGGCGCTGGAGCTTGTGCAGGCTTAGCTGCCGATTGCGTCGCACGACGCCCCAGCAGTGGTGCCGGCCCAAGGCGGCGAAGAAGTCGGCGGTACCGTAGAGCCGATCGCCCAGGACGAGCGTGTCGCGGACGAGGTCGGCCACGGCGGCTTTCGCGCGCGTCATTTCGCTGGCCGCCGCGTCGGCGCTGAAGTGCAGGTGGCGGCACAGCCCGCGCCCCACATCGTAGACTCCGAGCAGGCAGCCCGGCAGGACCACGGCGCGTTCGTTCCACAACAGCTTCAGCCGATGCGCGATGGCGGCCAAGCGCGACCCATCGAGGATCACGAGGGCGGCGAACCGCTCCCGCACGGGCGCGATCTCGGCGGCGTAGCGCGGGGGCACCGCCGTGACCACGCGGGCCGTGAAGCGTTGGAAGACCTCGGCGAAGAACGCGGGCCGCAGATCCCGACAGCGCTGAAAGAATGCTTCGGGGCTCGCCTCGATCCGGGGGAACGTCGGATCCCGCCCCTCCAGCGAGTCGACCAGGGCTTGACTCAACGCCTTCGGGGCCCGCAACACCACCGCCGTCCAGA
>Ga0209266_1001396_pt1 | contig 16073 bp, 13 predicted proteins | sample GraSoiAngelo_132_FD_185889 | JGI IMG/M metagenome (GOLD analysis project Ga0209266, IMG submission 185889) | Grasslands soil microbial communities from the Angelo Coastal Reserve, California, USA - 14_0929_02_40cm (SPAdes) (version 2) | ecosystem: Environmental > Terrestrial > Soil > Grasslands ...
AGGGCCGCCAGGCGCCGGAGCTCGATGAGGACCATCAGGCCGGCGCTCAGCGGGATGGCGCTGTAGATCCACGAGAGCCGCACCGCCCGGATGCTGAGGGCGGTATCGAAGGAGGCCACCTGCGCCAGCGTCCATCCGTATTTCCACAGCGCGATCAGGACGAAGAGCACGACGCCTTCGGCAAAGATGGCGGCGGCACGGCGGGCGGCCGGCGGTAGGGTGTCGGTCAGGGTCTCAAACCCGATGTGCGCGCCGCGGTGCGCGGCGAGCGCCGATCCATAGAAGGTGAGCCAGACGAGGAGGAATTCGGCAAACTCATCGTACCAGGGCAGCGCACGCTGAACGACATAGCGAAACCAGACGCCCAGCAGCACGATGACGGCCAGCATGAGCATCAAGACTGCGGTGTAGGCTTCCAGCGCGCTGACCAGCCACTCCGCGGCCCGGGTGAGCCACGCGGGTCTCTCCGCCACCGGCTCCCGCCGGTGGGTCTGCGTTCTCGACATGACACTACGGCCGTAGCGACTGGAGCAGCCGGATCAGTTCCGCACCATTGGGCACTTCTTTGGCGAACTGGTCGTAGATGGCCGCCGAGGCTGCGATGAATGCCTTCTTGTCGACCTCGTTGACCTTCAAATTCGGGTTGGCCTTGCGCATCTCCGTCGCCAGCGAGGCGTCCAGGCGCTCCCCCTCCGACCGCGCAAAGTTCCCGACCTCCTCTGCAATGCGCCGGAGGGTGATCCGCACGTCGGGCGGCAGGCTCTGCCACCATCGCTCGCCGGCAGTCGGGTAGGCCGGGGTGTAGACGTGACCAGTCAGCGACAGGTACTTCTGCACCTCGTGAAACTTCGCACCCCAAATCTGCGCCAGTGGATTCTCCTGCCCGTCCATCACGCCGGTCTGGAGCGCGGAAAACACCTCGGACAGCGCCATCGGCGTGGGGTTGGCCCCATAGGCCTGGAACATCCGCTGCCGCCAGACCCCGCGCGGGATGCGCAGCTTGATGCCGCGCAGATCCTCGGGTTTGGTGATCGGCCGTACGTTGTTGGTGACGTGACGGAATCCGTTCTCCCAGAACGCCAGCAGGCGCAATCCTTTCACCGGCTGGGGATCGATCAGCGCCTTATGGATCTCCGCGCTCTCCGCCACCCGCTTCATGTGCGCGCGGTCCACGATGATGTACGGCATTTCAAAGACGCCGAAACCGTCATCCACGGAGCTCATGATCGTCGACGGCAGGAACATCTCCAGCGCGCCGACGCGCACGCCCCGGATCATATCCTCATCTGTGCCGAGCTGGCTGGAGTGAAAGACGCGGACCTCGACGCGGCCGACGAGTTCCTTGCTGACGCGCTTGCTGAACTCCTGGGCGGTGAGCTCGAACAACGAATCGGGGAAACCGACGTGTCCTAACCGGATCACAATCTTTTCTTGCGCGACGGCCGGCGGCAGGATCGCGAGACCGGTCAACGCCGCGATCACCAGCGTGTTCACCCACCAGGTGACCCACCTTGTCCTACTCCCTTCGTTCGGGTGCATGACTCGCTGCGGCCGGCTCATACGATCCCCCCTCACACGCCGTCCGGCCCGCGGCATCAGCGTACCGGGACCGTGATGTCTTCCAGAAAGAACTGTTCGCAGGCCGTGACTCCCGCGCCGGGTGGGACCCGTACACCGGCCATGGTCAGCGCCATCTCCGTCCCGGCCAGCGTCGCCAGCACTTCCAGCTCGTTCAGCGCCCCCAGGTGGCCGATCCGGAAGACGCGGCCTTTCAGCCGGCCCAGCCCTGCTCCCAGTGACAAGTTGAGGTGCTGGACCGCCGCCCTGCGCACGGCGTCCGCATCGGCCCCGTCCGGGACGACCACCGCGGTGACGGTGTTGGAGTATTCTTGCGGATCGCGGCACAGGATCTGCAGCCCCCAGGCATGGATAGCGCGCCGCACGCCGTCGGCCAGCCGGCCGTGGCGGGCGAACACGCGGGGCAGCCCCTCCTCCGCCAGCATGCGGATCGCCTCGCGCAGACCGTACAACATCAGCGTGGCCGGCGTGTAGGGGAAGTAGCCCTGCCGCATCTCCACCAGCACCGGCCGCCAGTCAAAAAAGTAGCGGCGGGAGCGCACGTCTTCGCTGCGGGCCCGCGCCCGTGGGCCCACGCACACGACCGCCATCCCCGGCGGGAGCATGAGTCCCTTCTGCGTCCCGGCCAGGGCGACGTCAACCTTCCATTCATCGAAGCGGAAATCAATGCTGGCCAGCGAGCTGACCGCGTCGACGAGCAGGAGCGCCGGATGACCCGCGGCGTCCATCGCCTCGCGCACGGCGCGGACGTTGCTGGTGACCCCGGTGGAAGTCTCGTTGTGCTCCACCAGCACCGCGGCGTAGGAACGTTCCCGGTCCGCGTGCAACCGCTCGTACACCAGCGCAGCAGGCACCCCGGTCCCCCAGGGCAGGTCGACTTCATCGACACGCATGCCGAGGCGTTGCGCGCACTCCGCAAACTGGTGGCCGAACTGACCGATGTTGAACGCGAGCACGCGGTCGTCGGGGTTCAGCGTGTTGACAATGGCGGCCTCCCACCCGCCGGTGCCAGAACCGGGAAACAGCGCGATCTCCCCGGATGCAGTCTGAAAGATCTGCTTCAGACCGGCGGTCACATCCGCCACCAGCCCGGGAAGCTCCGGACCGCGGTGATCGGGGATTGGCCGGTCCATTGCCCGCAGGACGCGGTCGGGCACATTGGTCGGCCCTGGGATTTGAAGAAAATGGCGACCGGGCACGCGAGCCCTCCAATAAGGTTCAAAGTTTGAAGGTTCGTGGCCTCCAACCTCCAACCTTCAACCAGTATGACGACCAATCACGCGGCGTTGTCCGGGATGAAGGTCATTGACTGCAGCCAGGTGATGGCCGGGCCGTTCTGCACCATGCTGCTGGGCGACCTTGGGGCCGACGTGATCAAAATCGAACCCCCCTCTGGAGACTCGACGCGGCAGATGGCAGGGGCGTCCGGAGGAGAAGGCGCCAGCTACTGGGCCGTAAACCGCAACAAGCGTGGCATGGTCGTTAACCTCAAACGCTCGGCCGGTCTCGAAATCATCCACAGGCTCGTCCTGGGAGCCGACGTGTTCGTAGAGAACTTCCGCCCTGGGGTGATGGCTGAACTTGGATTAGACTACCCGTCGCTCGCCGCCCACAACCGTGGACTAATCTACGCCTCCATCTCAGGGTTCGGGCAGACCGGGCCGTACGCGGCACGTGGCGGGTTCGACCTGGTGGCGCAGGCGATGTCCGGCATTATGTCGGTGACCGGAGAGGCCGGCCTGCCGCCGATGAAGTGCGGGCTCCCGATCACCGACCTCGGCGCCGGGCTCTTTGCCACCTATGCGATCCTGGCGGCGTACGCGCACCGCCTGCGCACCGGCGAAGGGCAACATATCGATACATCGCTGCTGGAGGCCGGGGTTGCCTTATCGGTGTGGGAAGCGTCCCAGTACTGGTCTGGTGGGGGCATCCCGCAGCCGGCGGGCTCGGCGCACCGGATGTCGGCCCCATATCAGGCGTTCCAGTGCGCCGATGGCTACATCACGGTGGGGGCCGCCAACCAGCGAACGTGGGAGCGGCTGTGCGAGGTGCTGGGGCGCCCCGACCTTCCTGCGCGCCCGGAGTTTGCGACCGACGCCGAGCGCGCGCATCACCGCCGCGAGTTGGCCGCGATCATCGAGGAGATCATGCGGGCGAAACCACGGCGGGCCTGGCTGGAGGCATTGGAGAAGGCCGGCGTGCCTTGTGGGCCGATCCTGAACTACGAGCAGGTCTTCGCCGACCCCCACGTCCGCCACCGCGGCATGGTGCAGCAACTCGACCACCCGGTGGGCGGGCGGATCAACCAGCTAGGGCCGGCGGTGAAGCTGTCAGCCACGCCGGCCAGCCTGCGGCGGCCGGCCCCGACGTTCGGGCAGCATACGGCGGAGGTCTTAGGAGAACTGGGCTACGATCAGGCTGCCATCAAACAGCTGGCCGCGGTAGGAGCGGTCGTGCTGAGCTAATCGTCCTCCCCGCCTGAGATCTTGCCGCGAATCTCGCCACCGGGACGGGCCATCGTATGCACGTTGGTGTAGGTGGCACCGGCCAGAATCGCGCGGACGGCCTCAGCAAACTCCCCCGGCGCGATCCCCTGCCCAGTCGGGCCCACGATGTTATCAGCGGTAATCGTTCCCGTCACCGTCCCCGATGGTGTTGGACAGGCCGGCGTCCCTGTTGGACCACCGCTGTTCGAGCAAAGGAAGGCGATAACGCCCCCAGTGATAGCGGGCAGACCCAGATGGATGTGCGCGAATAGCACATCTCCGCCCTCCAAGCCAGAGTAGCTGAGCTCATACTCGATCGTCGCGTCGCTGATTTTCGCTCTGAACTGACCACTTCCGGCCGTGGACAGCGTCAGCGGAGTTTCCTCAAAGCCGGAGAGCGTGGCATGCACCGTGGGATTCGGCGAGGCTGGCACCGTGACCCAAGAACCGGCAAGCAGCATGAGAGAAACACTCAGGACGATTCGCCCCAGTACAACCAGTCGAGACATTGCAAACCCTCCTTTAGTATTAGAATCTGAAACCGGCCTTCGCAGCATTTCAAGGGTGCGTGACCCTTACGTCACATTCATGTCACAGTTGAATCACGTGCATCGCAACGAAATCCTGAGAAGGCCCAGGCAGGAGGGAACTGCCCCCTGTTCAACACGGGTGAACATGGTGATCCGCGGTGAGCACTCAGAGTCAGGATGAGATTCTCTTCCTGCAGGACGGGGCGCTGGCGTTCGTGACCTTCAACCGCCCCCGCGCGCGCAACGCGCTGACCTGGAACATGTACGATCGCCTGCTGGACTACTGCGAACGCATCGACGGCACCGGCGAGATCCGCGCGGTGATCTTAACCGGCGCCGGAGATCAGGCGTTCGTGGCCGGGACCGACATTGCGCAATTCCAGGCGTTCCGGACCCCGCAGGACGCCCTCGCCTACGAGCAGCGCATCGAGCGCGTGGCGGATCGCCTGGAACGGGTCGGCAAACCTACGATCGCGATGATCCGCGGCTACTGCGTGGGCGGCGGGCTGTCGCTGGCGCTGGCCTGCGACTTCCGGTACGCGTCACCCGACCTGAAGATGGGCGTGCCGATCGCCAGAACGCTGGGGAACTGCCTGTCGATGAGCAACTACGCGCGGGTCGTTGATCTGGTCGGGCCGGCCCGCACCAAGGACCTCATCATGTTGGCGCGGATGCTCGACGCGCGGGAGGCGCTGGCCCTGGGGCTAGTGAACGAGATCGTCCCCGCCAACCGGTTGGCGGGGAGGGTCAAGAAGGTGGCGCAGACCCTCACCACCCTCGCCCCGCTCACCCTGCGCGCCACCAAGGAAGCCGTCCGCCGGATTCAGGCCCACCGCCGGCTGGCGCCGGGCGAAGGAGAAGATCTGATCGTCTCCTGCTACATGAGCGAAGATTTCCGGTCGGCCGTGGCGGCGTTCCTGGAGAAACGCACGCACACATGGACGGGGCGGTAACAGCATGCACGTAATCGTCAACTCAACCACGATGCGACTTCACGGCGGCTGTGGCTCGGGGCTCCCCCTCGCTCCGCGGCTCCGTCGGCCCCTGATCGACCTTCAGGCCTCCCGGTCCCCCCTGCGGCTGATCCGCTACAGCTCTCGAGTTCACGGCCTGCGACCAGGATGCCGACTGCGCAGCTGCGCTCGAGGGGAACCCACTCGCCCGCCGCCGTGGTCAGGGTCACACGCAGGGAGATACGATTACGGGCCGGGGCTGGTGGAGGAGCCGCGGAGCGACTGGAGGCGAGCCGTCGCCGTCGTTAGCGAGCGCCGCGTCGCGAAGGGTCGGGCCCTGTACACGGAGCGCAGTTGTAGTAGCTGTTGCGGAGTTGTACAGGGGGGCCCGGAGCAGCGAGCGCGAGCGTTACGCTCGGCAGGCGAGCCGACTTGGAGCGGAGCGGCCCTCCACCAGCCCCGGCCCCAGCACCGCAGAGCATCGAAAACTCAGAGATATTGAAACCGTCAAGCCTGGCCCATCAGGCGCGCCATCTCGCCTTTGGTGGGAAAGCGGCCGGTCTCGGCCTTACTGAACAGCTGCTTGCCTGCGACCTTCACCACGAACCGACCGTCCGTGTAGGGCACGACGACCAGCTCGCTGATCTTGCCCCAGTGCTCAGTCAATATCTCCTCCGCCACACGGGCGGCATGGCTCTGGTACTCTCATTCCGCTCAGTATTCGATCAGGACGCGAACCTTGTCGGCCATGGCCGGCTCCTTTCCTGACTCACCTTCGAGCCCTCACTCATAGCGCAGCGCCTCAATGGGATGGAGCGATGCCGCGCGGCGCGCCGGATAGTAGCCGAAGAACACCCCCACAGCAACGGAAAAAACGAACGCCAACAGCGCCGCCTGCACCGACATGATCGTGGCCCAGCCCAGAGTCCGGCTGAGCAGCTGCGCACCCACCGCTCCGACGAGGATCCCAAGCACGCCTCCGGAGACCGACAGCAGCACCGCTTCGACCAGAAACTGCAGCAAGACGTCGGCCTGCGTGGCGCCCACCGCCTTCCGCAGTCCGATCTCCCTGGTGCGCTCGGTCACCGACACCAGCATGATATTCATGATGCCGATCCCGCCGACCAGCAGGGACACCGCGGCGATCCCGCCCAGCAGCATGGTCATGGTCTGGCTGACGCCGAGCTGCGCGCTGAGGACATCCGCCTGGTTGTAGACGCGGAAGTCGTTCTCGCCCTTGGGGGGAATCCGGTGGCGGGCTCGCAGGACTTCGGTCATCGCCTTCTCCGCATCATTCAGCTCCTCAGAGGTGCGGACCTTGAGATCGATCTGCCGCACATAGGTGACACCGTACAGCCGCTTTTGGGCCGTAGTCATGGGCACCAGCACGACATCGTCGCGGCTGGTGGAGGATCCAGAGGCGCTTTTTACTTCCAGGACGCCGATGACCGTGTAGGTGGAGCGGTTGATCTTGATGCGGGCTCCAATGGGATCGGCCTCGGCGGATCCGAACAGGTCTTTCACCACGTTGGGGCCCAGGACCGCCACGCGAGCCTGTGACTGCATATCCTCATCCGTGAAGAATGCGCCTTGCACGACATGATGATTCCGTACGTCCGGATAGGCTGTCGTTACGCCGACAACCGACGTGGCCATGTTGGCGCCGGCATAGACCACCTGCGCGGTCCGGCTAAACTCCGCGGCCACTTCTTCGACCTGCGGTACCTCATCTTTGATGGCCAGGGCGTCATCCCACATCAGGTTTTGCGCAGCGCCCAATCCCTGCTGCACTCCGCCCACGTTCACGCTGCTGGGCACAACGAGGAGCAGATTGCTGCCGAGATTTTGCACCCGCGCCGCCACCGCGGCGCGCGCGCCGGCGCCCAGGGCCACCATGGCCACCACGGCGCCGACGCCGATGATGACACCCAGCATGGTGAGCCCGGCCCGCAGGGGATTACCGCGGATGGCCCGCAGCGCGACGCGGATGATCGGCCCGATCACCGCGAGACCTCCGCCCGGCGGTCGCGCACAGGCTCATCGCCGACAATGAACCCGTCCTTGAAATGCACGAGCCGCTGCGCAAACCGCGCCACATCGTACTCGTGGGTCACCAGGATGATCGTCAGCCCCCGGTCGTTCAGCCCCTGCAGCAGGGCCATGATCTCGTCGCCCGTGCGACTGTCGAGGTTGCCGGTCGGCTCATCAGCCAGAATCACCTGCGGGTTGGTCACCAGCGCCCGGGCGATGGCGACCCGCTGCTGCTCGCCGCCGGACATCTGTGAGGGATGATGGTGCAAGCGGTGACCCAGCCCCACGCGGGTGAGGGCGTCTGATGCCAGCGTCTGGCGCTGCGGCACACGCGCGTAGATCAGCGGCATCTCCACATTTTCGACGGCGTTCGTGCGCGGGAGCAGGTTGTAGTTTTGGAACACGAAGCCCAGCTTGCGGTTGCGGATGCGGGCCAGCTCCACGTCCGACAGACCCCCCGTGTCTTGCCCATCAAGCAGGTAGACGCCCGTCGTGGGCCGGTCCAGCAGTCCCAGGATGTGCATACAGGTCGACTTGCCCGACCCGGACGGCCCCATGATGGCGACGAACTCGTTGGCCCGCACGGTCAGGGAGACGCCGCGCAGGGCCTGCACCTCGACACCGCCGAGTTGATAGGTCTTGTATACATCACGCAGGACGAGCAGGCTCACTTGTCTGGCGCCTCCCGCAATTACTTCTTCTTATACTGCGGCTGGAACGGTGAGCGACCTGGGGACGATTTGGCCGGCTGCTTCGCAGATCCCAGGAGGACGACCTCCCCCTCGCGCAGCCCGCTGATGATTTCCACCATATGCCCATCGGACAACCCCGTCTGCACCGAGCGCGTCTCCAACTCTCCGCCGACGATCACGGTGACGGTGGGAGACTTGCCCTCCTTGACCGCCTGGCGGGGGACGAGCAGCACGTTGTCCCGGCGGGCCGTCACGAAGTCCGCGTCCACGGTCATGCCCAGCCGCACTCCAGGCGGGGGCTCCTGCAGCACCACCGTGACGGCAAACTGCGTAACGTTCTGCACCACCTGGGCCACGGCGGCCACCCGGTCCACCTTGCCCCGGATCACCGCATTCGGCAGCGCATCGGCGGTGAGCCGCACCGGCATACCGGCGCGCACCCCGGCGATATCCGCTTCATCGACGTTCACCGCCGCGTAGAGCGGGTCGACCTGCGCCAGCGTGATGACCAGCGTGCCGCCGGTGCCGCTACCGCCGATAATACTTTGTCCCACGTCAACCGAGCGCTTCACCACCACGCCGGTAATCGGCGCCGCGATGCGTGACTCCGCCAGTTGCTCTTCGGCCTGCTGCAAGGCCGCGGCGGTTTGATCTGCCTGCGCGCGTGCCTGGCGCACCGCCGACTCGGCCTGCGCAATCTGAGCGGGCGTGGAGCCGGCGATCAGATCGGAGAGTCTGGCCCGCGCCGCGCGCAGTTGAGATTCGGCGATGTCGACGTTGTGGCGGGCGTCGTCTACGATCGACTGCGCGACATACCCGTCCCGCAGCAGCTGTTCCTGTCGAGTGAGGTTATCTTTCGCCTGAGCCAGCGCCGCCTCGGCCTGGCGCACCGCTTCTTCACTCTGTTGGCGAGTGTATACGGTCGCGCCGGCGCGGAGGTCATCCAGCTTGGCCTGGGCCACAGCGACCGCAGCCTCTGCGGATCGCGCCGCCGCTCGATACGATTCCACGGCGTGGCGCGAGTCGGGATCGTTAAGTTCCACCAGGACCTGGCCCAAGCGCACGCGCTGGCCCTCGTCTACCAGGACGCGGGTGACCGTGCCCGTGGCGCGCGACCGGACTTCGACCATCGACGCCGGCTCGACCGTGCCCGTCGCCGAGACGCTAAGCACGATGTTGCCGCGGGTCACCTGCGCCGTGCGGATCGCGTCGGCCTTGGCCGGCTCACCACGGTGCTGCGCCAGCACAAACCCGGCGGTGACCAGGACAACGACTCCGCCGGCGACCATCCATCTGGGCTGCATCCATGCGCGCTTCACCAGTTTCATCAATTACCTCCTACCACCGGCCGGCCGATCGAATACCGCAATTGCAGCACGGCGGACTGCACGTCAAACTCGGCCTGGATCCGCGACAGGCTCGCCGACTGCAGCGCGGTACGCGCAGTCAGCACTTCCACGATGGTGCCGGCGCCGGCCTGGTAGCGGCCTTCGGCGGCACGCAGGGCCTCGGTGGCCGCGGCTTCGCTGGCCCGCGTCGCGTCGACGCGCGCCATCGCGTCCTGAAGCGAGACCCATGCGGTCAGCGCGTCGACCTGGGCGGTCTGCAAGGCCAAGGTCTCCTTCGCCTGGGCGTTAGCCAGGTTGGCGCGGGCGGCTGCCACGGCAGCTCGCGCCAGACCGCCGTCGAACAGGCTGTAGGTGACGGTTGCCCCAATGGACCAGACCACAGCGTTGGTTGTCGGGGGATCCTTCCAGACATCGTATGCCGACGACGTGGTTACCGCCAGCAATGGTCCTGCCTGCACCTCTGCCAGCGCCAATCCGGCCTGCGCCGCAGCGACGTCGGCGTGGGCCCTCACCACCTCGGGCCGGTCCGACGCTCCCGCCAGCGCCTGCTCCCTGGATTGCGCCAGCACCGGCGGAGCTGCGGGTGCAGCCACGCTCACGCTGTCGGTCAGACGGAGGCCCATGGATGCCCGGAGTCCGGTAAACGAGGTCTCGACCTGGTTCCTGGCCGCGATCAGATCAACCTGGGCGGCTGCGCGTGCCGCCTGCGCCTGCAGCACGTCGGCTCTGGCGGCGATGCCGGCCCGAACTTGCGCCTCGGCCTGCCGGACCTGCGCCTCCGCCTGCGCCACCGCGGCCTGGCGCGTGGCCACGACGGCCTGCGCTCGGAGGACAGAGAAGTATGCCTGTGCGGCGGTCAGCGCCGCGCTCTGGCGCGCCTGGGCCAGCGAGGCCTCAGCGGACGACACAGCGGCCTCGGCCTGTCTGATCTGGTACCGCGCCTGGAGGTTGAGCAGTTCCAGCGACGCAGACACCTTGACACTGCTGCTCGTGGCCGTCGGCCCGACGGTGGTGGTGTCGGAGGAATTCCCGTAGGATGTCCCTGCCACCAGCGCGAGCTGAATGTTGCGCCCTGCCCGCGCCTCCGCGAGGTTCGCCTGCGCGACGGCGAGTGCCTGCTGCGCCACCGCCACGGAGGGATGCTGCGACAGCGCCGAGCTGACCGCCGCCTGGAGGGTCACCGGGACCTGGGCGTCTGCCGGACCAGCGGACGTGGCGACGACGGCCAGCGATATGACCAGGATAAAGACGCGAAGAGTCCATACGTTCACGCCCCTGCTCCTTTCACCAAGAGGAATTTACCCCGCGACCGTGTCGTGCCGGTGGCCCCGGCGCTCGAACATGACGTAGAGGATGGGAATCAAGAACAGCGTCAGGAAGGTTGAGACTGATAGGCCGCCGATGACGGTTCGGGCCAGGGGCATGTTCGTCTCACTCCCCTCGCCCAGACCCAGGGCCATGGGGATCATCCCCAGGATGGTCGCCAGCGCCGTCATCAGGATCGGCCGCAGCCGGATGCGCCCGGCCCGCAGCACGGCGTCGCGGGGCGCCAGCCCGCTGTCTTGCAATCGATTGGCATAGTCCACAAGGAGGATGCCGTTGCTGACCACGATCCCCACCATGGTAATCACGCCCATGAAGGAGACGATCGACAGCGTCACGTGCGTGAGCAGCAGCATCCAGACCACGCCGATCAGGCCCAGCGGCACCGTGAACATGATCACAAAGGGATCCACCAGCGACTGGAACTGCGAGGCCATGATCATGTAGACGAGCATCAATGCCAGCCCCGCGGCCAGTCCCAGGCTGCCGAACGCGCCCTGCTGCTGCTCCGTTTGCCCCGCCATGTGATACGTGAACCCCAGCGGCCAGGAGAGGCGGTCGAGCCGCTGGACGATCTCCGCCGAGACGTCGCCCAGCGGACGGTTGACCACGTTGGCCGTCACATCAATGACGCGCTGCTGGTTCTTCCGGCTGATCAGCAACGGCTCGCTGCTCAACGAGACGGTGGCGATGTCACGCAGCAAGATCGGGGTGCGGCCCCGGGATGAGGCGCTGCCGCCGGACGCCGGATCAGCCAGCGTCACCAGCGGCACGTTGCTGAGATCTTCCGGGTGGGACCGGTACTGGTCCATCAGGCGGATCACGATCCCATACTGGGCGCCGGTATACGGATCGATCAGCATGCTCGCGGTCCCAGGATTGCCCGACATGGCCAGGGTGATCGCGTTGGCCACCGCGGTCGGCGAGAGACCCAGCAGCGCCGCCTTCTCGTTATTCACCCGCACGGTGAACGCCGGATACTGGCCGCGCGGGTTGATGCGGATATCGGCGGCCCCTGGAGTTTGCGCGACGGCCGCCGCCACCTGTGTGGCGAGTTGTTGCGCGACGGTCTGATCGTAGCCCAGGACCTGCACGTCAATCGGCGCGGACGCCCCGATGTTCACAATGTTCCGCTGCAGGCCGCCGATCGAGAAGAAGAGCTGCACGCCTGGAAACTTCCCGTCCAGGGCGCGGCGGACGCGGGCAGCCAGTTCGTCTGTCGAGGCCGTGCGCTCTGTCGGCGCAATCAGCCGCACGTTTACCTGCGCAAAGTTGGGCCCCTGGTTCCCTCCAAACCCGCCGCCTGACGTGCCGGCATTCGTGGTCATGGTGGTAATGGCCGAGCGCGGGATGACCTGCAATACGACGCGCGCGACCTCTTCGGCCGCGGCAGAGGTAATCTGGACGGACGTCCCCTGCGGTTCTTGCACGGTAATCGAAAACTGGCTTTCATCGGTCGCCGGGAAGAACTCCGAGCCGATAAACCGGGCCGCGCCCATGGACAGCACGAAGAGAACGGTGATCGTGCCGAGCACCCAGCGGCGCCGCTGCAAGGCCAGTTCAAGGAGCCGTTGATAGCCGGCATCCAGCCGGTCGAGCAGCCGAGAGCTGGACCGCTCCACCCTCGCCATCGCGCCCCCCGCCCTCGTGCCGGGCTCCTCGTCGGCGCCATCCGGCCTGCGCGCACGCAGGAACCGCATGCTCAGCACCGGGTCGATTGTCATCGAGACCAGGTACGAGGCCGCCATCGCGAACACGATCGTCAACGCCATCGGCACGAACAGCCGGCGGGCCACCCCCGTCAGGAACACCACCGGGAAGAACACGGCAATCGTGGTCGCCGTCGACGCGAACACGGCGGTGCCAACCTCCTGCGTGGCATCCAGCACGGCCTGCAGCACCGAGATCCCCGGCCGCGCCAGATGGCGGGTGATGTTCTCCCGCACCACAATCGCGTCGTCCACCAGCCGGCCCAGCGCCAGGGTGAGCCCGCCCAGGGTGAAGACGTTGAGGGTCTGGCCGGTGAAGTAGAGGAGAATCAACGCCGTGGCCACCGATAGCGGCAGGCCGATGCCGACGATGAACAGGTTCCAGAGGTTCGGCAAGAACACCAGGATCACCATGAACGTCAGGAGCGCGCCGGTGAAGGCCTCATGCGTGAGGCTCTGAATCGCCGCGCGAATGTAGCGCGACTGGTCAAACGCGATGCGCAGCGTCACCCCCTCGGGCAGCCCGGTCAGGCGCGGCACCGCGGCGCGCAGCGCGTCTACCACCTCGACGATGTTGGCGCCGGGCTGGCGCGCCACCGACACGGTGATCCCGGGCTCGCCGTCCACCTTCACGATCTGCGTCTGGTCCGCGGCGCCATCCTCCACGGCGGCGATGTCGGCGATGTAGACCGGCACGCCGTTCCGGGACGTCAGCACGACCCGCCGGATGGCGGCGACGTCCTGGAGTGTCGTCGGCACCATCAACTGAAAGTCGATGTCCGCATTGCGGAGGCTGCCGGACGGGATCAGCGCGTTGTACCGGCGCACCGCGGCGTCGACGTCCTGCAGGCTGAGTCCGGTGGCGGCCATGCGGTGCGGGTCGACGTTGACGTTGAACTGCCGCACCAGCCCACCGCTGACAAATGCCTGCGACACGCCTGGCAATCGCTCCAGTTGCGGCTCAATGGTGTCGGTGGCGAGTTGGTAGAGCACCCGGGCATCCATCCCCGGGGCCGCGACCACGACCTGGGCCACGGGGATGTTGGAGATGTCGAACTTCAGGACCGCAGGCTGGCTGACGCCGTCGGGCAGGCTGCGGGCGATGCGCTGGATGTTCTGGATGATCTCGACCTCGGCGACGTTGAGGTCCGCGCCCCAATCAAACCACACCTGCACCATACTGCTCCCGCGGCGTGAGGTGGAGTTCAGCTGCTGCACGCCTGCCACACGGGTCATGGCCTGTTCAATGGGATAGGTCACCGTGCGCTCCACGTCTTCCGGGGACGCGCCGCTGTAGCTGGTCGAGACGGTAATGGCCGGCACGGTGATATTCGGAAAGAGGTCGACAGGCAGGCGGGTCAGGGCGATCTGGCTGAGCACCACCGTGGCAATGCAGACCATGAGCACCAGGATGGGATTGCGGACCGCGGCGCGCGTCAGGAACATGGACGGATCACTCCCCCGCCGGCGCCGTGCGCACGGCGCCGCCTTCGCGGACCTGTTCGGTGCCACGGAAGACGATCGTCTCGCCGGGCTTCACGCCGCTGGTGATCTCCACGACGCTGGCCGTCGTCGTCCCGATCGTGACGGCCCGCTGGGAGACCTTACCGTCCGCGACGACCCACACGAACTGCTGGCCGCCCACGATCACCAGCGCAGACAGGGGCACGACAAAGGCGCGGCGAGTGGCGCCGGCCAGCCGGACCCGCGCATACATGCCGGGCCGCAGCGCGTGGTCAGAGTTGTTCAGCTCGACCTCGACCTGCACCGTCCGCGAATCCGGATCCACTCCGCCGGCGATCCGGGCCACGGTGCCGTGGAACATTCGGTTGGGAAAGGCGTCGACGCCGATCTCCGCCTTGGCTCCCCGGCGCAACACCCCCATGTCCGCCTCGGTCACATTGACCAGCACGGCGACATTGTCGAGGTCGGCGATGGACAGGATCGGCGTGCCACCACTGGTCGTCACATACGCGCCGGGATCAAGACTCCTGCTCACCACGATACCGGACCACGGCGCCCGAATCGTGGCGCTGTCCTGGGCCAGCCGGGCGCTCTGCAGGGACGCACTGGCCTGCTCAACCTCAGCCTCAGCTACGCCAACCTGTGCTCCGGCCGCATCGAGGGTGGCCTGGGCGGTTTGCAGTTGCCCCTTGGCGTCGTCGGTGGCCTGTTGCGAGATCAGACCGTCCTGGAACAGTGAGGAGATACGGGCAAAGTTCGACTGGGCGACGGCCAGTTGTGCCCTGGCCTTATCCACGTCGGCCCGAGCGCTGACCAGATCGGCGTCCGCCTTGCTGCGGGCGGCGACCGCACTCCGCACCTGCGCATCGAGCTGGGAGTGCTCCACCACTGCGACGATCTGGCCCGAGCGGACCGTATCGCCCGGCCTGACCGTGACCGTCTCCAGGTAGCCGGAAACCCGCGAGAACACGGAGGTTTCGCGGAGGGAGACAACCGTCGCAGTCAGCGACAGTGTGGTGGCAATGTCCATCGGCACAAGGTGCCCGACGGCGACGATCGGTGCGGATGCCTGCCCTCGCGCTGCCTGCGCCCCCCGTGGGGGTGATCCCTGGGAGGTCTCCGCTCCGCGGCGCACCAGCGCCAACGCAATGACGGCAATGCTCAGCACCGCACTCGCTATGACCCACCACTGTGGCTTTCGCATCTCACTGGCTCCTGACGTGTGCGCCGCGCCTGACGGGCTCCTCCATTGGGACGCCGCCGTTGGTCCCGGCCAGCGCAATGCGAGCCAGCGCCACATAGCCGCGGCGCAAGGCTTCCAGATCGTCGCCGTTCATCCGATGCAGCCAGATCCGGAACGCCTGCGGACCCTGGTTGAGACCGTCGTGCAGGTGCTGGCCCTTCTTGCTCAAACGCACCAGGATGCGGCGGCGGTCGCTGGGGTCCTCGGCCCGCTCGGCAAGTCCGGCCTGCACGAGCCGGTCCACCAGCTGGCTGGCGGTGGGCAGGCCGATGCGTAATGTCTCGGCGATCAGGCTGACCGTCGCCGGGCCATGATAGGCCAGCGTCCGCAGCCCCTTCATCTGCGACATCGTGAGCTCAAGGTGCATCCACGCCGGCGCGGTAGCGGCCGACACCGCCTGGATGATCGCGGCCCGGACTTTGAGGATTTCATCAACTAAATCGCGCCTGGGTCGGGCCATGGCCAATCCTCTCTGCCGTGTGAAAACGTTCGGTGTTCTCGAACTATTCAATCCGCTCAAACGACCACCTGCATCATGCAAGGAAGGTGTGAAGAAGTTGTGAAGCCGTCCCCTCCACACCAGCGAACCTGACCGCGAAAACGTGCGTATGCCGCGCGAAGCTGGCGTGGGCGAAGGCGCCGTGGGCGTAGTATAATCCTGGTCAGGCGAGCGGGCGTAGCTCAGTGGTAGAGCATCTGCTTCCCAAGCAGAGGG
>Ga0209266_1001398_pt1 | contig 16066 bp, 18 predicted proteins | sample GraSoiAngelo_132_FD_185889 | JGI IMG/M metagenome (GOLD analysis project Ga0209266, IMG submission 185889) | Grasslands soil microbial communities from the Angelo Coastal Reserve, California, USA - 14_0929_02_40cm (SPAdes) (version 2) | ecosystem: Environmental > Terrestrial > Soil > Grasslands ...
CGAGACGCTGGAGACCCGTCTGGGTGTGTTCGCACAGTTCCAGCCGCGCATTCCCGACAAATTCCGCGATGCGAAGTTCGTCTTTCTGGGCAACATCGATCCGGCGCTCCAGCTGAACGTCCTCGATCAAGTGAAGCAGCCGAAGCTCGTCGCCTGCGACACGATGAACTATTGGATTCAGGGCAAGAAGGATCTGCTGCTGCAACTGCTACGGCACATCGACATCCTGATGGTGAACGACTCCGAGGCGCGGGAGCTGTCGGGCGATTGGAATGTGTACCGTGCTGCGCACTGGATCCTCGGGCGCGGTCCGAAGATGGTCGTGATCAAGCAGGGCGAGCACGGGGCGCTGCTCGTGGATCCGGACACGACGTTCAAGGTGCCAGCATACCCGCTGCAAGCAGTGTTCGACCCGACAGGCGCCGGCGATGCGTTCGCCGGCGGGTTCATGGCGCACGTCGCGCGCACCGGCGATCTCACGTTTCCCAATCTGCGCCGTGCCATGGTCTACGGCTCGGCGATGGGATCGCTTGCGGTCGAAGCGTTCGGCGTGCAGCGACTCGAGCAAGTCTCGCTCCCGGAAGTGCGCGGGCGTGTGAGGGCCTTTCGCGACCTCGTGCACTTCACCCTGGACGGAGAAGAGGAGTGACGAAGGCCGACCGCTACGCGGCCGCGGGCGTCAAGCTCGACGTCGCCGACGAGGCGAAGCGCCGCATCGCCGAGCTGGCGCGCGGGACGCGCACGCCGCTGGCACGGGGGCAGATCGGCGGCTTCGGCGGCATGGTGCGCGTGCCGGACGGCTACACGAAGCCGGTGCTCGTCATGTCGACCGACGGCGTGGGCACGAAAGTGCTCGTGGCGATTGCCGCGGGCGTTCACGACACGGTCGGTGAAGATCTCGTCAATCATTCCGTCAACGACATCCTCGTGCACGGAGCGACGCCACTCGCGTTTCTCGACTACATCGCCACCGGCAATCTCGTGCCGGAGATTGCGGCGCAGATCGTCACAGGCGTCGCCCGCGGCTGCCGAGTGCATGAGATGACGCTCGCCGGCGGCGAGACGGCGCAGCTCCCCGACCTGTACACGCCGGGTCACTACGATCTCGCCGGCTCGATCGTCGGCGTGGTCGAGGAAGACAAGGCGATCCATGGCGATCGGGTGGCGCCGGGTGACCTCTTGATCGGCTATGCCTCGAGCGGACTGCACACCAACGGCTACACGCTCGCCCGCAAAATCGTGTTCGAGTTGATGAAGCTGGGCATCGACGATCCATTTCCGGAAACTGGACAGTCCGTGGCGCAGGTGCTGCTTGCCATTCACTGGAGTTACGCGGCCGCGCTGCGACCCGTCCTCGGCATTGTCCACGCGCTCGCGCATGTGACGGGTGGCGGGATACCCGGCAACCTCGTGCGCGTCCTGCCGCCCGGCACGGTCGCCGTCGTCGATGCCGGCAGTTGGCCGTGGCCCGCGCTGTTCCGCGTGCTGATGCGCGGCGGTCAGGTGGGACGCGATGAGATGCGGCGCGTGTTCAATCTCGGGATCGGCATGATTGCCGTTGCGGCGCGCGATGATGTCGAAGCCCTCGTTCGCGCGGCCCACCGCGCGCAGGTGCAGACCTGGGTGATCGGCGAGATCCGCGCCGGGAAAGGCGCGTCGCCGGCGGTGCGCTTTGAAGAGAGATAGCGAGCGCGACGCGATGCGCCGCGCGCTCGAGCTCGCGTGGCGCGGGTGGGGACGGGTGTCGCCGAATCCGTTGGTCGGTGCGGTGGTCCTGCGCGGCGATGATGTTGTCGCGGAAGGCTGGCACGCGGAATTCGGCGGGGCGCATGCGGAGCTCAACGTGCTCCACGCGGCCGACGACAAGACGCGGGGTTCGACGCTCGTCGTCACGCTGGAGCCATGTGCGCATCATGGCAAGACGCCCCCATGTGTCGACGCGATCCGTGCTGCAGGCGTGCGGCGCGTCGTGGCTGCCGTCCGCGATCCCGATCTCGAAGCGCGCGGCGGCATCGAGATTCTCAAACGCGCCGCTGGCCGAGGAGGCGGCCGCGCAGAATGCTCCCTTCCTCGCGACCCGCCGGCAGACCGATCGGCCCTTCGTCGCGCTCAAACTCGCGACCTCGATCGACGGCCGCATCGCGGACGCGGGTGGGAGCTCGCAGTGGATCTCGGGGCCGGAGGCGCGCGAGCACGTCCATTGGCTGCGCGCCGGCTTCGATGCGATCGCCGTGGGTGGCACGACGGCGCTGACCGACAACCCGCAGCTGACGGCGCGCGGCGGCGTCACCCCGCGCAAGCCGCCCGTGCGGATCGTCTTCGATCGGCGCGCGATGTTGAACTTGGGCGTCTCCCTCGTACAAACGGCGCGCGAGGTCCCCACCTGGGTCGTCGCGTCGCCGGAAGCGCCCGCCGCCAACGTTTCGGTGCTTGAAGGCAACGGGGTGCGCGTCTTCCGGCCCGAGGCACTGGCGCAGGCATTCGCGCAACTGCGCCTCGCCGGGATCCAGTCGTTGTTATGTGAAGGCGGAGGCGCACTCGGCACGAAACTGCTGGCGGAAGGACTGGTCGACCGCTTGTACTGGGTGCAAGCGCCGGTGTGGCTTGGTGAGGGCGGCGTGCCCGCTTTTCCAGGCGTTCCGGCATTTCCGCTCGCCGAAGCGCCGCGCTGGATCGTCGTAGAGCGACGGCCATTGGGCTCTGATACATTATTGGTATTGGATCGGCGGCTATGTTTACCGGAATCGTAGATGCGGTCGGGCGAGTCGCTAAAGCGACGCGGGAAACGGGAAACGGGAAACGTGCTGAGGGGCTCGCGCTCACGATTCAGTCGCCCTATCGGGGCGTCAAGAAGGGTGAGAGCATCGCGGTGAATGGTGCGTGCCTGACCGTCGAGAAAGTCGTGAAGGGCACTTTCACGGTGCATGCGATCGCCACAACACTGGATCGGACGCTGATCGGCGACTGGCGGAAGGGCCAGCCCGTGAATCTGGAACGGGCGCTGCGCGCGGGCGATCGGTTGGGCGGCCACTTTGTTCAGGGACATGTGGACGGCGTTGGCACCGTGGAGCGGGTAACGGAGCTGGGCGATGCGGTCCTGATTGATATTCGCGTGCCGCCCGAAGTTAGAGAAACAACGGTGCTTCATGGCGCGATCACGGTTGACGGCGTGAGTCTGACGGTGAACGCGTTGCCAGGCGACGAGGTGATACAAGTGTCGCTCGTGCCGTTCACCCGGGAGCACACGACCTTGGGAAAGATCGCCGTTGGCGATCGAGTGCACATCGAAGCGGACGTTCTCGGAAAGTATGTGAGGCAGCTATGTCGTTCGGCGCAGTAGAACAGGCGATCGCGGATATCCGCGCGGGCACGCTCGTCATCGTGGCCGATGACGAGCGGCGCGAAAACGAGGGTGATCTGGTCGGTGCAGCAGAGAAGGTCACGGCCGCCATGATCAACTTCATGGCGACGCACGCCCGCGGATTGATCTGCATGCCGCTGACGCCGGCGCGTTGCCAGGCGCTGGGGCTGCCGCAGATGACGGAGCACAACTCCGAGTCCCATGAGACGGCGTTCACGATCAGCATCGACGCCGCGGGGCGCTTCGGCGTGACGACCGGGATTTCGGCGGCGGACCGCGCGGCGACCATCCGTGTGGCGATCGACCCGTCAACGGTTCCCAGCGACCTGCGGCGTCCGGGACATGTCTTTCCTTTGCGCGCGCGTCCCGGCGGGGTGCTGCAGCGCGTCGGCCAGACCGAAGCGAGCATCGATCTCGCGCGGCTCGCCGGGCTGTATCCCGCGGGTGTCATCTGCGAGATCCTCAATGCCGACGGCTCGATGGCGCGGCGACCGGATCTCGAGCGCTTCGCCAAAGAGCATGGACTCACCTTCATCACAGTCGCGCAGCTCGTCGCCTATCGGCTCAAGCATGAGCGGCTGGTCCACCGCGTGGCGGAAGCCCGTTTACCGACGCCGTTCGGTGAATTCCGGATCATTGGCTACCGCAACGACGTGGATGAAGCGGAGCACATCGCGCTCGTCTCCGGCGAGGTGGCGGGGAAACGGAACGTGCTGGTCCGCATGCACTCCAAGTGTCTGACGGGCGACGTCTTCGGGTCCGCCCGCTGTGACTGTGGCTGGCAGCTCCATTCCGCCATGCGCATGATCGCGAGCGAAGGCGCGGGTGTTGTCGTCTACCTGGACCAGGAGGGCCGCGGCATCGGCCTGCTCAACAAGCTCAAGGCGTATGAGCTCCAGGATGCGGGACACGACACCGTCGAGGCGAACGAGAAGCTCGGGTTCAAACCTGACCTCCGGAACTACGGAATCGGCGCACAGATCCTGCTCGATCTCGGTCTGTCCTCGATTCGGGTCCTGACGAACAATCCAATGAAGCTCGTGGGGCTCGAGGGGTATGGTCTCGAAATCGTCGAGCGGCTGCCAATCGTGCCGGCTCCTTCCGACGAAAACCGCGCCTACCTGGACGTGAAGAGGGACAAGCTGGGCCACTTCCTGACACACTGATCGTGGCTCCCCACCCCCACCGCCCGCCGCCGGCCGCGCGCACGTCCACCCGTCAGCGGCGCGTGGCGATCATCGTAAGCCGTTTTCACGAGGACATCACCACCCGGCTCCTGGACGGCGCGCGCGACGCGCTGCGTCGCGGCGGCATCGCGGACGCGAATGTGGAAGTCACGTGGGTTCCTGGCGCGTTCGAGCTCCCCGTCGTCGCCGAGGCCGCTGCCGCGAGTGAGCGCTTCGACGCCATCGTCGCGCTCGGGTGCGTGATCCGCGGCGAGACACCGCATTTCGAGTACGTCGCAGCTGAGGCGGCGCGGGGGCTTGGCAACGTCGCGTTGGCGCACCGCATTGCGGTCGGATTCGGGGTTCTCACCACCGACACGGAGGCTCAAGCGCACGCCCGGCTCGGGAAAGGCGCTGAAGCGGCGCAGGCGGCCCTCGAGACCGCCGACGCGCTCGAGCGGCTCGGTGCAGCGTCCCGAGACTAAGGCGCGGGCGCGCGCGCTCCAACTCCTCTACGCGTGGGAATTGTCGGGCGAACCTTCGATTGAAACCGTCGTCGCGCGCGTCGCCACGATTTACGGGCGCGCCCCGCGCGGCTATGACCGAGGGGCGGACCTCGCCTCGAAGGCGATTGCCGGCCGGCCGGAGTTCGACCGCCGCGTGAAAGAAGCGGCGGAGCACTGGCGCCTGGAACGCGTTGGGGTTGTCGAGCGCAACATCCTGCGACTCGCGCTCGCCGAGCTCGACGAAGCGTCCACTCCGTCGCGCGTGGTCATCGACGAAGCGGTGAAGCTCGCTCACTGGTTTGCCGGCGCGCGCGCGCCGGCGTTCGTCAACGGAGTGCTCGATGCTGTGGCGCGCGAGACCGGCGCGCTGTGAAGATCCTGCTCGTCAACTGGAACGACCGGCAGAATCCGCAGGCCGGCGGCGCGGAGATCCATCTGCACGAGCTGTTCGGCCGGATCGCGGCGTGGGGACACGGCGTCGACCTCGTGACGAGTGGATGGGGGGGGGCCGGGGGGGCTGATGCGGAACCGCACGCAACGGTGGACGGGATGCGCGTCACGCGCGTCGGCGGACGCCACAGTTTCGCGCTGCGCGCGCGCGGCGCGGTACGGCGAGCGTTGCGGGAGAAAGCCTATGACATCGTGGTCGAGGACGTGAACAAACTGCCCCTGTTCCTTCCTGCCCTCACAGCGTTGCCGTTTGTGGCGATCGTGCCACATCTCTTCGGTACGACCGCCTTTGCCGAAGCGAGCTGGCCCGTCGCGGCGACGGTTTGGGCCTCGGAGCTGCCGATTCCGTGGGTGTACCGACGGGCGGGCTTCCATGCGATCTCTGAAAGCACGCGAGACGACTTGGTGCGCCGCGGGGTAGCTGCTGATCGGGTGATCGTGATCCATCCCGGTGTCGATTCGACCTGGTACAGTCCCGATCCCAACACGCCGCGCGCCCCCCACCCGGCGTTCTTGTACCTGGGACGATTGAAGCGTTATAAAGGAGTGGAGTACGCGCTGCGGGCGCTCGCCGCGGCACGGCAGGTGCGAGCCGATGTGACGCTCGACATCTGCGGCCAGGGGGACGATCGCGGGCGCCTCGAGGGCATTACCCAGACGCTGGGACTGGGCGACGCGGTCCGCTTTTTGGGATTCGTCGCGGAGGACGAAAAGCGCAGGTTACTACGCCAGGCCTGGGCAGTGGTTTTCCCGAGTCCAAAAGAAGGGTGGGGCATCTCGAACGTCGAAGCCGCCGCTTGCGGTACTCCCGCGCTCGCATCGGACAGTCCGGGGCTGCGCGAATCGGTTCGCCACGGCGTCACGGGATATCTCGTCACTCACGGCGACTCCCGCGGGCTCGCCGATCGCATGCTCGCCCTGGCCGCAGACCCAGCTCTCGTCGCGCGACTTGCTGCCGCCGCCCGCAGCTTCGCGCAAGGGTTGTCGTGGGACTCGGCCGCGAAGGCAACCGTGGCACATCTTCAACAGATCATCGCTGAACGAGGAGGCTGACCTTGATGCGCGTCACCATTACCGCCCGTCATGCTGAGATCGACGATGACCTGCGCGCGCACGCCAAGGACCTGGTCGAAAAGGTGGCCAAGCTGGTGCGGCGCCCGCATCACGCGCAGGTCGTGTTCACCGACGATCACGGCGAGGCGGGAGTGGAGATCGAAGTGCATGCGCCGCGCGGGCGGCTGCACGTGGCGAAGTCGGCGGCGGCCGATCACCGGTCGGCGCTGGATCTCGCGATCGCGCGCGTGAAGCGCCAGCTGCTCGACGAAAAAGAGAAGCCACGCACGCGCCGTACGACCCGCCGGTCCAAGGCTCCGCAGTAAGGTGCTCAAAGTCGGCGACCTGCTCGCCCACAAAGGCGATCCGCTGCAGCTCGAGTTGCTGACGGCGGAAAAGGGACTCGAGCGCGAGATTCGTTCGCCCGAGGCGTCCAGTCCCGGCCTCGTGCTCGCCGGTTATACGGCCCGCTTTATCGGCACCGACCGGATTCACATCCTCGGCGAAACCGAAATCACGTATCTCGCCTCGCTCGATTCGAAAGCGCGGCGCCAGTCAATCGAGACGTTCCTCGCATACGACCTGCCCTGTGTGATCATCACCAAGGGGCAGGAGCCGCCCGACGAGCTGGTGCAGCTGGCGCGCGATAAGGGCATCCCGGTCATCCGCACGCGCCTCAAGACCGCGGAGTTCTACCGGCGCCTCAAGCCGTTCCTCGATGACGCCTTCGCCCCGCGGACGACGGTTCATGGCTCGCTCGCCGACGTGTTCGGCGTCGGCCTGTTGTTTCGCGGCCGCTCGGGAATCGGCAAGAGCGAGTGCGTGCTCGATCTGGTGGAGCGGGGGCACCGCCTCGTCGCCGACGACGTCGTGCACGTCACCCGGCGCGGTCAGGATGTGCTGATCGGCCGCGGGCACGAGATCTCACGGCACTATATGGAGATCCGCGGCGTTGGATTGATCGACATCAACGCGCTGTTCGGCATTCGCTCCGTGCGGCAACAAAAACGCATCGAGGTGGTCGTGCAACTCGAAGATTGGGATAATACGCGCGAATACGATCGCACGGGTCTGGACCAGAAGCAGACCGAGCTGCTCGACGTCCCCCTGCCGCTCGTGACTGTTCCCCTCAATCCCGGGAAGAATCTCACGGTGATCTGCGAAGTGGTCGCGATGAATCACCTGCTGCGGTACAGCGGGGTGGACTCGGCGCACGCGTTCAATGAACGGCTGATTCGCCGCATGCGAGAGAAGGGAGAGGTGCAGCAGTATTTGGAGGAAGACTATGAATGACGGGTCCCCGCTGCGCGGAGTTATCGTGTCGCATGCCGCGGTCGCGCAGGCGCTCGTGAGCGCAGTTGCCGTCATCACCGGAATCGAGGGCGCGTTGACGCCGGTATCCAACGAGGGATGCGGCACGGATGCGCTCGCCGAGCGGCTCCACAAGGCCGTCGGCAGCGGCCCGGCGGTGCTATTTGTGGATCTGCCGGGCGGATCCTGTCTCACGAGCTCCGTGCGCTACGCCAAGCAGCATGCCGACATCGCCGTAGTCACGGGCGTCAACCTCGCGATGCTGCTCGATTTCGTGTTTCACCGCGATGTCGCGCCGGCGGTAGCGGCGCGCCGCGCCGCCGATGCCGGCGGCAAGGCCATCCGCGTCACCGCCGCATGAGTCTGGCGTTGTACCGCATCGACGACCGCCTCATCCACGGCCAGGTGGTGGTCGGGTGGGGGCAGCCGCTCCATATCACGTTCATCGTGCTCGTAGATGACGAAGTGCGCAGCAGCGATTGGGAACAGGACCTCTATCGCATGGGCGTGCCGCCGGACATGGAGGTCATCTTTGCCTCCGTCGAAGAGGCAGCCAGGCAAATGGCGAGTTGGCAGACCGATCCACGCGTTGGGATTTTGCTCGTCGGCGACGTCGACACCGCCGTATCGCTTGTGGAGCACGCGCCTCAGGTCCACACCTTCAACGTGGGAGGCGTGCACCATCGCGCCGGCCGGACGGAGCGGCTGCGGTTCGTGTACTTGACAGACGACGAAGCGGCGAAGCTGCGCCAGCTCGCCGCGCGCGGCGTCGAAGTCACCGCGCAGGACGTCCCGACCGCGCCCGCGATTCCGGTAGGTGATTTCACGTGACACTGCCAGTTGAAATCCTGATCGCCTTGCTCGTCTGGGGCACGCTCGTGGGGATCGACCTCGTGAGCCTGCCGCAGATGATGATCGCGCGTCCGCTCGTCGCGGGGACGATCGCGGGAGCGATTCTCGGCGACATCCCGACGGGGCTGAAGCTGGGCGTCATCTTCGAGTTGCTGCAGTACGACATTCTTCCCGTCGGCGCGGTGCGGTATCCGGAGTACGGGCCGGCGACCGTCGCAGCGGTCGCGACGGCGCATGCCTCGGCGGGCGTTTTGGGGTTGGGACTCGGCGCGCTCGTCGGGCTCGTCACGGGATTGATCGGAGGAATCACGATCAATGTGCTGCGGCGCGTGAATTCTAGGATTGTGCACGCCGCGGCCGCGGCTCTCGAGTCGGGAGACCCAAGCGCGCTTGTGCGCGTGCACGTCGGTGGACTGCTACGCGATGCCGCTCGAGCGGCCATCGTGACGGCGACGGGACTCTTCCTCGCCTGGCTCGCGCGCCCGTTGTTGGCGGGCGCGTTGACGACTCGCGGTGCGACGCTGCTGGCGGTCGCCGCGATCGCGGCAGCCCTGGCCGCCGGGGCGGCCGGAACGCTGCGGCTCGTGGGCCGCGGCCCCAACCTCGCCTGGTTCGCCGCTGGTTTGGGCGGCGGACTCCTGGTGGCATGGCTACGATGAAGCTCGCTCTCGCTCGCGCGCTCCTGCGGCTCTTCGCGGTGCAGGGCTCGTACAACTACGAGCGCATGCTCGGCGTCGGCGTCGGCGTCGCAGAAGAACCGCTCCTCCGTGATCTTGGCGACGCGAAGTATCGTCCGGCCGTCGCGCGTGGCGCGCATTTCTTCAACGCGCACCCGTATCTCATTGGACTGGCGGTGGGCGCCGCGGCGCGCGCCGAACATGACGGTGCGTCGCCCGATCAAGTCGAGCGGCTGCGCGAGGCGTTGTGCGGGCCACTCGGCTCAGTCGGCGACCGGCTGGTGTGGGCGGGATGGCTGCCGTTCCTCTCCGGTCTCACGCTCGTCGCGATCGCCCTCGGCGCCGGTTGGATGGCGGTGGCGGCGTTTCTGATCGTGTACAACGTCGGCCACGTCGCGTTGCGGTGGTGGGCACTGCGCGCGGGATGGACGCACGGCGCGCGGGTCAGTGTCGCACTCCATAATCCATTTCTCCAGCGGGCCGGCGCCGTGCTGGGTCCGGCGATGGCGTTCACCATCGGCGCGGCATTGCCGCTCACCACGCAGTATCTGGCCTGGCCCTTCGAGGCGGGTGCACGCATCACGTTCGCGGTCGTCGCGGGACTCGCCTTCCTTGCGCTCCGCTGGCCCGGTGGAGCGGGACATCTCAACGGCCTGCGGCTGGCGCTTGGCCTCGCTGCCCTCGCACTCGTGGTAGCGCTGGTATGGCCGTGATCGAGCGCGAAGCCCGCATCGTGAACCCGCTGGGCATGCACGTCCGGCCGGGAGCGGAATTCGTGAAGGTCGCGAATCGCTTCAAATCCGCCGTCGAGGTTCGCAAGGACGACGCCGTCGTCAACGGAAAGAGTATTCTCGGCATGATGACGCTGGCGGCGGAGTGCGGCTCCTCGATCATGATCAAGACGGACGGCGACGACGCCGAGCAGGCGATGGCCGCGTTGCTCGAGCTGGTCGCGGCCGGCTTTCACGAGATGCACCTGAAGCCCGGCGCAAAGGAAGACGCGTGAGCCCAGGCGAGCGGCTCCTCAAGGGCATCGGCGTGTCGCCGGGGATCGCGATGGGTCCGACGATGACCGTGCGCTGGGCATTGCCCGAAGTGCCGCACCGCGTCGTGCCGCGCACGCACGTCGAGAAAGAGATTCGCCGCCTGCGCGCCGCACTCAAAGACGTGCGCGGGCAGCTCGGGGAGCTTCGCGCCCGCGCCGCGGACCGCGCCGGGTTGGACGAGGCACGGATTTTTGACGCGCAGGTCCTGATGCTCGAGGACAAAGAGTTCATTGGCGGCATCGAGGACCTGATTCGCGAGAACCATCTGACCGCGGAAAAGGCGTTCGAGTTCAAGACGCTGGAGGTGCGCGACCTCTGGACCGCCGCGGGCAATCCGCTCCTCAAGGAGCGGCTCGCCGATCTGACGGGCGTGGCGATCCGCGTGATCCAGCACCTGATGCATCGGCGCCGCCGGGCCGACATCTGGGACGGCATCGCCGAGCCGTCCATTCTGGTGGCGCGCGAGCTTTCACCGGGGCTGACCGTCCAGCTCGATCGCGACCACGTCGTCGGGCTGATCAGTGAAGAGGGCACGCGTACATCACACGCTGCGATTCTCGCGCACTCGCTCGGCATACCGGCGATCTTCGGTCTGCGCGGCGCGGTGGCACGCATTCCGGCCGGCACGAAAGTCATTCTCGATGGCACGCGCGGAACCGTACTGCTCGATCCAACCCCTGCCGAGGTCGAGGAGGCCGAGCGCACCGACACACGGCGCCGCGAGCTGGCTGCGCGTCTCGAGGAAGCCGTTGCTCAGCCATCCGTCACGCTCGACGGCGTGCACATCGCGTTGCGCGGCAACGTGGATCTGCCCGACGAGGTCGAAGCGGCTAAGGCGCACGGAGCGGAAGGCGTGGGGTTGCTCCGGACCGAATTCCTGATTACGGGCCACAGCGGTCTTCCCAGTGAGGACGAACAAACCGAGTACTTCCGGCGCGTCGGCGAAGCCTTTGCCGGTCATCCGGTCGTGATCCGCACGTACGATCTGGGTGGGGACAAATTCCCGGCCCCCTTCCGCGGCCCGCCCGAAGCGAATCCGTTCCTCGGCTGGCGCGCAATCAGAGTGTGCCTCGACGAGCCGGAGATGTTCCGCACTCAGATCCGCGCGGTCCTGCGCGCGGCGGCGACGACCAACCTCCAGCTCATGATCCCCTTGGTCACGCGACTCGACGAAGTCGAGCGCACGCGGGAGATGATGCACGAAGAAGCCGCTCGCCTCGAGAGCGTGGGAATTCCCATCGGCAAATCGGTGCCGCTCGGCGTGATGGTCGAGACGCCGGCGGCCGCGGTTCTCGCCGATCGGCTGGCCGAAATCAGCGACTTCCTCAGCGTCGGCACCAATGATCTCACCCAGTACACGCTGGTCGTGGACCGCGGCAACGCGCGGCTCGCCGACCGTTTCACACCGCACGATCCCAGCGTGCTGCGGCTCCTCAAGCTTGTCGCAGAGGCAGCGCGCGCGGCCGGCAAGCCGGCGAGCGTGTGTGGCGAAATGGCGTCAGAGCCGCTCTCCGCGTTCCTGCTGCTCGGTTTGGGGTATGAGACGCTGTCCGTGGCGCCGCCGGCCTTGCCGTTCATCAAGTGGCTCATCCGGCAGGTGACCACGGCGCAGGCGCGGGCGGCTGCGGATGCGGCGCTCGCCGCACGCTCAGCCGAACTGGCGCTCGACATCTTGCGATTTGCACTTGCAGAAGCCGTTGATTTGACGCTACTCGATCCCGACGCGCGGTTGCCCGCCGGACGGCGCTCCGGTAGTTTGAAACTCTAGGAACCCAAAAAACATGCCAACTCATCGTCACGTCTTCACTTCCGAGTCGGTCACGGAAGGGCATCCTGACAAGATCGCGGATCAGATCTCCGATGCGATCCTCGATGCGATTCTCGCCGAAGACCCGTCCGCACGGGTCGCGTGTGAGACGTTGGTCACGACTGGAATGGCGGTCGTCGCGGGCGAGATCACCACATCGACCTACGTCCACATCCCCGACATCGTGCGCGGGACCATCACGTCGATCGGCTATACCGACGCGAACTTCGGGTTCGATGCCCAGACCTGCGCGATCCTGACGACGATCGATCGCCAGTCCACCGACATCGCACTCGGCGTGGACAAGGGTGGGGCTGGGGATCAGGGAATGATGTTCGGCTACGCGACCGACGAGACACCGTCGTTGATGCCCCTGCCGATTGTGATCGCACACCGGCTCGCGGAACGGCTCGCCGCCGTGCGGAAAAGCGGGGAGCTCCCCTGGCTGCGGCCGGACGGAAAGACGCAGGTCAGCGTGACCTACGAGGGCTCGAAGCCTGTCGGGATCGATAAGATCGTGGTTTCGGCGCAACACTCCGACATGATCGACAACGCGCAGCTGCGCGCCGGGATCCTGGCACACGTCATCCGGCCTGTCGTGCGCGAGGCCGGTTTCGAAGTGAGCGACAAGGATGTGCTCGTGAATCCCACGGGGCGGTTCGTGGTTGGCGGGCCACAGGGCGATGCCGGGCTCACCGGCCGGAAAATTATCGTCGATAGCTACGGTGGTATGGCGCGGCATGGGGGAGGCGCATTCAGCGGCAAGGATCCCTCGAAGGTCGATCGCTCCGCGACGTACGCAATGCGCTGGGTGGCGAAGAACATCGTGGCAGCGGGGCTCGCCAGGCGATGCGAGGTCCAGGTTGCCTACGCGATCGGCGTCGCCGAGCCCGTCTCGATCATGGTGGAAACGTTCGGAACCGGTACGGTCCCCCAGGACGCCCTCGAGACGGCCGTGCGTGAAGTCTTCGACCTGACGCCCGGCGGCATCATCCAGGCGCTGAACCTGCGCAATCCCATTTATCGGCCGACCGCCGCCTACGGCCACTTCGGCCGGGCACCCGAAAAGCGTCGCGTCGGCGAGCGCGACGTCGAGCTGTTCACCTGGGAGCACGTCGATCGCGTGGAAGAGCTGAAAGTCGCCGCGGAGCGGACCTCACGCAGTTCCCGGAAGGCCAATGTCTGAGACGGCGACCAAGACCAAAGCCACGAACGACATCAAGGACATTCGGCTTGCCGATGAAGGGCGCCGCCGCACCGAGTGGGCCGAGCGCTCGATGCCGGTGCTGCGGCAGCTCAGGGAGCGGTTCCGCGGCGAGCGGCCGCTCGCGGGAAAGCGCCTGTCGGCGTGCCTGCACGTGACGACAGAAACGGCGAATCTCGCGATCACACTCCAGGCTGGTGGTTCCGACGTCGCGCTGTGCGCATCTAATCCGCTGTCCACACAGGACGACGTCGCGGCGCACCTCGTTCGCGATCACGGGATAAAGGTGTTTGCCATCAAAGGCGAAGATCACACCACTTACTACGATCACATCCGTGCCGCCCTTGCCCATCGTCCTGATATCACGATGGACGACGGTGCCGATCTCGTGGGCGCGCTGCACATGATCGCCCTGAATCGCCTCGACGACCTGGCGCCGCCGGTTCGCAAGTGGGTGGAAACGTTGGCCGCGGCCGAGCGCAAGGCGCTTGTCGCGGGCGTGATCGGATCGACGGAGGAAACGACGACCGGCGTCATCAGGCTCAAGGCGATGGCGAAAGATGGCGTGCTCCAGTTCCCGGTCATCGCCGTGAATGATTCGCAGACCAAGCATTTGTTCGACAATCGGTACGGCACCGGCCAGTCAACGCTCGACGGCATCATCCGTGCAACGAATCTGCTCATCGCGGGGAGCACGGTTGTGGTGGCGGGGTATGGGTGGTGCGGCCGCGGATTCGCTATGCGCGCGCGCGGCGCCGGGGCCAACGTCCTGGTGACCGAAATCGACCCGATGAAGGCGCTCGAAGCGCAGATGGACGGCTACCGCGTCGTGCCGATGGCGGATGCCGCTCCGCTGGGCGATCTGTTCGTGACGTTGACCGGCAACGTGGAGGTCATCCGGGTAGAGCATATGCGTGCGATGAAAGACGGCGCGATCCTCGCGAACTCCGGTCACTTCAACGTGGAAATCGACCTCGAAGGTCTGAAAAAGGTCGCCACGGGACCGAAGGCCGTCCGCGAGTTCGTCGAGGAATGGCAGCTCGGCGGCAAGCGATTGTTCGTTCTCGCTGACGGCCGCCTCATCAATCTCGCCGCCGCTGAAGGCCATCCCGCCAGCGTGATGGACATGTCGTTCGCAAACCAGGCGCTCGCGGCGGAGTTCGTCGTCGACAACGCCAAGAAGCTTACAAAGGACGTGCACCGCATTCCCACTGACCTCGATCAGGAGATCGCGCGCCTGAAGCTCCAGGCGATGGGCGTCGCGATCGATACGCTGACCCAGTCGCAACGCAAGTATCTCGCGTCCTGGGATATGGGCACCTGATGGCGGGGAACGGCGCGAACATGCTGCAGGTGCGGGTCGCCCATCTCGGGTTGGACCGCACGACGAACACACCGGTCGTAATCCTACAGGAAAACGATGGCCAGCGCGTCCTGCCGATCTGGATTGGACCGGCGGAAGCGAGCGCGATCGCGATGGAGCTCGCGGGTGTGAAGTTCTCGCGGCCGCTCACGCACGACTTGCTGAAACAGGTCATCGTTGGACTGGGCGCGGAGCTGCGGAAGGTCATCATCACCCAGGTGAAGGACAACACCTATTTCGCCGAGCTGCATGTGTATCGTGGCGATACGGTGATTCAGATTGACGCTCGTCCATCCGATTCGATCGCGCTGGCGCTGCGGCTGAAGGCGCCGATCCTGACGAGCGAGACGCTGCTCGAGCTCACGTCCGTCGACACCAGCGAAAGCGGGATCCAGCCCGGCACGGGGCCCTTGGACGCCGACTCCCTCAAGTCGTACCTCCAGAATCTCGATCCTGAAGACTTCGGGAAGTTCACGCCGTAGCTACCTGTTGCTCTGGTGGGGGCGGTGGGGGGGGCTGGGGGGGGTCGGCGCCTTATCGATGCTTGCCGCGCAGACTCCCCAAGTAAGCATCAGCGGACGGGTGTTGCGCGGCGGCCGCGACACGGCGCCCCTCCCGAATGCGTGGGTCGTCCTGCATCGCATCACCCGTGACGGCGGCGCTCCGATCGACTCCGTGCGCAGCGATGCACGAGGCCGCTACCGGATCACGCTCCGGCGTCCGGACAGCACAGGCGTCTACGTCTTGAGCGCCTGGTACGACAGCCTCGCCTACTTCTCGTCGCCGATCAACGTCGACGATCCCGCCGTGCACGCCGATGACATCATCGCGTATCCGACGACGGCCAACGGTCCGCCGATCAAACTGGCACGCCGGCTCGCGACGATTGCGCACCCCGGTGAAAACGGGACTCGCGAGGTCCTGGAGATCCTCGAGCTCGAGAACACCGGGCAGACCGCGCGCATCACGCGGGATACGCTCGTGCCGACGTGGGCGGGCCGTGTCCCCGAGCGAGTCGCCCAGTTTCGCGGCGGCCAGGGCGATATCTCGCCAGACGCGATGGTGTTTCGGCATGACAGTGTCGTCGTCCTGGCGCCGATTCCCCCGGGGCCCGTGAAACAGCTGAGCTACGCATACTCGCTCCTCCCGGACACACGCACGTTCGGCATCCCGATCGATCAGGAGACCGCCGAGCTCAACCTGCTGGTCGAGGATACGGCCGCCGCCGTCACGGCGCCCAAACTCCAGCGACTTGGCGTGCAGGAGCTCG
>Ga0209266_1001399_pt1 | contig 16061 bp, 11 predicted proteins | sample GraSoiAngelo_132_FD_185889 | JGI IMG/M metagenome (GOLD analysis project Ga0209266, IMG submission 185889) | Grasslands soil microbial communities from the Angelo Coastal Reserve, California, USA - 14_0929_02_40cm (SPAdes) (version 2) | ecosystem: Environmental > Terrestrial > Soil > Grasslands ...
CGACTCGGCATCGACGCGCGTGTACGCGGGTTCCGCCAGATTCACATCGGATCCCCAGCCTGTGCCCGATTACCATTTTGCCGCCGGACAGGTGAAGTGGATCAACAAGCGCACCATGATCGCGCGGCCGGCCGTGCTCTACGTCCGGGACGTGCCGATCATGTGGCTGCCCTTCATCTTTCAGGACATTCGCGGGGGTCGGCGCAGCGGGATTCTGTTTCCGCGTTTTGGTCTGAACGACCTGGTCCGGCCCACGCGGCATTACTCGCGGCACTTCTCCGACCTCGGCTACTATTTCGCGCTCAACGATTACGTCGACGTGCTGTTTTCGGGGGATTGGTACGCTGGGCGGTACGTCTCGATGCACGGGCAGGCACAGTACCGTTGGCTCGACCGGTTCATGCAGGGGTCACTCAGCTACACGCACAGCACGCAGCTGGACCAGCATTCGACCAATACGGGCATTTCGTGGAGCCACTCACAGCGCTTCGATTCACGAACCGACTTCAATGCGAACGTGACGTATTACTCGAACGCGTCGATCATCAGGCGGAACTCGGTCAATCCGTATCAGGTCACTTCCTCGGCGTCTTCGAGCTTGAGCTTCAACAAGCAGTTTTCGTGGGGAACCCTGAGCATCGGCGGGACACGACGGCAGGACCTGTCGCAAGATCAGATTAACCAGACGCTTCCTGATATTCACCTGGCACCGCGTGTCGTGACCATCACGCCATCGATGACCTGGTCTCCCAGCTTTGCCTTCACGAACACCCAGAATTTCCACACGCCCGCGGGCTCGCTCCTCGCTCCCGCGTTGCCGGGTGACACGGCGCCGGTGCGAACCCTCCCGCTGTTCTCCACGGATCGCACGACGAATCTCTCGTTCGCCACGCCTATCCAGATCGGCCGATGGACGTGGGCGAACAATTTCACGGCGCTGGACGTCTTTACCCACAACCGGGAGGAATTCCTTCTCCCGGAAGTCGTCGCCCCCGGCGATACGGTGCTTCGGCACCTGTTGTTCGGGGAGACGTTTCACACGAACGTCGACTGGCAGACGGGGATCAACCTGCCGCCGCTGCTCACGGGCACGTGGAAAATCCAGCCCGGGGTGTCGATCGTGAATCAGACAGGCGCCGGGACGTTCTGGGTGCGCAATCAGTTCTCAAAGGGCCAGTTTGTGCATCAGGGAAAGCGGTTGGCGTTTACTGCCAGCGCGTCGCCCACCTTCTTCGGATTCTTCCCCGGCTTCGGCCCGCTGCTGCGCATCCGGCATACGATATCGCCGCAGATCAGCTATCAGTATGCGCCGGGGGCACGAGTTCCGAAGGAATTCGCCAACGTCGTCGATCCGACCGGGCGGGCGCTGAATGCGCGCAGCGATCCACAGCAGACCATCAGCATCGGGCTGTCGCAGAACTTTGAGGCCAAGCTCAAGCCACCCGCCGGGGATACCGCCGCTGAGAAAGAACCGCGCAAGATTCGCCTGTTGAGCATCAGCACGAGTGGCATCAGCTATAACTTCGAGCAGGCGAAGCAGCGCCACCGCGTCGGATGGCAGACCCCTTCGCTCAGCAACACGTTCCTGTCGGACCTGCTGCCCGGATTTCAGTTGAGCATCGTGCACGATCTGTGGAGAGGCCAGGTCGGGACCGATTCGGCCCACTTCGATCCATTCCTGCAGAACGTTTCGGCTTCGTTCTCGATCGGTCCAAACACGATCGCTGGGCTCGGGCGATTACTCGGCCTGCGTCCGCGCGCGTCGGCACCCAAGCCGGCGACCGACACGACCGGTCAACAGCTTCCGGGAGGACCCCGCGACAACGGGTTCCCTCACTATCAGGGCGCCTCGAGTGAACCGTTCGGGTCACCGTATGGTGCAGGAGGCATAGGCAGAGGAGCCGGCGGAAACTTTTCTCTCACCGTTCAGTTCTCGAGCTCACGCAACCGCGGCGATACCACGGCTGCCACACGCCATCTCGCCGGTCGGCAGACCGCAGCCATGCAGCTGTCTTTCAGCCCGACGCGCAACTGGACGGCAAACTGGGGCACATCATACGATCTCGTCACGCGTCAGTTTGCCTATCACGCTGTGAGCCTGCAGCGCGACCTGCGGCGCTGGCGCGCGAGCTTCGTCTTCGGCAAGACGAGCACCGGGAATCTCTCCTTTGCCTTCAACATCACGCTCACCGATCAGCCGGCCATCAAGTTCGACTACGATCAACGCACGTACGTGCGCTGATCGCTGTCCTCTCGCGGAGACAACCCAACTCGGAACGCTCTGCTAACTCGCGACGAATTCAGTACTTCGCTTGAGGCATAGCGCGTGCTTACACCCGGGGCAACCTCCGTCAGAGGCTCCCATGCGCTACCTCTTGTCGTTGTTGGTGCTGGCCGCGGTTGCTTGCCGGAGCGAGTTGATCGCTCCCGGAGGCGGTCCGTCGACGCCGGCGAATCTGACCTACCAGCTCGAGCCGAGCGGCGATCCCAATGGTCCGCTGGGAATCCTGCTCATCTGGGATGACGTCACCGACGCCAATCTCGCCAACTATCGGGTGTACTCGCGCGCCTCCACCAGCGACGCGTTTGGACTGCGAGGCGAAACGACGTCGAATACCTTCCACGACAACGGCGTGCCCCACCTGCAGTACGTCGTTACCGCCGTCGACGCGAATGGCGGCGAAAGCGGCTTCAGCAATGCGATCACGGTTGACGAGCGGCTGCAGCTCGTCGCGCCCGCCTGGTTGTCCTCGATCTCGTTGAACGGGGCAATCCATCTTCAATGGGACGACACGTCCTACGCCAGCGCGCCGACGCGCTTCAAGTGGTATCGCATCTACAGTACCGCGTACAACCTCGACACCGGGCTCTGCGACACCGACTGGCTACTGGAAGGCACGACTGTCGCGCCCGAATTTCTGGCGAGTGCCTTGACGAACGGTGTGCCGCGGTGCTTCGGGGTCTCGGCCGTGAGCCGCGAAGGGTACGAAAGTCTCTGGTCGCCGCTGCACCAGGACACGCCACGTCCCGACGCCCGCAATACGCTCGTTTTCGCAATTGACGCGAATGGCGCGCAGTCCGGCTTCCGCTTCTGGCAGGACGCCAACGGTGACGGCCGCGCCCAGACGTCCGAGCTCGGGCTGGTCGTCGATGGGCACGGCAGCTCCGTCGACTTCTGGGTGTATCGCGATCCGACGGATTCCACGCTGTGGCTGGTTCCCGGATTCAGCGGCACCAGCATGCAGCTCTACAGCACGAGCCCGATCGCCGATCTGACGTCGATCGACTTCGCCCCGGCATCCGGCTATTCACGGAGCATGATCCAGGCGGTACCCGGGTACGGCTACGTCTTCCAGATCATCGAAGGCTCGACACTCCGTTACGGCGCCTTGCGGATGACGCACGTGGGGCGTGACTATCTGATTTTCGATTGGAGCTTCCAGACGGACATCGGAAATCCCGAGCTCCAGATGCGAGCCGGCCTCACGACATCGCTGCCAACCGGTTCGGTCGTTTCAGGTTCTAGATAGCAGGGTAACAGGGCAAGGCGCCGGAGTGGTCAACAGCCACTCCGGCGCCTTAGCTTTGGTCCCCATGGCGGAGACAGTCACACTCGACGGCCGGTCGCTCTCCATCGATGACGTCATCGCCGTCGCACGGCGCAACGTGTCCGTGACGCTCGATCCGAAAGCGCTCAAGGCCGTCGCGTCGTCACGGAACGTGGTCGAGGCTGCCGTTGCGCGCGGCCAGACGATCTACGGCGTGAACACCGGCTTTGGAAAGCTCGCCCACGTCCGTATCCCGCCCGAACAAGCTCGGCCGCTCCAGCTCAATCTGATCCGCAGTCACGCGTCGGGCGTCGGCGATCCCCTGAGCGTCGATGCCGTGCGCGCGATGATGTTGCTCCGCGCTAATGTGCTGATGCGCGGCACCAGCGGTGTGCGACCGGTGCTGCCCGAGCTGCTCAGCGAGATGCTGAACCGCGGCATTCACCCCCGCGTCCCGTCCCAAGGGAGCGTGGGTGCGTCCGGGGATCTCGCGCCGCTCTCCCACCTCGCTCTGGCGATGATCGGCGAGGGGGAGGACGGACGAACGCTGACAGCGCAGGGATTGAAGCCGGTCACGCTCGAGGCGAAAGAGGGGCTCGCCTTCGTGAACGGGACGCAGGCCCAGACCGGCTTGGCGGCGCTCTTAGTCAGCGACGCCTGGATGCTGTGGCACGCGGCGCACGCGGCCGCGGCGATGAGCCTCGAGGCGGTGCGCGGCACCCCCGATCCGTTCGACGCGCGCATCCACGACGCCCGCCCGCATCCATGGCAGCAGCGGTCCGCCGCGTTACTCCGCGACCTGCTCGCCGACAGCGAGATCCGTGAATCGCATCGCGAAAACGATCCCAGAGTGCAGGACGCCTATTCGTTACGCTGCACCCCGCAGGTGCTCGGCGCCGTCGGAGAGGGGCTGGCGTTCGCCGAGCGGCTCGTGACGACGGAGCTCAACGCGGCCACCGATAACCCGCTCGTGTTCGGGGATGACGTGATCTCGGGTGGGAATTTCCATGGCCAGCCCATTGCGCTCGCGCTTGACGTGATCGCCATCTCACTCACGACACTGGCGGGTCTCGCGGAACGGCGGTTGGAGCGCGTAGTGAATCCGGATCTGTCATCCGGACTGCCGGCCTTTCTGGCGCGGGATCCGGGCCTTGAATCGGGGTTCATGACCGCGCAAATCGCCGCGGCGGCCCTTGTCGCCGATTGTCGTGTTCTCGCGACGCCGGCGAGCGTGCAGTCGATCCCTACGGAAGGCAATCAGGAAGACATCGTGCCGATGGGGATGACCGCGGCGTGGAAAGCGCAGCGCATTCTCGGCAACGCCGAGCGCGTCATCGCCATCGAGCTGCTGGCAGGCGCCCAGGGGCTCGAATACCTCAAGCCGTTGCGCCCGGCGAAGGCGGTGGCGCGCTTGTATGCCGCCGTCCGTCAGGATTCGGCGGCGCTCGCGAGCGACCGGCCTCTGACCGCGGACATCGAAACGGTCGCGGCGCATATCCGTGCAGGCAGGTTTGCGCCGTGAAGCGTTCCTCGTCACGAACGATTCGCGCGCCACGCGGGTCGACGAAGTCGTGCAAAGGGTGGGTGCAGGAAGCCGCGTTGCGAATGCTGATGAACAATCTCGACCCTGACGTCGCAGAGCGCCCGCAGGATCTCGTCGTCTACGGTGGCACCGGGAAGGCCGCGCGGGATTGGCCGTCGTTCGACGCGATCTGTCGCACACTGCAGACGCTCGGCGACGAAGAGACGCTGATCGTGCAGTCGGGCAAACCCGTGGGTGTTTTTACGACGCACGCCGATGCGCCGCGCGTGCTGATCGCAAACGCAAACCTGGTGGGCCGCTTCGCGACGTGGGAGGTGTTTCGCGACCTCGAGCGCCGCGGGCTGATCATGTACGGGCAGATGACGGCGGGTTCCTGGATCTACATCGGGACGCAAGGCATCCTCCAGGGCACGTACGAGACGTTTGGCGCAGTTGCCAAAGCCAAGTTTCAAGGATCGCTGCGCGGCCGAATAGTTCTCACCGGTGGGTTAGGCGGGATGGGCGGCGCGCAGCCGCTGGCCGCCACGATGAACGAGGGCATTTGCCTCGCCGTGGAAGTCGATCCCGCGCGCGTGCAACGTCGTCTCGAGACCCGCTATCTCGACCGCTCGACAGCTTCGATCGATGAGGCGCTGGCGTGGTGCGAGGACGCTCGGCGACACGGAACCGCTGTCTCTATCGGGCTCATTGGAAACTGCGCCGACGTGTTGCCCGAGCTGGTGCGGCGCGGCTTCAAGCCCGACGTCGTGACGGACCAAACGTCGGCGCACGATCCGCTGAACGGCTATATCCCCGCCGGCTTGACGCTCACCGCCGCTGCCGCATTGCGACGCGCTTCTTCGGATGACTATGTGCGGCGCGCGCGCGCGAGCATCGCGGCGCACGTGCGAGCGATGCTCGCCTTCCAGGCCGCCGGGGCCGTTGCGTTCGACTACGGCAACAACATCCGCACCGAAGCGCGTGACGCCGGTGTGGCCGACGCGTTCGCGATCCCCGGTTTCGTGCCCGAGTACATCCGACCGCTGTTCTGCGAGGGCAAGGGGCCGTTCCGTTGGGTCGCCCTCTCGGGAGATCCCACCGATCTCCGGCGCACGGACGAGCTCGTGCTGGAGCTCTTTCCGGACAACAACCATCTGCGTCGCTGGATCACATTGGCCCAAGAGCGCGTGTCATTTCAGGGATTGCCTGCACGCATCTGCTGGCTGGGTCAGGGGGAGCGGGCGCGCTTTGGCGTCGCGTTGAATGATCTGGTTCGTCGCGGCGAGCTGTCGGCGCCCATCGTGATCGGGCGCGATCATCTCGATACCGGATCGGTCGCCTCGCCGTTTCGCGAGACGGAAGCAATGCGCGACGGTTCCGACGCCATCGCCGACTGGGCGATCCTCAACGCGTTACTCAATACCGCGTCCGGAGCGTCGTGGGTCTCGTTCCACCACGGCGGCGGCGTCGGCATCGGCAACTCACTGCACGCGGGGCAGGTGATCGTCGCTGATGGCACGCCGGCAGCGGGGAAGCGGCTCGAGCGCGTGCTGACCAACGATCCCGGTCTGGGAGTCGCGCGTCATGCCGATGCCGGATATCCGGAAGCCATCGAGACGGCGCGTCGCCATCACATCCGTCTTCCCATGAGTGAGAATCTCGACTGAAGACGCTGCTCGTCGGCGCGCGCCAGGTGGTCACCTGTCGTGGTCCTGCGCGTGCTCGACGCGGGCGCGAGATGGCCGAGGTCGAAGTGCTGCGCGATGCGGCTGTCCTCATCGACGGCGAGCGCATCGCCTGGGTCGGTCCCCGCTCTGAGGCTTCCCACCAGTCCGGACACGTCGTCGAAGTGAGCGGCGTCATTTTTCCCGGATTCATCGACTGCCATACGCACGCGGTATTCGGCGCCCCGCGGCTCGATGATCAGGAGCGTCGCGCGCTGGGCGTGGACTACAAGGCGATCGCCGCGGCGGGTGGCGGGATTCTGCAATCGGTGCGCGATGTCCGTGCTCGTTCCGCCGCCGAGCTCGAGGCGCTCACCCGGTCACGGCTCGCGCAGCTGTTGGCGCACGGCGCAACGACGATCGAGGTGAAGTCAGGCTACGGGCTCGAGCTGGAGGCGGAATTGAAACAGCTTCGGGTGATCCGTCGCCTGGCTGACGAACTTCCGGCGACCCTGGTGCCGACGTTCCTCGGCGCTCATGAAATCCCACCCGAATACCGCGGCAATCGCTCTGCCTACGTGCGGCTCTTGTGCGAGGAAATGATTCCCGCCGTCGCACGGGAAGGTCTGGCGCAGAGCTGCGACGTCTTCTGCGAGCCGGGAGTCTTCACTCCAGCCGAGAGCCGCCAAATCCTCAGCGCCGCCCGGACTCATGGTCTCGCGGTGAAGTTGCACGCCGACGAGCTCGAGGGCTCAGGCGGCGCGGAGCTGGCGGCGGAATTGGGAGCATTGTCGGCGGATCATCTTGGCAGCGTCTCGGATGCAGGTATCAAGGCGCTGGCTGCGAGCTCCACCGTCGCGGTCTTGCTCCCGGCCACGATGATCTTTTTGGGGAGGAAGTGGCAGGCGCCGGCGCGACGCCTGATCGAGGCCGGCGCCGCGGTCGCTCTTGCCACCGACTACAACCCCGGAACTTCGCCGACGACGAGCTTGCCGCTCGTCATGACCCTCGGTGTCTCGCAACTTGGGCTACGTCACGCCGAAACTGTGACGGCGGTGACGATCAATGCCGCCGCGGCGCTCGGGTTGGCTGCCGACCGTGGTCAAATCGCGCCCGGGTGCGTCGCCGACCTCGTCGTCGCGGCCGTGGAGGACTGGCGGGAGATAGCTTATTGGATGGGCGCCAACGTCGTAAGCGCCGTCTGGACAGCAGGTTCGGCTTGTCCGCCCCGGACGGTCCCGATATCTTAGTGCTCCCATGTCGAAACTCGAGCAGCTCAAAGAAAAAGCCAAGGGTCTCGAGGCTAAGGATCCGAAGAAGGCGATCGAGATCTGGCTCGAGGCGCTTAACCAGCAGTCCGAAGGGGAGGCGAACCCCGACCTCTCGATTTACAACCGCATTGGCGACCTGTTCATCAAGCTCAAGGATCCCGGCCAGGCCGCCGATTATTACGACCAGGCGGTCGACAAATACGCCGAGCTGGGTTTTCACAACAACGCCATCGCGATGTGCAACAAGGTGCTGCGCAACGCGCCGGCGCGGCAAGCGACCTACCTGAAGCTGGCGAAGCTCTACGCGGCCAAGGGCTTCATCGCCGAGGCGAAGCAGAACTTCGTCGAGTACGCCGAACGAATGCAGAGGGTCGGCAAAATCGAGCACGCGTTCGCGGCGTTGAAGGAGTTCACGGACATCTCGCCGGAGAGCGAGAGTCTGCGGGAGATGCTGGCCGAGCACCTCAAGATGTACGGCGCCGATCCCGGCAAGCGCGCATCGGCCGGCGGGTCCCGTGTCGGCACGGCAGCCCCGAAGTCGGCGCCCCACGCGGGCGATGACGTCTCCAAATCGGGCAAACGGAAGACATCGAGCTTGGTTTTTCTCGACCTCGACGAGCCACGTGGTGCCAAGGGGGCCCCGGCGCCGCCCGCCAAGCCCGCTGCGCCTCCCCCTCCTCCCGTGGCCGAGCGGTTGATCGAAGAGGTTGTGCCGGAGCCCGACGAGTCACTGCAGATCGAGACGACGAGCCTCATCGACGAAGCGCCCGCGGTGGGTACGAGCGGGATGCTCGAGGGCCTGGAAACCACGCATGCTGACTTCGGTCAGATGCGCTCCACCACGCCTAAGACGCCATCCATCCGAGAAGAGCTGAACCCCGCGGATTTGGAGCTCGAACCGATGGCGGAGCTCGAGCCGACTGTCACCGACGAGGCCGCAGCCGAGGATGTCGTGCCGGGTCTCGAGGACGCGGACCTGGTGTTGGAAGGCAACATCGACGTCGCTCCCGCTCCGGAGAAGAAAAAAGCCGCGCCCCCCCCCCCGCCCCCGCCAAAGTTGAAGCCCCTCGGCCGTCCGCTGGCAGGCAAGGCGGCTGCCGAACCGCCTCGCGTGAAACCGGTCGTTCCGAAGCGGCCGTCCGCGGATCCGGGGGACCCGGGAAGCGAAAGACTGTCGTCGAGGTACCGCCACTCGAGCTCGAACCCGATTTCGAGAGCTCGGTGACCGACGCCCCCCACGACATCGACGATCAGCCCGTGAAGCCGGGCTTCATTCAGACTGAGGATGACACGTCGATCGCGCCGGGACGGCGTTCGGGATTCATCGATTTAGGAATTGATGAGATTCACACGCAAGGGGATCAGACAGGCTCGCTCGTGTTCTCGAACATCGAGGAGACGCCGGCGGCACCGGGGATCGAGGAGCTCGAATCCCGTGTCGCGGATAATCCGGATGATCCCGAGGCCCATCAGGCTCTGGGTGAGGCGCTCATCGAGCAGGGCGAGCGCGACCGCGGCATCGAAGAGCTGGACCTGGCAAGCGCGGGACTCGAAAACGCCGGCAATCTCGGCCAGGCGCGCGATCTCGTGGACGAGGTCCTGCACCTCGACCCCAACAGCGTGCGCCATCGTCAAAAGGCCGTCGAGTACGCGTTCAAAGCGGGAGACAAGGCAAAGCTGGTCGATGCGTACATCGAGCTTGCGGACGCGTTGCTGCGCTCAGACCTCCCCGACAAGGCACGCGCCGTGTACGCGCGCGTCGCCGAGCATGACCCCAAGAACGAGCGCGCCAAGGCCGCGCTCTCCATGCTCGCGCCCGCCGTTGCGCCGTCCAAACCGGAAGGCAAGGTCAAGGCCAAAGACGCGAAAATGAAGGTCCGCGACGAAGCCACATTGGACGGCGACTTCGTCGACCTCGGCTCGATGCTCAGTGACGACGAGGAGGGACCGCCGGCCAAAGACACGCGGATGACCGTCGCCGATGAGGAGCCCACCGGCGATGAAGAGCAGGACTTTCATGACATGTTGGCGCGCTTCAAACAGGGGATCGACGAGAACATCGACGAGACCGATTTCCAGTCGCACTATGACCTGGGCGTCGCGTTCAAGGAGATGGGCCTGCTGGACGAGGCGATCGCGGAGCTGCAAAAAGCGCTGCGCGCGCCCGAGGGCAAGCTGCGTACCTCGGAGATGTTGGGAATCTGCTTCTTCGAGAAGGGCGCCTACGGCGTCGCGGAATCGATCCTGCGGCGCGGGTTGGATCTGCCCGCATCCGGTGATCAAGAGCGCCTGGGTGTGTTGTACTGGCTTGGCCGCGCCTTGGAGCAACAGGGCAAGAAGGCCGATGCGCGCGACCTCTACGGCCGTGTCTTTGCCGTCGACATCCGCTTCCTCGACGCCGAACAGCGCGTCAAAGCGCTCGCCAAGGCGAAATAGCGTGAGTCAACAGGTCGCTCGTGTGAGCCTCCGCGATGTCCAGCGCCCCGTCGCGGGCGAGCTCGAGCAGGTCGTCGGAGAGTTGCGCCGCGTGATTGCCGCCGATTTCCCCATCGTCAGTGAAGTGAACGATCATCTGTTACAGATGAAGGGAAAGCTGTTCCGGCCGACGCTGTTGCTCCTCAGTAACAAGGCCGCAGGACGCAATGACGAACGTGTCGTGACGTTGGCGGCAATCGTCGAGCTGATCCATCTCGCCACACTGGTGCACGACGACTCGGTGGACCATTCCGTGCTGCGCCGCGGCTTGCCGACGATCAACGCGCTGTTCTCACATCAGATCGCCGTGATCATGGGTGATTACCTCTACTCGCGCGCCATCATCGAGCTGGTGCGATTCGACGATCACGAGGCGTTGCGCGTGCTGGCGCGCGTTACGAACGAGATGACGGTCGGGGAGATGCGCCAGCTCGAGGCCCTCGACAAGCTCGCTTATGGCGAGGGGGAGTACGACGCGCTGATTCGCGCCAAGACCGCCTCGCTGCTGTCGGGCGCCTGCGAGGTCGGCGCGCTCGCGGCCCCTGCCGCTTACCGCCAGGCGCTGGCCCGGTTCGGCATGCTGCTCGGCATGGCCTTCCAGATCACGGATGACCTGCTCGATTACACGGAGCCTGAGGCCGTGACGGGGAAACCGTCGGGACTCGATCTTCGCGAACACAAGGTGACGCTGCCGCTGATCGCCGCGCTCGCCCGCATGACCCCCGAAGGCCGCCGCGTCGTGGCGCAACTGATGGACACGGCGGAACCGGGCGACGAGTTGGTCGCCGAGGTCATCCGGCTTGTGGAGGCCGCCGGCGGGCTCGAGACGGCGCGGCAGCGCGCGCTCGACCTCGCGCAACAGGCGGAAACCGAGCTGGACGTGTTGCCGCCATCGCCGGCCCGTGACGCCCTGCAGGGGAGCATCGCATACGCCGTGGAGCGGCGCAGCTAGGCTGTGCCGCACGGTCCTCGTCGCCCCGCCTTCTATATCGGCGTGCTTGCGATAGGCTTCGTCGTGGGCGGATTGCTGCACGCCTTCTTGCGGCGATTTCTGCCGCAGGGACCCGCCCGCGAGGTGTTCACCTGGTCGGTGACGCCGACCATCGGGCCGTTTCACCTCGATCTGCTCGTGATGTCGATTACGCTGGGACCGATCGGGCTGGACGTGTCGCTGCTCGCCGTGGTAGGCGTGGTGATTGCCTACCTGTTCGCGCGGTCGCTCTTCTAATCGAGGGTCGCCGCCGCCTGCGATTTGAAGAGGTCTTTGCGCCGGTCGACGATCTTGGCTTTGGCGCGTAACCCGTCCAGATACTGCTGAATGCGCGCCTGCTGCACCGCCTGACGCAGCTGCGTGCGCTGCGCATCGCGCTGTTTGAGCCACGCGGTCGAGTCGGCAAGCTTGCGCCACAGCGACTGGATAATGAAGTGGCCGCCCTCTCCCTCGATCACGCCACTCCGCTCGCCCACGTGCAGGCCGAACGCCGTACCGACGAGCACCGGCTCGCGCGCCAGATAGCTGGGCGGCCGCAGACGGGTGAAGGGACCGAAGCTCTGCGCGCCAGTCAAGTCGGGAGCGCCCTTCAGCAGCGCGGCGAGCGAATCGGCGCGATGGCGCGCCAGGGCCTTTTGCTTGTCGATCCGCACGACGCTGCGGACGCGATCCCGAATCAGGGCGATCGGCGGGACGCCTGCCGGAGTGACCGAGTCGAGGCGGAAGACATAGTACGCTGGTTGTCCCTCGATCACGGGACTCGTTTCACCGACCGGCGCTTCAAAGGCCCACACGCTGACGTCGGGAATCACGTAGCGGCCCAGGTTGAAGCGCTCGCCCTGGATGACCTGATAGGTCGGCGACACCTGCAGCCCCAATCGGCGTGCTGCACTGTCGAGCACGGTGGGATTGGTTCGTTCGGCCGCGATGCGTTCGAGCGTATCAGCGCGCGCCTCGACCTGCTCGAGGTGATCGCCTTGCAGGGCGACGGGAATGAGAATGTGACGAACCTTGACGGAGTCGCCTTTGACTTGATCGATGCGGATCAGGTGATAGCCGAATTGCGTGGCCACGGGAGCCGACACCTGTCCCGGCTTGAGACTGCGCATCCCGGCACGGAATTGGGCGTCGAAGCTGGGATCGTCCTTCTTGACCCAGCCGAGATCGCCCCCGCGATGCCCGCTGACAGTGTCGCTCGACTCGCGCTTGGCGACGTCCTCGAACTTCGCGCCGCGGGCGAGCTCGGCGCGCACGCGCGCGACATGAGCGTGCGCAGCCGCGCTATCGGCGGCGTTCGGCAGGCGCGGCAACGCCACGAAGTGGACGTACGCGACGGCCGGACGCTTGAAATCGTCGGGGTGGTTGGCCACGTACGCGGCGATTTCGGCATCGGTGATCGGCGAGGAGTCCGGGATCGCGTAGGGCCAGATCGCGAGCGACGCGATGGTGACCGAATCGTGCTGATCCTTGTAGATCCGCCAGAGTTTGGCGTCTGAGATGTACACGTCAGCCGTGAGGTACTGTGCCAGCTTGATGCGCGGAATCTGATCGCGATACATCGCCTCGATCTGGACGAGCAGTTGCCGATCGGTCGTCGTTCTCAGGAACTGCTGCCACTTGCGGATATCGAATTGGCTGTCGGTCTGAAACTGCGGATCCCGCATCACTTCGGGCGGAGGCGATGTCGCCGCGATCTCGCGCACTTCGTCATCGCTGACGCGAATGCCGAGACGCCGGTACTCCTGCTGCAGCAACGTCTCCTGCACCATCTGATTGATGACCTGGTCACCGATCTGCTGCTCGTCCTCGCGCGTCATCGGCGCCGCGCCCGTCTGCTGGCGGTATTGCTCAGTCGCGACCTGGACGCGCTGCTGGTATTCGTTGACCTGGTATTCTCGGCCGTTGACGCGGAGGACCACGTTGCCGCTGGGACCGAGGATGCTCATGACCTGACCAATGGCCAACCAGGCGACGAACGAAATGGCGAGGATGTAAAAGACCCACTTCGCGTTCGCGTGCATCGTGCGCATCAAGGCCACTGCGACAACTCCAGTCCAGAGGGTGGGAAGGGGCATAAGTCTAAAAACGACAACGGACAAACTCAAGCGCACAGAAGCGCCGGTCATTTGACAGCAGCGGCGGCCAAACACTACATTCGCCCAATTCCCACATAGACTTACGCCAGGCAGACGGGGGGGCGGGGGCGTTGGCCTACACCAGCGAGATCGACAAACTCGAAGCGCGCTTTCGGGACAATCCCAAGGGACGCAATTTTGCGCCCCTGGCGGATGCCTATCGTAAAGCGGGGCTTATAGATAACGCGATCGACCTCTGCCAGAACGGCCTCAAGCTCCACCCCGATTACGTCAGCGCCTACATCGTCTACGCCCGTTGCCTCGTCGACAAGAAGGACGACCCTTCCGCCCTCGGCGTCTTCAAGAAGGTGCTCGAGCTCGACGGCGAGAATATCATCGCGCTCCGCGGTCTCGCCGAGCTCGCCGAGCGGAATGGGAAATACGAAGAGGAAGTCGAGTGGCTGGCCCGGTTGCTGAACGCAGACCCGATGAATGGGGACGCGGCCGAAGCGCTGGCCCGGGCGAAAGGAAAAGTGACCACCAAGCCAATCGCGGCCACGGAAGCTCCCACTGCCGCGATGGGCAAGCCGGACTTCGCGATCGAGCACGAGGAGAAGGTCGAAACAACGCTGAAGGCGCGGCCGAGCGCTTCGGGCGCGGCGCAGTCGCCCGACGTCGAGAATCTCGAGCAGCCGATCAGCTTCAATCCCTCCGCGCACGCGGCCGCGAAGGCGGAGGGTCTGGAAGTCCAGGAAGATGTCGAGCTGAACGCCCAGGAGATCGAGCAGGTGGAAATTGAAGGCCTCGCGCGTACTCAGTACGAGGGCAGCGGGATGTTCAAGCTCGACGCTCCCGAGCCCACGGGTGCGGCGACACGCGGTCCCGAGTTGGACGAGTCGCTCCCCCAGGTCGATCTGCCGCTCATTATGCCGGATGATGAGATGCGACGTCCCGCGTCCCAACAGCCCCCTCCGGCCCCGCCGGCCCCGCCGGCCCCGCCACGACCGAAGGCACGCGCGCTCTCCGACGATGACGGCGCCGCTGATACGGCGACCCTGTCGCGCGCGGAGCCCGTGCTGACCGAGACGATGGCGGAGCTCTATCTGAGACAGGGGCACCAGCAGGACGCCCTGCGCGTGTATCAGGCGCTACTGGCGCAACGACCGAACGATCCCAAGCTCAGGAGCAAAGTCGAGCAGCTGTCGCCGGGTGGGAAAAAAGGCTCCGGGGTTTCGGCGCAAGCGTTTCTCAAGGGAATTTGGTCCGGGCGGGGTGCGCCCTCTCCTCCTCCGTCGCCGGCACCGGTCGAGCAGAGTACGCTCGCCGCGGCGTTTGACGTCGCCGATCCTACACCGGGTGAGCCATCGTATCCGGCGCGGGATCATATCTCGCTCGATTCGGTGTTTGGCGAGGAAGTTGCGCGACGTTCGAACGCGCGACCGAGCGCCGCGCCGGAGCCCGCTGGGAACGCTGCGCCCGAGGGCGGACAGACCGGCGGCTTCTCCTTCGATGAATTCTTCGCCGGCGGAAAAGAGGGTGCAGCCGGGTCGGCTCCCGCTGCGGACACCGCTGCGGCCAAGACACCGGCCAGCGGTCGTTCGTCCGGCCGCGGCCAACGGCCTCCCGAGGATGAGGCTGAGGCGGACCAGTTTCAGCAGTGGCTAAAAAAACTGAAATCATAGTCGCCGTGTTGAACGGCCCGAATTTGAATCTCCTGGGTGAGCGCGAGCCGGAGTTGTATGGCAGCACGAGCCTGGCGGAGATCGAGCGCGCGACGCAAGAGTCGGCGCGGGCGCTCGGCGTGAAATGCAGCTGGGTCCAGACCAATCACGAAGGCCAGTTTGTCGACGCGATTCAGGGTCTCAAAGGGAAGGCGGACGGCGCGTTAATCAATGCTGCCGCGTTCACGCACACGAGTCTCGCCGTACGTGACGCGCTGCTCGCGGTGCGGGTGCCGTTCGTCGAAGTCCATCTCTCGAATATTTTCGCGCGCGAACCGGAGCGGCGGCGCTCGCTGCTCGCGGATCTCGCGGTCGGTGTCGTGACGGGGTTCGGGGCTGACAGCTATCGCCTGGGACTCGAGGGGTTGGTCGCTCATATCAAGTCACGATAGGCGTCCCGAACGCCATGCGGCACTTGCTGCGCTCCTCGAGGCAGAAGGGCTCGATGCACTGCTCGTCACATCGCGACCCAATATCCGCTACCTCACGGGTTTCAGCGGCTCGGCAGGCGTGGCGGTGGCAACACGAGGTGGGCTGCTCCTGGTGACCGACTTCCGCTACGACGAGCAGGCGCGCCAACAATCTGGCGCTGTGGCAAGGGTCGAAATCGAAGGCGTCAGCGTTTGGGATCGGCTCTTCAAAGAGCTCGGTGGTAGCACGCAGGCCGGCAAGGGGGGGGGGAGCCTCATCGGATTCGAGGCGCATGCGCTGACCGTGAAAGAGGCGGAGCGGCTGTCCAGCCTGGTCGCGAGTCCGTGGCGCTGGAAGTCGGCAGGTGAGCTGGTCGAGCGCCT
>Ga0209266_1001403_pt1 | contig 16039 bp, 13 predicted proteins | sample GraSoiAngelo_132_FD_185889 | JGI IMG/M metagenome (GOLD analysis project Ga0209266, IMG submission 185889) | Grasslands soil microbial communities from the Angelo Coastal Reserve, California, USA - 14_0929_02_40cm (SPAdes) (version 2) | ecosystem: Environmental > Terrestrial > Soil > Grasslands ...
GCAGATCTGCTCGAGGCGCGGCTCGACGAGGTCGCGCGGCTCGAGACGGCGCAGAACGGCAAGACGCTGTTCGAGTCGAAAATCGAAATCGGAATGACCGTCAACACCTTGCGCTACTACGCGGGGTGGGCGGACAAGATCGTCGGCGACACGCTGCCCGTCGAAGGGCCGTTCTTCACCTACACGATTCGCGAGCCGATCGGCGTCGTGGGCGCCATCGTCCCCTGGAATTTCCCGCTCAACATCGCGAGCTGGAAGTTCGCGCCCGCCCTGGCCGCCGGTTGTACCATCGTCTTAAAGCCCGCCTCCGAGACGCCGCTCACCGCCCTGCTCTTCGCCGAGATCGCACTCGAGGCGGGCCTGCCGCCCGGTGCCTTCAGTGTGATCACGGGTGGAGGCTCGACCGCCGGCGCGGCGCTCGTGCGGCATCCCGATGTCGATAAGATCTCATTCACCGGCTCGACCGAGGTCGGCCGGCAGATCATGAAGATGGCGTCCGAGACCAACAAGCGCGTGACGCTCGAGCTGGGCGGCAAGAGTCCCAACATCATCTTCGCCGACGCCGATTTGAGAGCTGCCGTGCGCGGAGCGCAGACCGGGATCTTCTACGGCAAGGGCGAGGTTTGCGCCGCCGGATCGCGACTGCTCGTCGAGAAAGCCGTGCACGAGCAAGTCGTCGAGCAACTCGCCGAGGGTGCGAAGAAGCTGACGCCCGGTGACCCGCTCGATAAGAACACGCGCATGGGAGCATTGGTCTCGAAGAAGCAGCAGGAGACCGTGCTCTCCTACATCAAGAAGGGCGTGGAAGAGGGCGCGCAGCTCGTTGCCGGCGGCAAGGCGGCGAAGCCCAACGGCAAAGGTTTCTATGTTGAGGCGACGGTCTTCGATCGCGTGCAGCCGGAGATGACGATCGCGCGCGAGGAGATCTTTGGACCGGTGCTCGCGGTGCTCACGTTCGACGACTTCGAGCAGGGCATGAAGCTCGCGAATCAGACGATTTACGGTTTGGCCGCCGGCATCTGGACGAAGGACATCCAGAAAGCGCATCGCGCCGCGAAGGCGATTCGCGCCGGTACGATCTGGATCAACTCCTACAATTCGTACGACTCCGGCGCGCCGTTCGGGGGGTTTAAGGCATCGGGATTTGGCCGAGACCTCGGACGCGAGGCACTTGACGGGTACCTCGAAACCAAGACGGTGTGGGTCGGATTATGACCGACGCGTTCATCAGCGTTGCGTTGCGCACCCCCGTGGGCAAGCACGGCGGCTCGCTAGCCAACGTGCGGCCCGACGATCTCGCTGCGATCCCCATCAAGGCCGTTGTCGAGCGCTCAGGCGTCGATCCCCAATCAATCGATGACGTGATTCTCGGCTGTGCCAATCAAGCGGGCGAGGACAACCGGAACGTCGCACGCATGGCCTTGCTCCTCGCCGGTCTCCCGGTCGAAGTGCCCGGCCAAACCGTGAACCGGTTGTGTGGCTCGGGCCTACAGGCCGTTGCGAGCGCCGCGCAGGCGATCAAGGCGGGCGAGGGCGAAACCTTCGTCGCCGGCGGCGTCGAGAGCATGACGCGCGCGCCGTACGTGATGCTCAAACCCTCCGAGCCGTTCAGTCGCAAGACACCTGAGGTCGCAGATACGACCGTCGGATGGCGGTTCGTGAATCCGCGGATGAAGCAGGAATGGACGATCTCGCTGGGAGAGACCGCGGAGGTCGTCGCGGCTCGCTATAGGATTTCGCGCGCCGAGCAGGACGCGTTTGCCGTGGAGAGCCAGCAGCGTGCGGAGCGGGCGCTCAAGGAGTGCGTGTTCACGAACGAGCTCGTGCCGGTGACGCTCCCGGACGGATCGACGTTCGCGAAGGATGAGTACCCGCGCGCCGGCACCACGCTCGAAGCGGTCGCAAAGCTCAAGCCGGCGTTCAGGAAGGACGGGACGGTGACGGCGGCGAGCTCCAGCGGGATCAATGACGGCGCCGCTGCTCTCCTGGTCACGGGAACCGCAAACAAGCCACTCGCTCGTATTCTTACGACAGCTGTCGCAGGCGTGGATCCCAGCTGTATGGGCCTCGGGCCGATTCCGGCGACGAAGAAAGCCCTCAAACGAGCCGGCCTCACAATCGATCAAATCGATCTCGTCGAGCTGAATGAAGCATTTGCCGCGCAGGCGATTGCGTGTATCCGCGAGCTGAAGCTCGACCCCGCGAAGGTCAATATCTACGGCGGCGGCATCGCGCTCGGTCACCCGCTCGGCTGCACCGGCGCGAAGCTCTTAACGACGTTAGTGCACGCTTTACATCGCACGAAGTCTTCTTACGGTTTAGTGACGATGTGCATCGGCGTTGGCCAAGGGATCGCGATGATCGTGGAGCGCGTTTGATGGCTGCTTACGAGCGGGTGCTCGTCGAGGTCAAAGGCCACGTGGGCACGGTGACGCTCAATCGGCCGGAGAAGCTCAACGCCTTCGACCCCGAGGCGTGTGACGATCTGATCGAGGCGTTGCGCATGCTGTCCACAGCCGACGCGGTGCGCGTCATCGTCATAACCGGCGCCGGGCGAGCGTTCTGCGCGGGTGCGGATCTCGGCGTGCTCGGCTCGCGCGGTGAAGAGCTCGTGCGTGCCGGCAAAGACATTGCGCTGGCGATCCGCAACGCGCCGAAACCGGTGCTCGCGGCAGTCAATGGACCGGCGGCCGGCGGCGGCGCCAACCTCGCGCTGGCGTGCGACTACCGCCTCGCGTCGGATCAAGCATCGATCGGCCAGGTGTTTCACAAACTGGGGATCGGGCCGGATTGGGGCGGCAGCTATTTCCTGCCCCGTCTGACCGGCATCTCCAAGGCGCTCGAGCTGGTCTGGAGCGCGCGCATGGTCGCTGCGGGCGAGGCGTTGGAGCTCGGACTCTTCGATCGGGTGGTTCCGCAGGCGGCACTCGCCGCGGAGACGATGAGTCTGGCGGAGCGATGGGCGGCCATGGCGCCGCTCGCCGTGCGGAAGACAAAGGAAGCGTTGTACCGCTCCGAGCACTCCACGCTCGAGGAGATGCTCGACGTCGAAATCGCCGATCAACAGGCATTGTTCGCTACACCAGAGGCCCGTCAACTGATAAGGAACCGCTGATGGTCCGCAAACTCCACAACTTTGACGACTGGATCGACTACTTCAAATACTGGCAGGACTCGATCGGACTTCCCGAAGGCGCGATTCGCGCCTTCAAGTTCGAGGCAAAGTTCGGCGACCCGGAAGTGCCCCACATCGAGTTCGGGCATTACAAGGGCCAGCGAAAATGGCCGACGATCATGCACATCCCCGATCAGCGCATTCGTGATGCCCTGCTCAATCTGATTGTGTACCAGGGAGACACGGAGTTCGCGTCCGTCGAGCAGCAGCGCAACCTGTTGCAACACGCGCCATCGGACTACGACCTGTTGTCGCTGCAGCGCGTGATGACCGAAGAGATGCGGCACGGCTGGCAGATGTCCTACCTGCTCTGCTCGCACTTCGGTGATGAAGGCAAGCGCGAAGCGGCGAAGCTGCTCGAGCGCCGCGCCGATGAGGGCGAACGCCTGCTTGGCTCGTTCAACGAGATCGTCGATAACTGGCTCGACTTCTTCACCTACACCCAGTTCATCGATCGCGACGGCAAGTTTCAGCTCAAGATGCTGTCGGTCTCGGCGTTCGATCCGCTGTCCCGCTCGATGGGGCCGATGCTGAAGGAGGAGTCCTATCATCTCGGCACCGGCAACAACGGGCTGCTCCGCATTGTGAAGGCGGGCAAAATGCCGGCTGAAGTCATCCAACGCTTCTTCTATAAGTGGATTCCTACGGCGTTCGACCTGTTCGGTACGGACAATTCCTCATCCGCCCACTGGGCCTATGTTTGGGGTCTCAAAGGCCGCTACGACGAGCGCGAAACCGGCGGGAACGGAGAGCCGGATAAGAGCAAGCTCAATGAGCTCGCGCGCAATCTTTATCGGCAGGAAATCGTGAAGCTCGTCGAGCGGCTCAACATTTTCATCCCCGAGCGCGACCGGCAGCTCAAGGTTCCTGATCTCAAGTTCAATCGGCGGATCGGGATGTATGCGCATCAGCATTTCACGGTCGATGGGGAGCCGATCGACGCGGCGAAGTATCCCGCGTACCTGGAATCGGTGCTGCCGCGTCCCGAAGACGTGGCCATCGTGCACGACATCGAGAAAGAGCCGGACTGGATCGAACCGAAGAAGGCCGACAGCCTCCAGCAGTGAAAATGGTTCCCCTCGTCATCGCCCATCGAGGGGCGTCGAGCGTCGAGCTCGAGAATTCCCTTGCCGCCTTTCGGGCGGCGGGTCCGTTAGGTGCTGACGGGATCGAGCTGGACGTGCACAACACGCTCGACGGCGAGCTCATCGTTCATCACGACCCAGCGGTGCTCGGCCTGCCCATCGCGCAGGCGCGAGCTGGCGATCTCGCCATGCTGCATCTCGCGAACGGCGAGCCAATCCCCACATTGGCGCAGGCGCTCGACGCCATAGGCCCGCGACTCAAGGTGTTCGTCGAGATAAAAGTCCTCGATCCGCGCTGGGACGATCGTCTCCTCGAGACACTCGACCGCGGTCCGAATCCCAAGGGATACGCCATTCACAGTTTTGCTTTTCCCGTCGTCCGCCGGTTCGCCGAGAAGCGGCCGGACCTGCCGCGCGGCGTCCTGTCCGACGTCGAGACGCGCAATCCCAAGCAGACACTCGAGGATGCCCGCGCCCAAACGCTGTGGCAGGAGCGCAAGACGCTGGACGAGAAGCTCGTCCGCTCGGTCCACGATCTCGGCGCCCAGATCATTGCCTGGACGGTGGACAGCCCGTCCGACATAGGGCGATTCGTGCGCATGGGTGTCGATGGGATTTGCACGAATCATCCGGAGCGCGGGCGCCGGATAGTGGACGCTTCCTGGGCTGCATGAAGTCCCCCGTCGTCGCGGTGATCGGCGCGGGCACGATGGGTCACGGCATCGCGTATGTGGCTGCGCTCTCGGGCTGCGACGTTCGTCTCACCGATGACGGTGCCGATGTTCTACCGCAAGCAAAAGCCAAAGTCGAGGCTCTGCTCGCCGGCGGTGTGAAACGGGGCAAACTGACTGAGGCAGACGCGGCGGCGGTGCGGCAGAGATTGCAGACCGAGCCGACCGTCCGGAACGCGATCGCCGACGCCGATGTCGTCATCGAGGCCATCGTTGAGGACCTGGCGATCAAGCAACGGCTGTTCGCCGAGATCGAGCGTGCCGCGCCGGCCACTGCGCTGCTCGCGAGTAACACATCCTCGCTGTCGATCGCGCAGATTGCTGCCGCGATGAAGCAGCCCGGCCGGTTGATCGGGATGCACTTCTTCAATCCGGTGCACGTGATGAAGCTCGTCGAGGTTGTCACCCACGCCGGCGCCGCCGCCGAGCGAGCCGTGGAGTTCGCGCGCCGGCTCGGCAAGGAACCGATTGTCGTGCGCGATTCGCCCGGATTCGCATCCAGCCGTCTCGGTGTCGTGCTTGGCCTGGAAGCGGTGCGCATGCTCGAGCAAGGCGTCGCCAGCGCGGAAGACATCGACAAGGCGATGGAGCTCGGCTACAACCATCCGATGGGACCGTTGAAGCTCACCGACCAGGTCGGTCTCGACGTGCGACTCGCCATCGCGGAGTATCTCCACGCCACGCTCGGCCAGCCGCACTACGAACCGCCCAAGATCCTGCGCGAGAAAGTGAAGAAGGGAGAGTTGGGCAGGAAAACGGGAAAGGGGTTCTACACCTGGAGCGACTGAGTCGCATCACCGACGTGCACATCCACATCCAGCCATGGCGCGACCTCAAACCCCAAGTCCAGGAGGCGATGCGCAGGGGGAAGGAATCCCATTGGGATTTCCTGCTGTCCCTCATGGACGATCCACGCGCGCTGCTCGACGTCATGGATCGCGCCGGCGTGTGGCGCGTGGGACTCGTCAACTATCCGAGTCCCGATGTGATGGGGTTCGACGATTCCACGAACACATTCGCCGCGAAGTACGCCCAGGCGAATCCCGAACGGCTGATCGCGTACGGCGGCGTGCATGCCCGCTACACGCGAGATCCCGGCGGTGACGTCGACCGGTTGATCGACCAGGGGATTCGGCTGCTGAAGATTCATCCGCCTCATCAGTGCTTTGCCGCGAACGCCTATACGGATGGGCTCGACGCGCTCGGCAAGATCTACCACCGCTGCGAGGAACGAGGCCTGCCGGTCATGGTGCACACGGGCACCTCGATTTTTCCCGGGGCGCGCTCCAAGTACGGGAATCCGATGGAGCTCGATGACGTCGCGATCGATTTCCCCGATTTGTCGCTCGTGATGGCCCACGGTGGGCGGCCGCTCTACATGGAGGAAGCCTTTTTCATCCTGCGACGTCATGGCCGCGTCAGGCTCGACGTCTCGGGCATTCCGCCGTCCAAGCTGCTGGAGTACTTTCCCCGCCTAACGGAGATCGCGGACCGCGTGCTGTGGGGCACCGACTGGCCCAGCCCGGGCGTCAAGGATCTGCGGCAAAACATCGATCAATTCCTGGCCCTGCCCCTTTCGGATACCCAGCGTCGGGCCATTCTCGAAACCAACGCGCTCGCGCTTTTTCCCGGAGTTTAAGCCCCGAATGAGACCACTCTGGCTGGTGGCGACCCTGATCCCGGGCGTGCTGTCGGCGCAAGCGGGTGCGGGTCGTATCGCCTTCGAGCAGTTCACGCTGCCGAACGGCCTCCACGTCATCTACTCGGAAGATCATTCGGACCCGATCGTGACCGTTGATGTCTGGTACGAAGTGGGCTCCCGCAACGAGCGCCCCGGCCACTCCGGCTTCGCCCATCTCTTCGAGCACATGATGTTCGAGGGATCGGCGCACGTGAAAAAGTCGGAACACGATCAGCTGATCGAACGCGCGGGCGGCGATTTCAACGGCAGCACGGCGGAAGACCGGACCAATTTCTACGAAACCGTGCCCTCCAATCGGCTCAACCTCGCCCTCTGGCTCGAGGCGGATCGGATGCGGTCACTGGCGATCACCGAAGCGAATTTCGAGAATCAGCGGCAGGCGGTGAAGGAAGAGCGGCGGCTGCGGGTCGACAATCAACCGTATCAGGGCGCGTTCACCGACGGCCTCACCTGGCCGTTCGACAGCAGCAGCTGCTTCCCCTACGCGCACACCGTCATCGGGTCGATGGCGGATCTCGATGCGGCGAAGTTGGCCGACGTGAAGGCGTTCTTCGACACCTATTACGCGCCGAACAATGCGACCCTGGTCGTGGTCGGCGATTTCAGTCCTGCGCAACTCCGCAGTCTCGTCAATCAGTACTTCGCCAGCGTGCCCAGCCATGCGGCCTTGGAGCCGCCACGCTGCGATATGCCGGCCAGCACCACGTCCCGCCGTCGCGAAGTCCATGACGCGCACGCCAATCTCGATGCCGTCATCAGGCTCTATCGAGTCCCCGAGCACCGGCACGCCGACACCCCGGCGCTCGAGGTGCTCAACGTCATCCTCGCCTCAGGCGAGAGCTCGCGACTCAATGTCGCCGTCGTGCGACGCGAAAAGGCCGCCGTGGCCACCGGCGCGCTCCTGAATCCTTTCGGCTCGCGCAACGGGCCGGGTATCTGGGCGGCCTACGGAATCGTGAATCAGGGAATCTCTGCGGACAAGCTGGACAGCCTGATCGGCGTGCAGCTCGATAGCATCCGCGCGAATGGGATCACGGCAGAAGAGTTGGCGAAGGCAAAAAACATTATCCGCTCTGGAATGATCGCCTCCCGGGAGACGACCTTCGGAAAGGCGGAAGAGCTCCACCATTACCGGACGTTTCACAACTCCCTCGACGAGATCAACACCGATCTCGATCGCTTCATGGCCGTCACGAGCGAGGATGTGAAGCGTGTCGCGACCACCTATCTCGCCCCCAATAACCTCACGCTGGTGATCGTCCGTGCGGGTCCGGGTCCGACGTCGGCAGGTGGACGATGAGGGCGGTTGGGCGGTTGGGCGGTTTGGCGGTTGGCGGGAGCGCGGTTCTGTTTCTAACCGCTCAACCGCTCAACCGCCTAGCGGCCCAGGAGTCATTCCCCACCCGTCCACCCGCGCCCGCCCGGCTGCGGCCCGTCCAATTCCCGCCGTTCCACGACGTCGCTTTGCCGAACGGGATGACGCTGCTGCTCGTCGAGAATCACGAGCAGCCGTCGCTGACGGTCAGCCTGAGTTTCCGCGCCGGCACGGCGTACGATCCGGCGGGCAAAGAGGGACTCTCGGATATCGTTTCTGAGCTCCTCACCAAGGGGACGCCAACTCGCGATGCCGAGCAGATCGCGGCGGCGATCGAGGGCGTGGGCGGTAGTTTGAGCGCGAGCTCTGGCAATGACTTCCTTACTATCTCCACGGACGTGCTCAGTGACCACGCCGACCTCGCGTTCGCGCTGCTCGGCGACGCCGCCCGCCGCGCGACGTTTCCCGACAAGGAATTGGATCTCGCCCGCACCAGGGCGTTGTCCAGTCTCGAGGTGGAGCTGTCACAGCCCGAAGCCGTCGCCTCGCGCGCATTCCAGAAGGAGATCTACGGCCGCCACCCCTACGGGCGTGCGACCAGCGCCGCGTCCTTCAAGGCGATCACGCGCGACGACGTCGTGAAGTTTGCCGGCCAACGGTTGCGGCCGGCCGGCGCACTTCTGGTCGTCGCCGGGGACATCACGTTGCCCCAGGCTCGCGAACTCGCGGACAGCGCGTTCGGCGGCGGGGGGGGGACCTGGCGAGGCACGCCACCCGCGACGCCGGCGCAGCCCAGCGTGCCGACGAAGCGGAGCACCGATATCCTGCTCGTCGACCGGCCCGGCTCCGCGCAGTCGAACATCGTGATGGGGAACACGACCTTCCCGCCGACGGACACGGGGTACTATGCCGCGCGCATTGCGTCGCACGTGCTCGGTGGCGGAACGGACTCGCGGCTGTTCCTCATCCTGCGTGAGCAGAAGAGCTGGACCTACGGCTCCTACGCGGCGCTACGCCGGAACCGCGGCATCGGAAATTGGGAGGCGACGTTCCAGGGGCGCACGGAGGTGACTGACAGCGCGCTGGCGGAGATGCTGCATCAGATCGATCGGATCCGCACCCAGACCGTTCCCGACAGCGAACTGAACGCGGCCAAGGGATTCCTGGTCGGCTCCTTCCCGCTGACGATCGAAACGCCGCGGCAGATCGCTGCGGTCGTGACGACCGCGCGACTCCTGGGGCTTCCCCCCGACTATCTGCAGCGTTACCGGCAACGTCTCGCCGCCGTGAGTGGCACGCGCGCCCGCGCAGCCGCGCAGCGTGTGTTCCGCCGTGACGCACTCACGATCGTCGTGGTTGGCGACGCCAAGTCGCTCTACGACAAACTCAAGGCGATCGCTCCGGTACGGCTCGTCGACGTCTCGGGGAATCCGGAGGATCCCGCTCAACTCAACCCGGTAGTCTCCCTGGCGCCGGTCGTGTTCGATCGCAACCAGATCGTGTCGCGCAGCGACAGCTTTCAGGTGCTCGCCCAGGGCAACGCGCTCGGATCGCGGGTCCTCAAGGTCGATGTCACGCCGGATTCGATCGTGTACACGCAGGTCACGAGCATCGGCGCCGGCTTACAGCAACGGTCGACCGTCGTTGTGAATGCGGACCTTTCAATGCGGCGCAGCGATCAGACGTCAACTATCCAGACTCAGCAGACGGAGACGCACCTCGCGTATGCGAATGGCCGAGTCAAAGGCACGTCGATGTCCCCGCAGCAGAATGGCACACCGAAGTCCGTTAGCGTCGACACGACGGTGACGGCGGCGACGATCGACGACAATGCGCTGAGTGTGTTTCTGCCCGCACTCCCGCTCGAGACCGGCAAGATGTTCAACCTCAGCGTGTTCTCGTCGGGTGACGGAGTGATCAAGTCGGTCAGCGTGAAGGTCGGCGCGATCGAGAACGTCGCCGTGCCGGCGGGTACGTTCCCGGCGTATCGGTTGGAGCTGTCCGGCATGCAGCTGCCGATTGTCATGCACGTGACTGAGCAGGCGCCGCGGCACGTCGTGCGCATCGCGCCGACCGGCGCCCCGTTGATCTTTGAACTCGTGAAATAGGAGATCAGGCATGCGACATCTGTCCGTCGCGGCAGCGGGGTTCCTTGGGATCGCCTTAGTCGCAGGCTGCGCGTCCGGTGGAACCCGGACGGCGACAGCTGGAAGCCCCACTCCAGTTCCGCCGGCGGCGCCCCCCCCCGCTGCTGTGGCTCAGGATACCACGCGCGAGGGTGGCCTTGGATCCCAGTATCCCTCGAGCTATCGCCGGCATCCGAATCCCCCGGTGTTGATCCGCAACGCCACAATCATGACGGCCGCGGGCCAGGAGATTCAGGGCGGCTCGATCCTGTTCCGTGACGGGAAGATCGTCTCGGTCGGAACCGGCAAGTGGGTGACGCCCGGTGTGATCGACGTGCACTCGCATCTCGGCGTCTACGCCGCACCCGGCACGTTCGCCGAGTCGGACGGCAACGAGGCGACGCAGCCGGTGACTGCCGAGGTTTGGGCCGAACATTCGTTCTGGCCGCAGGATCCGCAGATCCCGCTCGCCATCGCCGGGGGTGTGACCACGATCCAGGCGCTCCCCGGCTCGGCCAATCTCATCGGCGGCCGCAGCGCGATCCTGAAACTGATTCCGGCTCGCTCAGTCCAGGACATGAAATTTCCGGGCGCGCACTACGGCCTGAAAATGGCGTGCGGCGAGAATCCCAAACGCGTGTACGGGCAACGGGGCGGTCCGTCGACGCGCATGGGCAACATGGCCGGCTACCGGAACGCATTCATAGCTGCACAGTCATACCGCCAGAAATGGGATAAGTGGAACAAGGATCATCAAGGCGATCCGCCCGAGCGCAATCTCCGCAACGAAACGCTCGCGGAGGTGCTGCGCGGCAACATCTACGTGCAGAATCACTGCTATCGCGCGGATGAGATGATGCAAATGCTCGATCTCGGTCACGAATTCGGATTCAAGATCCGCGCCTTTCACCACGCCGTTGAGGCCTACAAGATCGCCGACGTCCTGGCTCGAGAGGGGACGGCCTCGGCGGTGTGGGCCGATTGGTGGGGCTTCAAGGAAGAGGCGATGGATGGCATTCACGAAAACGCCGCCCTGCTCCAGCAAGCGGGGGCGCGCGCGGACATTCACTCCGACGACCCCGGAGGTATTCAGCGCCTGAATCAGGAGGCGGCGAAGGCGATGTACTACGGTCGTCGCGCCGGCATCCCGGTGACCCGCGATCAGGCGCTGCGCTGGTTCACGGTCAATGCCGCCTGGGTCCTCGGCATCGATTCCGTCGTCGGAACGCTCGAGGCCGGCAAGATGGCCGACGTCGTCCTCTGGTCGGCAGATCCGTTGTCCGTGTACGCGCAGGCACTACAGGTCTATAACGACGGCTGGCTCGTGTACGATCGTAACGATCCCGCGCATCAGCCGAAAAGCGACTTCAGCTTGGGGCAACCATGATCGCGTTTCTGCTCGCCCAGACCATCGCGATCACCGGGGGCACGGTATACCCGGTCTCGGGACCGAAGATCGAGAATGCCACGGTGCTGATTCGCGACGGCAGAATCGCCGCTGTCGGGACCAACGTCGTCGTGCCGGCGGGCGCGACACGCGTTGACGCCTCCCGCAAATGGCTCACGCCGGGGCTCATCGATGGCGCGGGGGTGATGGGACTGCGGGAGATCGGAATGGTACAAGGCACCAACGAGTACACGGAGCGCGGCAACGACATCGCAGCGGCGTTCAACGTCCTCGAGGGCATCAACCCCGCATCGACGCTCATCGCTGTGAACCGGATGGAAGGTGTCACAACCACGCTGGCCGTGCCTGGATCGCTGGGTGTCCCGCCGAGCGGCGGTTTGATCTGGGGGCAGGCGGCGCTCATCGATCTCGACGGCGCCACGATCGAAGCGATGCGGATCAAATCGCCGGCGGCGATGGTCGCTAACTTGAGCGAGGCGGCGAAGGACGCGGGCGGCGGCTCCCGCGCCGCCGTTGCCCAGCGCTTGCGCCGGCTGCTCAACGACGCACGCGAGTATGCCACCCGGCGCGCCGATTACCGCCGTCGCCAGATCCAGGATCTCAGCGCCAGCGCCGCGGATCTCGAAGCGTTGCAGCCGGTGCTGCGTGGGGACCTGCCGCTGGTCGTGGTTGCGAATCGCCGCAGTGACATCGAAACCGCGCTGCGCATCGCGCGCGAGTACAAACTGCACCTCATTCTCGGGGGAGCAGCGGAAGGGTGGATGATTCCGAATGAGATCGCCGCTGCCGGCGTCCCCGTGCTCGTCGAACCGCTCGACAACATTCCGAGCTACGACGCACTCGGCATTCGCTACGAGAACGCGGCGCTGCTCGGCAAGGGCGGCGTCAAGGTCGCCCTCATGGAAACGGCGACCGAGAACACGCGCGACTTGCGCCAGCAAGCGGGGAATGCCGTGGCCAACGGCATGACGTGGGACCAGGCGCTGCGGGCTGTCACTCTCACGCCGGCCGAAATCTTTGGCGTCGCGGATCGGTACGGGTCGATCGAGACCGGGAAAGTTGCCAATCTGGTAGTCTGGAGCGGTGACCCGTTTGAATTCTCAACGGCGGTAGAGCATGTCTTTATTCGTGGGAAAGAAATACCCCTGCGAAGCCGGCAGACTGAGTTGTTGGAGAGATACAGAACGCTGCCACCGAAGTACTAGCTCTTGGCGGCCTCGGTCGCTACCGGATACACGCTTACTTGCATTCGCTTTTTGTTCTTATGTTCGAATTTCACTTGCCCATCGACAGTCGTGAACAGGCTGTCATCCGACGCGCGGCGCACGTTCTTGCCGGGATGAAACTTCGTGCCCCGCTGGCGCACGATGATGCTGCCGGCGGTCACGAACTCTCCGCCGAAGCGCTTCACGCCCAGGTATTTGGGATTCGAATCGCGTCCGTTGCGCGAGGAGCCGACGCCCTTCTTATGAGCCATGCGTTCCTCAGCCGACCTTTACGTCGGCGATCTTGATCTCGGTGAAATCCTGCCGGTGCCCGGCCTTACGACGGTAGCCGGTGCGCCGCGCAAACCGGAAAATCCGGACCTTCTTGTCTTTACCGTGGCGCACGACTTCGGCCGTAACCTTGGCGCCCTTCACCACCGGCGAACCGGTCTGGACGTTTTTACCGTCGCTGGTGACGAGGACGCGGTCGAACGTCACCTCAGCACCCGGCTTCGCATCCAGCAGCGGGACCTTGATCGTGACGCCCGGTTCGGCGCGGAACTGTCTGCCACCCGTGGTGAAAATGGCGTATGACATAGGGGCCGGAACCTAAACAGGGACAATCGGTTGGTCAAGTCGGGACACGGGAAACGAGAAACGGGACACGGAACTGCCTCGTTTCCCGTATCCCGTTTGACGTTTCCCGATAGCTGTCAGGCTACGGCGTATTGTTCGGTTACATCGCGCCCCGCCGGCCTGGCCATCATTCGGAATTCATCGAGTCTCATCATCGGGTCGTCCCGGACCTCGAGCTCCAAGCCGGTCTGCTTCTCCAGTTGCCGCAGGAAATTCGGCTCCTGCTCCACGAGATAGAGCGCGACCTCGGGGTGCAGTCGCACCGACAACTGGCGCTCTTTGTGATCGGCCCCCGCGCGCTTCAGCGAGCGCTCCATCCGCCGCACCACGACTTCCGGCCGGAACACACGCCCTGTCCCGCTGCAGGTCGGGCATTCGATGGTCATCGACTGCCAGAGCGACGGACGCACGCGCTGCCGGGTCATCTCGACGAGCCCCAGGTCCGAAACGGCGAACGCGCGGGTCCTGGCGCGGTCACGGCCGAGGTGCGTGCGTAGCTCCTGGAGCACCTTGTCCCGGTTCGAGCGCGTCTCCATGTCGATGAAGTCGACGACGATGATCCCACCGATGTCGCGCAGGCGGAGCTGACGGGCAACCTCGCGCGCAGCCTCGATGTTCGTTCGCAGGATGGTGCTCTCGGGATCCCGCTTGCCGGTGTAGCGACCGGTATTCACATCGATCGAGATCAGCGCTTCCGTCGGCTGGATGATCAAGTAGCCGCCGGTCGGCAGCTCCACGCGCTGCTTGAACAGATTCCGGATCTCCGCCTCGATGTCGTAGGCGTCGAAGAGCGGAGTCTCATCCTCATGGAGTTTGACACGCGGGAGTAACTCGGGATCGATCTGCTTCAGGTACTGCTCGATTTCGTTATACAGCACCTTGGAATCGACGAGCAGCAGGTCGACCTTGTCCGACAGCAGATCACGCACGATCCCCCGGGTGAGACTCGTCTCGCGCTGCACCAGCGCGGGAGCGCGTTCGGAAGACGCTTTCCGTTTGATCTTTTTCCAGAGACCGAGCAAGTGGTCGATCTCGCGCTTGCAGCTCGCCTCCGTGAGGTCATCGGCAACTGTTCGGATGATCCAGCCGCCCGAGTCCGGGGGCACGAGCTTCGTGACCATCTCGCGCAGCTTGGCGCGCTGCTCGCGCGATTCGATCTTCCGCGAGACCCCCACTTTGGACGCGAAGGGCATGTACACGAGGAATCGGCCGGCGAGGGAAACCTGCGCCGTGACGCGCGGTCCCTTGGTGCCAATGGCTTCTTTGATGACTTGGACGAGCTTGGTCTGACCGCGCTTCAGCTCGTCGGCGATGTTGGGCGTCTGACGCCGGCGGGAGCGATCGCGGCCGCGGCGATTGGTAACGGCCTGCGCGGCACCGCCACCGTTACCACCGTTTTCTCCATTTCCCCCACCGTTACCGTTTTCGTCAGCGTCGTCGGTCTCGCGGTCGGCGGGATCCTCTTCGTCTTCTGATTCGATCAGGTCGGAGGCGTGGAGGAAGGCGCTCTTTTCGGCGCCGATGTCGACGAAAGCCGCCTGAATGCCCGGCAATACGGCTTCGACCTTGCCGACGTAGATATCGCCGACTGAACGGCGGGAATCGGGACGATCAACCAGGAGTTCAACAAGGCGGTCGTCCTCGAGAATGGCCACGCGGGTTTCCCGCTGGCTTCCACTGATCAAGATCTCGCGCTTCAAAGCAGTTACCCTCGCTCCCCTGCGGGAAGCACCCGTGGGGGAGCCTATGGTTATCCAAGCAATAGTCCAACTCGCCCGGCGCGCCCGGCTTTGGCCCGGGCAGTGAGATGATTCGATTGGGTAGGCGGCTGAGACACGCCAATGACCAATGCATGGAGGTAAAGCTAGGGCGGGCCCGAACTTGGGTCAATCTATCAAACTACCGAGCAGCTGCCGCGCGATGACGATGCGCTGAATCTCGCTCGTTCCTTCGCCAATCTCGCAGATCTTCGCGTCCCGCATCATCCGCTCGACCGGGTATTCGGTGGTGTAGCCGTAGCCGCCGTGCAGCTGTACGGCCTTGGTTGTGGCCCGCATGCACAGCTCGGAAGCGTACAGCTTGGCCATCGCCGCTTCCTTCTTGAAGGGATGACCCTGCTGCTTCAGCCAGGCCGCATGGTAGACCAGCTGCTTGGCTGCTTCGACCTCCGTGGCCATGTCGGCCAGGGCGAAATGCACGCCCTGGAAGCTCGCCACGGGTCTGCCGAATTGCTTGCGCGTGGACGTGTACGTCACGCACTCCTCCAGGGCGCCCTCGGCGAGTCCGAGAGCGAGAGCGGCAATGCCGATGCGGCCCCCGTCGAGCGTGTGGAGGAATTGCCGGAAACCGTTATTCACGGGACCGAGGACATTCTCTTTCGGGACGATCGCGTCCTGGAAAATGAGCTCGCGTGTATCGGAGGCCCGCCATCCGAGCTTGTCCTCTTTCTTTCCCGACAGCACACCGCGGCATTTCGGGAGGTCTGACGAATTGGCGTGTCCGATGCCAACGCGCTTCGTCTCCTCGAGATCGCACGTGTCCTTGGTGACGACAAGGGCGGTGATGCCGTGGGTGCGTTTGGCATTCGGGTCGGTCCGGGCAGTGATGCAAAAGATCTCCCCGACGCCCGCGTGGGTGATGAAAATCTTGGAGCCAT
>Ga0209266_1001407_pt1 | contig 16016 bp, 15 predicted proteins | sample GraSoiAngelo_132_FD_185889 | JGI IMG/M metagenome (GOLD analysis project Ga0209266, IMG submission 185889) | Grasslands soil microbial communities from the Angelo Coastal Reserve, California, USA - 14_0929_02_40cm (SPAdes) (version 2) | ecosystem: Environmental > Terrestrial > Soil > Grasslands ...
CCACCCCTGGGGCGGGATGGGACCCCTCTCACCCTGAAACCATCATCGCCTGGGGCGATGCGCACGCCAAGGGCTTTGAGCGAAGTTGTCACGGTTTCGATCCGGTCCGTTTCCTTTACGCGCAGCTCGGCGGCTCCGCGGACGACCGTTTCGCCCCGCGCGAGCGCGGCCGCTAGGGCGACCAGCGGCAGCTCATCGATCAGGCGCGGCACTTCCCCCGCATCGATCTGCGTCGCGGTGAGCGGCGCCGAGCGCACCTCGAGGTCGGCGACCGGCTCTCCGCTTTCGGTCCGCCGGTTGAAGACGGCGATGTTCGCGCCCATGCGCTCGAGCACGTCGAGGAATCCGGCGCGCAGCGGATTGACGTTGACGCCCTGGACCAACAGCTCCGACCCGCTGAGCAGCGTCGCGGCAAGGATGAACGGCGCAGCCGACGAGATGTCGCCTGCGATCCGGACGTCGACCGGGGGCAGGCTGTCGACCGGCGAGACGGAGATCTCGGCGCCGCGCCGCCGGACCGACACGCCGAGCTCGCGCAGCAACCGCTCGGTGTGGTCGCGGGTCAGGTTGGGCTCGACGACGCGGGTCGCGCCGCCGTCCGCGAGCAAGCCGGCCAGCAGGACCGCCGACTTGACCTGGGCGCTCGCCATTGGCGGCTGGTAGCGGATCGGCTTCAGTCCTCCTCCCTCGATCACGACCGGGGCGTGACCGTCGGTTGTCTCGACCCGAGCGCCCATCTGCCGCAACGGCTCGGCGATCCGCTCCTGCGGTCGGCTCGAGAGCGACTCGTCGCCGACCAGCTCGAACCGACCCTCCTGGCCGGCGAGGATGCCCGCCGCGAGGCGCAGGACCGTCCCCGCGTTTCCGAAGTCGAGCGGCTCCTCCGGCGTACGCAGGCCGCGCAGGCCGACTCCGCGGACGCGAACCGTCTCGGAGCCGTCGTCGTCGACCTTGACCCCGAGCTGCCGGACGACCGAGAGCGCCGTCTCCGTGTCCGCCGATCGCCCGAAGCCGTCGATCCGGCTCTCCCCGTCCGCGATCGCGCCGAGCAGCACGGCGCGCTGCGAGATCCCTTTCACCCCCGGCACGGCGATGGCGCCCTCGATCGACGCCGCGGGCTCGATTGTTAGCTTCATTCGTCGATGATCGGAGACACGACGACCCCGTAGCCCTGCTCCTCGAGCAGCTCGGCGGCCCTGTTCGCCTCGCGCTCGCCGCTGATCAGCAGCAGGAGCACGCCGCCGCGCTCGGGCGAGAGGTGCTGGAGCTCGAAGTCTTCGATGTTGATCCGCTCCGCGCCGAGGCCCTGTGTGATCGCCGCGAGCACGCCAGCGCGGTCGGGCACGTGCACCCGCAGGCGGTGCAGCGCGCCGGGGTCGGGGTACGCGACCTCGAGCATGCGCCGCCGGTTTCCCGACGCCTCGCCGATCCAGCGCGCGACGAAGCCCGCATCGCCTGCGGCCAGCGCCTCCTCGAGCTTCTCGATCCGCCGCCGGTGCTCCGCGAGCGACTCGGTCAGGGGTTCGGCGTTGTCGAGGAAGATGTCGACCCAGATCCGCGGGTTCGCGCCGGCGACCCGGGTCATGTCCCGCAGGGAGCCGCCCGCGGACAGGAGCGGATCGTGCCCCTCGACCCTCGTCGCGCCGGCCTGGTTCACGACCAGGTTGGCGAGTGCGTGCGGAAGGTGGCTCGTCAGCGCGACGATCCGGTCGTGGGCCTCGGGGTCGACCGCGACCGGCGTCGCGCCGAGACTGGACACGAACGAATGGACGAGCCGGTAGTGCTGCGCGTCGGTCTCGGGGAGCGGCGTGAGGAACCAGGTCGCGCCCTGGAAGAGCTCGCCGCTCGCGTGCTCTGGGCCGCGTGCCTCGGAGCCGCAAACCGGATGGCCGCCCACGAAGCGCGCAGACCCATTTGCCCCGGCGCAGACAGCCGACTTCGTCGAGCCGACGTCGGTCACCGTGCACTCCTCCGGCGCGGCCTCGAGGACGGTCGAGACCTCGCGCGCCAGGTGCGCGACGGGTGCCGCGACAATGGCGAGCTCCGCGCCCTGCAACGCGGCCTCGCGCGACGGAGCGGCCTCGTCCACCGCGCCTTTCTCGACCGCGCCTTCGAGCGCTCCCGCGTCCGGGTCGAACCCGACCACCTCCGCGCCGGCGCGCTTGGCGGCCAGACCGACCGAGGCCCCGATCAGCCCCGTGCCGACGAGCGCGAGGCGCACTATCCGATCTCTTTGCCCATCAGCGCGACGACCGACGCCACCTCGGCGGCGAACGCCGCAAACTCGCTCGTCGGAATCTGCTGCGCCGCGTCCGACAGCGCCTCTTCGGGCTGCGGGTGCGTCTCGACGATGATCCCGTCCGCCCCGACCGCGGCGGCAGCCCGTGAGAGCGGCAGCACGAGGTCGCGCCGCCCCGCCGCGTGCGACGGGTCGACGATCACAGGCAGGTGCGTCTCGTGCTTGAGGACGGCTACGGCGCCGAGGTCGAGCGTGAAGCGCGTCGAGGTCTCGAAGGTCTTGATCCCGCGCTCGCAGAGGATGATCCGGTCGTTGCCTTCCTTGGCAACGTACTCTGCGGCCATCAGCAGCTCCTCGACCGAGCTTGAGAGGCCGCGCTTCAAGAGCACCGGTTTCTCCGCCCGCCCGACCTCGGACAGGAGCAGGAAGTTCTGGCTGTTCCGCGCGCCGATCTGGATCACGTCCGTCGCCTCGACGACCTCCTCCACATGCCGCGGGTCCATCAGCTCCGTCACGATCGGGAGACCCGTCTCCGCCTTCGCCTCGAGGAGCAGCTCGAGCGCCTCCAGCCCGAGGCCCTGGAACGTGTACGGCGACGTTCGCGGCTTGAACGCCCCGCCGCGCAGCATCGTCGCTCCCGCGTCCGCGACGGCCCGGGCGGTGGCCAGCGTCTGCTCGCGGCTCTCGACGCTGCACGGCCCGGCGATCAGCCCGAAGTACGTGTCCCCCACGCGGCGGCCGTCGACGTCGATCACCGTCGGGTCGGCCGCGAGCTCGCGCGCGACGAGCCGGTACGGCTTGATGATCGGAACGACCTGCTCGACGCCCGGATACCCCTCGACGGGAAGCGTGGCGAGCAGCTCGCGGTCGCCGATCGCGCCGATCACGGTTGCCTCTCGTCCCCGGGACACTCGCGCGTCGACCCCGGCCTCTTCGAGGCGTGCGACGACGTGATCCGTCTGGTCCGGTGTCGCTTCCGGGCCCATGACGATCAGCAGCTCGGGCGAGCCGTTCGTGGACATCGCTAGTGCCCCTTCCGGTAATGCGCCCCCGCTTCCGGGGGTCGCTGAGCAAGCCAGGGTAGGACGCAGGGAGCCCCAATGCTTGTCAGCATTGGGGCGACTGAGGACAACGCCTGGCGCCGGTCAGCGGCCGTCGGAAGTGATGGGCTCATTGCTGGAAGGGGTACTGGCTAGTCTAGTTTCGCCTTGCGCGGCGACACCGACCCTGTCATTCAGCAGTTCCGGGACAAGATCTCGGACAACGACCGTGCGCTCGTCGAAGCCGTCAACGCCCGGCTCCGCCTCGTCGCCCAGCTAAAGGCGTACAAGGAGTCGCGCGGAATCGACTTCGTCGATCCGGAGCGTGAAGAGTGGATCCTCCGCGACCTCGTGCGTGCCAACCGCGGGCCGCTGTCCGCAGACGGTCTGCGCGCGTTCTACGAGCAGCTCTTCGCGCTCACGAAGCGCGAGGTGGCACGTGACACTTGACGCTTGCCCACGTGCAGCCTACCCTTGAGCCGATGACTCTCCCGACCTCTCTCTGGGCCTGGACCTGGCGCCACGAGCGGGGCGGGAGCGTCGCCTGATCTGATTTAGGCGACAAGCCCGTTCCGCTCGAAGACCTCCAGCCGGAGGTCTTTTTGTTTGCCGAAATGAACGCAACCACCGTCATACCCACCGATCTCGTCACTCCGCTTGGGGCGTACCTCCGCCTGCGCCCCGAGGACGGCGCCGCCTTCCTGCTCGAGTCCGTCGAGCACGGACGTCTGGGCCGGCACTCGTTCGTCGGCTACGGGACGCGGATCGTCGACTTCGAAGAGGCGGAGGCGCTTGACGAGCCCGTCGTCGGCTACCTCGGCTACGACCACGTCGCGAAGCTCGAGCCGACGGTTCCGCTCCCCGACGCCGGCCCGGACTTCCCGGAGAGCCTGTTCGTCGTCGCCGACACGCTCGTCAAGTTCGATCACGTCCTGGGGATGGCCGAGATCCTGCGCGGCGACCCGGTCGAGGTGGCACAGCGGCTCGACGGGCCGCTGACCCGGCTCGAAGCGGGTCGCAACGGAACGGGTGGGCGCACGCGCCGTTCGCCGGGACGATTCGAGTACGTCCGCGGCGTCGAGCGCGCGAAGCAGTACATCCGCGAGGGCGACGCGTTCCAGATCGTCCTCTCCCAGCGCGCGGAGCGGCCGACCCGGGCGTCGGCGGTCGACATCTACCGCTCGCTGCGCCGCGTCAACCCGTCGCCGTACCTCTTCCTGCTCGAGCTCGGCGAGCTCGCGCTGATCGGCTCCTCGCCGGAGACGCTCGTCAAGCTCGAGGGGAGCCGCGCGAGCGTGAACCCGATCGCCGGCACGATCCCGCGCGGGCCGGGCGACGTCGAGAAGCTCCTCAGCTCAGAGAAGGATCGCGCGGAGCACGTGATGCTCGTCGACCTCGGCCGCAACGACCTCTCCCGCGTCTGCGAGCCCGGGACGGTGCAGGTCGAGCGGTTCCTCGAGCCGGAGCGGTTCTCGCACGTCACGCATCTCGTCTCGGAGGTCGTCGGCGAGCTGCAGGCAGACGTGAGCCCGTTCGACCTGTTGCGCGCGTGCTTCCCCGCCGGGACCGTCTCCGGGGCGCCGAAGGTGCGGGCGATGCAGATCATCTCCGAGCTCGAGCAGCACCGGCGCGGGCCGTACGGCGGTGGCGTCGGCTACTCGCTGCCGGGCGGCGCCCTCGACACGTGCATCGCGATCAGGACGATGGTCCTTTCCGACGGCGTGGCGCATCTGCAGGCGGGAGCGGGGATCGTCGCCGACTCGGTGCCGGCGCTCGAGCACGACGAGTGCCTGAAGAAGCTGGCCGCCATCGAGCGCGCAATCGAGCTCGCGGAGGCGCGCCTGTGATCCTTCTGGTCGACAACTACGACAGCTTCACCTACAACCTCGCGCACATGATCGCCGAGCAGGGCGCCGAGGTCGTCGTGCGCAGGAACGACGAGATCGACGCGGACGCAGCGGAGCGGCTCCGTCCCTCCCACCTCGTCGTCTCGCCGGGCCCCGGGCGCCCGAGCGGGTCGGGCAACACGCTCGAGATCGTGAAGCGCCTCTCGCGCTGGCCGACGCTCGGGGTCTGCCTGGGTCATCAGGCGATCGTCCAGGCGTTCGGCGGCGAGGTGGGAGCAGCCCGCGTGCTCGTCCACGGGAAGGCGACGACCGTGCGCACCGACGGCCGCGGGCTCTTCCGGGACCTGCCCGAGGAGTTCGAGGCGGGGCGCTACCACTCGCTGGCAGCGACCAGGATCCCCGACGCGCTCGAGGTGGCCGCGACCGCTGCTGACGGCGAGATCATGGCCGTGCGCCACCGCGACCTGCCTGTGCACGGAGTCCAGTTCCACCCCGAGTCGGTGCTGACGCCGGTCGGTCCGCAGCTGATCCGCAACTTCCTGGAGGCGGGCACCTCGGCTTCCTGGGGCGCCGCTGGCGGTGCGGGGCCGGAGGGCACAGTGCTCCAGGGCACGGGCCCGGAGAGCACGGTGCCGTCAGCGGCGTCAGGCGTCAGCGGAGCCGGGCTCCGCCCGGCGGGAGCTGATGCCGGCCAGGGAGGCGAGGCATGATCCAGAGCGCCATCGCCGAGCTGATGGACGGACGCGACCTGAGCCAGGAGGGCGCGCGCGACGTGATGCGCTCGATCATGGACGGCGAGGCGACACCCGGGCAGATCGGCGCGTTCCTGGTCGCGCTGCGGATCAAGGGCGAGACCGCGGACGAGATCGCCGGTTGCGCCGAGGCGATGCGCGAGCACGTGCTCGTCGTCCGTCCGGTGCGCACCGACCTCGTGGACACGGCCGGGACGGGAGGTGACGGAGCCCGGACGTTCAACATCTCGACCGCGGCGGCCCTCGTCGCCGCGGCCGCCGGCGCAGGCGTCGCGAAGCACGGGAACCGCGCCGTCTCCTCGTCGTCGGGCTCGGCGGACGTGCTGGAGGCGCTCGGCTTCAACCTCGAGCTGCCGCCCGAGACGATCGCGCGCTCGATCGACGAGCTCGGCTTCGGCTTCCTGTTCGCGCCGACGCACCATCCCGCGATGCGGCATGCGGCGCCGGTTCGCCGCGAGCTTGCGACGCGGACGGTGTTCAACGTGCTCGGGCCGCTGACGAACCCGGCCGGGGCGCGCGCTCAGGTGGTCGGCGTGTACGCGCCGGAGCTTGTGCCGACGATCGCTGAGGTGCTCGCGCGGCTGGGAGCCGAGCGCGCGTTCGTCGTGCATGGAGCGGCCGGCGTCGACGAGCTCTCTCCGGCTGGCCCGAACCTCGTTTGTGAAGTTGCGGATGGGCGCGTGCGAAGCCGCGAGATCGACCCGCTCGACCTTGGCATCGCGCGCTGTGCTCCCGATGAGCTCCGCGGCGGGGACCCGGCCGAGAACGCCGAGACGATTCGCCGCATCTTCACCGGCGCCGACGGCGGGGGGCGCGACGCCGTGCTCCTGAATGCTGCGGGCGCGATCGCGGCCGGTGGCCTTGCTAGGGACCTGGCCGAAGGGGTTGGCCTTGCTCGCGAGGCGATCGACTCGGGGGCGGCAGGTGAGCGGCTCGAGGCTCTGAGCGCGTTCTCACGGGAACCGGCGGTGACCGCGTGAAGTTCCGCGACGCTCTCGCCGGTCCGGGTCTGGCGGCGATCGCGGAGATCAAGCGCCGCTCCCCCTCGGCCGGCGACCTGCGGCCCGACGCGGAGCCCGGAGTGCTGGCCCGCGAGTTCGAGCGTGCAGGCGCCGCGGCCGTCTCCGTCCTCGTGGACGAGCGCTTCGCGGGCTCGCTCGACGATCTGCGTTCCGCACGTGCGGCCGCGTCTCTGCCGCTCCTGGCGAAAGGTTTCTTCCGCGAGCCCGACGAGCTGGTCGAGCTGAAACGCATCGGCGCGGACGCGGTCTTGTTGCTGTTGCGGGACCTCGACGACGACGAAGCAGCGCGACTGACGGCCGTCGCCGCCGGCCTCGGCCTCGATGCCCTCGTCGAGGCCCACGACGAGGACGAGTTGGCGCGGGCAGTTGCGCTTGGTGCGGACCCGATCGGCATCAACGCGCGCGACCTCTCGACCTTCGCGATTGACCGCGACGCGCAACTCGACCTCGCGGCTCGAGCTCCGCGCGATCGAGTCGTCGTTGCGGAGAGCGGGATCGAGTCGCGTGCTCAGGCAGCGTCCGCCGAGCTGGCCGGAGCGGACGCGGTGCTCGTCGGTTCTGCGCTCATGCGTGCGCCGGATCCGGCGGCGAAGCTCCGCGAACTGCTCGAGCGGCCGCTCGTGAAGATCTGCGGGCTGACGCGAGAGGAGGACGTCGCCGTCGTGGCCGACGCTGGCGCCGACCTGGCCGGCTTCATCCTCGCCGCGGAGAGCCCGCGCCGCGCCGACCGCGTCCTGCCCGTGCCCGAGACGATGCTCTCGGTCGCCGTCTTCGTCGGCGAGCGCTCAGACGTCCGCTCCGACCTCGTCCAGCTGTACGAGCGCGAGAACGGCCACCGCGGACGCGACGCGGTGCTCCTGCGGGGCGAGGAGCCCGTGGCGCACGTGCTCGACCTCCCGTGGGAGCGCGACGACCCCCAGCACCACGCTCGAGCGGCGGTGAGCGAGGGACGGATCGTCCTTGCAGGCCGCCTCGCGCCCGAGAACGTCCGCGAGGCGATCGCGGTCGTCCAGCCGTGGGCGGTCGACGCAAGCTCGCAGCTCGAGCTCTCCCCCGGGGTCAAGGATCACGACCGGGTCCGCGCCTTCGTCGAGGCGGTGCGCTCGTGAGCGTCGGCGTCTACGGCCAGTACGGGGGGCGCTACGTTCCGGAGACGCTGATTCCGGCCCTGGACGAGCTGGCCATGGCCTGGGACCAGGTCCGGAGCGATGTCCGATTTGGACAGGAGCTCGACGATCTGCTGCGCACATACGGCGGCCGGCCGACGCCGCTCACGCTCGCCGAGCGCTTCGTCCCCGGAAAGCGCCTGTACCTGAAGCGGGAAGACCTCCTGCACACGGGCGCGCACAAGTTGAACAACGCGCTCGGCCAGGCGCTCCTCGCCCAGCGGCTCAGCAAGCAGCGGATCGTCGCCGAGACCGGCGCGGGACAGCACGGCGTCGCCGCCGCGACCGTCTGCGCGCGCTTCGGCCTCGAGTGCGTCGTCTACATGGGCTCCGAGGACATGCGCCGCCAGCGGCCGAACGTCGAGCGCATGCGGCTCCTGGGCGCGGAGGTGCGGCCCGTCGAGGACGGCACGAAGACCCTCCGCGAGGCGACGAGCGAGGCGATCCGCGACTGGCTGACAAACGTCGAGACGACGCACTACCTGCTCGGCTCGTGCGTCGGCCCGCATCCGTACCCCGAGCTCGTCCGCGAGCTGCAGGCAGTCATCGGGCGTGAGGCGCGGGAGCAGATCCTCGACGCCGAAGGACGCCTGCCGGAGGTCGCGGTCGCGTGCGTCGGCGGCGGCTCGAACGCGATCGGCCTCTTCGCCGGCTTCGTCGACGACCCGGACGTGCGGCTCGTGGGCGTCGAGGCCGCAGGCGCCGCGAGCCTCGGCGACGGACGCACCGGAGTCCTGCACGGAGCGCGCTCCTCGATCCTCGCCGACGAGGACGGCCAGGTGCTCGACGCGCACTCGATCTCGGCCGGCCTCGACTACCCCGGCGTCGGTCCCGAGCACGCGTTCCTCCGGGACAGCGGCCGCGCCGAGTACGTGAGCGCGACCGACGAGGAGGCGCTGGCCGCCTTTCGCGACCTGGCGAGAACGGAGGGCATCCTCCCCGCGCTCGAGCCGGCCCATGCACTCGCGCGCGCCCGCGACCTGGATGAGAAGCTGATCCTCGTCTGCCTCTCGGGCCGCGGCGACAAGGATCTCGAAGAGGTGATCGGCGCGTGAGGTACGACCCGACCCACGTCGCGTCCTTCTACGACGCGTACGGCGACCAGGAATGGACGCGCTTCGACGACGGACGCACGCCGCGACCCAGCCTCGAGGTTCACCTGGAGCACCTGCGACGCTTCGTCAAACCCGGCGACCATGTGCTCGACATCGGCGCCGGCCCGGGCCGCTTCTCGATCGAGCTGGCGCGACTCGGCGCCGCCGTCACCGTGGCCGACATCTCACCCGGACAGCTGGCGCTGAACGAGGCGCGCGTCGCCGCGGAGGGGCTCGAGCATCGCGTCGTCGAGCGCGCCGTCGCGGACGTGCTCGACCTCGCGCAGTGGGAGGACGGCACGTTCGACGTAACCGTCTGCTTCGGTGGCCCGCTGAGCTACATCCTCGACGACGCGGAGACGGCCGTCGCGGAGCTCGTCCGCGTGACGAAGCCGGGCGGGCACGTGCTGGTCTCGGTCATGTCCCTGGTCGGCGCGGCCACCCACTTCCTGTCGATCCTCCTCGACCTCGTACGGCGCGACGGCGCCCCGAAGAACGACGAGATCATCCGAACCGGGCTCCTCTCCGACGAGCCGGATTACGGCCACCTGCCGATGAAGCTCTACCGCTGGAGCGAGCTCGAGGCGCTGCTGACGCTGCACGGGACGATCGTCGCCGCCTCGGCGGCCGGGTTGCTGCCGTCGGCCGAGGTCGACGAGCCGGAGCTTGCAGAGTTCCTCGTGCGCACCGAGCTCGCGCTGGCCGATGAGCCGGGCGCCCTCTCCGCCGGGCAGCACATCCTCGCGGTGCTCAGGAAGGAGCCATGAAGGCACTCGCGATCTACCTGATGGCCGGCCCGGATGCGCCCGAGCTTGCAGAGGCGGCCGTCGAAGGCGGCGCCGACGTGATCGAGCTCGGCTTTCCGTTCTCCGACCCGCTCGCCGACGGGCCGGTCATCCGGCGGGCGGCGGAGCGGGCGCTCGCCCGGGGCATGCGGACGGGCGCCTGCCTCGAGTGCCTTGCGAACACCCGTGAGCGAGTCGACGCGCCGCTCGTCCCGATGACCTATGCGTCGCTCCTCGAGGCGCACGGCTACGAGCGCTTCGCCGCCGACGCGGAGGCAGCCGGCGCCACGAGCCTGATCGTCGCCGACCTCCCCGTCGGCGAGCGGCCAGAACTCCGACGGATCCAACTCGTCGCACCCACCTCCACCGACGAGCGGCTGGAGCTGGCCGCCGAGCAGACGGACGGCTGGCTCTACCTCGTCACCCTGACCGGGACGACCGGGGCCCGCGAACGCCTCTCCCCCACCCTCGCGGGCCTCATCTCCCGGGCTCGGGCGCTGACGGACGTCCCGCTCTACGTCGGCTTCGGAATCTCGACTCCCGAGCACGCCCGGGCCGCCGCTGCCCTGGCCGACGGCGTCGTGGTCGGCTCTCGCGCGGTCGAGATCGCCGGGGAGGGGCCGGCCGCACTGCGCGACTACGTCCGCTCGCTCCGCGCCGCCGTCGACTCTGCCGTCCCGGCGATAATCGACTGATGCGCATCTTCTCGGGCATCCGAGCGTCGGGGGACAAAACGCTCGGCAATTACATCGGTGCGATCCGGCAGTACGTTGCAACCCAGGAGCAGGGCGACGCCTTCTTCTGCATCGTCGACCTGCACTCGATCACGACGCCGTTCGAGCCAAACGTTCTGCGTGAGGCGACGATTGACGTGGCGGCCTGGCTCTTCGCATCCGGCCTTGATCCCAAACGCTCGACAGTGTTTGTCCAGAGCCACGTGCGAGCGCACGCGGAGGCTGCGTGGTTGCTGAGCGCCGTCACCAGTTTCGGTGAACTGAGTCGCATGACCCAGTTCAAGGAACGGGCGGAGGAACAGGAATTCGTCTCCGCAGGACTTTTCAACTACCCGGTGCTGATGGCGGGCGACATCCTGCTCTACCAGACCGACATCGTCCCGATCGGCGACGACCAACGGCAGCATCTCGAGCTCGCGCGGAATATCGCGGAACGCTTCAACGGGCGCTTCGGCGAGACGTTCAAGGTTCCCGAGGGCGTCTATCCCGAACTAGGTGCGCGCGTCAAGAATCTTCAGGAGCCCGAGCGGCTGATGTCCACGACGCGGGGCGTGCCGGCGGGGGTCGTCCGAATGATCGATGCGCCGGATGAGCTGCGGAAGAAGTTCAAAAGCGCGGTCACCGACTCGGGTACCGACGTTCGCCACGATCCTGAGACGAAACCGGGCGTTTCGAACCTGATCGAGATCATGGCGGTCATGAGCGAGCGCTCGATACCCGAGATCGAGGCGCAGTTCGACGGGCAGGGTTACGGCGCGTTCAAGGAAGGCGTCGCCGAGGCCGTCGTCGAGTTGCTCGCCCCAATCCAGGAGCGCTACAACGCCCTGCGCGCGGACGAGGGCGAGCTGCGCCGGATGCTCGCGCAGGGTGCAGACAAGGCCCGCGAGGCGAGCGCGCCGGTGCTCGAGACGATGTACGAGCGCATGGGCTTTGTTCGGCCTTAGCGGGCGGACGGCAGGGCTTTTCGCTGGAATCCTCGGGCTGTGCGTCGTTGCCGGCGCGCTTCACTTCGCGGACGTCTCTCCGGTCGCCGTTTTCCTCGTCGCCGCGGGGGCGCTGGCCGGGCTCGCCTGGGTGATCGGGATCGCGACCGAGACGGTCGGCTCGCGGTTCGGCCCCGCGCTGACGGGCGTATTGCAGTCGACGCTCGGGAACCTGCCAGAACTGTTCGTCGTCCTGTTCGCGCTCGCGGCCGGCGAGGTGGTGGTGGCGCAGACGTCGATCCTCGGCTCGCTGTTCGCGAACGCGCTGCTCGTGCTCGGCCTCTCGATCGTGGCCGGCTCGCTCACTGCACGGGACGGTGTGATGCGGTTCCGGAAGCGGCTGCCGAACGACACGGCGACGCTGCTGCTGCTGACGGTGTTCATCATCGTCCTGCTCGGGCTCTCGGACACGGTCGGCGATCGCGCGAGCCAGCACGCCGTCGCGATCTCGGCCGTCGGCGCTGTGTGTTTGCTGGCGGTCTACGCCGTCTGGCTCTTGAGCTACCTGCGGAGCGATCGGGGCGAGCCCGCGCTCGAGGAGGGCGCGCACGTTCCGTTCTCGTTCGCGACCGGGCTCGTCGTGCTCGCGGTCGCGGGCGTGGGCGCGGCGTTGGTATCGGACTGGTTCGTCGACGCACTCGACCCGGCCGTCGCAGCCCTTGGCATCTCGAAGGCGTTCACGGGGATCGTGGTCGTCGGGATCGCGGGCAACGCTGTCGAGAACATCGTCGGGATCACGCTCGCCGCGAAGGGCCGCTCCGATCTCGCGATCTCGGTGATCAAGAACTCGGTCGCGCAGATCGCCGCCTTCCTGTTTCCCTTGCTCGTGCTGATGTCGCTCTTCTTCGAGCACCGGCTGACGTTCGTGCTCTCGCCCGTCTACATCGGCGCGCTCGCGCTGACGGCGATCGCGGTCTGGCAGATCACGGGCGACGGCGAGGCGGTCGCATTCGAGGGCTGGGCTCTGGTCGCGATCTACATCGTGCTCGCGGTGCTCACGTTCTACGAGTGAGCTCGCGGACCGACGCGACCTCGTCATCGGTGAGCTCTCGCCAGCGACCTCGCTCGATGCCGTCGACCGTGAGCCCCGCGTAGCGGCTGCGGTGCAGGCGCGTGACGGGATGCCCGACGGCCTCGAGCATGCGCTTGACCTGATGCTTGCGGCCTTCGTGGATCGAGAGCTCGACGAGTGACGGGCCAAGTCTTCGCGCTTGGGCGGGCGCCGTGGGGCCGTCGTCGAGCTCGACGCCGCGCTCGAGCGCAGCCAGCGCCTTGTCCGACGGCTCGCCCTCGACCTCGGCCTCGTAGACCTTCTCCACCTCGTAGCGCGGGTGCGCGAGACGGTGCGCGAGCTCGCCGTCGTTCGTGAGCAGGAGCGCGCCGGTCGTGTCCGCGTCCAGCCGGCCGACGGGGACGACGCGTGAGTCGTGCTCGACGAGCCCGACGACCGTGGGCCGCCCGTGAGGGTCGCTCGCGGTCGTGACGACGCCCGCCGGCTTGTGCAGGAGGACGTACGCAAGCGCCTGCGGCAGGAGGAGCCGCCCGTCGAGGTCGACGACGTCGCCTTCCTTGACGTAGGTGCTGAGGCCGGCGGTGACGCCGTTGACGCGGATGCGGCCGCGCTTGATGAGCTCGTCCGCGCCCCGCCGGGAGGCGACCCCGGTGCGCGCGAGGTAGGCGTTCAGGCGCATCTCGGAAGTTTCATTCTTGCCACGGTTCCGTCACCCACGCGTACGGACTTCCCGATTAGGATCGCATCGGGGTACCAGTCTTGAGAGCGTAAGGTGGGCGGGATGGCGCGCATCCCCAGAGCAGCGGCCCTTCTACGTGTCTGTCTGCTAACGGCTCTGGTCGTGGCCCTCGTCCTCAGCACCGGGGGCGAGAACCGCTCTCGCGCACCAGAAGGTTTCGGAGAGGTCGGCAACCAAGTGGACTGTGGGTCGCAGCTGGGACTTCGTGCGGCGGAGAGGCGATACCGCTTGTGTCTGTATTCGCACCCTCGCTCGACGCTCCCCGGGCAGTCACGGGTCGGTCAGAAAGCACCTCGCGGCAGGCGGCTGCACTGGATCGTCTTTCATGAAGTGAGCGTGATCGGCGCCTAGGCGGGCCGGCGCTCGGCGAGCGACTCGAGCCGGCCGCGAAGCTCGTCCGCGTCGCCGCCGAAGTCGTCCAGCCGCGGCAGCGCCGCGAGGCTCTCGAGGCCGAAGACGCGCTCGAACAACGGCGTCACGCGATACCGCACCGCGCCCAGGTCGCCGCGGCCCGCCTCTGCGATCAGCCCGCGCTCGACGAGGCCTGCGACGACCGAGTCGACCGCCACACCTCGCCAGCGCGCGATGTCCGGCCGCGAGCACGGCCCGAGGTACGCCACGACGGCCAGCGTCTCGAGCGCCGCCTGCGACAGGTTCCGCTCGACGGGCCGCTCGAAGAGCCGCCCGCACGCCTCGGCCGCATCACGAGACGCGCGAAAAGCCCAACCGCCCGCGACTTGCTCGAGCACGATCCCGCTTCGCCCCTCGCGATAGCGCTCCCCGAGCAACCCGAGCGCCGTCTCGATGCGCTCCGCCTCGTCGCCGCACGCCTCCACGAGCGCGCCCACCGACAACGGCTGCGACGCGACCACGAGCAGCGCCTCGATCGTCCGCGCGAGCGAGTCGAGGGGGTTCGCCTGAATCAGGCGGAGCGGGCGTTCCATGAGACCTCCTCGTCGACGACCTCGCGGGACACGCGAATCGGGGCGAACGGCGCCGCCTGCTCGAGCCTGATCTCGCCCGCACGCCGCAGCTCGAGCAGCGCAAGAAACGCAACGGCCTGCTCGACGCGCGTCAGGCCCCCGACCTCATGATCGAAGTCAAAGCGTGCGCGCCGCCCGAGCACCGCCCGGAACTGCTCCAGGAAGCGCGAAACGGGCGGGAAACGCAGCTCGAGATGAGCCAACGACACCTCCGGCGGCTCTGCGACCAACGCCTGCAGCAACGCCGCCAAGGCGGCCGGATCCTGCTCCGCGAGCCGCCGTTCCCCACGAGGCGCCAGCGGAGCAGGCCCGAGGCGGAAGAACCGGTCGCGTTCCGACGCCAGCCGTTCGGCCAGCCACTCGGCCGCCCCCTTGATCCGCCGGTACTCCTCGAGCCGCCGAGCCAGCTCCTCGGCCGCCTCGCCGGGCTCGAGATCCTCGAGATCGGCTTCGCCCGCAAGGAGGCCGCGCGCCTTCAGCTCGAGCAGCGCCGCGACCAGGACGAGGAACTCGCCGCACGCATCCAGGTCGAGCTCTTCCCGCTCGGCGAGCCGCTCCACGAACGCGAGCACGATCCCCGCCACGTCGACCTCGACGAGCGGCAGCTCCTCCCGCAATACCAGGGTCAGGAGCAGGTCGAAAGGGCCCTCGAATGCATCGAGGTCGAGCTCGAGCTCGCGAACGGTCATGGCGAGCAGAACGCTAGTTTCCGGGTCGGACGCGGCCACGTGGAATGGCCATCTTCGGCCCGCGGTCACCGTCCTCCTCCGAGGGCTTGCGCCGCCACGACCTCAATTTGCCGCCGAAGAACTGCCACCAGATGAAAAACGCCGTCGACAGCACGAACAGGATCAGCGACACCCACGCGTTCAGCCGCAGTCCTGCGATGTGGTGCGCCGGGTCGATCCGCAGCAGCTCCTCGAAGAACCGCCCGAACGTGTAGAAGGAGACGTAGAGCGCGAACAGCCCGGGCGCGCGGATCCGCCAGCGCCAGTCGATCAGCAGCAGCACCCCGACCATCGACAGGTCGTAGATGAGCTCGTAAAGGAAGGTCGGATGGAAGGTCGCGTACTGCTCGTACCCGGCCACGCGGTGATCGATGTCGATCTCGAGCCCCCACGGCCGGTCGGTCGGCTTCCCGTACAGCTCCTGGTTGAACCAGTTGCCGATCCGTCCCACGCCCTGAGCGAGGAGCAAGCCGGGCGCCACTGCATCCATCATCTTGGTGACGCTCTCGCCGGACCGCTTGACGACGATCGCCCCGACGACACAGCCCAGGAAGATGCCGCCCCAGACCCCGAGGCCGCCTTTCCAGACCTCGAACGCGCCCTTCCACTTCGGGTCGGGCACCTCGTTCCAGCTCGTGAGGTCGTGGTAGAGGCGCGCGCCCACGATTCCGGCCGCGACGCCCCACACGGCGACGCGGAAAATGAGATCCCAGTCACCGCCGCGGTTGACCCAGCGGACTCCGGTGAGGGCGACGCAGCCCGCGATCGCGACCAGGAGCATCAGCCCGTACATGTGCAGCACGAGCGGACCGACGTCGATCGTGCCCGTGTGCGGGGAGGGAATCGAGGCGATCACGAGCAGGGATTCTGCCGTGACAGCTGGATGCCTGCT
>Ga0209266_1001410_pt1 | contig 16009 bp, 12 predicted proteins | sample GraSoiAngelo_132_FD_185889 | JGI IMG/M metagenome (GOLD analysis project Ga0209266, IMG submission 185889) | Grasslands soil microbial communities from the Angelo Coastal Reserve, California, USA - 14_0929_02_40cm (SPAdes) (version 2) | ecosystem: Environmental > Terrestrial > Soil > Grasslands ...
TTCGGCGCCACCGATCTGTACATCGAGAACCCTGGCCGTTTCAAAGCGCGCTGGCGAAGGAACAGCCAAGCGGAGCAGTACCTCTCCGAGCGTCACAAGATCATGCATCAGCGTGTACGCATCAGACAACACCAAGTCGGATGGTTACTGACGACCCCAGGATCATGGGACTCGTGATCAGCTCGGGCCGCCGATTCGTCCCGAACACGATGCGGGCGGGTCGAGATGGTCGCATCCACGATGAGAACGGGCTCAGGTCGAAGAGAGCGCTCGACTTACCGTCCTGGTGTTCAGTATCTACCTTCGCCTCGAGTGGGGTAAGTTCTGCACGATACGTGCTCGCAACATCATCGGGCCCCTCGTTAGCCGAATGGCGGCGCCGAACAACGAGTGTGCGTAAGACCCCACCTTGCGGTAGCCATAACCCATCGGCGTAGTTCAGGGTTGCGCTGACAACGTCGTCGACATGAGTTCCGGCGGGAATTGTTACAACATCGTCGACTTTTCGAATCCGACGTAAGAAAAATGTCTCGCCGCGCGCGCGGTATGCGATCGCCCGATGCTCGTAATCGTAGTCGACTTCCGTGTTGGACAGGCGACCACGCACTTTCAGCCACGACCGGCTGTTCAATGGCATCCATCGCCCCTGACCAAAGCGCCCCGAACCTTCTAAGCGATTGGAAATCAAGGCACCGTCACCGGCTATGACGACGTGATACCGGCCTGCCCCTCGATCAACGGATTCGTCGATGGTGCCCTCGATGTGGAACGTCAACATGTCGTAGAGAACACCGACGGGGAGTGTCAGAAATCGGCGACGGCCCATTAGAGCAATGGACATGTTTGAGCCTGCCAGACTATTCTATCAGTCGCTTTTAGCGGCGTGGGCGGTTGTGAGCGTCCCTGCGACGTGTCGCCGACTCCCCGAGACAAGATCGCTGCGCCGATCGTAAAGGCGTCGATGAATAACGCGTAGGGTTGTTAGACCCCCGGCTCGGAGTCGCTGAGACGCCGGTACACCAAAGGATGCCGGACGCTTCGAAATACAGCAGAGAGCGCAGGTTGAATTAATCTTCGCCGGCCGCGACGAGGACGGAGCACAACGGTTCGCGATAAAACCGGAACCGTCGCAGAAGGCAGAAAATAGATGACCTATATGATGTCGTTTGCAGTTTCGATGTTGTTTATTACCTTCGCGCTCCTCGTGTGGAAGGCATCACCCAATCGCGTCCTGAATCGTCGATTCACTACATACACCCTTGTGGCTGCGGTCTGGGCCACGGCCGTGACGGCGGTTCACAGTGGAGCCCATTTATGGTTCTGGGTTCCAATCAGTTTCGCAGCCGGAAGTCTAATTCCAGCAGCGTTCGTCGCTTTCATGCACGCGTATGCTCCTGCGGAAGGGATGCTCGCCCGACGCCTTTCGCGGATTCTCGTCGTCCTTTGGGTAATGACAGGGATCATTTTTAGCATACTCTCCCTAACAACGAATTTGATCGGCTGGCACGATCCGTCTCTGTCCGGAAACGTACTATTGAGAAGGCACGGCCCGCTTTATCCCCTTTTTGCATTCTTCATCGTTGCAACCTGGGCGACCGCAATCGCCCTATTTCTTCTTGAATGGCGCGTCGCTCGCGGCAGGTCGCGCGCGGAGTTGCAGTTTGTCGCCGCGGGGATGATCGTGCCGGGCATCGCGGGGATAGTGACGAACGTCATACTTCCGTGGATCACAGGACGGTCGGCGTATGGGGCGATCGGGCCATATTTCGCGTTGTCGTTTGTGGCGATCATCGGGCATGCGCTGATTCGACGGCGGATCACCGATCTCAGACTCGTGCTGCACAACGGGTTGACGCTGGCGCTCGCGACCGTCGCCTCCCTGGTACCCGCCATTGTTCTGTTAGAGCTGTTCGGTCCTCGGCTGTTCGGACACTTGGGTGGCGTCGAGCGTGTGCTGGTGCTCGTCACGATCGGTGTCGTCATTCTCACGGTCGCGCCCACCCGTGATGTCGTGCGACGACTGCTCGATCGATACGTCTATCGCACACGTGCCAACTATCAACGCACCGTGCGGGCGGCGAGCCGCGCGTTGACGCGGATGCTCGACCTCAAACGCCTGTTGCCCTTCATCAGCAGGACTGTGGTCGAGGCCACGGGTGTCGAGGGCGTCGCCATCTATCTCAAAGACGACGACGGCTTCCGCAGGGCGATGACGCAGCGGCGCAGCGAGGCGAGCACGTTCGCGGCGCCGGAGATCGCACCGGTGTCGGTGATCGAGGCATTGGCGCGGGTGCAGGATGCCGTGGTCACCGAGGAAGTGCTGCGGCAGATCGTGACCGATGACGACCGGAGGCTCAACGATGATCTCGCGCGCAGCGACTGGGCGTTGCTCCTGCCGGTCATCGCGGACGACGGACTCATCGCATTCATCGCCGTCGGCTCGAAGCTCTCCGGCGATCCGTTCTACTCGCAGGACCTGGACCTGCTGATGACGCTGGCGAACCAGGCGGGAATCGCGATCAAGAACGCGCGCCTGTACGCGCAGGTGGTGCTGGCGAACGAGTACATCGAAAACATCGTGGCCACGATCGAGAGCGGCGTGGCCGCCATCAATTCGGCGGGACGCGTGGCGATGTTCAATCGCGCGGCGGAGCGGCTCACCGGGCTGGCGGCCGACGGCGTCGTCAGCCGGACGGCGGCGTCGCTACCACACTGCCTGAGCGCGCCGTTGCTGGCCAGCGCCGCCGACGGCGTCGCACGCACGCTGCCGGAGATCGAACTGCCCGGGGCGGATCGCGTGAGGCCGGTGATCTGCACGACATCGCCGCTGCGAGACCCCGACGGTACCGTGCTCGGAGCCGTGGCGGTCTTCAGCGATCTCACGCCCCTGAAGGAGTTGGAGGTCGAGCGCCGGCGCGCCGAGCGACTCGCCTACTTCGAAGTGCTCGCCTCGGGTATCGCGCACGAGATCAAGAACCCATTGGTGGCGATCAAGACATTCACGCAGCTGCTGCCGCGGCGCGCGAGTGAGCCGCAGTTCGTCGGCGAGTTCGGACGGATCGTCGGCCGCGAGATCAACCGCATGGAGCGCGTCGTCGATCGCCTCCGTACGCTGGCGCATCCAGGACGTCGACCGGATCACGCCGTCGACGTGCGGGCGCCGCTCGCGGAGGCGCTCGAATTCATGCAGGCAACCTTCGACGAAAAGCGCATTATCGTCAGTGTCAGTCTCGGCGAAACGCCGTACCGCATACTTGGAGATCACCAGAATCTCGAGCAGCTGTTTCTGAATCTCCTCATGAACGCGCATGAAGCCACTCCGCCCGGAGGCCCGCTCAGCGTCGCCGTCATGCACGAAGGCGAGCCGGTCACGGTGACGGTGGCGGACGGTGGCCCGGGTATCCCGCCCGAGCTTCGCGAGAAGATCTTCGAGCCGTTTTTCACCACGAAGCAGCGCGGCTCTGGCCTCGGTCTGGCGATCTCGGCGGCCGTCGCGCAGGCGCATGGCGCGCGCCTGCACGTGGCCAACCGGCCCGAGGGCGGGGCGACCTTCACCGTCGAGTTTCCGCTCGCTCCGGTCACCGCCCCAGTGGTCGCGTGACTGCTCGCCGCCCTCGCGCCGTTGTCGCGCCGACGGCGGCATCGTGGGCATTGCCGGGGACCGTCAGCGCGACGCACCCCGAGCCAGCCCCGACCCGCACCCTCCAGCAGCGGCCGCCCGGCCAGAAATCACCCAGGCGGGCGCCCTCGACCACCGTCGCAGAACCCCCGGCCGTTACAGCTCGAAGCACGCCGGGTGGTCGAATAATGGCCGGTTGCATCGATGGCCTCCCACCCGGCCCCGCGAATCGAGTAAACTCCGGCCCGGTGGCTGCGTGAACACCGTCTTGATCGTGACGCTGGACGACGCGCTCCGCGCGCGGCTGCTGCGCGGGCTCGGCGGCTTCACGATTTTCGAGGCGCCGTCCGATCCCGAGGCGCTGAAAACCCTCCGCCTGGTCGAGATCGATCTCGTGCTGCGTGACAGCGCCGGGCCCGCCGGGGCGCTCAGCACGTTCGTGAGCGGCGCCCGTGACGTCGCACCGTCGGCGCTGGTGGTGGCGGTCGGCGCCGCCGGCGAGGAAGAGGCGGCGGCGGACTTCATGGTGCCCGACGGCTTCACCACGCGCGAGCTGGACGCCGTGCTGCGCCATGCCCTGGAGAAGCAGCGGCTCGTCCGCGAGATCAAGATGCTGCGCACGCCGTCGTCGGCGCCGCATACGCCGACGCGTGGCGGCGCGGGCGAGGAGACGTCGTGGGACAACGCCGCGCTCGCGCGCGTGCTCAAGGCCTTCAGTCGCGTGTTCGCGGCGGGCTTCGATCTGCGTCGCGTGCTGGACACGTTCCTCGAGGCCATCGGCGATGTCGTGCGGCCCACCCGCGTCGCCGTGCTGCTGCCCGACGCCGACGCGCGCGAGTTTCGTATCGCGGCCCACCGCGGTCTCGCACCGCAGATCGTGCAATCGGTCCGGCTGCCCGCCGGCGAGGGTCTGCCACGGTGGCTCGCCAGCCAGGGCCGGCCGCTCGCGCTGCACGACGTCAGCGACCCCGATCTCGTCCGTGAGCTGAAGCTGCTGCAGGGCGTGGTGGCCACGCCGCTGCTGGCGCACGGCGATCTCGTAGCGATCCTCGTGCTGGGCCAGCCGGTGTTCGGCGCCGGTTATTCACGGGCGGAGATCGAGACGCTCTTCGACCTCGTCACCCAGCTCGCCACGGTCATCCGCGACATCGCGCTGCACCAGCAGCTCGAGCGGGAAAAGGAGTTCACCGAGCGGATCCTCTCGCACATGTCGAGCGGCGTGATCACGATCGGCCGTGATCAACGCGTGGGCACGATGAACCGGCGTGCCGAGGAGATTCTGGGCCTGTCCGCGCACGCCGTGGTCGGTCAGGATCTGCGCGTCCTGCCCTCGCCGCTGGGCGACCTGCTGTTCGACACGCTGTCGTCGGGCCGGGCCATGCCGCGCACGGAGATCCAGCTGGCGTTGCGGCGCCTCTGGATCGAGCTGACGACGTACGTCATACGCGACGAGGAGAGCGCACCGCTGGGCGCCGTCCTCGTGTTCGAGGACCTCACCGCCCAGAAAGAACTGGCGGCGCAGAAGCGCGAGGCCGACCAGTTCCAGCTGCTCACGCGCGTGGTGGCCCGCATCGCCGACGAGATCAAGAATCCGCTGGTGTCGATCAACACGTTCATCGAGCTGATCGGCGAGCGCTACGACGATCCCGACTTCCGACGGCATTTTTCGTCGGTTGTACGCCGCGATGTGCGCCGTCTCGTCGAGGTCTTCGAAAAATTGGCGGGGCTCGTGACGGAGGGTGAGTTAAACTTCGCGACGGTGGACGCGTACGAGGCTGTGACGCAGCTCGTCGAGGCCATCGACCTCGCTGACGGCGGCCTCGGCAAGCACCTTCAGCTCGACGTCGCGCCGGCCTCCGAGCCGTTCCCGGTGAAGGTCGATGCGACTCAGCTTCGCAAGGCGCTCTCGTACCTGATCCGCTATCTGACTCATAACTCGCCCAACGACCTCGCCAAGATCTCGCTTTCGGTCGGCCGTCACGCCGAGCCCGGCGGCGGCCACGACGTGCGGATTCTCGTCGGCTCGCGCACGGTCGCCGTCGCCGCCGACAAGCTCGAGCGGCTGTTCGATCCCGTTCAGATGGTGCAGGAAAGCCTCATCGACGTGGGCCCCGCGGTGAGCCAGCGGCTGGTGGAGGCGCTCGGTGGACGCCTGGGCGTGAAGCAGACGCGTCACGAGCTATCGTTCGTGGTGTCGCTGCCGCCGGCGGTGGCATGACGACGACGACCGCGCCCCCGGGCGCCGCGCGCATTCTCGTCGTCGACGACGAGCTCGGACCGCGCGAGTCGCTGCGCATGCTGCTCAAGCCCGCGTACCAGATCACCACCGCCGACAGCGGCCGCGCCGCGCTCAACATGCTCGCCCAGGTGCGCCCCGACGTCGTCATCCTCGACATCAAGATGCCGGAGATGGACGGGCTCGAGGTCCTGCGCCGCGTGAAGCGCGCCGACCGGAGCATCGAGGTCGTGATGATCACGGCCTACGCATCGCTGGAGACGGTGAAGCTCGCGCTCACGCATGGCGCCTTCGAGTACCTGATCAAGCCCTTCTCGCGACAGGACCTCGAAGACGTGGTGCGGCGCGCGCTGGTGCGGCGTCAGGCCGACCTCGGCGCGCGCAGCGAGGTGGCGCACCTCGTCGAGGAGATGCGCCGGCTCTCGGCCAAGACGCGCGAGCTCGAAGAGGTGGCGCGGCGGGAGGTGACGGAGCAGTCGCTGCGCGTGACGCAGCTGTCGATCGTGCGCGAGATTTCGCGCGCGATCGTCGGTCACCTCGCCATGGAGGACGTCATGGCCGCGGTCTCCGCGCAGCTGAGCGCGGCGCTCGGCTACGACAGCGTCGGCCTCACGGCGAGCGATCCGGAAGCGCGGCCGTCGGACGCCGCGTACATGGTCGTGTGCTCCATCCGCGATGCCGAGGGACCACTCGGCTACCTCGTGGCCGACAACCGCGCCTCCGCCCGCCCGGTGGATCCGCGCGAGCGCGAGCTGCTCGAGATGCTCTCGGAATATCTTGCCATCGCGCTGCGCAACTCGCACCTGTATGGCGAGATCGCCGACACCAAGCGCTCGCTGGAGCAGCTCATCGCCTCCGCCGGCGATGCCATCATCTCGGTGGACGCGAGCGACCGTATCGACGGCTGGAACCCCGCCGCCGAGCGCGTGTTCGGCCGCGCGGCCGCCGAGGCCACGGGCCGGCGGATGACCGAGCTGCTACCCGAGCGCGAGTACCGCTCCGCGCGCGAGCGCCTCGCGCGCGGCTCCGCCATGGAGATGTTCGAGACGACGCTGACCGCCGATCGCGAGACGCCGGCCGCGCTCGCCGTGACGCTGTCGGGTCTGCGCAATCGCCAGGGCGGCCTCGACGGCCTGATCGCGATCGTGCGCGACATCACGGCGCAGCGCGAGGTGGAAAACCAGCTGCACCAGTCGGAGAAGCTGACCGCGCTCGGACAGCTCGCGGGTGGCATCGCGCACGACTTCAACAACCTGCTGCAGGCCATCCTCGGCTATGCCCAGTTGATGAAGGCCAACCCCGACAATCCCGAGCTGCTGCAGCGCTCGCTCTCGGTGGTGGAGTCCGCCGCGCTCGACGGCTCGGAGACCGTGCGGCGCATCCAGCAGTTCGCACGCCTGCGCCCCGAGGAACGCTTCATGCCGGTGGACGTCAACCACATCGTGGAGGACGCCGTCGCCATCACGCGGCCGCGCTGGGAAGAGAAGATCGCCCACGAGAGTCGCCCCATGGATCTGCGCCTCGATCTGCGAGCCAGGCAGCACATCCACGGCCGCTCGGCGGCGCTGACCGAGGTCATGACCAACCTCGTGCTCAACGCGATGGACGCGATGGTCGAAGGTGGCACGCTGACGATCTCGACCAAGGACGTCGGCGACACGGTGGTGATCACCGTGACCGATACGGGCATCGGCATGCCGGAGCACGTGCGCCGTCGCGTGTTCGAGCCATTCTTCTCGACGAAGGGCGAATCCGGCTCGGGCCTGGGCCTGTCGATGGCCTATTCGATCATCCGGCGCCACGGCGGCGACATCCGCGTGGACAGCGAGCCGAACCGGGGCACGACGTTCACGCTCGTGGTGCCCTGTGCCAGCGAGACGCCATCGCCTCCACCCGCGCCGTCGGCGGCGACACCGCGACGCGCCGCGCGCGTGTTGCTCGTCGACGATGAGCCGCAGGTTCTCTCGGCGCTGACCGAGCTGCTGCAGGCCGCTGGCCACGAGGTGAGCGCCGCTGCCGGCGGCGCGGCCGCCCTCAAGATCTACACGCCGGGCCGCTACGACGTCGTCATGACGAACGTCGGAATGGCGGGCATGAACGGCTGGGAAGTGACCGAGCGTGTCCGCGCGCTGGACGCACGGGTGCCCGTCGTGTTCATCACCGGTTGGGGCCTGCGCGAGGAAGAGCGCGCGCGGTTGTCGGCGCTGCGCGTGCAGCGCTGTTTGTTCAAGCCAGTTCGTCCCGACGAGCTCGACGCCGCCGTGCAGGCGGCCGTCGCCTCCGTATAAGTCCCAGGAAATCCTGGGTCGCGACCGTGGTCGGAGACCATCTATCCGGAGACACTGTGTCCGGGCACGCTGACATCGAGCGATCAGTTTCTAGCCTCACGCCGACGCCGTCGCAGTCGATCCCCGCGTTTCGCAGAGGCTAAATCCCCAGGAAATCTCAGGGCCAAAATGCCCTAGGGCTGTGGCACTTCCGTTGCTCAATAAGGCCACGCCAGGGGCCGACGCGCACGGGGATCCCCTCGGCAATTGGGGGCAGCGATATGGGCATCGGTCACCGCACGATCCAGGCCGTAATGGCGTCGACGATCGCGACGCTGGCGTTCGTGTCGCTCGCGGCAGCGCAGGAGCGCGCCGGCGTCGTCACGACGCTCGAAGGCAAAGTCACGGTGGTGCGCGCGTCCGCCGCCGAGCCGAGCCCGCTGAAGTTCCGTGACGCCGTCTTCGTGCGTGACCGCATCGCCACCGACAAGGACTCCTTCGCGCGCGTCCTGCTCGGCGGCCGGGCCGTCGTCACGATCCGCGAATACTCCATGGTGACGATCACCGAAGTGCCGGGCGTGGCGACCGTGGACGTCGCCAGCGGCCGCGTGGCCGTCGCCGTCGCGCGCGAACGCATGCGACCGGGTGATCTCATCGAGGTTCGCACGCCGAACGCCGTGGCTGGCATCCGGGGCACCGTCATCGTCGCGGAGGTGTTCGATTCACGGCATTCGGTCATCACCGTGCTCAAGGGTGTGATCGACGTCACCCGTCTCGATGCCGGTCGCCTGGTCGGCTCCTCGACGATTCTCAACGCGCTCCAACAGGTCACGATCGGCGGCGCAGTGTCGTCGCCACAGCCCGTCTCGAGCGACACGGCGCGGAGCATGCGCGACGAGTTCCGCACGGTGCCGCCGCGTGGCGCGCCCGTCGCCACGACCGCCGCGGTGAGCCAGGGCGAGATGGAGCGCGTGTCGAAAGATCTCGGTCTCGACAAGAGCAAGAACGTACAGCCGGTGTCGGCCAGTGGCGGGGACACGACGAGCGGCGGCGCGGCTTCGACGTCGAACGCGCCGGCGAGCGCCGCGTCGGGATCCGACGGCACGCAGGCCACCAATACGTCTGCGGCGTCGTCGGGCAGCGCCCCGGCGACATCGAATGCCGCGCCGTCGACCAGTACCGCTGCAACCTCCAACGCCGCGCCGTCGGCCAGCGCGCCCGCGACGCCGGGCGCCGCGCCGTCAGCCGCGCCCGTGGCGAGCGTGCCGAGCGCTGCGCCGGTGACGAGTGTGCCTGCGACAGCGAGCCCGGCACCGGTTGCACCCGTGGCCAGCGCGCCCGCCGCCCCAACCGTCGCGGTCGGTGGACCGACGGTGGTCTCGCCTGTGAGCGCGCCGGCGGCGCCGGTGGTGACGTCGGGCGGCAGCTGCGCCTGTGTCACCGCCATCCCGATTCCCGGGGCCGCGTTGCTCAAGGACCTCGGCGATCTCGGCAACTCGCTCGGGTCGCTGAAGGATCTGAAGGCCGACAAGCCCGACAAGGACACCGGTAAGTTGAAGAAGCACTAGTTCGCGCGCGCCAGCACGACGATTCCGGCGACGACCAGCGTCGCCGCGAGCAGATGCGCCACCGTCACGCTCTCGCGCAGCACCAGGTGTGACAGCCCCAGCGCGCTGATCGGCAACACTCCCGTGAAGACCGATGCGGCGCTGGCCGGCACGCGCGCCACACCTCGCGCCCACAGCAGAAACGCCACCACCGTCACGAAGACGCTGTAGTAGCCGACCAGCGCCCAGTCCTCGCGCGCAAGCCGGCTGAGCGGGAACGCGCGCACCTCGAGCAGCGCCACCGGCAAGAACATCGCGAACCCGAGCGCGCTGATGGCCGTCGCGACCACGAGCGGCGACAGGCGCCGCGAGGCGACACGGCTGCAGACGACGAAGACCGCCTCGCCGACGACTGCGCCGAAGATCAGGACGTTGCCGAGGAGCGGCCGTGGACCCCGCAACTCCAACCCGCGACCGGCCACACTGAGCGCGAGCATGCCGACGACGGCCAGCGCCACGCCGAGTGTCCGGGCGCGGCTCCAGCGCTCGCCGAGGACGATGACCGCCAGCGTCGCCGCCACCGCGGGCGTCGTGCTCGTCATGATGCCGCCCTCGCCCGCGCTGGTGAACGCCAGGCCGTAGAGCAGCAACACGTTGAAGATGAAGATGCCCGCGAACGCCTGCAGGGCCAGCAACGCGACGTCGCGTGGTGCGACGCGGGGCAGCGGGCGCTCGAGCAGGGCCACGAGGGTCATCAGGATGACGGACGCCACCGCGAAGCGCAGGCCCGACAGCAGAAACACGGGCACGCGCGCGACGGCGATCTTGCCAACCACGATCGAGCTGCCGACGATCGCCATGGCGGCCGTCAGCTCGAGGCACGCGCGGAGCGGGAGGCCTATCGCTCGGGAGCGGCGCCGCCCGCGGCGCGCTTCACCTGGTCGGCCAGCTTGCAGAACGCGCAGACGGTTCCGGTCGTGACCTGGCCGCACCGCGCGCATTCCTGAAGGACGACGCCCGCGGCGCGCTCGAAGACCGGCCGCGCCTTCTCGAGAAATCCGAAGAGGAAGTTGTGCTTGGCGCCCGGCGAGGCCTCCTCCATGCGGTTGAGGATCTCCTTGTGCGCGATGGAGGTGGCGCCGTGCGCGAACGGGCATTCCTCGACGATGTAGTCGATGCGGCGGAGAAAGGCGTACGCCGCCGCCTCGCGCTCCGACAGTCGATAGAGCGGCTTGACGCGCCGAACGAGCTTGGGGTGCGTGGAGGGCAGCGCGGGCGACTGCCGCGGCAGCGCCTCCGTCTGCCAGTGCATGACCGAACCGAACAGCGTGGCCGCCTCGTCATCGAGATTGTGGCCGGTCGCGACGACGTCCATGCCATGGTCGAGCGCGACGCGGTTCATCAAATAACGCTTGGAGAGCCCGCACCCGGAGCATGGCGGCCGGCGCGTCACCTGCTTGATCACCGGCACCGGCGCGCCGACCTCGTCGGCCACGCGCGATACCAGCAGCGTGGCGCCGCGGCGCGCGGCGAACGCCTCGCACTTCGCCTTCGACTCGACGGAATAATCGAAGATGCCGAGGTCGAGATAGAGCCCGGTCGTGTCGTATCCCTCGTCCAGCAGCACGTCCCAGAGCGCCAGCGAGTCCTTGCCACCCGACACGGCCACCAGCACGCGCTCGCCGCGCGCGAACATCTTGTGACGCCGGATCGCCTCGCGGACCTGGTTGCGGAAGAAATCGAGGAAATCGGGCGCGCAGAACGCAGCGTTGTGGCGGCGGAGCTCGAGCGCGGCGGCGGCGCCGCACTTACGGCACTTCACGCGCCGACCTTCATATGGCGCCGCCCGACATGACCGGGCGCAACTCGATCACGTCGTCCTCGCGCAGCACGTGGTCGGGCGTCACCAGGTCGTCGCCGCGGATCACCAGCACGGTCTCCGGCAGGATGTCGAGATCGCGCAGGACGTCCTTGACCCGCCGATTGCCCGCGACCTCGACCTCGCGTCGGGGGTTGCGCAGCACGACCTTCATGCTCAGCCGCCGGGAAACCCCGGCGCCCGCTTGATGGCTCGCACCTGGCCCAGGTGCACGCCGTCGTGTTCCACGGTCAGTCGCCACCACTGCGCGAGGTCCAGATCACCCAGGCGGAAGTGCTTGAAGCGCAGGAGGCGCGGATCGCAGCCGGCGAGCCGGTCGAACGACTGATGGGTGCGCTCACGCGTGGACCGCAGTGTGGCGAGCAGGTCGCCGAATGGTTTGCCCGCGGTCGGCCAGACGCTCTCGGGCGCATCGGCCGCGGCCGAAGCCGGCACGGGCAGCGCCGCGAACTCCGTGAGGTCGTGCGGAAACACCGCGGGCGCGCCGCCGGCCGCCGCCTCCTTCGTGAGCTTGGTCGTCAGCTTGCCCGTCGCCACCTCCGCGATCGCGAGGTGATCGACGACTTCGCCGATGGACCACTCACTCGACGTCGGCCGCCACTCGCTCTGGCGCTGGGACAATCCCTCGACTTCGTGCAAAAGCTCGCTGCGCACGTCCTCGAGCTCACGCCACAGTGCGTCCACGGGCTTGGGCCACGACATGCGGTGGAGTATACATGAAGGCGTCATCATGCCCGACTCGCCCAACGACCGGGCGCGCGCCGCGTGGCGCACGCTGACCTCACGTCCCGTGTACGCCAACCCCTGGATCCGTGTGCGCGAGGACACCGCGGAGCTGCCCGACGGCCGAACGACGCTCTACGGCGTCGTCGAGTGCGCGCCCGCCGTCGGCGTGCTGCCATTCCTCGACGCGCGCACGGTCGTCCTCGTCGGCCAGTGGCGCTACGTGTCGCGCGCCTTCCGCTGGGAGATTCCGACCGGAAGCATGAAGCCGGGCGAGAGCGAAGAGTCCGCCGCTCAGCGCGAGCTGGCGGAAGAGGCCGGCTACGAAGCGGCGCGGCTCGTCAAGCTCTGCACGTTCGCCACCTCGAAATCCATCCTCGACGAGACCGCGCACCTGTACGAGGCGGACGGCCTGCGGGCCGTGCCGCCGACGCCGGACGACACGGAGTTCATCGAGGTGCGCGCGTTTGCCTTCGACGAGGTGGTACGGATGGTCGAGCGCTCGGAGATCGTCGACGCCATGACCGCGCTCGCGGTGCTGCACGCCGCGCGGCGGCGCTGACCGCGCGCGGCGATCGAGCCGCGCGCTCGCGGGTTTGACACGGTCGGGACGCGTTCCTACACTAGCGCGCCATGATCCCGGAGGCTCGCGTCCTCGGACTCCGCTGCCTCCGCTGCCACACGCGCTTCGCGGAGTCGAGAATGTTCACCGGCTGTCCGCGCTGTCGCGCCCAGGGCATCGCGGTCAACCTCAGCGTCGAGTACGATCTCGCGCCGCTCGCGGCAATCACGCCCGAGACGTTCGGCACGACCGCGCGCGGACTCTGGCGATTCAGCCCGCTCCTTCCCGTGCGGACCACGCGTCCGGTCTCGCTCGGCGAGGGCGCCACACCGCTCGTGCACCTCGAGCGTCTCGGTCGCCGGCTCGGGCTGCCGCGGCTGTACGCGAAGGACGAGAGTCAGAATCCGACGTGGTCGTACAAGGATCGACTCTGCGCCACGGCCGTCACGCACGCGGTCGAGACCGGCGCGCGCGTGATCACCATCTCGTCGACGGGCAATCACGGCGCCTCCACCGCGGCCTACGCGGCGCGTGCGGGACTGCCCTGCGTCATCTTCACGCTCGTCTCCGTGCCGGACACGATGAAGACGCTGATGCAGGCCTACGGCGCGGCCGTCGTCGCCTGCCCCACCTCCGAGTCGCGCTGGGAGCTGATGCGTCAGGGGATCGAGCGCTTCGGCTGGTACCCGACGAGCGGATTCGTGATGCCGCCGGTCGGCTCCAATCCGTGGGGCGTCGAAGGCTACAAGACGATCGCGTACGAAGTCGCCGAAGATCTCGGTTGGACGGCGCCCGACGTCGTCGTCGTGCCGAGCGCCTACAGCGACGGGCTGTACGGCATCTGGAAAGGATGGACCGAGCTGCAGACGCTCGGCCTCGTGAAGCACGCGCCGCGCATGATCGCCGCCGAGCCGTTCGGGCCGCTCGCCCATGCGCTCGAGCGTGGGCTGCAGGCGCCCGAGCCGGTCGAGGCCCCGGCGCCGTCCGTCGCGTTCTCGATCGCCTCGCGCTACGGCACGTGGCAGGGCCTCGCCGCGCTGCGCGAGTCGGGCGGCGGCGGCGTACGACTCACCGACGAGGGCGTGCTCGAGGCGCAGCGCGCGCTCGCGCGTGAAGAAGGCCTCTATGTCGAGCCGTCTTCGGCGGCCGCGCTGACCGCGGTCATGCAGCTCGCCGCGCGCGGCGGTCTCGACGCCGAGCAGACGATCGTCGTCGTGCTCACCTCCGGCGGTCTCAAGGACCCCGGCGCGAGCCGCACCTGGCTGCCGCCCGTGCCGACCGCCGACGGCGATGTCGATCGTCTCCTGACCGTTCTTCGCGAGTCATATGGACTGGCGCTGGACCGATAGCCTCGGTGTCGCGCTCATGGGCCACGGCATCGCCGGCCGCGCCGGCGACTGCGCACGCGCCGCCGAGCGCGCGGGGCTCGGCAGCGTGTGGATCATCGAAGACTACTTCCAGCCCGGTGCGTATACGCTCGCGGCCGCGGCCGCCGCGGTCACCGAGCGCATCGCCGTCGGCCTCGGCGTCGTCAACCCGTACACGCGCCATCCCGCGCTCATCGCGATGGAGACCGCGGCGCTGGCGGGCCTCGCGCCGGGCCGCGTCGTCCTCGGCCTCGGCAGCAGCAACCGGCGATGGATCGAGGAGCAGATGGCGATCCCGTTCAAGACGCCGCTGCGCGGGCTACGCGAGGGCGTCGAGATCGTCCGTCGGCTTCTCGGCGGCGAGCGCGTGACCTATGCCGGCGAGGTGTTCGCCGTCCACGACGTGGCCCTCGAGACGCCGCCGCCCGCGCCGGTCCCGATCCTGCTCGGCGTCAAAGGCCCGCGGGCGCTCGCGCTGGCCGCCGAGATCGCCGACGGCGTGCACGGCTCCGTACTCGCCTCGCCGGCCCACGTGCGCCGCGTTCGCACGACCACGGCGTCGCGATCGCGCGACGAGTTCGTGGTCATCAGCTACGTTCCGCTGGCCGTGTCCGACGATGGTAACGAGGCGCGCGGCTGGGTGCGGCCGCTCGTCGCCCATTACCTCGGCGTTCTGCACGGCCAGTCGCTCCTCCAGGACGCCGGCATGGACGCCGCGCGCACGCAGCCGTTTCGCGATGCGCTCACGGCCGGTCGGAGCGCCGCCGATCTCGTGACGGACGATCTCGTCGACGCGTTCGCCATCGCGGGAACGCCGCGCGAATGTCGCGCCGCCCTCGCCCGGTGGGCCGAGGCCGGCCTCGACTGCGCGGTGGCGGTCGTCCCGGCGCGCGCCGACCTCGCGCGCCAGCTCGAGCGCATCGGTCGAGAGCTGGTTCCCGCGTGGAAGGAGATGCGATGCCGCTGAGGTTCGGCGTGCACATCCCGACGTGCATCGAGGGCATGATGTACCCGGTGCCGTTCGCGAAGCCGGAGGACATCCTGCCGACGGCGCTGCTGGCCGAGCGCCTGGGCTTCGACTCCGTGTGGGGCAACGACCACATGACGACGCAGCGCTACGTGCAGCGCGAGTGGCCCGAGCCGCCGAACTTCTACGAGCCGCTCATCACGTTCACGTACGTGGCCGCGCGCACCGAGCGCCTCCGGCTGGCCACCGGCATCATCGTGCTGCCGATGCGCACGATGCCGGTGCTGGCCAAGCAGGTCGCGACGCTCGATCAGCTCTCCGGCGGACGCGTGATCCTGGGCGTCGGCACCGGCGCCTACCGCGAAGAGTACGAAGCGCTCTATCCCGACGCCCGCGAGGCGCGCCGGGGTGAGATCGTCGACGAGGGCATGCGCGCGCTGCGCCTGCTCTTCACCGAGCGCAAGGCGAGTTTCCGCGGCAAGCACGTGCGCTTTCAGGACGTGGAGTGCTTTCCCAAGCCGCGGCAGTCGCCGCTGCCGATGTACGCCGGCGGCAACCACCCGGAGGTGCGACGCCGCGCCGGCGAGTACGGCGAGGGCTGGATGCCGGCGGTGCTCTCGCCCGAGGAGATCGCGCGCGGCGTGCAGGACGTCCGGCGCGCCGCGGACAAAGCCGGACGCAACGTCGCGATCGATATCGCGCCGCAGTTCGCGTGTTCGATCGGTCGCACGCACGAGGAGGCGGTGAAGCGCTTCCACGGCTCGCAGCTCTACAAGCATCTCGAGTCGTTGAAGCGCTCCACGCTGCGCGAGCAGACAGGCGGCTTCGAGCAGCGCAATCTC
>Ga0209266_1001416_pt1 | contig 15960 bp, 22 predicted proteins | sample GraSoiAngelo_132_FD_185889 | JGI IMG/M metagenome (GOLD analysis project Ga0209266, IMG submission 185889) | Grasslands soil microbial communities from the Angelo Coastal Reserve, California, USA - 14_0929_02_40cm (SPAdes) (version 2) | ecosystem: Environmental > Terrestrial > Soil > Grasslands ...
GGCCCTTTACGGGCGAGTACTGGGAGACCGAGACGCCGGGCGTCTACCTGTGCGCGGGATGTGGTGCCAAGCTGTTCGAGTCGGACACCAAGTTCGACGCGCACTGCGGATGGCCGAGCTTCTACGCACCAGCGGAGGGCGCGCCGATCGAGGAGACGACCGACAGGTCGCTCTTCATGGAGAGGACCGAGGTGACGTGCGCGAACTGCGGCGGGCACCTGGGCCACGTCTTCGACGACGGCCCCCAGCCGTCGGGCCTGCGCTACTGCATCAACTCCGCCTCGATCAAACTCGACCCGAAGTAATTAGGCGCTAACTCCTCCCCACCTAGGAGAGGTGGCCCGAATGGCGGGGAGGGCGCGAGGGAGGCTAACTCTTCCCCGCTCGCGGGGAAGTGGCTGGCGGAGCCGGCGGATGGGGCCTCCGAAAGAACCCCCGTTTCTCCTGTTCGAGCAACACAACGTAGATCGTCTCGATCACCTCGTTCAGGTCTCGGCTGATCTGGCTGACGCTGATGCGAAGCATTCGATGTCCTTCAGTTTCTAGCCAAGCCTGCCGCCGCAGGTCGTAGGCCCAGGTCGCATCGCCCTGATGCGCCGGCCCATCAATTTCAACGATGAGTTTTGCCGCGGGGCAGTAGAAGTCCACGAAATATGGCCCGATCGGCTGCTGGCGCCGGAACTTCCACCCATCCACCTTTCGGCCGCGAAGCCGCGACCAGATCAACAGCTCGGTTGCATTCATCGACGTCCGCATCCGTCTGGCGGCAAGCGCTCTGGCGCCAGGCACGCCGAGACGATCTCGCAGTTGTTGTGTCGGTGACTACTGAGGGTGTAAAGCGGAGCTCGGTCGGCCCCATCCCCCGGCTTCGCCGGGTACTTCCCCATGAATGGGGAAGAGTTGCCTCTCCACCGGCTGCGCCGGGTACTTCCCCATGAATGGGGAAGAGTTGCCTCTCCACCGGCTTCGCCGGGTACTTCCCCATGAATGGGAAAGAGTTGCCTCTCCACCGGCTTCGCCGGGTACTTCCCCGCAAGCGGGGAAGCGTTACCTCGATTGCAGCATCTTCTTGACGATCGGGCTTGGTTCTTTGGGCTGCCAGGCTCGGTAGGCCTCGCGAAGCGGCACCGGCCACTCGACGTCGAGGTCGACCCGCGTCCCGAACGCCGAAGCCCCAGCCAGCACGCGAAGCGCCAGCTCCAACACCCGCCTCTGCATCGCCCGATCGTTTGGCATGCCGAAGGCGTGCCCAAATGGGAACTCGACGCCGACGATGCGCGGCGCTCGGCGCTCCTCGGCCACCGCCGGCATCATGGTCACGACCACGGTCGGGATCCCCGCCGCCTCGATCCACCGTGCCAGCACGGGCACGTTGCTGCAGCAGTCGGGTCAAGCCGGGGCGAGGATGAGACCGTCCGCGCCCTGCTCCCGCAGGTAGGTCGCGATCTCGCCCGCGGTCGTGCGATGCCAGTCGGTCAATCGCCGGTCCTGGTAGCCCATCACGGCGACGTGGTTGGGTACCGTGCCTCCGACGAGCCCTTCGTCCACCAGCTGATGCAGTCCACGCATCGGCAGCGCGATCTCAGGATCGGCCAGCACGTCCTCGTCATTTATGTGCAGGTGCGCCACCGCGAACTCGGCAGGCCGCGCGGTCGCGGGGATCGAGCGCCACGTCGGGTCGCCCCACTCAGGGCGCCCTCGTTCGCTGTCGAGGTCGAACGACGGCTGCGACGCCTTCAGGTAAATGCCGGCCGAGGTGAGCAGCGCGACCCGCGAATCCGCCAGGCGCTTTGCAAAGTGTGTCCAGACGGGTTCCTCTTCGCCTGGAAACGCGCCGCGTCCTTCATATAAAGGACGGAAGCTTCGGGGCAGAAACCTGTAGCTGTCGACGACCAACTAGGAAAAGTCTGACAAGGCGCCGCTGAGCACCGGCATCACCGATCCGCCGACCTCGATGCGTTCCGGGATGTCTTTCGACTCCCCGTAGGTGAGCTCGATGTGAATCTGGCTCGGCCTGCCCATCTTGGTGCCCTGCTCGCTGATCAGCGAAACCGTGGGCGCTCGCTCGGCCAGGCCGTAGTTGACGGCGTAGGCACCAAGCGGTCCACTGGCCGATCCCGTCGCCGGGTCTTCCGGAATGTCGAGCGAGAACATCCGGCTGTACAGCCGATTGGATCCATTTGCCGCGGTGAGGAAGACGGCGTCCGCGATCTTGCGGTTCAGGAGCTTCTCCAGCCGCGATCGCTCCGACGTCGCCTTGTCAACGGCTGCCGCATCTCGTAGCGCCACGTAAACACAGGGAAGGCCTGTGCTCCCGACCTGCGCGGGGGCGTTGGTCACGAGGTCTGACTCTTCCACCCCGATCGCCGCCGCGGCCTGGCTATGTGGATACACCTGACCGAACTGCACCGCCGGATGTGTCATCCAGAACATCTGGCCGTCCCGACGGACTGGCACCGGCCCGACGTTCTCCTCGAGCGTGAACTGGTTGACGTCTTTGGGCACCAGGCCCTCATCGGCGAGCACCCATGCCGTGCCGATCGTCGGGTGTCCCGCGAACGGCAGTTCCGTATGCGGCGTGAAGATCCGCACCCTGGCGGCGTGCGCAGGATCCTCTGGAGGTACGACGAACGTCGTCTCCGAGAAGTTCATCTCGCGCGCGATCCGCTGCATCAACTTCACCGGGATGTCCTTCGCGTCGAGCACCACCGCCAGCTGGTTGCCGGCCAGCGGTTTGTCTGTGAAGACGTCGACGATCCGGATCTGGTAGGTCATCTGACGATCAGGCAGGTCGTCGTTGCATGCGCGAGCAACTTTCCGTTGCTCGCAACGACCAGCTTTGCCTCCGCGGTGGCCACCGTGCCGCCGCGATGGATCACCGTGCCCTCGCACCGCACGCGGCCGGTGTCGAGCGTGATCGGGCGCACGAAGTTCGTCTTCACCTCGAGGGTCGTGTAGCGCTCGCCGGCGGCCAGCGTCGAGTGCACGGCGCAGCCCATCGCGGAATCGAGCAGCGTCATCGCGTATCCGCCGTGCACCACGCCGATCGGGTTGTACACCGACTCATCGGGTTCGCCCTCGAAGATCGCCTTTCCCTCCTCGACGCTGACGCCGATGAAACCGAGCGTCTGCGTGATGGGCGGAGGCGGAAGCTTGCCTTCGAAGACGTCCTTCAGAAGCTCCAGCCCGGTCCTGCCCGGCGCCGCCTGCATGACGAGGAATGGGTCCTCCCAGCTCACGGTCCGCGAGCGCTTCTTCTTCGTCTCCATCTAATCCTGCCCTAGCCTGAAAAGGCCGAGATCACGGCCAAAATTCCGAGCACCGCGATCGCGAGGCCGCTGACAGTGCTGATCCAACCGACGACGCGGGGCGTCAGGCGCGAGCGCAATAGCGACGCGCCGATCACCAGGATGAACCACCAGGCCGCCGAGCCGAGGAGCACGCCGATCACCACGAGCATCGGGCGGACGAAAGAGCCGCCCGTGCCCAGTCCCAGCGTCGCCGCGAGCGCCGCGAACGAGATGATCGTCGCCGGGTTGGTGATGGTCAGGCCCAGTGTCGACACGTAGGCCCACGCCTGTCCTCGCCCGGTGACCGGCGGCGTTGCCTCGGAGGCCCGCCTCCGCTCCATCAGGATCCGGGCACCCAGCAGGACCAGGATCACGCCGCCGATCAGGGCCAGCGGCCGCCGTCCGGCGACGAACGCGGTCGTCAGCGCGGCCACACCGAACGTCGCAAGGGCCGCGTAGAAGCCGTCGGCGGTGGCGACTCCGAGGCCTGAAAACAGGCCGGTCAGCCGACCCTGGGCGAGGGTGCGCCTAACGCACAGGAAGAAGATCGGCCCAGGCGACGCGGCGACGGCAAAGCCGAGAAGAAACCCTTTGAGCACAAGGCTGAACACCGCATCCCCTCATGGCGTGGCCATTGTATTTGGAACGGCAGGAACTCTTCCCCGCTCGCGGGGAAGTGGCCCGCGGAGCCGGCCGATGGGGCCAATCGGCCTTCCGTCGTGCTATACCCCCGGCGGCATGGGCGGCCGCCTCAACTGGATCGTCGGGATGTTCGGAATCGCGATCGGCGGTCTGCTGTTATTCCACCTCTTCGGCACGACGTGGAGCAACAAGTGCGATCCGGGCAACGCGCAGTTCCAGCTGATGAAGCAGGACGGCGTCGTCGTCTTCAAGCCCGACGGCCAGCTGTTCACGTGGGAGAACGACGACGCGGACAACCTGTGGCTGTGCTCCAACGCAAACCTGTCGGTCAGTCACGTCGGGCCAAACGTCAAGGCGATCTACGAGGCGACGCGGCAGGACATGACGGCGAACGGCTGGACCGAGCTCGGCGCGCTGCCCAACAAAGATTTCGCCGTCTACGAGAAGGTCAGCGGTGGCGTGAAGCTGTCTGCGGTCGTGCAGAAACAAGCCTTCTGGGTCGAGGTCGACATGAGCGCTCCCGGTCTCCACATCGGCGAGTTCGGCTTTTAGACTCGCAGCCGTCTCGCGGCCGATCCTTTACCCGCATTTAATGAAGGGCCCCGTATCCTCAACAGTCTCTTGGAGATCCTCCGCAACGTAACCCGCCACAAGCTCCGTAGCTTTCTGACCATCTCGGGCATCGTGATCGGCGTGCTGGCACTGACCACGATGGGCGCGCTGGCCGAGAACTTCAACGCCCTGATCGACGGCGGCGTGAAGTACTTCGGCGGCAGCATTCAAGTGGGGCCCCCCGATGGCGCCGCTGCGAACTTCCTGCCGATGTCCAAGGTCGATGAGATCAAGAAGGTCGACGGTGTGGCGGCGGCATTTCCGAGCTATCAGTTCTCCGCCAAGCCGGGCGGCAACTTCGTGGTCAGCTTCGGAATCCCGGACACCATCGTTGCGGGCGACCCCGAGGAGAACAACTACAGCGCCCTCAAGCTGACCTACGCGCAGGGTCGCGGTGCGACCGCGAGCTCGCGCGGCGAAGTGGCGCTCGGCTCCACGATCGCCAAGGAGTTCAACAAGAAGGTCGGCGACGCGATCGATCTGCCGGTGAAGCCGGCCGACGCGAAGCCCGACTTCGTCAACCACACGTTCACCGTGGTCGGCATCCTCAACGAGACGAAGACCGCACCCGACACCTTCGCCTACATCAACCTCGCCGACGGCCAGACGCTATTGAGGGATAGCCTGCCAGTCGCGCTGCAGAGCTCGTTCGACGTGACCCAGATCACCGAGGGCATCTCGGTCTATGGCAAGCCGGGCACCTCGCTGTCCGCGCTGGACAAAATCGCCGACCAGATCAACTCGCAGGTCACCGGCGTGAAGGCGACCAAACCGAGCGACCTGGTGAACGGCTTCAAGTCCGGCGGGGCGATCTTCACCGCCATCACCACCGCGGCCGCGCTGCTGGCGCTGATCATCGGCGGGCTCTCGGTCGTCAACACCATGTTCATGTCGGTCGCCGAGCGCGTGCGGGAGATCGGCCTCAAGAAGGCCGTTGGCGCGACGACGCGCAACATCATGGGCGAGTTCCTCATCGAGGCGACGCTCATCGGCCTCATCGGAGGCGTTGTGGGCTATGGGCTTGGGGTGGGTGTCGTTGTGCTGCGCAACACGTTCTTCGCGCCGGCTGACGGTTCGTCCCTGTTCCTCATCACACCCGCCCTCACGATCTTCGCCATCGGCTTCGCGACCGCGCTCGGCGCAGTTGCAGGCGTGCTGCCCGCGTGGCGCGCCGCGCGGCTCGACCCGGTGATCGCGCTGAGGATGGAGTAGATGGCGAACGTTCGGCTGGTCGAGCTGACCAAGTATTACAAGCGGGGATCGGAGGTCATCAAGGCGGTCGACGGGGTGACGCTCGACATCGACAAGGGCGAGTTCATCGCAGTGGTCGGGCGCTCGGGCAGCGGCAAGACGACGATGCTCGACCTGCTCGGGCTGCTGCTCAAGCCGACCGCGGGCAGCCTGTTCATCGACGACGTCGACACCGCGAAGCTCGGCGACCGCGACCGCGCCCACATGCGGGCGCTGAAGGTCGGATTCGTGTTCCAGGAGTACAACCTGCTTTCCGGCCTGAACGTGCTCGAGAACGTCATGCTGCCGCTGCGCTACGTCAAAAATGGCAAGGACGGGAAGCAGCGGGCGGTCGAACTGATCGAGCGGGTCGGGCTGACCGACCGGATCAAGCACCGGCCGACCGAGCTCTCCGGCGGCCAGATGCAGCGGGTCGCGATCGCGCGCTCGATGGTCAACCGGCCGTCTTTGATCCTGCTTGACGAGCCTACGGGGGCGGTCGACACTGAGACTGCCGCGCAGCTGGTCGAGCTCCTGAAGCGCCTCAACACCGAGGACCAGGTGACGATCGTGCTCGTCACCCACGACACCGACATCGCCGGCGCGGCGCGGAGGCAGATCCGGCTGAAGGACGGCCAGGTCCTGACCGACGAGCGGATGGGCGCCAGAGACGGAGAGCTCGTCCCGGCATAAGGCATGTATGGGGCCCGCGCAGGGCGCAATCGCGATACCTCCGGTCAATAATCTGCGTTAACCAACCACATGGCCCGCCGTGTCCTCACCGCCCTGGGAATCGCCGCCGGCCTGATGCTGGCCGCGCTGGTGGCCGGCGCGGCCTATACGGCACTGAAAGCCCCGCTGGCGACGACGCCGAACAGCAACCTGAACCCCGACAACTGCTCGCCCGGCCCATGCGTCAACCTCAGCGGCTACACGCTGTGGATCTCCAACGTCCGCGTCCAGAACGACATCGTCCGGATGACCGTCAAGTTCCAGAACTCGAGCGTCGCCACCTACGCGTCGCCCGACGACCTGCAGCTGATCGACGCCGGGCGCCGGACGTCGATCCCCATCACCGGCGTCACCGGGTGCAACACGTTCGCGCGTCACGAGTTCAGCGGTGGCAAGGTCTTCGGCCCGATCAACATCTGCTTCCGGGTCAGCAACGCGACGCCGCCGTTCATCCTCCACTGGACGCCCGACCTCGGCACGTTCTGCTGCCAGCAGGACCTCACGATCTGGCCGACCTGAGCTTGAGGGCCCGGTCGGGACGGTTGGTGATGAGGCCCTGGATTCGGCCGCTGGCGACCAGGCGTCGCATGAGGCTCCTGTCGTCGACGGTCCAGACCCACACATCGATGTTGTTCTGCTCGCAGAAGCTGAGCGCCTCGTTGGTCACGTACTGCTGATCGAGGCAGAGGAAGTCGGCGTCGGTCTGCTCGACGTGCCGGCGGGTCAGGCCGGCGAGGATTTCCGGAAACTGAGCTTTGATCCGGCGGATCGATTCGTAGTCCGGCGTGGTGACGACGACCTTGTTTGGTGCGCATTTCTTGAGCGCGTGATTGATCAGCTCTGCCTCGTAGCCGCTCTCCTTCAGGTCGATCTGGATGCCGATTTTTCCGCAGGCCGCCTCCAGCACCTTGTCCAAACTCACGTAGTTGCGGTCCGGCCGGAGCACGTCGTGCGCGATGACCACCACGCCTTCTTCAGTCCGTCGGACGTCGACCTCGATGAAGTCGGCGCCCGAGTTGAGATGGCGTGGGTAGCCGTCGTGCGCGCTTACGATCAGCACGCTTAGATCATGGCAACGGTTGTCGTCACGGGAGCGACGGGAGCAATCGGCGCCGCAACCGTTGCGGCGCTGCAGAAGCGCCGAGCACAGGTCATCGGGCTGTCACGGCCGGTGCTTGATCTGTCCTCGATTGCCTCGGTACGTGCCGCTGCGCGGGAGCTGAACCGGACCGCCGGCCACATCGACGCGCTACTGAACATCGCGTCTGTCTTCACGTCGCGGTACCAGAAGTCCGTGGACGGGTTCGAGCTGATGCTCGCCACGAACCATCTAGGGCCGTTTCTTTTGACCAACCTGCTGCGCGACCGTCTGGCCAGCGGCGGCCGCGTGATCACCGTCACCGCGCCGTCGACGACGCAGGTCAACATCGACCGGCTGCTCGATCGGGATCGGTTCAACGGCTTTCACTCGTTCGGCGCGACCAAAGCCGCGAACCTGATGTTCACGTTCGAGCTGGCGCGCCGCAGCAAGCGCTGGGACGTGCGCGCGAACGCGTTTCATCCGGGCCTGGTGCGCTCGGACCTGATGCGCGAGGCCGCAGGCGTGATCCGCTTCGCCACGCGACTCGTCTCGCGCGGCCCCGAACGCGCCGCCAATGACCTGGCCGACCTCGCCCTCTCCCCAGCCCACGCCGGCACCTCGGGCTGGTTCTTCAAGGGTTCGCGACGAATCGACCCACCGAAGTCGTCGCTGGACGAAACCGCGCAGGCGGCCCTATGGATGCGAAGCGCCGACCTGGTCGAGCTGGAAGGCGGGTTTTAGAAAACTAGCTCTAACTCCTCGTCATTCATGGAAAGGTGGCCCGAAGGGACGGCCAATTTCCACGTCACCTACGCAACTCATTCACAACTCCCTCACAAGTCGTGGGAAAGATGAGAGGCGTCGCAAACGTCATTCACATGCAAGGAGATGAGTCGCAAATGAGACGCGGATTCGGTTTGATCGGAGCACTGGTCACGGTGATCGTGCTCGTCATCGTGGGCGTGATCGCCTACAACGTCGGTTGGTCGGACGGTGTCAACACGCACCTGCCCGCCGGCACGGCGACCGCCCCAGGTCCGTATTACGGGTACGGCTACGGCTTCCACCCGTTCTTCGCCGGCTTTGGAATCCTCTGGTTCCTGTTGATCCTGTTCGGCATCTTCTTCCTCCTCCGCCTGGCCTTCTTCGGCCGGATGTGGCGCGGCGGCGGATGGGGCTACGGCAAGGGCATGGGCCGCGGCGGGTACGGCTCGTTCGAGGAGCGAGCCCAGGAGTGGCACAAGCGCCAGCACGGCGAGCAGCCACCCTCTTCAGGCACGACGCCACCACCCCCTCCCCCTGACACGCGCTCCGTCTAGGAGCGGTGTCCGAACCTAGGATGGTCGCCGTGGCGACCATCCTTGTCGTTGATGACGAGCCGCGGATCGTGCAGCTCGTCCGCGACTATCTCGAGCACGGTGGGTTCACCGTGCTCACCGCGTCTGACGGGCCTGCCGCGCTGCGCACAGCACGCACCGGCCGACCCGACCTCGTCGTCCTGGACCTCGGCCTGCCCGGTCTTGACGGCCTCGACGTCGCGCGTTCGCTGCGGCGCGAGGGCGAGGTGCCGATCATCATGCTGACCGCGCGGACCGAGGAGTCGGACCGGATCGTCGGCTTAGAGCTCGGAGCCGACGACTACCTCACGAAGCCATTCAGCCCCAAGGAGCTGGTGGCCCGAGTGCGAGCCGTGCTGCGCCGCGCCGAAGCCGCTTCAGCGCCCAGTGATCTCATCCGCGTCGGCTCCGACGTCGAGCTGGACGTGCCGCGTTTCGAAGCCCGCTTCGGCGGCCGCCGCATCGACCTGACGAAGAGCGAATTCCAGATTGTGGCCGCGATGGCCCGCCAGCCAGGCCGCGTATTCACGCGAGCACAGTTGCTAGACGCCGTACGGGGCGTCGCCTTCGAGTCATATGAGCGCGCGATCGACGCGCACATCAAGAACATCCGTAAGAAGATCGGCGCGCAGCACATCGAGACCGTGTTTGGGGTTGGCTATCGGTTCGCCGAACCCTCCACGCGATGAATCAAAGGTGGGGCCAACCGCCTGGTCGCCGCCCGCCGTGGTGGCCGGAAGGCGAACCCTTCCCGCCACGCCGACGTTACGGCCCGCCGCAGTTCGTGAGGTGGGTCGGCTGCTTTTTCGTGACCGCGCTACTCGTCGCGCTGTTCTCTGGCGTCCTGGCCGGCGCGATTTTCGGGCGGGGTGGCGGGGGATTTCATCCGTTCTTCGCCCTCCCAATCGTGTTTGTGATCGTCCTGGTCATCATCGGCGTATCAGGCGGACTCCGACGCATGACGCGCCCGATGAACAATCTGATCGAGGCAGCTCGCCGGATTGAGTCGGGCGACTACTCGGCGCAAGTCCCTGAATGGGGCTCGTCGGACATCCGCTCGGTCGCACGAGCGTTTAATTCGATGTCCGCCCGCTTGAAGACGATCGACGAACAGCGCCGGAACTTCATGGCCGATGTGACCCACGAGCTGCGCACGCCTCTGTCAGTCATCCGTGGCCAGGCCGAAGCAATCGCGGACGGCGTCTACCCGGCCGACGAAGCACATCTGGCCCCCATCCTGGACGCCACACAAACTCTCGACCGCCTCGTCGAAGACCTGAAAACGCTGGTCGACACCGACGCCGGCAACCTGGTCCTGCACAAAGAACCCACCGATCTTGGCGCGCTAGTCCGAGACACCGTGGAATCGTTCGGCCCGCAGGCGGAATCGGCTGGCATCTCTCTCACGACCCAGATCGCCGAGAACCTGCCCCCCAAGGACGTCGATCCGTCCCGGATGCGCCAGGTGATCGGAAACCTGCTTTCGAACGCCATCCGGCACACACCCTCTGGCGGCTCCGTCAAAGCCACCGTCGACCCATCCGGGCTCTCGGTAACTGACACGGGTGAAGGAATCCCGCCGGACCTCCTACCGCATGTTTTCGAGCGCTTCGCGAAAGGCCGCAACTCAACTGGCAGCGGGCTGGGTCTGGCAATCGCCCGCGACATCGCCATTGCACATTCGGGAGAGTTGTCGATCGCCTCTGACGGTCGAGGAACTACAGCGAGGCTAATCCTTCCAACGAGGGCCTGAACTTTCGTTCGTCGTTACTGTTTGCGGCCATTTCTTGTCGAATATCACCGGGCCGCAGCTACAGTTGCTGCCGATGTTTTTGCAGGCCGGGTTCTTACTCAATTGACTTCCTCTCCACAGCTTTCACCGGACGGAAACTGGTGGTGGGACTCGACAGCCTGGCGCCAGGTTTCTCCCGACAAGCGCTGGTGGTGGGATGGCGCACAATGGCGCACTTTCCCGGCGAAGGAGGGCTCGAAACCGGCCCCGCAGTCCAATTCAGATGGCCTCCTCAGACGCGTCAGGCTCCGTTACACCGGCACCTGCATCCTGTGTGGCGCCGAACTCAAAAAGGGCACGTTTGCCATGTATCACCAACCGACTGTCACCGTCCGATGCGTGGAATGCGCCACCGAATCGGTAAACCGGAAACCCCGACCCCTTGACGAAGGAATTGCCGGCGCGTCAGCCAATCGCGAATACGAGCGTCGAAAGGCGATTCGTGAAGAGCGAGTAAGGAGGAGCCTTGGCAACACACTGGGTGGACTTGCTCTCGCAATCGGCGGCGACGCGCCGTCTACGAACGCATGGAAGCGTGGGTCAATTGGCGAAGCCAAAGTCGCAGAGGCACTACGGGGAGTCGAGGGCGTGCGTGTGCTCAGTGATCGTCGCGTTCCACACACGCGCGGCAATATCGACCAGATCGTAATTGCGCCGGCAGGCGTGTTCGTGATCGACGCAAAGCTCTATCGCGGGCTTATTTCGATAAAGGATCGCGGTGGATGGTTCCAACGAGATGAGCGGCTCTACGTTGGGGGGCGCGACCGTTCTCACCTTGCGGACAACATGACGCGGCAGGTCGAAGCAGTGCAACGGGTTCTCGTCTCCACGGGAGCGCGATTTGTCGCGGTACCTGTTCAGCCGGTCCTTTGTTTCGTGGACGCCGAATGGTCGCTGCGGGCTTCTCGATCGTATCGCGGTGTTCGGTTGGCGGGACTTCGGTCGATCAAGGAGTTGGTGACCCAATTTCGACTTCTCAACTCAGAAGACGTTGAGACTCTCAGCCACATTCTTGCGACCGCCTTCCCGACAAGGTAGTGAGACTCTTTCACAGAAGTCACCCGCTCACAATTCATCGAAGGCGACTTTTGGCGGGAGCACTCTATGATCGGGCGAGGAGGACCGGCCAGCGGCTGGTAGGGTTCCGGTAGTAGCGGGCGGCTTGAAGCGCAAGGAGGCATGATGAGTCGCTCGAAATGGGCCGGGGTGCTCTGGCTCGCCGCCGCACTGATGAGCGTGGTCCTCACTATCGTCTTTCGGACCGACCAGGTGCAGTGGGTCGTCACCATCATCGCCGGGGTCGCGGCTGCAATCATCGGCGTTCTCCTGATCTGGCGTCCAATTGCCGGCATTGCGACCTGGTCCATCGTTGTCGGCGTCGCGTGGCTTGTGATCTACGCGTGGTTGACATTCCAGCAACGCGGTGAGACCGTGGCGTGGACCACGGATGTTTTCCTCGGCGCCCTTGGGGTCATTGCGGCATTGGTGGCCTTTCGTCAGAAGGCCTCCGCTGGCGAATCCGCTTGACCGGTAACCGGCGACCGAAGGCCGGGCGCGTCACCACCTAACTGCAGGGCTCAGCCGGCCGAACACAGCTCGGCTCCGCCTTCGTCTGGTCCGGTAGCGAATCCAAGCCTGGAGCGGGAGACGGGGTTTGTCGTCCCAGGTACCAAACACTGCGTCGAATTCGTTTGTCGGCTTCGGGATTGACCTAGAGTCGACCTGATGTTGGTGCGCAAACAGATCCTCGTTCCCGCTGCGCTCGACAAGAAGATCCGGCGGCTGGCACGAAAGAGGGGCATCTCCCAGAGCGCACTAGTCGTTGAGGCGGTGGAGGCGTTACTTGACGGCTCAGACCACGCCGACCACATTCTACCCTTCATCGGCGTCATCAAAGGTGCACCGCCGACGCTCTCGGAGTCTGTCGATGACGTTTACCGCTGACGCAAGGGAGTCGGAGGCACGCGGCGGCTAATCAGTTGGGCGCGTCTGTGGTCATCCCCATCGCCGAAGCTGCCTCCGCGATTCGGCTGTCGTACGTCACCACCCGGCGAAGACTGCCACCAAGCTGGCGCATCGTCGCGATGTGAATCGCATCCAGCGAGCGAAGTCGGGCAGGCAGCAGTGACCCGGCATCCATGAGGATCCGGTCGGTCACTCGGATCAGCTCGACGCGGCTTAGCACGTCATGGCCCCTTTGCACCGCCGCTGGACCCAGCGGTAATAGCGCTCGAGCGACCTCCGTCCTCGCGAGTGCGCTCACGACGACCGGTGCCCTTCGGCGTCGCAGGTAACGCCGGAGAGCGGGTGACTCTTTCTCCGCGACCGCGAGCTTCACGATCGCGGACGAGTCTAGATAGGTCGCGCGCTCAGCGTTCATTGCGACGCAGCCGTGCCAGTATCACCGAAGGTGATTCCTTTCCGGCCGGCACCGGCAAGGGCTCGGGGAGGTCGGTGAGGCTCCCGGTGGCAGGCATCACCTCGCCAGCAGCTCGGAGCTGCTCTAACGGTCCAGCTTCGGGCAGCGGGGCAAGCACGGCGACCGGCCGCCCGCGATCTGTGACCTCGATGGTTTCACCGGCCTCGACGCGGCGCAGCAATTCGCTGGCACGCTGACGGAGCTCACGAACACCTACCGTTGCCATGTGCTATTTGTAGCACAAGAGAAGGTGGAGCGGGAGACGGGCTTCGACGCCCCGAGTACCAAGCACTCAGTCCAGAGTTCGCCTATCGTCTGGGTTAGCCGTCGTGGTGCAGCCAGGATGGCCGCACAAGATGTATCGCGACTCTCTGACCGAGGTAGCGAGCGAAGCCGTGGGCATTTTGGTCCTGCTCGCACTTGTCGTTGTCGGGGGTTCGTTACTTTTTACCGACTATATGGAAGCGCTTGCCTCAGTAGCTGCTTAACTCTCAGGCCATGCCGTGGCTAAACTGCGGCGACCATGGAACGTGAGCCGACAGGCACCCTCGCACCGGTCCGATGGGAAGAGGTGCACAAGATCTTGCGGCCCGCAATACAGGACGGTCTACATGCCAACCGCTTCAACAGAACGGCTGCAATACCGAAGGACTTGAGCCAAAGGCCGCGCGGCTGGAGGCTTGAAATTGCGGGGAACCGATTCGTTGTGGTGTCGCTCCAGCTAGATTCAAAGGGCGGTTTCAGCCGGCATTGGGGCGGTCGGTTCACCTTGGATTTCGAGCTGTCGTCGCGACCAGTGCCAATAACATCCAGGCAGAGCGCGCACTTGTGGAAGCTTCTTGATCGCACGCAACGCAAGAGTGCGCTGGAGATCCAAAGAAGGGTGGTCTCCTCTCTGCCAGATCCGCCGGAGCTGATCCGAAGGAATTTCTACGGAGCCCGATTTGCTCCGCCCCGCTACTGGCCATGGGAGGATGTTTGGCTCCGCTACAGCAGTCTCGAGGATGTGCAGATTTGGGCCAACTTTCTGCGCCAAAGCCTTCCATCCGCCGCTAAACGATTTCTGACCTCAGCCCAAATGAAGACCGGCCAGCCGGACAGGTAATGCAGGGGCGCGGACCAAGAGATCCTAGAGGGATGTAATGGAGCGGGAGACGGGGTACGACGCCCCGAGTACCAATCACCGTGTCGAGTTCGTCTATCGCCTTAGCGACTGACCCGAAGAATTCAGGGCTCAGGGGAGTCCGTGCGCTGGAACGACCGAGTTGTGTCGCGAGTAGTGCACCAACGACCGTCGCTATCCCAAACTCCAATGCCGCTGTGGCCCAAGTTGCCACGATGCGGCAACCTCACAAGAGCCTTCGCCTGCTGGTGACGCATGCTCTTTCAAGGAGCGCATACTCGCGGGCAGGACATCGGCGACGAGAACTGAGGAACGGATGGCAGAAGTCTCATCGGAACATTTCCGATGGGAGGGCTTCCCTTGGGTGCGGCAGCGGAACCTCACCCTCGAACTCAGAATCCTGGCGGCGATCGGACTGCTGCTGGCAGACGCTCACTATGTCGCCGTCGTCTTATTCATCCTCCTTCTCGGGGCGAGTGACGTCAGCGGGACAGATGTTCTGGTGAAGTCCCTCTTCGTGTTCGGGGTTGCGATCGCCCAAGTGGCTTCGGCGATCATCCTTGCGCGACTATTCCACCGCATTTGGTGGGAGTTGTCGCTGCTGGCGGCCTGGCCATTCTGGCTCCTGCTGGTACTTCTCATTGCTAACCCAAATTCAGAGATGTGGGAATCGGCAGTCCTAGTCGCTTTGGCAATCCTCGTCATCGTTGGTGTCGGCGCATTGGCCGCGTTTGGCACGGCAGGTCAGTTCCGCGTGACGGAGGACGGCCAGTGGTGGTGGCGGCCTGATGAGTGCTACAGCGCGCTCAGCCCGGACGGTGCCTGGCGATGGGTTGGCGATGGCTGGCGAGAGGAACGAGAGCCTGTCCCACCGACAATTCTCGCGACGGAGGATTGGAAGGCACTGGCCTCGAACCAAGAGGGGCGAATCACTCGTCCGCAAATGGTCCGTCGCATATCAGCGTTTGGCTGGGATGCAATTAGCGCTCCATGGAGAGCTGTCTGGCCGCACGGAAGGTCCCCTTGGTGGTGGCTGGGTTGCTTCCCGGTGCTCCCAGTCGCCGTGCTCGTGGTTGTCGTGTTGTGTTTGATCAGCGCAATCGCGATCCCAGTGGTCGTCGTCGCCGCTCTCGTCGTGGTGGTCGACAGCCACCTTGGCATAGAGACATTCGAGGGCGAACTGTCTGGGGTGGCGGCTGGAAAGCTCCGGCTGGGACAACCTACGATCACGCTGCGCTGCCCCCGCCGAGTGCGATCTCAGCTCTTGGAAGGCGCTCCTTATCGCATCTATCGAACCCGACTCACGGGCTACCTGGCCAATTTCGAACAAATCAACACTCAAGCTGTCGCCGGCCCTTCCACGAGGGCGTCCCGGCCTCAATGAACCTACCTTTGGGAGTCCAACACAGTTGTGGAACACGGACGACTGAGGGGCGGTCTCAGACGTACCTAGAAACCTGACGGCGCGTGCTTCGCTCGGATCGTCGATGAACCCGTGCACGCTACTGCCGAATACAGGCCGGCATCGCGACAGACCGATGGCGGCTTGGCCACTCGCCTCCAGTTGGCGCGGGGTTCAAACCGATCTCTTTGTACAGATCCTGAATGAAAAGGTGGAGCGGGAGACGGGCTTCGAACCCGCTACCTCGACCTTGGCAAGGTCGCGCTCTACCAAGTGAGCTACTCCCGCTCGGCCCAGGCC
>Ga0209266_1001429_pt1 | contig 15882 bp, 18 predicted proteins | sample GraSoiAngelo_132_FD_185889 | JGI IMG/M metagenome (GOLD analysis project Ga0209266, IMG submission 185889) | Grasslands soil microbial communities from the Angelo Coastal Reserve, California, USA - 14_0929_02_40cm (SPAdes) (version 2) | ecosystem: Environmental > Terrestrial > Soil > Grasslands ...
TAGAGCTGTTCGGTGCGGGGCTCCTGGTGGTCAGCGTCGTGACCTTGAACTTCCTGAAGACGCGCGACATCATCGAGCTGCCCCATGAGCGGTTCGCCGCCGCGCGGTCTGCCTGAAGAAGAAGAGGACCTGCGCGATGGCACGCGAGTACGGCACCTCCGTTGAGACGACCGCTTCGCCGGAAAAGGTCTGGCGCGTGTGGTCGGACATGTCGACGTGGGGAGAGTGGAATCCGAATGTCTCGACGATGGACTGGGAGGGCGGATTTGCGTCGGGCACCACGGGGGTCATGAATACCAAAGCGGGACAGCATCACAAGATGGAGCTGGTCGACGTCCAACCCGGACACAGCTTCGCGCTGCTCACGAGCGTCGTCCCCGGGACCCGGTTTCGCTTCAACTGCCGCATCGAGCCCGCGGGCGTCAAAACCAAAATAAGCCAGACGGTCGAGGTCGGCGGACCGCTCGGCCCGGTCATGGGAGGCATGCTCGGTCCGCAGGTCTCCAAGGAGTTCGGCACGCTGCTCTCGAACCTGGCCCGGAAGGCCGAAACGACCTAGGCCTGCCCCTTACGCATATCTAGGTCGGCCCCTTACACATATAAGGACGCGAACCTCAGGCTCGGACGGCCCGGCGGAGCCTCCGCTGGTAGGCGTCCGACTCCCGTCGCCAGCTCCATGCGGTCCCCGCCACCATGGCGATGACAAACGCAGCGAGGGCGGCGGCCAGCAAGATGGGTCCGACCTTGCCCGCCCCGATTGCGGTCCCGAGCGGGGTCCAGTCGACGGTTGCCGCACCGTTCAGCCACGCAATGAGCCCAGTGATGAAGGCGGCGGCCGCGAGCGTCCACCGTTTTTCCGACCGCGACATCTGCTGCAGATCGAAGCGGCGCTGGCGCGCCGTGACAGAGACGGCGCCCAGCCGCGTCATCAGGACGATCCAAACCGCGAGCATCACCAGGCCGATCCCAAGTGCGACCCACGGATACGCGGTCTTGTCGATGGGTGAGAGGTCGGCCGAGCCGGCCCACGCCGCCATCGGCAGCGCCCAGATCAGACTTGAGAGCGCGGCAAAGCCGGTCCGGCCGAAGCGTTCGACGAGCTTTGTCATCACAGCGCGTACCTCTCAGCGAGATATTGATCGAATGTCAGCGTTCCGTCGCGGTGATCGGGACACAAAAGGCCTCCAGCCGCGACCTGGCGGCTTCCCTTCAGCGGCAGCCACAGGTTGACGAGCCGGCGCCGAGACTTGCGCGCCTCCAGCCACGACTGTGCGATCGACTTGAAGTCACGCACCTCCGGGCCGCCGAAATCGGGCAGCATCCCAGCCGGCCCCTCGAGGACGGCATCGACCGCGCGGCGAGCGACGTCCCTGGCGTCGACTGGCTGGAACTGCCACGAGAAGGGGATGGCGGCCACGCCAGGTAGGCGCGAGAAGCCCCCGAGGATCAGCTCCATGTATGGGTGGAATTGCGTGGCGCGAAGAATCGACCACGGAATCAGGTCTTCGCGCACGACCTTCTCGGCCCTGAGCTTTGTCCTGTAGTAGGGATAGCTCACGCGGTCCACGCCGACGATCGAGATGAAAACCACATGCGAGGTGCCCGCGTCCTTCGCCATCGTGAGCAGACGGCGAGTGCCGCGCACATCGACGGCTCGGCCTGCGAGCGACTCGAGGGTCGCGGATGCCGTGTGGATGATCGAGTCCATACCGTTCACGGCTTTCGCCAGGCCCTCGCCGGTTTTCAGGTCACCCTGCACCGCGTCAACATGACCTCGCGGCTCGCGGCTCAGGATCCGGGCGCGGTGTCCTGACTGCCGGAGAAGCATCACGACGTGGCGCCCCAGGGTTCCAGTCCCGCCCGTGACGAGGACGTTCATCGCCCGATCGTCCGCTCGAAAAACCGCGTCACGCGCTGCCAGGCGTCCTCCGCCGCGACGGAGTCGTGGGTAGGCAGGTCATTGGAGAAACCGTGGCGCGTTCCGGGGTAGATCTTGATGTCGTGCTCGATGCCGTGGCGCGTCAACGCCTCGTCGAGGACGCGACCAGCGCGGGCTGTGAAGTCGTCCTCCGGGTAGGAGCCGACAACGGGGCAGAGGCGTTTGACCACATCCAAGGGCCGGGGGTTGGAGCTGTAGAACGGCGCGATCACCTTCAGGCGGGAATCGGTGCATGCCCACGCGACCGCGAAACCTCCACCCATGCAGAAACCGATGGCGCCGAGCCGCTGCGCATCGATAGCGGGGTTCTTGGCGAGGAACGTCAGGGCCGCCTTGAGATCGTCGATGCCGTAGCGGTTCACCGAGCCCATCAGCATCCCGGCCATGTAACGAGTCATGCAGATCGCGCGGTTGCGCCCGGTGAACATGTCCACCGCGAGCGCCGCGTATCCAGCGTCGGCAAAGCGCCGCGAGATTTTGCGGATGTCCTCATTCAGACCGTGCACCTCGTGGATCACCACGACCCCTGGGTGGGGCGCACCGCGATCGGGCAGCGCGAGGAATCCGCCCCCCTTCAGCTCGCTGGTCGAGATTTCCCACGTCTGCATTCTTTCGATTGGCAGCCGTCGAAGATGGTAGCTGTCGTTCGAGGGCGGTCGTGAGGCGGCGGTATCCTTTATGTATTCATCGCCCGCGATCACCCTCGCGTGGGCCCGTGGCGCAGTTGGGAGCGCGTCAGACTGGCAGTCTGAAGGTCAGGGGTTCGAATCCCCTCGGGTCCACCAAATCCGTCTCACCTCGCCGGCGGTGTGCCTATGTCATTGAGTTCGCCGGGGACTTGCCTTGCGCCGAGAAGGCGGTTGCGAGCCTCGGTCATTGCGGCGTCGAAGCCAAGATCGCCGACATCAACGTAGGGCAGTGACAGGCGGGTGCAGTCCACGCGGTACTGACCGCTTTGCTGGCGTATCCAAGCCGCTTCGATGTCAACGTCGGCGCGCGATGCGCCCTCGTACTGCGGTTTCGGCCCCCGATAGCCAGCAAGATCATCGCCCCTGATCCGGACGTTTCCCAGACCCGATATCGTGCCCTCGATGGTCCCACGCTTGTCGGCGCCAGTGCCGGGAACCACCAGCTTGCTGAACCCGCTGACGGTGCTGGCCCACGTTCGTGCGATGTTCACGCGGGTCGACTGGACAAGGCGTGGTCTCGGCACCCGGATTGTGGAGGCGCAATTACGAGCGTTATGGGTTCCAGGAACTTCAGCACAGGCTGGTCAGCCTGCCGGATGCCATCACGATGGACTCGGTGGAGATGGAAAAGGCCATCGGCTGAGAGCGTCGTGCTCCTCTTCGTATGCCCGGCATGTCCGCAAACAACCGAAACAAGCAGCATCCTCCGAGACGGATCCAACCCTCTGCCCTGGCTGCGCCGTCAAAGTGATAAGGGACTGATCAGTTGGACGGGCTAAAGGTCATTCGTTCCCTCTGCCTCTTTACCCACCAACCCTCAGAGCAGTCGATTGCACGCGTGAAGACGCTGGCCCAGCGTCTTGGCGATGGAGGTTTCACCGTACAAACGCAAAGACTTTGCTCGCCTGATGTCGACAGCATCTTCGACATCGATGGGCGCTCGGATGGCACCACGTTCCTGAGCGTCGGACGTCTTGCTTGGGACCAGTCGATGGAAATCCTGGACCGCTTCTGCAGCGCTCGGAATGTGGCATTCAACCTGGACCTGAGCAACGAAGCGATAAGCGCAGCGCATGTGAGCTTCCTGACAGACATCATCGAGCAGAACGCCGCCAAGACCTTCAGCTTCACCTACACGTTCAACAACGCCTTGTCGAGCCCGTATTTCCCCTCAGCAACCTTTGAGAGAAACGGGTTTGCCGTCGGACTGCAGCCCACTGATCTCTCCACGGATGTGAGAAGCACTGAGGAATGGCTCGGCCGGATGCGAGAGGCCTGGCATGAAATCGACACGATCATGGAGCCGGAAGAAGACTATCTGGGCGTGGATACGTCGATTGCGCCCCTCTTCGACGGGGGCAGCAGCCTGATCAACTTCGTCAGTCGACTCGGCCTTGACTTCAGCAGAGTAGTCACGAGCGACTTCTTCTTGAAGATTGCGGATTCCATCAAAAAGGGAGGTTCGAGACGAGTCGGACTCTGCGGTTTGATGTTCCCTTGCCTGGAGGACTTCGAGCTAGCAGCCGAGTATGAGAAGGGCAACTTCTCAGTCGAGAGGTGCCTCTTCTTGAGCCTGCAATCGGGGCTTGGGATAGATGCCTATCCGGTCGGCGTCGATGAGGACCCGGAGCGAATCGCCGACGTGCTGAGGCTTGCACAAGGCCTCTCCAACAAGCATCGAAAGCCGTTGTCGGCCCGATTCATCTCTGACGGGATGGCCAGGATCGGCGACCAAACGGCCCTAGCCAATCCGTACCTCAAGGACGTGATCGTCAGGCCACTCTGAGGCGGATGACGGCGTCATCCAGTACCGACATTTGAAGTCCGTTTAGCCAGCTCGAATAGCGTTCCGCTTGGTCCACTTTTCTCATCTTCACAAGTCATCGCAGACGGGCGGCATAGGACGAATTGGTGGTCGAAGCGGCTTGGTTGGACGAGTTGGCATGCCTGGCCGACCGTGCGACGCACGGCATGGCGGCCAGTGAGGGCGTGTGGGGCAGCCGGCCCACGACTCCGCGCAGACCGCCTCGCCGCCCGTAGATTCAGCTCCGAACGCAGACGTAGGAGGCGAATACCTTTGACTCACTGTAGGCGGCATCCCGAATCTCAAAGCCAGCACGCTGCAGCATCGGTTCCAGCAGCCATGAGAACGTACTGAACTCCCGCCGCAGGTGTGTCTCGAGCTCCAATCGCGTCCAGCCTTCTTCGGCATCGGCAGGTGCAGCACGAAGCCATGCCTCAATCACGTCCTCGCTCTCTTCGGGACCACAGGAGAAGATGAGATATCTGAGGCGCAGGACGCCGCCCGGCCTCAACACCTCCGCTACACGTTCTAGTGCCAGTCCCTTCCAGAAGTCAGGCAGGTGGTGCAGGGCGTTGCGGGAGTAGATGAAGTCTGGCCGATCACCCTCGTGTTCGTAAGTGAGGAAGCCAGCCCGCACTGCTTCGAGGTTCTCGCAACCGGCCCGCGCAGCCTTCGCTTGCAGGGCCTCGACCATGGGCTCGGAGATGTCGGCGGCTACCACTCGCCGGCAGTTCCGCGCAGCAGCCAGGGCGAATTCGCCAGTACCCGCGCCTAGATCAACCAACGTGATCTCGTTACCCAACCCAAGACCAATCAGGAGCTCCACGTCGGGGGTGGGGTCAAACAGGGCCTTGCGGTCGTATCCCTGGACGTAGGCCGGATCCAGGTGCTCATCTCCCGCGTGGGCCAGCTCGTCGAAGAGCCAGCCGTGGGTTTGCACGTGGCGATCGTATGCGCCCTTCGCCTGGGGTGAGGAGGATGGTCGCGGTGAACCTTCACCCACTCGGTCAGGACGGTATCAGAGATTCGAAGCCTGGCTGCCGGAGAGAATCTCGAGTTGGTCCAGGTGGTTCGAATAGCGTCCCGCTTGGGCCACCAAATTGGCCTCTTTTGCATAATGCCGATCCGCATAACGCAGATTGGCATTACGCAGTCTTGCGCAACGGTGTGCCGTAAAACCCTATTCAGCCAGTTCGTTAGAGCCTGGCGTCGCTGATTCGTTTCTCAGGTCGCTTTTGTGACGCGCGGTTTGGTCGTCCGGCGCGTCACTCCGTCTTACTCCTGCATCGACGTATCGCTATCGGCGTCCCAGGTGTGCGCCAGGGCAGCCTTGCGCACTTTCTCAGGTCTGAATGACCGAGTGTCCATCCGCGATGAGGCTCTGCTTTCTTCCCTGCGACCAGCTCTCGACGCGCCTCCAGCGCGGTCGCCAGGGTTGGACGTCCGACTCGCCGTCGGCGCCCGTCTACGCCTTAGCCAAAGGTGCAGTCGAGGGTGACCTTGGCGAGGGCGCTCTCGAGAACGGCGAGCTCTTGGTCGTCCAGCTTCGTGAGGAATAGATCGGAAACCCCGCGCACATGGACCGGAGCTGCAACGGTCAGACGGTCCAATCCGGACTTTGTCAACTGGACCACGACACCGCGCGCGTCGCTATCGGCGTGGGCACGACGCACCAGGCCTTCGTGAACGAGCCGGGTGACGCGCCGAGTCATGCCGGAGCGTGAGATGAGGGCCCGGTCCGCCAGCTCTGTCATCCGCAGCGAACCTCCAGCGATGGCCAGCTGAGCCAGCACGTCGAAGTCGGCCAGGGCCAGACCGGTCTTGCTTTCGAGATCGGTCTCAAGCTGGCGCAAGAGCGTGGCGTGGGCCCGGAGCAGCGCGTCCCACGCCTTCAACCCGCGCCCGCCCGGCACCTCTCTTGCCAGGATCCGATCGAAGTGAGCAGCGGCATCCGGTTCCGAAAGTACTTGCATATGCAATCACCAAAGGTTAAGATACTTGCAGTCGCAAGTATATCGATACGGGAAGGAGATTGCGTTGATCAAACAAGTCGAACTCAACCCGGATGGATCGCTGACCCGGCGGTGGGGCACCAGAGCGGACGACGGCCGAGTGAAAAGGACCATGGCCGCCCTCGAGGCAAATGGAGTGAGGGTCGTCCGGGCCTCGGACGGCGCCGCGGCAAAGCGGATTGTCCTGGACCTCATCCCTGACGCCTCCCCGGTGCACCAGGGGGCCTCGCAAACGCTCGACGTGCTGGGCATCACCTACGAGATCGAAAAGTCCGGTCGCTACGCGGCGCTCCGCCCGCGGATCTGGAGCATGGATCGCGAGACCGAGGCCGACGAGATCCGCCGCCTGGGCGCGGCGCCGGATGTCATGCTCGGAAGCGTCCACGCGGTCACCGAGACCGGGTCGCTGCTCGCGGCTTCCATGAGTGGCAGCCAGCTCGGGCCGTATGTCAGCGGCGCCGGACGAGTCATTCTCGTCGTCGGGACGCAGAAGATCGTTACTGACCTCGAAGAAGGTCTCCTCCGCATCAATGAATACGCGTGGCGGCTCGAAGACGCCCGCGCCCAAGCCGCGTATGGCATACACAGCGCGGTGAACAAAGTTGTAATCATCAACCGGGAAATCACTCCGGGGCGGATCACTGTGGTCTTGGTCGACGAGGTGCTCGGGTTCTAAAGTGCCCCGCACAGAAGCGCGAGAGACTACATCAGCCTTAGCAATCCCGAAATCGATGCTGGGTGTCGGGATCATCGGGGTCAACCCCGCCTGGGGCTGGGCCGCCACCGCCCACATCCCGGCACTGCGTGCGCTGCCGAACTACGTGATACGGGCGCTGAGCTCGCGTAGCGCCGAATCAGCTCGCGCAGCTGGCGAAGCGTTCGGGATCAAGGCAGTGTTTCCAGACCACGAGCAGCTGGTGATACAGCCAGATATCGACGTGGTCGCTGTCACCGTTAAGGTGCCGCACCATCGAGAGCTTGTCACTGCTGCGCTGGCCGCCGGCAAGGCCGTGTACTGCGAGTGGCCGCTCGGCCGCGACCTCGAGGAAGCGCGGGCGATGGCTGCGCTCGCCGCCGAAAAAGGGGTGCGCACGGTCGTCGGGTTGCAGGCACGCCAGGCCCCGGCGATCGAGTTCGTCCAGCAGCTGCTCGGTGACGGATACGTCGGCGAAGTCCTGTCCACCAGCATGGTCGGGCTGTCGGTTCTTGGCGGCACCCTGGTCCAGCCCAATGCCTACATGCTCGACAAGACAAACGGGGCCAATTTGCTCACGGTCGCCTTTGGCCACAGTCTGGACGTCCTCAACTACGTGCTCGGCGAGTTCGCCGACCTGTCCGCGATTTCGGATCTTCGTAGGCCGTTGATCACCATTGAAGGGAGCAGCGAACAGATCATGAAAACAGCCCCCGACCAGATCGCCGTGATCGGCACCCTCAAGTCCGGGGCGACTGCCAGCGTCCACATCCGTGAAGCGGTGGCCGGCGGTACCGGGTTCTTATGGGAGATCAATGGAACCGACGGAACGCTCCGGATCACTGCTGACGCCGCACTCCCTGAAATCTTTCCCCTGACCGTCGCGGGCGCTCAGGGGCGGAACGAGCCCGCCGAGCTTGCTGTCCCTACGGCGCTGACACAGAAATGGCCCACGCTCACCAGCCTGGAAGGAGCGCCCGCTTTCAACGTCGCTCGTGCCTACGCCGCATTCGCGGCAGACATCGACAACGGGACTCACACCGTGCCGGACCTTGCCGACGCCGTCCGGCGCCACGAAGTCATCGCCGCCATCGAGAGGTCCGCGACATCAGGGAGACGCGTGAAGGCGTGAGGCCCAGGGTTCAAGTCCCGACCCCCTCGACAAAGTTCTTTTATCGGAACTGGCCAACGAAAAGGCTGGTTGTTGACATCACACGTCATCGCTCGAATCGGATACTCGCGCTGCTTTGCGCGGCGCAGTTCATGCTGATCCTGGACATCGCGATCGTCAACGTGGCGCTTCCCTCGATGCAACGTGGTCTGGGTTTGTCGGCCGAGAACATCCAATGGGTGGTCGGCGGCTATGCGCTCACCTTTGGCGGCTTTCTCATGCTGGGCGGTCGGCTGGCTGACGTCGTCGGCCGGCGACGCATGTTCTTGACGGGTTTGGTCCTGTTCATCGGGGCATCGATGCTGGGCGGATTCAGCCAGTCGGGCGGAATGCTGATCGCCGCCCGCGTAATCCAGGGCTTTGCCGGCGCCTTGGTCTCGCCCGCGGCACTGTCGCTTCTGACAACGACTTTCAACGAAGGCCGGGAGCGTAATCGTGCGCTTGGGATGTGGAGTGCCATGGCTGCCGGCGGAGCATCGGCTGGGTTGATCCTGGGAGGCCTGCTCACCCAGGAATTGAGCTGGCGTTTCACGCTCTTCATAAATGTGCCATTGGGTCTCGCCGCGGTTCTGCTATCTTCGGTGCTGCCGGCAGATGCTCCTGGCGATGGGGCGAAGGTCAGCCTCGACATCCCCGGGGCGGTGAGCCTGACCGGCGGAGTTCTCGCCCTCGCGTACGGCGTGACTGAGGCGACCGGGCAAGGCTTTGCCTCCCCGAAGGTGCTAATCGCTCTGGCTCTCTCTGCCGCGCTCCTGATTGCATTCGTCGTGGTGGAGAAGAGCAGCAGCCAGCCCCTTCTGCCGGGTCGGATGCTGAGGCTGAGATCCGTGGTGGCGGGCAACTCGGTGGCGGCGCTCGTGTCGGTCGTGATGATCGGCGCCGTGTTCTTCAACTCGCTGTATCTGCAGGAGATCCTCGGATATTCACCGATCCAGGCAGGTCTTGCCTGGCTGCCCCAAACAGTACTGATCATGGTCGTCTCCAACATCGGGGCCCGGATTGCCACGAAGCTGGGGGCCAGAACCCTGATCGCACTCGGAACTCTTGTGCTGGGGGCGGGAATGCTCCTGTTCCTGAGAACCGCCCCCGCAAGCGACTATGTCACTGTCCTCATTCCCGCCATGCTGGTTACCGGCGTAGGCGTAGGACTTGCCTTCGTAAGCGTCACCATGGCCGCCACAGCTGGCGTCCCCGATCGGGATCAGGGAATCGCTTCCGGTCTCATCGGCACCGCCCAGCAGGTCGGAATGGCAGTGGGACTGGCGATTCTGGTCAACATCGCTGGGTCGGTCACCAGGGTGTCCCTGGCGCAAGGTGCAGGTGCCGTTATAGCCGGATACCACCAGGCGTTTGCGATCGCCGCCGCCATCAGCATTGTGGCGGCGATCGTCGCGCTCATTGTGATCAAGCGTCCCCTGGCGCTGCCAGCAGCCGGTGTGGCGGAAACGGTGCCGCGCCCGATTCAGCCACTCAGCGCCGCCGCCCAGAGCCAGTTGCTCCTGGCAAGGTGCGGACCGTTACTTCCACCGGACCGCGTCGAAGAATGGATGGCGGGAAGGTAGTTCAGGGGAGCCGTGATAAGCGGAGCGATCCCGCCTAAAGAGAATCCTTTTCCAACTCCCAAACTGCGATCACGTGCCCGGCGATTATCTGCCGTGACCCAGCGCGGATATGAGCGCAGCGAGCCAAAGTGGCCTCTGGTCAACGCCGGTCACGCCGGGTCAACAAAGTCGATGCCGGCGTATTGGACTGCCGCCTTAAAGCTGCCGAAGCGACGTCGGATCGTCTTTTCGGACGGGCTCATGCGTGCGTGGGTCACCGCCTCGAGCGCTTGGTCCGAGGCTCGACTGCCGTTCAAACCTAACCGGAGGCGCTGCCCACCGAATTCAAAGGTGTTCGAGTTGTGTATGGCTGGGTCCACCAATTTCTGGTCGATCTCCCGATTCGGGCCCAAATGGTCATGTCCTCGGGCTAGGTAGCGCCATTCCGGCCCAATTGGTCGCGCATCGCGATCATCGGCACAAAGAGTGCAGGGCTGCCAGCATCATGTGCGATATCCAATGGGTGATCGACTGACGTACGTCAGGCCATCATGGTTCGAGCGCCACATCATGGCGGCGATCCCGCCCGCCGCGCGTTTGATGTCCCGGCTGACCGGCGATGCGGTGCTCCAGGTCCGTGGTCGACGTTCAGGCCAGATGAGGACGACCTTGGCGCGGACCATCACGGTGGGCGAGAGCCGATACCTTGTCGCAATCCGAGGCGAGACCCAGTGGGCCCGCAACCTGCGAGCAGTCGGGCAGGCTCGACTGTGGGAGCACGGCCGCACAATTCAAATTCGCGCAATCGAGGCGCACGGCGACGAGAAACGAACCGTCATCGAGGCTTTCGTCGCCTCGAGTAAGTACGCTCCGACGCGCCGGATGATGTCGGAGACACTTCCGGACCCGGACCAACACCCAGTTTTCAGGATCGAAGCCGCAGCCTGAAGATCCACCAGAGCTCTCTGGATGGCAAAGGGAGGCCTGGCGAGCCGGAGCTCATCCTGGTACGCGTCCACCAAGACGGCCAGGCGCAATGGATTCGGCAGGCCCTTCCGATTCGTCTTACCGTCTTTCGCCCAACCGAAATAGGTCTCGAAGAACATCTCGGTCCGGAGCGCAGGCCTGAACTCGCCGAGGACGTGCAGCTCCTCCTGGCCGCCGTTCCACCACACGTGCGGTCGCCCGGCGGGCACCACCTCGATCTCGCCGGTCCGCATGGTTTTCTCTTTCCCGTCGATATGCAGGCGGAGCACCCCCGCCAGGACCTCGAAGCGCTCCTCCTGCATTGGGTGGACGTGCTCGGCAGCAACAAACCCTCCCGGCGCCACGTAGAGATCCGCCTGCAAGAGCTCTCCCCCGGTGTCCCGGGCGACCTTTCGCCAGACCAACCGCTCCCCCGTGACGGGATGCTCGAGTATGTCGCCGGATTTCGCCATTGGCCTACCTCCTGGATTGACGCCTAGCGACCGTAAGCAAGCCTCGATCCCTTGTCCATCCCAGGAATCTGGGAGACCGCCCTTGTGAAGGACCGCAGGGAGGATGACAATCCACGCGATGGCAGCTCCACAGCTCGTCCGAGCGCGCTGGCAGTTCGTGCGTCTGCTCCATCGTGGCCTCGACCTTGCTGCCTTCCTCGAAGCCGCCGACCGGACCCTGGTGAGCGTGCTGCCGTTCGACGACTCATGCTGGCTGACCCTTGATCCAGCCACGCTGTTGCCCACCAGTCACTTCACCCGCGAGCACGGCATCGAAGTCCTGATGGCGCTGGCGGCGAACGAGTTTCTCGAGGACGATCTGAACAAGTTCGCGGACCTGGCACGTGCCAAACCACCTGTGGGCACCCTGTACGCGGCCACGCAGGGTGACCTCCATCGAAGCCCTCGCTTCACCAAAGTGCTCGCCCCGTATGGACATGAGGACGGGGACGAGCTGAGGGCGGTGTTCATGGATGGCGATTCGGCGTGGGGATGCGTGGCTCTGCATCGTCACCAGGGCAGGTTCCACGCGAACGAGGTCGCCCTGATCGCTGATATCGGTGGCTACATCGCGGAAGGAATCCGTCGCGCGATCCTCACCACCGCCCTGGGCGGCGATGACGGAACCGATCCGCCAGGTCTCATCCTCCTCCGCGAGGACGACTCGGTCGAGAGCCTCACTCCCGCGGCCAGTTTCTGGATCGGCGAAATTCTCGATTCGACGGCTGACTCGGGCGAACTGCCGCTCATCGTCGCGAGTGTTGCTCATCGAGCCCGGCAGGCCCTTGCCGAGCGGACGCAAGAGGTGGCCCAGGCTCGCGTCCCGCGTCGGGCGGGCGGCTGGCTCATCCTCGATGCATCGCTGATGGGCGACGATCCCAAGGGAAGGGTTGGCGTCATCGTCCATCCGGCAAGCGCACCGCAGATCTCCGGCCTGATCGCCGAGGCATATGGTCTTTCGAAACGTGAGCGCGAGGTGACTCGTCTCGTGCTGAATGGTCTTTCGACCCGCGAGATCAGCGAGCGGCTCGCAGTTTCCCCCTACACGGTGCAGGATCATCTCAAAGCGGTTTTCGATAAGGTCGGCGTCAGGAGCCGCAGAGAGCTCGTGGCGCAGCTATTTCTTCAGCACTACGCGCCCAGGCTCCAGGGCGGGGCCAAGGTCGGCCCGGACGGTTGGTTCGCCGAGGAGCGGGTTGCGGCCACCTCCAGCCAGGGCAGCACGGCCTCCGGCTAAACGCGCGCGCACTTTGCACTCAGTGGTTCGGCCGATCCTGGACTCGTAGCCGCAGTCCTTCCAACTCGAGCGGTTTCGAGTTCTGTATATCCGGGTCCACCAATCTCATCTCGCCCTCCCTAGAACAAATCGCGGCCGGTCATGTGACCGAGCACAACCCCGGAAGCGTTCGCGCTCACGTGCAGGCCCAACGCCAGCATCGGTGAGCGCCGGCGCACCAGGCCCAGGCCGACCCAGAACAAGAACAGGCCGCCCGCACGTCTCCACCGCCCGTCGATGACGACATGCTTGGTCGCGAACAGGGCCGCCGTCGTCCCGATGCCGAGACTTCGCTCCACGGCTCGGCCCCACACGATCTCCTCCGCCGGCGCGACCGCTCCCGCCAGCGCGGCCAGCTCGAGGGCCATCGGATCCGGTGGCGCCTGGTAGGGCTTGTGGCCCAACAACGCGCACCCGAGCGGATAGCCCGCCAGCGCGAGCGGCACGCCCAGCCACCATCCGGACCTGGAACCACCGCGCCGTGTTGGTGGCGCTTCATCGAGCAGGGCACCGGCGGCCAGCAGCGGGTAGACGACCAGCCACGCCGCCGACCGCGACCGCAGGCTTCGACGTGCGGCCGCCTCGGCGGCGGTCACACCCACCGCCCAGAGCAGCGGCCTCAGCTCTTTCGCTGCAACGACCGCCGCTGTTCGGGCGTCCCCTTGGGCGGCTCGCCCGACGGAGCGGACGTGAACCGTCCGAAGGTCGTGACGCGCTTGCGCACGCCGTTGCCCCACAGCGGGCCGCCGTGCCCGAGTGCGTAGAACGCCAGCCAGCCGCCGCGGGTGTGCCCCGGCTTGGTGGCCCATTCCCAGAACTCGAGGTGGGCCGGGAGGTGCGCAAACCGATAGGCCGACGCCTCGTCCTCCCACCAGCTGAGAATGCCGACGGTGGTCGGCCACGCAAACCACAGGTGATGGGCCACGTAACCCGGCGCGCCGCGCATCTCCCGGCGCAGTCCCGGCCAGCGCCCGGCTGCTTGCACCATGGCGAACAATCCGTCGAACTCGTTTGCGCCGTCGGCCAGGACGAGGCCCTTGATCCGGTCCGTCAACGCATCTTTCTCCAGAGATCGATCAGCTCCACCTTGGTCCTGACGTCTCCCGCCGCCCGTCGCAAGGCCGGCCGCACGAGGTCGCCGAGATCCACCCGGATCCGCCGCTTCACCGGTTTGTGCGCCAGCAGCCGCAGCGCGATCTCGACCGCCAGCGCGCCCAGGAACGTCGAGGTCATCGCGAGCTGGGGAAACCCACGGCTTGGATCGCGCCGTCGCTCTAGCAGCACCGCAAAGATCTCGCGAGGCAGGGCGAGCGGTGGGATCAGGCTCCGGAGCACTGCTTCCGGACCCGCGTTCGGATCGCGGACGCGGCCGCCAAGCGGGGCGCGTTGCTTGCTGTAGTCGAAGATCTCGATGAACTGCGTGGACGCGATGTCATAGGCGGTGATCACACTCAAGCGCTTGCCCACTCCCGCTTCATGCAGCGCGAGCTTGGCGGAGATGCCTTGAGGAGTCGTCACGTCGATGGCATCGAACACGAGGTCGCCGGCGTGCAGGAGGCCTCCGATCGAATCGGCCTGCACTCCATCCTCGTGCACCTCGATCGAGCAATAAGGATTGACCGCCAGCAACCGATCCCCGCACGCTCGCGCCTTGTTGCGCCCGAGATCGGCGAGCGAAGCATCCTGCCGGTTGAGGTTGTTGAGCTCATAGACGCCCGGATCGAACAGCATGAAGGACTCGGCGCCAGTCCTGACCAGCGGCATCAGGACTGCACCTCCTGTCGAGCCGCACCCCGCGACCACGAATCGCGTCGACCGCAAGGACGACTGGATCTCTGGTGCGATCAGGCCATGGTTGCGCTCCGTCAGCTCCGCGTAGAACGACTCGTGGTCCTCAGGCTTCGGCGGCACGGACAATCTCGGTCATCCCGTAGAGCTTTTCGGAAGAGGTCTCGAACAGCGCCTGGCGTTGTCTCCAGAAGCTTTCGAAGTCCTCGCGCGTCGTCGTCAGCGCCCGCAGCGGCGTCGCTGCATCGAGCGATGCGATCGACCCCGCGATCGACTCATGCGGCACGAAACAAACCTCCGGTCCGATGCCCGCGAGGTGAGCAAGACCTTCGGGTCGATACGTCAGAGCCTGCGCAAAACCTTCGACGATCCACGACACACGATCGCGAGGCAACGGCTCGCCTGGTCCTAGAGTCAGCGCCTGCCACGGTATCGCTCCTGCGGTGGCGCTTCGCCACAGCGCATTCGACGCGCCCAGGGACGAAGACGATGTCAGCGCCTCGACTGGGTACCGCGATTCCTCGCGCGGCTCGTTGGGCCGCTTGAGCGACGACTCCTTCACGCTGACGAACTGGCGCAGCAGCAGGAAGCGCAGGTATGTCTCCTCCTCGCCGGAGTTGAGTGCGAGATCGATATCCGCCCATCGCACGAACGTCGCCCAGTCGAGGTCGCCGGCGTTCGCGATGAAGGGCGACGTGGGATGCTCCGCGTAGCGAGGGCGCAGCGGATGGCCATTGGGCAGAGTCACCTGGTGTGGCGTGAACGTCGCGACCGGGATGAAGAAGTAGCGAAGGTTGCGGAGAGCGATGTCCGGATCCAGGTCTCCCGTGACCAGTCTCACCCGCGAAGCAAACGCGGGCCTGCATGCGAGACGCGCCGCGACCAACGCGATCTCGAGCGCGCCGCGATGGATGATCGGGTCCTCCGGACGTCGCTGGTCGGTGACGAACCGCGCGAGCTCCCAGCATTGCTCCGCGGGCACGTCGCCCGCGTCGGTGATGGACTCCTGCCACCCACGCCCATGCACCTCTTCGCAGGGAAACGCCGGACGGTCTGCGCTTCCGTAGCGGAAGCCCTCGAGCTCCTCGGGTTGCTTCAACGTCAGATATGTGAGCAATCCACCATCGGGATCGATGGCGAGGCCGTGCACATCGGCGGCGTGCACAGTCGCGGCGTCTTCGCGCACGAGGCCCTGATCCGCGACGACGTCTGCGTCGTAGAAGCGCGTGAGCAGGTACTGGCCCAGGCGCCACGAAAGGATCGCGTCCAGCGCCGCGTCGGGAAGCGCGAACGTCGGAGCGATCAGAAGTCTCACGCCGTGCCGATCTTCGCGGTGCATGAGCGCCTGCGGTACGTCCATCAAGCGGCTGAAGTCGTACTCCGCGGCCTTGAACGCTCGGGCCGCGAGTTGTTTCGCGTCGGCCATGCGCTGCTTAGTTCGCCGATCCGACGGTCGATTCGCGCAGCGCGAGCTCGGGGTCGAGGACGAT
>Ga0209266_1001439_pt1 | contig 15826 bp, 14 predicted proteins | sample GraSoiAngelo_132_FD_185889 | JGI IMG/M metagenome (GOLD analysis project Ga0209266, IMG submission 185889) | Grasslands soil microbial communities from the Angelo Coastal Reserve, California, USA - 14_0929_02_40cm (SPAdes) (version 2) | ecosystem: Environmental > Terrestrial > Soil > Grasslands ...
GGACAGCGTCAGCTCGTAGCCGTGGCGGGCGAGGCGCGCGGCGGTGGCGCGCGCGACTTTCTTGAAGCGGGCCAGGCGCGACGGAGCCAGCAAGAAGGCGGCGTCGAGCACGAGCCGCGCCGCGCCCTCGACGGCGTCGGGCGGCCGGCGCCGCGCGTCGTCGCAGATGCCGGCGAGCGACTCGAACGCCTCCTCCACGTCGTCACGGCCGCGCGCCAGCGCCTCGCGTACCGCCTGCTGCTGCTCCTTCTTCAAGACGAGAAACCGCGTGCCCGAACTGATCCCGGCGGTCGCGCGCCGCGCCGCCTCCACGTGACGGCGCCGCGCCTTGGTCTCGTCGAGGCGTACGCGCACGCCCCACTCCTCACGGCCCGCCACGCGGCCGACCACGCGATCGATGGTCGGCCGCAGCCGCCGGATGTGCTCCACCGCACGCTCGTCGTTGTTGAACAGCGTGAACAGCTTGAGCGGGATCGTCGTGACCGTGCGCGCGGCGAACTCCACCACCGCTTCGTGGGCGGCGGCGCACGCCGCCACCCACTCGAGATCACGCAGGCGTGCCTCGAGCGGCGCACTGCCGTAGCGCGCCAGCGGCGCCTGCGCCACGACGAGCCACAGCCCCTCGCCGGTGTCGAGCGCGCGCAGGCGTCCGGTGCCCGGCAGCCCGCGCGGCGCGCGCGTCAGCACCGGCGCGCGCGCGCGCTGCACCAGGCAGTACACGTACGTCGCGGTCTCGTCCTTGTCGCTCATTCGCCCTGCGGGCGCTCGTCCCACCGCCACCTCCGCAGCCACCGTGCGAGGCTCGCGACCCCGCGCGGCGGGGGCGCCTCCATCGGAGCCGAGATCATAGCGTACCGCCGACCGCCGGCCGAGCGAACGGCCGCCGCCAGAGCGGTGATTTCGCGCCGCTCCGTGGCGGCCGCGCGCCGACAGCGGTCGCAGCCAGGCGGGGTGACGGCGTTGACGAGCACGGCACCGACGGCGATACCGAGACGGCGCAGTCCGCGCACCAGCCGCGCCGTCTCCAGCCGCGGCAGCGCGGCTGGACGCGTCACCGCGACCACCCGCGTGCGGGCGGGGTCGCGCAGCAGCGCGGCCAGCTCGCGGAGGTCTCGCGCGACCTGGAGCAGGTCGGAGGCGAGCTCGCCGAGGCCGACCACGGCGCGGTACTTGAGGAGAATGGCGAGGAGCGCGTGGACCCACTCGAGCGCCGCATCGGGCATGGCGAGCAGCCGCAGGGCGTGGCCCGTCGGCGCCGTGTCGAGCACGACGATGTCGTACGCCGTCCGCTCGCGGCCGAGCAGCGCGTCCACGAGCGAGAGGATGCCGAACAGCTCGTCCAAGCCCGGCGGAGCGAGGTCGATGAGCTCGCGGACGACGTCGCGATCGTACGCGACGTCGAAGCGGGAGCCGCGCAGCAATGCATCGAAGACCTCATCGACGGAGGCGCGGTAGCGCTCGCGCCGCACCGCGAAGGCCGCCGCGGCGTCGAGCTCGCGCGCGAACACGCCGGGCGCGCCCGGCAGCGGGCGCTCGTCGTCGGCGAGCGAGACACCGAGCGCGTCGCCGAGCGAATGCGCGGGATCCGTGGACAGCGCGAGCAGACGCGCCTGCGGCCGGCGCTCGGCCAGTGCGAGCGCGACGGCCGCGGCCGCCGTGGTCTTGCCGACGCCGCCCTTGCCGGCGAACGCGAGCACGCGCACGCCCGGCGGCGCGAGGACGTCGAGCCATTCGGGCGCGGGGCCGAGGGATGTCGCACGTGCATCGCGCCGGTCACGGCGAGGCGCGCCACCAGCACGACCACTGCGTGCGAGCGCCGCGCCGACCCGACGCAGCGGCGCCGTCCCCCGGGGCTCGCGATCGAGCGCCGGCAAGAGCACCAGCCGGCGGCCGGGAAACAAGGCGGAGAGCTGTCCGATCACGTCGTGCTCCACGACGGCGCGCGCCGCGCAGAGCTCGCAACGTCCGCGGGCGGGCGTCACACGGTTGACGACGATCTCGTCCACGGTGATGCCGGCGTCCTCGAGGGCGCGGACGCCGTCCCGCGTCTCCTCGAGCACGAGCGGCTCGGGCAGCAGAACCCATGTGAACCGGCAGCGTGCGGGATCGCGCAGCAGCGCGTGGAGCGCGCGCGCCTCGCCCTCGATCTCGGCCACGAGGGCGTCGGCGGCGTCGCGGCGGTGGCTGCCGGCGAGGCTCTCGCCGAGGAACTGGTGCTTGGCGAGCATATCGGCGAGCACGCCCGCGATGCGCGCGAGCGTGTCGGGCATCGCGAGCAGCCGCAGCGTGTGCCCCGTCGGCGCCGTGTCGACCACGACCTGGTCGCGCGGAGTGGCGGTCGCCAGGCGGTGAAGCTCGATCAGGCCGATCAACTCGTCGACGCCGGGCAGCGACAGCGCGAGCAGCCGATCGACGTCGTCCTCGTCGAGGTACGTCCCGCGCGCGGCGATGGTGCGCAGCGGCCGGCGGCGCGCCGCGAGCCAGCGCTCCAGCGCGCGATCGGCGTCGAGCTCGACCGCGGCGAGGGCGCCGCGGCGCGTGACGATGCGCGTGAGGCGCGCCGAGAGTCGACGCTCGAGGGCGTCGCCGAGCGAGTGCGCCGGGTCGGTCGAGACGAGCACGACGCGGCGGCCGCTCTCGGCGGCAGCCAGCGCGATCGCCGCCGCGGCCGTGGTCTTGCCGACGCCGCCCTTGCCGCCGAAGAAGCGGAATGTCGCCGCCGGCGTCACCGCTCGGCGGCGGCGTCCTCGGCGTCGGAGTCGCCCGAGCCGTCGTCGAACCGCGCCTCGATGCCGGTGATGCGCATCTCGCCGGCTGCCGCATCGGGTCCGCGCTGGCGCTCGCGGATCTCACGGAGGCGCGCGAGGATGTCGGCTTCGACGGTGGCGAACTGCTTCTCCGTGATCTCGCCGAGCTCCAGCCGCATCTGTGCCGCCAGCAGCTCTTCGCGCAGAACGCTGTCGTCGTTGAGCTGGCTGTCGACGGCGGAGGCGATCTTGCTGAGCACGAACTTGATGCCGCCGATCAGCAGCGTGTCGAGAATGATCACGGCAGCGCGTCCCCCGGGCCCGCAACGGCGGCGATCACCGCCGCCAGCGCGTCTGGCGCCACCGGCTTGGGCACGTGCATGGCAAAACCCGCTTCCAGCGCGCGGGCGCGATCTTCCACGCGTGGATAGGCGGTGAGCGCGATCGCCGGCGTGCAGCGGCCGGACGCGGCCTCCGCCGCGCGGATGCGCGCCAGCAGCGTGTACCCATCGTCGTCGGGCAGCCGGATGTCGGAGACCAGCACGTGCGGCGGCTCACGCTCGAATGCCTCGATGGCGTCCTGCACGGACGCCGCGATCTGCACGACCGCGCCGAGGGCCTCGAGGCTGTCCTTGAGCAGCAGCCGCGCGTCCGCGTCGTCCTCCACGACCAGGATGCGCAGGCCGTCGAGCCGCGGCCCGCGCGGCGTCGGCGCGCTCTCGGGGGCGTCCGCGGCCGGCTGCGCGCGCAGCGGCAAGGTCGCCGCGAACGTCGCGCCGTGGCCATCGCCGGCACTCTCAGCGCGAACCGTTCCGCCGTGCCGCTCGACGAGATGGCGCACGATCGACAGGCCGAGACCGAGCCCGGCGCTCGCCCGGCGCCCCGCCGCCGGCCGGAAGCGATCGAAGATGTGCGGCAGCAGCGCAGGCGAAATGCCCTGGCCGGAATCCCGCACCTCGATGACGACGTGGCCGTCCGCGCGGCGAAGCGTCACGTCGACCCGGCCCTTTTGGGGCGTGAACTTGATGGCGTTCGAGAGCAGGTTCCAGACGACCTGTTGCAGGCGATCGGGATCCGCCATGATGGGCCCGGTCTCGTCGAGCACGATGCCGAGGTCGATCGACTTCGCGGCCGCGGCCGACCGCAGCGAGGTGACGGCGGCGGTGACGATCGCCGCCGGGTCCACCTCCTGCAGCGAGATCCGAAGCCGGCCGGTGACGATGCGCGAGAGGATGAGGAGGTCCTCGATGAGCTGGGCGAGCGCGTTGGTGTTGCGCTCGACCGTTTCGAGCGCGCGCGTCTGGCGGTCGGCGTCGAGCCCGCCGCGGCGCAGCCACCAGACCCAGCCCATCAGCGCATTGAGCGGCGTGCGCAGCTCGTGCGAGAGCGTGCTGAGAAACTCGTCCTTCGCGCGGCCGGCCGTCTCCGCGTCGGCGCGCGCAGCCTGCTCGCGGCGCAGCAGGTCCTCGCGTGCCCGCGCGAGCGCCTCGGCTTGCTCGCGCGTCTCGAGGGCGCGGCTGTAGAGCGAGACCGTCAGCACGGCGATGCCGGCGAAGACGGCCGCGCGCGCGACGGAAGGCGGACCGAGCACGGTTTCGGAGACGATCAGTGCGAGGACGGCGGCGAGGAGTGCTGGCGGGCGGCCCCCGTACCCGCAAGCGATCACGACCGCGGCGAGAAACAGAAGGTCGACGGCGCCGACGAGTACTCCGCGCAGGGCGAAGGCGAGGACGGTCGCGCCGGCCACCGCGGCCACGGCGACCGCATACGACCGCAGCCCCACGCTCACGCCATCACCCCCCGGGTGTGGCCCGCTCCAGCTTCAGCCGGATGTTGACGAAGTTGTAGGGCGGCCACGGTCCGGTATAGCGGAACGTCAGATGCGCGTACTTGGCGCCGACCGCCTTGACCTTGGCATCGAAGGCGACCTCGCGATCACGCGAGACGAGGAAGGCCGCGTTCATGATCATCTTGTCGCCGATGGGCTTGTTCGCGCGCGAAGCGACGGCCACGTCGCGCAGCGCCTCGAAGATCTCGCTGACGTAGCGCTCGGAGCGTGCCTGCAGCGCGCTCTCCACCAGGCGTCCGTACTGGACGCGCGCGAAGTACGTGGGACCGCTCTGCGAGGAGATCTCGCCCTTCAGATGGCGGACGTCGTCGTCCTCCCGCTCGATCTGCTTGACGACCTCGTCGCGCTCCCAGAGCACCTTGAGGCCGAACTCGACCTTGTCCTCCATCTTGAGGAGCACGTCGATGAAGGCGCTGTAGGCGCCGCGCAGCAGCTCGATGATGTCGTCGCGCGTCTTGAACACGGTGCCGAACGACATCGGGATGACCGTGTGATCGCGCATGACCGCCTCGTTCACGCGCTCGTGGGCCAGCACGTTCTCGCGCGTGGCGTCGAGCACCTCGAGCGGCGTGTCGGAGACCACGGCGGCGATGTCCTTGTAATGGACGGTGGAGACTTCGGCGGGCACGGAGCCGAGGCCGACGGCGCCAAAGCGCCGGGGGTCTTCCGACCGGATGACGCAGTACACGTACTTGCCCCGGCTCTCGATGGGCTTGGCGCCGGCTTTCGCCACGGCGGGGGCGGTGCTGCGCATGGGCATCTCGCGGATGACGCGCGAGCCGGTGACGCCGTTGGTCGAGGAGGCCTTCTTCTCCGCCGTCCTCGCGCGGCGGGCGGTGCGGCGTGAAGGCTTCGGCTTGGGGGGCATCCGGTTATCCTTTCAGCATCGACTTGATCTCTTCCATCAAGCGCTCCGGTAAACACGGCTTGGTGATGAACGCGTCGCAGCCGGCATCCATCGCGCCTTTGGAGTGGCCGGCCAGGGCGTGGCCAGTGAGCGCGATGATGGGAATGGCGCGCGTGCGATCGTCGGCCTTGAGACGCCGGGTCGCCTCCCAGCCGTCGAGTCCGGGCAGCGAGAGGTCCATGACGATGAGGTCCGGTGTCAGCGCAAACGCCTTGTCGAGCGCCTCGTGGCCGTTCTGCGCCTCGGCCACGCGAAAGCCGGAGAACTCGAGAAACTGCGTGTACATCTCGCGGTTGTCGGCAAAGTCGTCGACGATCAGGATCAGCGGTGATCTCGCCCCGACGGGCTTGGCGTCTTTCGACGCGGTGAAGCGGCGCGGGCTCATGCGCGCTTGACCGCGCGCGGCAGAAACAGCGTGAACGTCGAGCCGCGGCCGACCTCGCTGTCGAGCGTGATGGTGCCGTCGAGCATGCCCGCCAGGCGGCGGCAGATGGCCAGCCCGAGGCCGGCCCCTGTGTACTCGCGCGTCGGCGAGTTGTCGGCCTGACGGAAGTCCTCGAAGATGCGGTCGCGGTCCTCGGCCGAGACGCCGATGCCGGTGTCGGCGACGGCGATCGCGATCAGGTCGCGCGTATCCACGTACTCCGTGCGCACCTCGACCGAGCCCTGCGGCGTGAACTTGATGGCGTTGGTCAGGAAGTTGATGACGATCTGCTTCACCTTCTGCCGGTCCGTCTTGAGCGGCGGCATGTCCGGCGTCAGCTGGCTCGTCACCGCGAGGCGCGAGCGGGAGATGATCGGCTCGACCTCCGCCAGCACCTCGGCCACTAAATCTTTAAGGTCGAACTTCGTCACGGTCAGCGGCATCTTGCCCGCTTCGATACGGGAGATGTCGAGGATGTCGTTGATGATCGCCAGCAGGTGGTGCGCATTGCTGTCGACGCGCTCGAGGTTGCGCCGCTGGTGCGGCGTGAGCTCGCCCGTGACGCCCTTGAGCAGCATGCTCGTGTAGCCGAGGATCGCGTTGAGCGGCGTGCGGAACTCGTGCGACATGTTCGCCAGGAACTGGGACTTCGCGGCCGACGCCTGCTCGATCTCGAAGTGCGAGCGGCGCAGCAGCTCGTTCTGGCGCGTCAGCTCGGCGGTGGCCTCGCGCACTTTCTGTTCCAGCTCGCTGGACGCGCGTTTGAGCTGCTCGTAGAGACGGTCGCGCTCCAGCTCCTGCGTGCGGTCATGCAGGATCGTGACGATGGCCGTGACCTCGCCGTGCTCCGACACGATCTTGCCGGAGATGGCCTCCACCGGCAGCAGTGCGCCGGTGCGCGGATCGACCAGGCCGATGGAGCCGCTGCGACGCATCGCGCCGGGCTCGAAGAACAGGTTCGACACGAACGACGAGAAGTGCGCGTCGTTGGCCTGCACGGTGCGCCGCGCCTCGGCGCCCGCCTCGAGATCGGCGGTGAAGAGACGCTCGGCCGGCGCGTTCATCATCACGATGTTGGCGTTCGAGTCGGTCACGAGGATCGGGTCGGCCACGGAGTCGATGATCAGGTCGAGGCGGTCGCGCTCGGCCCGGGCGTCGGCCTCGGCCAGCCGCAGCTTGCGGTAGTTCTCCTCGATCTCCTGCGTCGCGCGGCGCAGGTCGGTGACGTTGCGGAGAATCGACACGATGCCCGTGCCCTCGCGCGGATCGACGGTGACCGTGCTGAGCAGCTCGAAGAGCAGGTCGGAGCCGTCGACGGGATCGACCAGCAGCAGCTCGTGGCGCCAGGGCTCGGCGCCCTCGATCGCGCGTCGGGTGAGCGCGGACGAGAACAGCATGTTGTTGAGGGCGATGGCGCGCCGCCGGCCCTCGCTCTCGTCCTCGCCGGCGGACAGCAGAGCCTCGGCGCGCGCATTGGCGACGGTGATGCGGCCCTCGGTGTCGGTCAGCAAGATCGGGTCGGTCACCGCGTTGATGATGTTGTAGAGGAGCGTTCGCTCGCGAAGGATGCGCCGCTCGTTCGCCTCGCGCCGCTGGGCGGCGCGTAAGGCGGTCAGGCGCGGGCCGAGCAGGCCGGCGACCCATCGCGCGTCGGCCTCGATGTCGGCGTCGGTCGACGCGATCAGGAGCAGACCGACCGGATATTCCTCGAGCGTGTGGCGTCCCTGCAGCGGAACGGCAATGAGCCGCCCGGAGCCGAGCGGCGTGCTCGGCGCCGCGCGGCCGTTGCGGCCGAAGACGCTCGCGCCGAGGCCGACGGTGGCGCCCACGAGCGGATCGTTGCGCGCCTCGAGGTCGAGCACGAAGGAGTCGACGCGACCGCCGCGAACACCGAGGGTCGCAATGGGGCGGAGCACGGTGACGCTGTCGGCGCCGCCGGCCAGGCACACGGCGCGCGTCACGCCGATCGCGCGGCCGAGCCAGTCCAGCGCCCGCTGCGCACAGGCCGCAAGGTCATCGGCAGCGAGCAGCGCTTCCGCCAGCTTCAGCCGATCGGCGGCATCAATCTTCGTCCCGCGGCGCGCCGTCGTCGCGCGCAGGGCGGCGTGACGCTTCACGGCCGGCGCAGTCTCCTTGAGGTGGTGTTTTCGCGGCGCGTGCTGGCGATCTGAGCCCTCAGCGCCGCGTTCTCGGCGATGACGGCCTCGGTGCCCCGTCCGTCGATGGCGGGCCGCGACGCGGGTGTGACGGAGCCGACGGCCTCCGAGTACTTCAGATATGTGTCGATCGACGCCACGACCACCCGCGCCTCGACCGTGATCAGGTCGATGCCGACGAGCGAGACGCGTACCCACGCGTCGATGACGATGCCCTTGTCGAGCACGCGGTCGAGGACGTCGATGAGGCTCGTGCCGCCGCTTGTCCGTTCGACTGCCATCGATCAATCTCCTTGCCGGTTCGCGTCCCGGCCGCCGTCACGACGTGTGTTGCCTCGTCGCGACGAGAGCGACGCGACCTTCCGCTCGAGCAGCCGCACCTGACGGCGCAACTCCTCGTTCTCCGCGGACAGACGATTGCGGTTCGGGGACAGGTGGGCGTCATGTTTCCACCAGTCGAGGCCGATCTGCTGCGCCTTGTCGATGGAGCACACGATCAGACGAATACGAATCGTGAGCAATTCCACTTCGGCGAGCGAGATCTTGACGTCCCCAGCCACAACCAAACCTTTGTCGAGAACTCGATCGAGGACATCGACGAGCCCGCTGGCGCGACCGTTCGAGAGCTGGAGATCCGTTCTCATATCAAAGGGTCAGACTTTCCTGACGGCTTGGTGGCCGCAAGTATAAGTTGTTCCACAAGGCCGCAACAACCCGTGAAAAAGTTTTCCCACCCGCAGAAACGTCGGTGGGACTAACACTTAGGCCTCCTACCCAGCGGCTTAAGCTTCCTGCTGGGAGGCGTCGCAATACCGATCAGAAGTGCCGCGAGCAGGTTCGCCCCGGCCGACGCGCGGAAGATTACACCATACCCGCCGGTCGTGTCGTAAACGAGTCCCGCCACCAGCGGTCCCCACGCCGCCAACGACCCTCCCAGAGCGAAGAGAAAGCCGACCAGCGAGCCTGCCTGCTCCGGCCCGAAGAAATCGCCGACGATGGCCGGGAACAGGGCCGAGATCGTGCCGTAGGCGAAGCCGAACGCCACGGCCGTCGTGGCGAGCGCGGCCAGGCCGTGCACCGTCGCGAAGGCGACGAACGCGACCGCCTGGGCGGCCATGGCCATCATGATGGTCGGCCGACGTCCGATGAGGTCGGAGACGGCGCCCATGACCAGCCGTCCGCCCACGGCGCCCGCGCCCAGCGCGCTCAGCAGCCAGGCGCCCGTGGCGGCGTCGTAGCCGAGGTCGCGCGCGAACGGCACGAGGTGGACCAGCGGAATGAAAACGGCCAGCCAGGTGGCGGTGAAGGCCGCTCCGATCAGCCAGAAGGCGCGCTCGCGCAACGCCAGGCGAAGCGGCCACGCGGGGAGGACCGGCGCGTCGTCCGTTCGCGCGAGCTCGTCGTCGCCGTCGGGGCGGAGACCCATCGAACGCGGATCACGGCGCATGACGGTTGCCGCGAGCGCCAGCGCCGTCAACACCCCGACACCGAAGACGACGTAGGCGGCACGCCAGCCCGCGACGGTCACCAGCCGTTGAGCGAGCGGCGGCAGGGCGAACGTTCCAAGCGACGCGCCGGTGGAGGCCACCCCGATCGCGAGCCCGCGACGGCGCGCGAACCACTTCACCACCGTGCTGTGGCACGGCACGTACGCCGTCCCCATGCCGAGCGCGCCGACGATGCCGTAGATGACGTACGGCTGCCATAGATGGCGGACGAGCGCCATGGCGGCGAGCGCGCTGCCCAGGAGGACGGCACCCGCGGTCACGACCGCGCGCGGACCCCACCGATCGGTCAGCCGGCCGGCAGGAAAGCCGACGACGCAATAGCCGAACGCGTAGAGCGAGAACACGCCCGAGACGCCGGCGCGGCTCCAGCGGAACTCGTCGAGCAGCGCGGCGAAGAAGACGCCGAAACAGTACTGGGCCCCGTAAGCGGTGAAGAGCACGACGAAGGCGGCGGCGACGATTCGCCAGCCGTAAAAGATCACTTCGTGCCGTTCGTGGCCACACCGTTCTTCGGCAGGCCATTCCTGGACCCGCCATTCTTGGACAGCATCTCCGCGAGGAATTTGCCGGTGTACGAGCCCGGGGTCTGCGCGACGACTTCGGGCGGGCCCTCGGCCACGATCTCGCCGCCCTCTTCGCCGCCCTCGGGACCGAGGTCGATGACCCAGTCGGCGGCGCGAACGACGTCGAGGTGGTGCTCGACGAGCACGACGGTGTTGCCGGTGTCGACGAGCCGGTGCAAGACATGGAGCAGCTTCTTGACGTCGTCCAGATGCAGGCCAGTCGTGGGCTCGTCGAGCAGGTACAGCATCTCGCCGGAGGCCCGCGCGGCCAGCTCGGCGGCGATCTTCAGCCGCTGCGCCTCGCCGCCCGACAACGTGGTCGCGGGCTGGCCGAGCCGCAGGTAGCCGAGCCCGACGTCCTGCAGCACGCGCAGCCGCCGCGCGAGCGCCGGCGTCGCCGCGAAGAAGTCGACCGCCTCGTCGACGGTGAGCGCCAGCACGTCGCCGATGGACTTGCCGCGATACTTCACGCCGAGCACCTCGGCACGATAGCGGCGGCCCTCGCACTCCTGACAGGAGACGTACACATCCTCGAAGAAGTACATTTCGAGCTTCTGGAACCCGTCGCCCTGGCACGACTCGCATCGGCCGCCCGGCACGTTGAAGGAGAACGCGCCGGCGCCGAGGCCCAGCGTCTTCGCGCGCGGCAGCGCCGCGTAGAGCTTGCGGATCTCGTCGAAGGCCTTCACGTAGGTGACCGGATTGCTGCGCGGGGTGCGCCCGATCGGCTCCTGGTCGATGAGGCGAACGCCCTTCACGTACTCGAGCCCGGTGAGCGCCGTGTAAGCGCCGGGCGTCTGGAACTCGGTTTTGAACGCACGCGCGACGGCGTGATAGAGCGTGTCGTGCACGAGCGTGGATTTGCCGGACCCCGAGACGCCGGTGACGACGCACAGCGTACCGAGCGGCAAGCGCAGCGTCACGTCCTTCAGGTTGTGCTCACGGGCGCCGGTCAGGACGAGGTGGCGACGTCCCGTGCGCCGCGCCAGCGGCGCGGGGATCGATTCGCGCCCCGTGAGATAGCGTGCGGTGAGCGAGCGCGTCGTTTTGCGGAACTCGTCCTGCGAGCCGCTGAAGACGACCTCGCCACCGCGCTCGCCGGAGCCCGGCCCGAGCTCGATGACGTGGTCGGCCGCCTCGATGAACGCGCGGTCGTGCTCGACGACGACGACGGTGTTGCCGGCGCCCGCGAGCTCGCGGCACAGATCGGCCAGGCGAGCGGTGTCGCGGGCGTGGAGCCCGATCGACGGCTCGTCGAGAACGTAGAGCGTGCCGACGAGCTGGGAGCCGAGCTGGTTTGCCAGGTTGATCCGCTGCGCCTCGCCTCCCGACAGCGTCCGCGTCTGGCGCCCGAGTGTGAGATAGCCGAGGCCGACGCGCAGCAGGAACGTCAGCTTGGCCGACAGCTGGCGCAGGATCTCACGCCCGACGGCGGCCTCCCACGCCGTGAGCTCCAGCGACTCCAGCGCGGCCGCCGCGCGCTCGATCGTGAGCGCGGTGAACTCGGAGATCGTGAGGCCGGCGACCTTGACGGCGAGCGCCGACGGCTTGAGGCGCGCGCCCGCGCACACCGGGCACGGCGACTGCGTGCGGTAACGCGAGAGGAACACGCGCACGTGCAGCTTGTACCGGTACGACTCGATCTCCTCGAAGAAGCCGTTGATGCCGGGAAACTTGCCCTCGCCCTCGTAGACCAGGCGCCGCTCGCGTTCGCCGAGTCGCTCCCACGGCACGTCGAGGTCGACGCCGGCGCGTCGCGCGGCGCGCACGAGCTCGCGCTGATACCACTTGCCGGACGGATGCGTCCACGGCTCGACGGCGCCCGCGCCGAGGCTGAGCGCGCGATCCGGCACCACGAGCGACTCGTCGTATCTGAGCACGTTGCCGAAGCCCTTGCACTCGGCGCACGCGCCCAGCGGGTGATTGAACGAGAACAGCAGCGGCTGCGGCCGTTCGAGCGCGGCCCCGCACGCGCCGCAGCGAAACTCCTCGGTGAAGGCGCGTCGCGCGGCGCCGACCACGTCCACGGTGACGCGCCCACCGCCTTCGCGCAGCGCCGTCTCGAGCGAGTCCACGAGGCGTGCGCGTGCGTCGGCCGCGAGCACGACGCGGTCGAGGACCACCTCGATCTCCGGCGTGGTGAGCGTCGCGGGCGGCGGGGCCGCGAGATCGACGATCGTATCGTCCACGCGCACGCGCGCGAAGCCACGCCGCGTGAGCGCGGCCCACACCTCGGCCGGCGCCGCGCCGGCCGCCACCGGCAGCGGAAAGGTCACGAGCGCCCGCGCGCCCGCATGCTCGGCGAGCAGCGCGTCGGCGATCGTGGCCGCCGAGTGGGAGGCCGCGGGCGCGCCGCACGCGGCGCAGTAGACGCGGCCGACCTTGGCGTAGAGCAGCCGCAGGTAGTCGTAGATCTCCGTCGCGGTGCCGACGGTCGAGCGCGCGGTGCGCACCGGGTTCTTCTGCTCGAGCGCGACCGCGGGACGGATCTGCTCGATGCGGTCCACGTCGGGCCGGTCGATGCGCTCGAGGAACATGCGCGCGTACGTCGACAGCGATTCGATGTAGCGCCACTGTCCCTCCGCGAACAGCGTGTCGAACGCCAGGGACGACTTGCCGGAACCGGAAACGCCGGTGACGACGGTGAGTCGATCGTGCGGGATCTCGACCGAGATGTTCTTGAGGTTGTTCTGCCGGGCTCCCTCGATGCGGAGAGCCGGGGGTTGCGGCATTCGAACTGTCCTCCTGAGGTGGGTAGTGTACAGGGGGTGCTATCATGGCGTCCAGATGCCGGACGCGATTCACGTGCTCGTCGTCGATGACGACACCAACGTTCGGGGTCTGCTGGTGGCGGTCCTCTCGCGTTCTCCGTTCACCGTCGTCGACGCCGCCTCAGGCGGCGAGGCGATGGCGCACCTGGCGCGCGAAGAGTTCGACGTGGCCCTCGTCGATATCCAGCTTCCCGATCATTCCGGGCTGGATATCCTGCGCTGGGCGCGTGACGCCGATGTAGACGCCGAGTTGATCGTCCTCACGGGCCACGCCGACGTCGAGACGGCGGTGGAGGCCATGCGTCTCGGCGCGTACGACTTCATCACCAAGCCGTGGAAGAACCCCGAGCTGCTCGAGGTCGTCGCCAAGGCCGCCGAGAAAAAAGCGCTGCGCCGCGAGAACTCGGCGCTGCGCGAGGTCATCACCCGGCGCGACGGCCTGCCGACGATCATCGGGGACAGCCCGGCCATCGCGGACGTGCTCAGCGTGATCGGTCGGGTCGCGGGCACCGACAGCCCGGTGCTCATCCACGGTGAGAGCGGCACCGGCAAAGAGCTCGTCGCGCGCACGATCCACCTGCGCAGCAAGCGCGCCAGCCGTCCCTTCGTGTCTATCAACTGCAGCGCGCTGCCCGACTCGTTGCTGGAGACCGAGCTGTTCGGTCACCGCAAGGGCGCATTCAGCGGCGCGGTGACGTCGCGCGTGGGCCTGTTCGAGGCGGCCAACGGCGGCACGCTGTTCATGGACGAAATCGGCGAGATGTCGGCGGCCATGCAGGTGCGCTTGCTGCGCACGCTCGACTCCGGCGAGGTGCGGCGCGTGGGCGAGGAGCGCGCGTTCCACGTCGACGTGCGGATCGTCGCCGCGACGGCCAAGGAGCTCACGCGCGAGGCCACCGAGGGACGCTTCCGCTGGGACCTCTTCTATCGCGTATCGACGGTGGTCGTCGACGTTCCCCCGCTGCGACAACGGCGTGAGGATGTGCCGCTGCTCGTGCAGCATTTCTTGAACGCCAACATCGGCGCGCGGAAGCCGCTGTCGTTCGACAAGGACGCGCTCGAGCGACTCATGGCGTACGACTGGCCGGGCAACATCCGCGAGCTGCGCAATCTCGTGGAGCGCTTACAGATCCTGCACGAGGGTTCGGAGGTGCGCGCCGCCGACCTGCCGCCCGAGCTCTCGCGTGTGCGGCCATCCGCCACCGCCGAGCGGGACTCCGATCCCGTGCTGGTGCCGCTGGCCGATATCGAGCGCAGGCACGTCGAGCGGGTGTTGAACGCGACGGGGTGGAACAAGGCCCGCGCGGCCCGCGTGCTGGACGTCGACGTGAAGACGCTCAACAAGAAGATCCGCGACTACAGCCTCGAGAAGCCGTCCTAGGAGTTCTTCCGTCCCCCCAGGGAGATCCTCCCTGCGGCGGGCGCTCGGCAGGTCCTACTCCCCCAGTTCTGGCGCGCAGTTACGATGCACGAGGCGTGGCACCTTCGTTGCCATTAGTAGACGCGTATGAAGAAGCCACGCCGCGCCGATCAGCCCCGGGTAAAGGCGGCCGCACCCGAAGTCGTGCTGTGGCGTCCGAGCATCGTGCTCGCGAGCCGCATCGAGGTCCCGGCACGTCGGAAGCCCGTGACGCTCGCGGCACCGACGGCCCAGCCCGAGGCGGGCGAGGAGCGCATCGTGGGCTCGATCCTATCGCTCGCCGACACCGGCGCGATGCTGGCGGCGCGTGCCACCGAGACGCGCGCGCGAGCGGTCCAAGCCGACTCCGAGCGCGAGCGCGTGTCGGCCGCGATGGCAGCATACCGATTGGAAGCGTCGTTCGATCAGGCACTGACCGGCGCCTACCGGCGGGTGACGGCGCTGATGGAAGAGCGGGGGCTGGCGTGAGGGATTCCATAGCGGCAAGCAGGCCCGCGGTCTCCTCGAACGTGTATTACCTACCGGCAGCTGCGCCGGCCGAGCCCGCGCCCGTGACGTCGCGCTGGGCACCCCTGAGCCGTACGTGGTGGAGGGTGCGCTTCGCCGTCGCCGGCATCCGACTCGCGCTGAGACCCGTGCGCACGCCGCTGTTTGTCGAAGACGAGACGTTCGAGGCCCTGGAGGGTCGCGCCGAGTTGATCGAGCGGCGCCCGCGGCCGACGGTACCGGCACGCGTGATCGATTTCGGCTCCGCTCGCACCCGCCTGCGCCCAGCCGCCGCGCAGTAACTTGCACCGGCGGCGAGGGGACCGTACCCTCGCCGCTCGATGCGCTCTCGCCTCGCGCTCGCCCTCGTCGCCGTCGCGTTCGCCGCAGGCTGCTCACAATCGCCGAGCGATCCCCTCGCTGAGCGTGGCCGGCAGATCTATCTCGCGCAGTGCACGCAGTGCCACGCGGTCGACCCATCGCAGAGCGGTCCGGTTGGCCCGCCGGTCAAAGGCTCATCGCGCGAGCTGCTCGAGGCGAGGATCCTGAAAGGAAGCTATCCGCCCGGGTACAAACCCAAGCGTCCAACCAACGTGATGCCGCCGCAGCCCGCGCTAGCCCCGGAGATTCCGGCGCTGGCTGCGTATCTGAAGTAGCGGGGGCGAGCTGAATCGCGGCTTCTCTATTGAGTTGGGGGGACCCCTACGGCTTCCCCCCAACCCCCCCTCATTCACGCGAGGGCTAACACCGTTTTTGTCGCGGTTTTTGTCGCGCTGATCTCCGTCGGTTCAATGGAGAAGGATTGCGAGACCGAAATAGAGGACGGCGGTCAGGATGAAGCCGCCCCAGAAGGTGCCGCTGACTGTGCTGAGCATCTTTTTGCCGGGACCGGTCGTGCCGACCATCGCGTTGATCTCGGCGGCGGCCAGCACGACGAGAAGCAGGATGAGTGATCCGATCTTGGCGCCGCGGCCGGTGGGCTCGGCCATCGTCAG
>Ga0209266_1001444_pt1 | contig 15770 bp, 12 predicted proteins | sample GraSoiAngelo_132_FD_185889 | JGI IMG/M metagenome (GOLD analysis project Ga0209266, IMG submission 185889) | Grasslands soil microbial communities from the Angelo Coastal Reserve, California, USA - 14_0929_02_40cm (SPAdes) (version 2) | ecosystem: Environmental > Terrestrial > Soil > Grasslands ...
GCATTGGTGTGAGGTCGTTCGATCGTCATGAGATTTGGGGTGACAGTGGAGGAAATCTAGTTTCGTTTCGAAAGACAGTACCCTCGCGTGAGCCCGCGAACCCTATCTCCGCCTTCGCGTTGGCCGGCTACTTGGGCTATGCGGCCTTGGCGTCGATTGTTGGCGTGCCGGCGTTCCGGGAGGAATTCGCGCTCAGCGCCCTGTCTCTCCCGATACCAGCGGTACCTTCAGGTTTTGTATCGGAAGGCTTAACCTTCATCGGCTCGGGACAGCTGGGCCAAGCTTACCTGGCCCTTCTATTTTTTCTGGGGGCCCAGATCCGGCCTTCGACCATCGTGCTAGTGGACAAGGAATCTTTCGACACACCAAACCGTTCAACCCAGATACTTCTTGGTCCCGGCCGTCGGTGGGTGGGACGCGGCAAGGCCGCCTTTCTCGCAAAGCACTTCAAGACACTGGGCTGGAACATCACAGGTGAAAAAACAGGGCTGACTTGGCAATGGAAGAAGCCCGCGCATCATCCGATGATTGCGGTGTTGGGCCTAGATGGTCTTGAAGTCAGGAGAATGGCGATTTCCGCGGGCTATGACTGGTTCATTGACGCCGGCGTCGGTACCTCACTGTTGCAACCGCGCATTTCGTGGCACTCACTGCCACCGGATAGGAGGCTAGCCGAAGCCCTATTCCCGCCGGAAACTGTCCAAGGCGGCCAAGAGACGTTCAATGAGAACTCAAAGCTCGCTCAATCGCTTAAGAACACACCTGGCGAGTGCGGCTGGGTGACATTTAAAGGTATCCGAGCGACGGCGCCTTCGATGGGAATAGTGGCTGCGGCTTACGCTTGGTGTTTAATTCTAGAGGTACTGTCCGGCCAGCGTTCGAAACGCCAGGGCCGGGCATGCCTGTGGAGTCCACTATTGCCTTACATGCTGGAGCCGATCAGTTGATCAGGATCAATTCGCTGATTTGAGGCGGCAACTGAATTCGAACCGCGGCGAGCCAGACGCTGATTCAGCGTTGGGCTTCCCGCGATCTCTACGGGATGCGCGTGTGAGAGCGTAAACACGGGTTCGGGGGCCGCGACGAAGGCTAGATCAAGTCCACCTCGAATCCGAGGATGTTTGATATCGGTGATTGCGGGCCCCCGCAACCATGAACGACGAGGGGTTAGCGGACGCAGCAGCCGCTAACCCCTTTCGTTTACCCAGACTTCACCCAGGAATCGGTCGTGCGGCTGGGGACGCTGCATCCCGCACCGCCGCCCAGAAACCGAAACGTCTGGGCGAGGGGGCGCACGGTGCCGAGCATCATTCTTTCACCGGCGTGAGGATGGGAGCGCCCTTGGCCTTCAGCAGCACCACGACGAACCTGGCCGGCTCCGTGTTGCTGGCGTTGCGCCCCACGACGTGAACATCGGTAGGACCCTCGTAGAACGTCTGCCCTGCCTTGAGCGTGACGGCAGGTTGGCCTTTCAACTGCATGACGATCTGGCCTTCGAGCACGTAGACGAACGCATGGGCGTCGTGCCGATGGACCATGTCTCGTGCGCCCGGCGGATACGACACCTCAAGCATGCGAGCCTCTTTGCCCGGGTAGTCCGCGAGATCGATCGCGAACAGTTCCTTCACGTCTGCGGCTTCGGCCGGGACGGCTGCGAGCATCAGGAGTGCCGCCAGGTAAGCGCGGAAGTACAAGTGGGGTTTCTTCATGTCGTTCCTTTCAGGATCGTAGTCGGGACACGCTATCGCAGAATCGATGACTCTGGATTCTCAGTCTGAATGTTTGCGCGAAGTGCCGAGGACCTGCCAGCCAGCTCGCGCCAGCGGGTGAGATCCCTGGGCGCACCTCGGATGCAGGATCAGGCTCTTGCCTGTGAGCGGCGGAGCCATTCGTCGAGACCGATGCGGCCGAGGCGGGCTTCGCCCAACGGCACGAGCGAGCGCTCCTCGACGCGGCCGCCGAAGTATCGGGACTCGGGGTCACTCACGACCACACGCGGGTCGCCGACCGCCTTCAGATAGCGGGCGACGATTTCGTTGAACGGTGCTCGTTCCGGGCCGGCGATCTCGACGATGCCGTTTCGCGGCGCCGCGAGCGCCACATCGGCGACGATGGCAGCAACGTCGTCCGCCGCGATGGGCTGGAACAGGCCGGGCGAAAGCCTGACCGTGCTTCCATCCGTACTTGAAGCGGCGATGCCGCCGAGGAATTCCAGGAACTGGGTCGAGCGGATGATGGTGTAGGGGATGCCGGAGGCCTCGATCAGTTTCTCTTGGGCGACCTTGGCGCGGAAATAGCCATTGTCGGGCGTCCGGTCCGTTCCGACGATGGAGAGCGCGACATGGTGCCGGACGCCGGCTGCGGCCTCCGCCACGAGAAGGTTGCGGCCGGAGGTCTGGAAGAATTCCAGCACCGCCTTGTCTTCAAATGAGGGCGAGTTGGCGAGGTCGATCACCACCTGCGTGCCGGCCATGGCCTCTTTGAGGCCCTGGCCGGTGATGGTGTTGACGCCGGTATTGGGCGAGGCGGCGACGACCTCGTGGCCGCCCTGGCGCAGAATGGCGACGGCCTTCGAGCCGATCAGGCCGGTGCCGCCGATAACGACGATCTTCATTTCGAACCTTCCTAGTTCAAGCGGGGGCTGTGATGGTTGTGCAGCAAGCCGCCGTCAGCGAGTGTGGTCCACCACGAGGGAGACAGAGAGCGTCTTTTTCCACAGCAGGAGCCTGTCGGTGACCGCCGTCGAGGCAGCGTGACAGTAGCCCGGGGCCAGGGATGTCAGCGACTCGCAATGTGCCGTCCACGGAAGTGTGCCGTCCACGGAAGTCTCCCGCGACGTTCGGCTCGGCGCCACCAAGCAGCCGTCATACGCGTTATGATGCGCGACCACGCGTGAAGGTGACAGGCGTTCTAAGCCCGGAGCGCGGGCCGCGGGACACCAAGGGTGCGCGGGGTGGTATCCCTGACGAGGCGGCGGGATACAGCGAGATACCGCAGCTTTCCGCAAACTTACGGGATCGAAACCCGTTGGGGTATTGAACGGGTTCTTCGGAGGAACGGGCTTGACCAGGTCAACCCAGTACACCTCCGAGACGGTGTAGCATTCTGCGTTGCGGGCCCCGCGACCAACGCAAGGCCCCGGAAGTTCGATCTGCTTCTGAACGACGCGAGACGAGGAGACCGAGCGACTCGAGGTGAGCCCGGCGCCGTGAGCGTGTCACCAGCGCGGCCGGTCAGGGCCGGGGTCCCGCCCCTGCTCGGGGTAACGCCGGAGTGCCAGGTGGTAGCCGAGATTCCTGGGCAGGTTCCACCACACTCCCACGCGCGAGCCCCACATCCGGCGCGCGATCGAGCGGAGCGAGTAAAATCGGCGCGAGGCCCACTCGGTCCCCGCGACCAGCTCCTCGGGCGACATCCGCGCCGGGCGGAACACGCAGTGCTTCTTGCCGTCGTACTTCGACCAGTCGGTGGTCAGGATCCGGCCCTCGGCCTGCCAGCGCTGGAACGTGGGCGTGCCCGGCATCGGGACGACCATGCTCATCGTGGTCACGTCGACGCTGGCCTCCTCGAGGAACTCGATCGTGCGGCGGAAGATCCCCCGGTCGTCCTCGTCGAAGCCGAACATGATGCCGAGGTGCGCGGCGATGCCGTGCTGGTGGAGCGCTCGGATCAGCCCGCGATAGCTGGCGACGCGGTTATGGCCCTTGTGGGCCGAGTCCAGGCTCTCCTGCGAGATCGACTCGAAGCCCATGAACAGCGCCTTGCAGCCGCTGGAGGCAGCCAGGCGCTGGAACTCTTCGTCCTTCGCGGCCGTCGCGGTGCACTGGCTTGTCCACCACTTGCCGAGCGGCGCCAGTGCGCGGAACAGCTCCTTCGAGTAGCGCGGGTTGGCGCCGATGTTGTCGTCCCAGAACACGACCGCACGGGTCGGGCTCCCCGCGACCTCGCGCACGACCTCGTCGACCGGGCGGTAGCGCATGGTGCCCGGCCCATACAGGAGCGGGATCGTGCAGTAGTCGCACCGGTGCGGGCAGCCGCGGGTGGCGATCGTGACCGACTTTCCGTAGTGGCGCCCCTTGATCAGGTCCCAGCGCGGCGCCGGCTGTCCGTCCAGGCGGGCGCGGTGGGTCGAGCGGTAGAAGCGCTCGAGCCGTCCGGTCCTCGCGTCCTCGAGCAGGTGCGGCCAGGTGTCCTCGGCCTCGCCTACGACCACGGCGTCGGCGTGCTCTGCGGCCTCCTCGGGGAGAGCGGTCGCGTGCGGCCCGCCCATCACGACCGGGACGCGCCGGCGCCGGAACGCGTCGGCCACCTCATAGGCATGCAACGCCGAGGGCGTGGACGCGGTGATCCCGACCAGATCGGCCGGCCGGTCGAGATCGAGGCGCTCGACGATCTCGTCGGTGTGGTGGACGTCGTGCTCGCGTGGGGTCAGGGCCGCGATCAGCGGCATCGTGAGCTGCGGGAACTGGATCAGGCGCGACCCGCGCAGCCGGCGTGACTCCGGCGACTCGGCGGTGATCAGGTGGATGCGCATTGAGAGTTGCCCAGGCGGACCGTCGTCGGGATGATCACGGCCCCGTCCTGCAGCCCCCTCGACGGCGAGGGGTGAGCGGACGCAGGCGCCGCTATTACAGAAGCGTCAGCGCTACCTCAACGACTGGAGGAGCGCCTTCGCCGTGACGAGATCGGCCGTGTCAAACCCCTCGGTGAAGCGACGATACACGGTTGCCAGCAGCTTGCGCGCCTGGGTCGTCTTGCCCTGTCGGCGCCACAGCCGGGCCAGGCTCGTGGCGCTCCGCAGTTCCCAGGCCAGCGCGCCCTGACGGCGCGCCCACTCGAGAGACTGCTCGAAGTGACCCTCGCCGGCTGCCGCGGCGTTCGGCGCGTGGTGCAGCAGCATGAGCTCGCCTTTGAGGCGCAGGAGCTCAGGCAGGATCCAGCGCTCTTCGCTCTTTTCCGACTGCGCCAGCGCGTCGTCGACGACAGCGAGGCCGCGGACGCCGTGCTCGGCGGCGGCGAGACCTTCGGCCAACGCCGCGAGAAACGCCGTGTAGTACTGGACGAAGCGCGCGTGGCGGAGCTCGTCGACGGCGGCGTCGAGCAGCGGCAAACCGACATCGAGCCCGTCGCGCTTGATCAGTAGCATGCCCTTGAAGCAGCGACCATACGTCTGCCACACGTCGGCGCCATGGCGCGCGGTGTGATGCACCAGCATCGTCGCATAGCGTTCCGCCGCGGCGAGGTCGCCGGTGGCGATCGCGAGCGGGCATGCCGCCTGACCCAGCGCGTTGCACAGCGACAGCGTGTGCTGGATCGCGAGCGCGTCGTCGATGGCGCCCTGGACGGTGCGCATGGCCTGGTCGGCGAATCCCTGCAGCCACAGGACGCGCGACAGCGTGATGCGCGCGGTTACGCGCTGGTCGAATTGAAAGCGCACGACGTCCGACCGGTTCAGGGGGGCGACGTAGCGCTCCAGCATGCGCTCGATGTAGCCGCGCGCCCGCGTCTGCTCTCCGAGGAAGTGGAGACAGGCGCCGACCATCCGATCGCCAATGAGCGGGTCGGCGGGATCCCTGGCCTTCGTCGCCACGCCGCCAAACCTCTCGGCAAGCTGCAGCGCCTGCCGGAACTCTCCATTGTTCATGTGACTGGCCCACAGCCCCCACAGTGCGCGCAACTGATAGTCGGTGTCGTGAAGTCGCTCCGCCAACTGCAGCGCGGTGGCCCAGGCGGCACCCGTCTCGCGCGCGGGCCCCGTTGTGTACATCAGCGACCAGCCGAGCGCGGCCTGCAGCTGCAGCTCGCGGCGTGCGTCGCGATTCGGGCCTGCGGCCAGCGTCGACAGCGCGCGCTCGACTCGCGCACGACACTCATCCAGCAATGACAGCTGGAACCAGAGCGGCACCGCAGCGCTGGTCAGCGCGACACCGATGGCCGTGTCGCCGTCGGGAGCGAACGCCCAATCGAGCGCCGCCCGAAGGTTGTCGAGCTCTCGTCCGTACGCGGCCAGCCACTCAGCGGTGGGCTGCGTCTCCCACTCTGCCTGCGCGCGTTCGAACAGATTGCGTTGATACTCGGCGTGGCGTCGCCCGAAGCGCTCGAGCTCGCCGCTCTCGAGGAGCTTTTCGCGGGCGTACGCGCGCGTCGTCTCGAGCAGCCGATACGACGTGGCAGCGCCACCGAGGTCGGCCGAAACGAGCGACTTGGCCACGAGGTTCGCCACGCACTCGACGACGTCCGCGCCCGCGAGCTCCGGGCTCGACGCGATCGCGGCGGCGGCGTCGAGCGTGAAGCTTCCCGGGAACACCGACAGCCGCCGCAGGACGACGCGCTCCGGCTCGGACAGCAGCTCGTGGCTCCAGTCGAGCGTCGCGCGCAGCGCTTGTTGGCGCGGCAGCGCCGTGCGGCTGCCGCCTGTGAGGAGCCGGAAGCGATCGTCGAGCCGCGACGCGACGCCTTCGACGCCGAACGCGGCGATGCGCGCGGCGGCGAGCTCGATGGCGAGCGGCATGCCGTCGAGGCGGCGGCAGATGGCCGCCGTCGTCGACGCCAGTCGACGGTCGGGTACGTACCGTGGCTCCGCGGCGTGTGCGCGTGCGACGAACAGCCTGACGGCGCCATGTCGCAGCACGTCGTCCGCGTCGAGGTTGTTTTCATCCGGCACGTCGAGCGGCGGCACCCGGTAGACGTACTCCGCCGCCGCTCGCAGCGGCTCACGGCTCGTGGCGATGACGCACACGATGTGACTGGCGCGCAGGAGCGCTTCCGCCATGCGCGCCGCCGCTTCGATCAGGTGCTCGCAGTTGTCCAGCAGCACGAGAACGTGCTTGCCGCTGAGCGCCGCCGCGACACTCTCGACCGAGACGGTGCCGCTGACGGGCGTGAGACCGAGCGCGGCGCCGACGGTGATCGGGATGAGTTGCGGATCGGTGAGCGGTCCCAGCTCGGCCAGCCCGACGCCGTCGGGAAACGTCGGCAGCAGCTGACGCGCCACTTCGAGGCTCAAACGGGTTTTGCCGATGCCGCCGGCACCGGTCAGCGTCACCAGCCGTTGCCTCGTGACCAGCTCCACGACCTCGCGCAGGGATGCATCGCGGCCGATCAACTCGGACACGGGCTCCGGCAGGTTCGACCGAGGCGCGGACGGCGGGGACGCTGCGGAGGGGCGAATCTCAGCGGTGAATTGATATCCACGCCCTGCCACCGTTCGGATCAGATCGCGGTCATCGCCGAATGCCTTCCGCAGCGCCGAGATCTGAGCCTGGAGGTTGTTTTCCTCGACGATCCGGTCCGGCCAGACCCGGCGCATCAATAGGTCCTTGTCGATGACCGAGCCGCCGGCGTCGATGAGGGCGAGTAGCGTGTCGAAGGCACGACCGCCGAGCGTGACGGGCTTGCCGTCGGCGATGAGCTCTCGGCGATGCGGCACGACCTTGAAGCGGCCGAACTCCAAGACCGCGAAAGGATCCCGCTCGCCGTCCATCGCGGGCAATTGTACAGGCCTGCTTCAGGAATTTTCAGAATGATTCAGAACAGCCGAACCCATTGTTACGGTTCCGCGACGAAGACCTGACTCACCAACAGCGCCCGTCTTCAGGACGATTCAGGGCGCGGCAAGGACTCTTCAGCCCCGACTGCGTACCGTACGCCTCGCGATCGATCGAGACATCCACGACGGGAGGGCGCAGATGGCGAACCGCAGGGCGGGAAGCGACGGAGTGGAACGCGACATCCAGAAATTTCTCGAATCGCTTGCGGCGGGCGATGGCAAGCCGATGGAACAGATGAGCGCGGCGGAGGCGCGCGCCGTGCTCGTCGGCGCGCAATCGAGCGTGCCCGTCGACCTGCCAAAGGCCGACGTCAGCGTGCGCACGATCACCGCGGAGGGCCAGACGGTCAAGCTGGTGATTGTCCGTCCACCCGGTGTGGGCGTCATGCTCCCCGCCTTCATGTTCTTTCATGGAGGCGGCTGGGTGCTCGGCGACTTCGCGACGCACGAGCGCTTCGTCCGCGACCTCGTCACCGAATCCGGCGTGACCGCCGTCTTCGTCGAGTACGACCGATCACCAGAAGCGCGCTACCCGGTCGCCATCAACCAGGCCTATGCGGCGACGAAGTGGGTCGCCGCGCACGGCGGGGAGATCGGGGTCGACGGGCGGCGGCTCGCCGTCGTCGGCAACAGCGTGGGCGGGAACATGGCCGCCGTCGTCAGCCTGATGGCCAAGGATCGTGGCACGCCGGACATCGTCTTCCAGCTCCTGTTCTGGCCGGTGACGGATGCACGCTTCGACACGCCGTCGTACGCGCAGTTCGCCGACGGCCACTTCCTCACACGCAACATGATGCGGTGGTTTTGGGACAACTACACGACCGACCAGCGAGAGCGGCAGGACGTATACGCCTCGCCACTCCAGGCGTCGCTCGAACGGCTCAAGGGTGTGGCGCCGGCGCTGGTCCAGACCGCGGGAATGGACGTGTTGCGTGACGAGGGGGAAGCGTTCGCCCGCAAGCTCGATCGGGCCGGCGTCGATGTCACAGCCACCCGCTACAACGGCCTGATCCACGATTACGGCCTGCTCAATGCCCTCAGCCGAGTCCCCGGCGTTCGCTCGGCGCTGCTGCACGCCGCGGCTGAGCTGAAGAAGAGGTTGCGCTGATGCAGCTGACAATCGACCACCCAGCGATCGACCGCGACGCGGACCTCCTGGAAGCCTTGCGTCGACGAGACGTCACGGCCGCGGAGCGTCTCGTCTCCACGTTCGGCGACCGCGCGTATCGCCTGGCGATCGGGATCACCGGTAAGCAGCAGGATGCCGAGGAGGCCGTCCAGGACGCGTTTTGGAAGGTGATCAGCAAGATCGACACCTTTCGGGGGGATGCGGCGCTGGGATCATGGATCTACCGAATCACGGCGAACGCCGCATACCAAAGGCGCCGCAGCGCCGCGCGTCGACGTGACGAGATCTCGCTCGACGAGATCCTTCCGTCCTTCCATGAGGATGGGCGTTATGCGGATTCGATCGTCGACTGGTCAACAGAGGTCGACGACCCGGCCGTGCAGACCGAGCTTCGGAGCGTTCTGACTTCGGCGCTCGAGGAGCTGCCGGACCACTACCGTGCCGTGACCATCCTGCACGATGTGGACGGCATGTCGATGGCCGAAGTCGCCGAGTGTCTGAACATCACGGTGCCGACGGCAAAGGCTCGTGCGCACCGGGCGCGCCTCCTTCTGCGCCAGCGTCTCGGAGGATTCATGTCCGGCGCGCCGTCAGGCGTCGAGATGGCTTCTTAAGGTTGCCCAAGCTTTCGTGGACGCCGCGCACCAGGTGTGCCCGTACTCCCACGCCACACGCGGTAACATCGACGTCACGCTCGACGTGGTCTGAGGCAAGGAGGGTGGAGATGGAGAGCAAGAGGATGCCGGCGGTTGTGATCACCGTGGTCGCGCTCGCGGTCTCGGTACTCGCCGTCTTGGGCGTCAGGGCCATTTCCGCGCAGGACACCGCCCAGGCGAAGTACACCGTGCGAGTGCCGAATGGGCTCGCGTTCTCTGAGTTCAGAGGATACGAAGGCTGGCAGACTGTTTCCATCAGTCGGAACGACAAGCTGATGGCTGTGATCCTCGCCAATCCCCTGATGATCAACGCCTACCAGTCCGGCATTCCCGGCAACGGCAAGCCTTTCCCCGACGGCTCCAAGATGGCGAAGATCCATTGGAACCCGAAAAAGCACGAGACGTTCCCCGATACGACGGTGCCGGCAAGCCTGCATGACGTCGACTTCATGGTGAAGGATAGCAAGAGGTTCTCGGACAGCGGCGGATGGGGATGGGCCGCGTTCAAGTATGACGCCGCGTCCGATACGTTCAAGCCCGGCACCCCGGCTGACGAGCCGCCGCAGGGGAACGACGCCAAGTGCGGGCTCGCGTGCCACACGATCGTGAAGACAAGAGATTACGTTTTCACGGACTACGGGAAGCGGTGAGCCCGCGGCTGACGGGCGTCGATCATGAACAACGGAACGAACGATTGCCAACGCCATCTCGCGCCGCGTGGTGCTTACGCGCATGGCGCTTGCGCTCGGCGCGGGGGCAGCCGCTAGGGCGGTCTCCCAAACGGCAGCGCCGCCTCGTATACCATCTGCTGGCGTGGGACCACGCGCCGCCCGCCGCGGCGAAGGCCTCGTGCAACGCCTCCTCTGCGAGTTCGAGCCGCCGCGCAGACGGATGAGCGTGGCGAGACGCGACGCGATTCAGCCCGGTAGACCGCGTCGATCACGAGAGTGCTTCAGCTCCTGGACCGGCCGGACCTCGATCACCGCGACGCGCGCCGGCGGGAACCTCGCGGCGATCGCGCAGGCCTCGTCCATGTCCTTGGCCTCGATGACGAAGAATCCACCCAGCTGCTCCTTCGTCTCGGCAAAGGGGCTGGCGGTGGTGGAGACCTTGCCGGCGCGGACGCGGATGGTCCGCGCCGTCCGGGCCGGCTGCAGAGCGTCCGAAGCGATGTAGTGGCCGCTCCGTCTGATCTCCTCCGCGTACTCGATCGCGGAGTCGACGAGGGCCTGCATTTCCTTCTCGGGCATCGCGTCCAGCACGTTCTCCTCGTGGTAGATCGTGAACATGAACTTCATCGCAAGTCCGCCTCCCTCTTGGACATCACGGTCATGTCGTCCTCGACAAGCTTACCAGGCAGCGGAAATCGAGAGCCGCGATGGCTACGCGAGGCGTGCGCGCTCCAGCGCCGCGATGCGCCGATACGGATCGGAGCCCAGCTCGGCCGTGAGGGCGTCCACGGACTCGAGCGCGCTCTCGATCGCGCGGCGGTCGGAGGCGGGCTCCGAAGCCAGGAGGCGAACCCACGCCAGCGCGACATCGAAGGCGCCAAGCCGCCAGCCTCGTCCCCGATCGACGAGCTCACGCGCCTCAGAGAGGAGCGCGCGGGCTCCCGAGCGGTCACCGGCGGCCAGCTTCGCGTCCGCGAGCGTCGCGAGGATGCGCGGCTCGTACCACAGCGCGGTGCGCCGATTACGAGCGAGCGCGAGCGCCCGCTCGAGTACGCTCGTGGCCGCGGTGAGGTCGCCGTCCGCGAGCTCCGCAGCGCCGAGAAACGCCGCGGCCTCCACCCGAGAGAACACGCTTCCGCGCTCTTCCGCGAGCTCGACGGCACGGCGGCCGTGGGCGAGCGCGCCGGCCAGATCACCCCGCAGGCGCAGCACCTCGCACAGGATTGCGTGCGTTCCGTAGAGGGCCTGGAGTGCGCGCTCGCTCTCCTCGGCGAGGAGTGCCTCCAGGGCGGCCTCAGCCTCAGCCGTGCGCCCGAGGTGTGCGCTCGCCAGCGCCCACCAGACGCGGCACAAGCCAAGTGCGGTGGAACGCCCGACCGCCTCCCGCAGTCCGGCAACCTGCGCGACCTCGGTGAGAGCACGCTCGGCGGTCGCACGGGCGGGAGCGAGGCGGCCGACCGCTAGCTGTGCGTGGGCCAGCACTGAGCGCATCTCGAACTCGAACACTGCGTCGGATCCTTCGGCGAACTCCGTAGCGCGCTCCGCGCATGCGAGGTACTGCCCCACGTCGCCCGCGAGCCCGCACAGGCGTCCGTAGGATGTGAGCAGGAACGCGTGGCCTGCCTTGTCGGCAAGTCGCTCGGCGACTGCGCGCGCCTCGTCGAAGAGGCCCCGTGCCTCACGCTCCTCGATTCCGGCGATGCGGCCGATCTCGAGCAGCGCGATGCGCGAGGTGAGCTCGAGCATCAGGGTCTCGCGGGACTCCGGAACGGCGGCGAGGAGCGTGGTGACCCGACGGCAGTGTCTCACCCCATCCGCCGGGTCACTGCGTGCGACGCGTCGGCCCGCCTGCTCGTGCCAACGTGCCGCCTCGAGGCGCTCGCCGGCCTCATCGAAGTGATGGGCGAGGAGCGCGGCGTGCGTAGCAACTTCAGACGAGTGGATCGTGAGCAAGGCTCGCGCGATGGCGGCATGGGTTTCGCGGCGGCGATCCAGAAGCTGTGTGCGGTAGGCGACCTCCTGCGCGAGGGGATGTCGGAAGGCGTGCTCACCCGGAGACTCGGCGGGACCGAGAAGCTCGGCGGTCGAAAGGCGCTCGAGCGACGCGGCGAGCTCGGACGCGGGCAGATCGACCACGGTGCGCAGCAACTCGATTGGCACGTCTCGCCCGACCACGGCCGCGGCCTGGAGCACGTCCTTGTCGCGGTCCGCGAGCCGATCGATGCGCGACGCGAGGACGGCCTGAACGGTCTCGGGCAGCGTGATCTCCTCGATCGGGGCGGCCAGCCCGTAGGCGCCGCGTTCACCACGCAGCACGCCACGCTCGACGAGCGAGCGAATCATCTCCTCGACGAAGAGTGGGTTGCCGCGAGCCCGGGCCTCGATCCGGGCGCGCAGGGGCGCGAGCATGTCGTCGGATCCGAGCCAGTCGTCGAGCAACGTCCGGCATTCCTGAAGACCGAGGGGCGCAAGCGAGAGACCCTCGACCCGTGAGGACCACGCGGGCCGATACTCTGGCCGCGTGGTCGCGAGCAGCAGGATCCTGCTACCGGCTGACTCCGTGGCCAGGAGACGCTCGGTGAGCATCTCCAGCGCCACTTCGCTCGCCGGGTCGAGCCAGTGCAGGTCCTCGACCCAGAGCAACGTGAGCTCGCGCCGAGCGCGAGCCTGGATCAGCGTGAGCAGTGACCGGAAAAGACGTGTGCGGCGCGCTTCAGGATCGAGTCCTGAAGGAGCAGGGACGTGATCGGACACCCCGAGAAGGTCGAGCCAGAAATCCAGGGCGATCGGGTCGGGCTGCGCGTTCCCGAGACCGCGTCTCACAGCGTCCCGGACGTCTGAAGGTGACGCGCCTTCGCCGACACCGAAGAGACTGCGCGCAAGCGCGACCATCACGTGAAAGGGAAGCATGCGTCCGTGGGAGAGCGCGCGGGCATAGTGAAGCGCCACGCCGCGGGCGCGCTCGACGAACTCGTGACAGAGGCGGCTCTTTCCCGCGCCCGGCTCCGCGGTAACCAGGACGACTTTCGGTCGACCTGACTGCGTCTCGCGCAGGGCCCTCTCGAGCAGAGCGAGCTCGCGCTCGCGGCCGACGAAGCGCGAGAAGCCGCGCGCCCGGGAACTCTCGAGGCGGCTCCGGATCTGGCCCGGACCCCGCAGCTCGAACACGCGCACGGGAACGCTTGCGCCCTTGAGACTCTGTTCGCCACGGTCGAGGAAGTCGAAGAAGCCCGCCGCGAGGCGCGCGGTCTGCTCGGTCACGGTGATGCTGCCTGGTGGCGCCAGTTGCTGCGCCCGGGCGGCGAGCCCGACGACGTGCCCCTGCGCGGTGTAGTCCATGCGCAGGTCGTCGCCGATCCGCCCGACGACGACCTCGCCGGAGTTCAGGCCCATCCGCACCGCGAACTCGAGCCCGCTCTCGCGCCGCACGTCTTCGGCGAGCGCGCCGAGCTCGCGCGCCAGATCCAGGGCGGCCGCACAGGCGCGCTGGGCGTGGTCCTCGTGGGCGATCGGGGCGCCGAAGAGCGCCATGATGCCGTCGCCGGTGTACTGGTTGATGGTCCCCTCGTATCGGTGAACGCCGCCCGCAAGGATCCGGAACAGGCGATCGAGCAGGCGATGCCATTCCTCGGGATCGACGCGCTCCGCGAGCTCCATCGAGCGCACGACGTCGGCGAAGAGGACGGTGACCAGCTTGCGCTCGCCCCTGAGCGCGCTCTGGGACGCAAGAATCTTCTCGACAAGATGCCGCGGCGTGTAGGAGCGCGGCTCGGGGGTGATTGTCGGCGCCGCGAGGTGCGCGCCACAATCGTTGCAGAACCTCGCGCCGGCGGGGTTCTCGTGACCACAAGATTGGCAGCTCACTGGGTCCTTGCCCAATCTTAGCCTCATCCGCGTGTAAGTCACGCCGGACCGACGGCTTGCTGCGAAGAATGAGAGCGGGTGAACGACCGCTCAGGAGACTCCCGGCATCAACGCCATCGGGCCTCGTCCGTCTCAAGCCATCATCACGTAAGCCACGCCGAACGCCACCAGCGCGGCCGAAAGGACCAGTTCATATCGCATTCGCAGCGGAGGCGCGAACTTGTAGATGAGCACGACGATGCCCAGGATCACCGCCCACCACAGACTGGACATCCCGAGAAGGACCATGGCCACCATGAGCGCCGCGCTGCATCCAAGGCAGCTGAGGCCGTAGCGCGCGCCTGCGACAGCGGCGCTCCGCATCAGGTTGAAGGGAAGCGGCCCATGCAGCGCGCATAGCTCGCGGCACCGGGCCTGGCTCGCCCGTTTGATCGGGCTGACAGAGTAGACGCCGGCCAGAGCCAGCGCCAGTCCAACGACGACAGGCTGGTTGGGCCAGGGCATTCTCAGGGCGGTGTAGACCGCGTAGCCCACCACGCCAAACACCAGCCACGCGCCGAGGTACGTGCCCGCAAGCACTCCAGTGGCGACCTGCCAGCCGCGTCGCCGTTCGGCCGTTCGCGCGAACTCGAGAACCACCGGGATCGCCGAGGGCAGCATCATCGCCGCCATCATCACGACCCAGGTCGCGGCGAAGGACTCGAGCGGGCCGAGGCCCATGTCCATTCCGTCCATTCCGGCCATGGAGCGCGATTGCTGGACCATGACCGCCCACGCAACGCCGGCGACAGCGAGGACGACCAATGCGGCCACCGTAGGTTTGGCCAGTTCCTGTCGGGCGTCGAGGGCCTTCATCAGCACTCGGCACGCTGGACAGAATCCGGCCGGCCTTGCTTGCCGGACGAGCCCGATCGCCAGAAGGAGCCGGTCGCCGTCCATCAGTCCTGATACTCGTCGCGACGGCGAACCCACCGATTCGCGCCGGAGTCGCCCTCATCGCGGCCCTTCGATACGAGATCCATGTAGTGATAGGCGACGTTCAACATGTCGAGCCCACGCTCATAGGTCGAGTACGTGTGGTAGATCTGGCCTCCGTCCTTCAGGAACACGCTGATGCCGGGGGCCTCAGTCAGCCCCCACGGGCGGAGCCGGTAGTTGTAGTCGAGCTTTCCGGTCTTCACCTCCTCCTCGGTGAAAGAGACGCGATAGTCCACGTTGAAGTCGCTGCCGAGCGATGAGAGCCACGGAAAGCCCCAGCCCATCCGCTTCTTGTAGGCGGCAAGCTTCGGGTAGGGAGCCCGCGAGACCGCGGCCACTGTGATGTCGCGGTGGTTCAGGTGGACGGTGATGCCGTTGAAGTTGTCCATCCAGAAGGAGCAGACGAAGCAGGGCGCGTCGGCTGTCCAGGTCGTATGAGGCTCCGCGGTGTCGGGATTGAACATCGCGTGATAGATAACCAGCTGGCCGCGTCCGTCGAAGACGTCGCTGAGCGTCTGCCTCCCGCGCTCGCCCTGGAAGGTGTATTGCTTTTCGACGAGCTCCCAGGGCAGATCGCGCCGCTCCCGGCTCAGCTGGTCACGCATCCGGGTGAACTCCTTCTCCTTCGCCAGGTGCCTCTTCCGTGCCCTGAGCCACTCGTCGTGTTTCACCACCTTGTGAGTTGCCATGTGATCCCTCCTCCTCAAAGCTCTCGTGACTCTCTGTGCCCGGGCTCCAGGCCGCCTCGGACCTGGGATAGGATCGAAAGGACTGGCGTGAAGACTCCCACGTTGCACGATGTCGCCCGTCACCCGCCGTACATGCACGACGCGGAAGCGTCCCGTCGCTTGCCCAAGTCATCGTGCTCTACAATCAGGGCGGGACGCCGCGTTCTAAGCTTCCTGGGCGCCCTGGCGCCATCG
>Ga0209266_1001446_pt1 | contig 15758 bp, 10 predicted proteins | sample GraSoiAngelo_132_FD_185889 | JGI IMG/M metagenome (GOLD analysis project Ga0209266, IMG submission 185889) | Grasslands soil microbial communities from the Angelo Coastal Reserve, California, USA - 14_0929_02_40cm (SPAdes) (version 2) | ecosystem: Environmental > Terrestrial > Soil > Grasslands ...
CGCTCGACGAGCTGAAGGCGAGCGGCGCGATCGGCATCGCGCTCCGCTGGTCGCCCGGCGCGCCGCCGCCGCCCGACGCGACCCGCGCCGTCGCCGCCCTGTGCGCGGCCCACCCCGGCCCCGCGCCCGTGCTGGTCGAGTGGGAGGAAGAACACGGGAACGGCGGAGGGAGTGTCCCCGGGCTGGCGCCGGGCGTGACGCGTCTGCGCAGCCGCTCGTTGCGGGTCGACGCGGCGGACGACCTCGTCGTGGCGCTGCGCGCCCTGCTCGGGCCCGACCACGTGCACCTGGTTCGGACGACCTGACGATGGCGACCCACACACTGGACTTTGAGCGTCCGCTGCTCGAGCTGGAGCGCCAGATCGAGGAGCTGAAGCGCGTGGGGAGCGAGACCGCGGTGGACGTGACCAAGGAGCTCGCCCCGCTCGAGAAGCGGCTGGCCGAGCTGCGCGCCGAGATCTACAAGAACCTGACGCCGATGCAGCGGGTCCAGGTGGCCCGCCACCCGAAGCGACCGTACACGCTCGACTACCTCAGCACTGTGTTCACGGACTTCGTCGAGCTGCACGGGGACCGGCTGTTCCGCGACGATCCCGCCATGGTGGGTGGCTGGGCGCGCCTCGACGGGATGAGCGTCATGGTGATCGGGCATCAGAAAGGCCGCGATACCAAGGAGAACCTGCGGCGGAACTTCGGCATGGCTCACCCGGAAGGCTACCGTAAGGCGCTCCGCCTCATGCATCTGGCCGAGCAGTTCCGCGCCCCCGTGATCACGCTGGTGGACACTCCGGGCGCCTACCCCGGACTCGGCGCCGAAGAGCGCGGTCAGGCCGAGGCCATCGCGCGCAACCTGGTGGAGATGGCGACGCTGCGCACGCCGATCCTCACCGCCGTGATCGGGGAGGGAGGCTCGGGCGGCGCGCTCGCCGTCGGGCTCGCCGACCGCGTGCTGATGCTCGAGAACTCGGTGTACTCGGTCATCTCCCCCGAAGGCTGCGCCGCCATCCTCTGGAAGGACGCGAGCCAGCGGGAGCGGGCCGCGGAGGCGCTCAAGATCACCGCCGAGGACCTGCTGGAGCTCGGGGTGATCGACGAGATCATCGCCGAGCCGCTGGGCGGGGCGCACGCCGACCCCGAGGCGGCCGCCGCGGCGCTGGGCGAAACGCTGCGACGCCACGTGCGGCACCTGCGCAAGGTCAGGATCGAGAAACTCCTTAAACGCCGGGAGGAGAAGTACCTTTCGATGGGTGCGTTGAGCGAGAAGTGAGTTGACCGACGTCATCGAGGTCCGGTTCAAAGGGAACCGGAAAGAATTTTTCTCCTGGCCGTCCGCCGAGCCGCTCGCCCTGCACGATTCCGTGATCGTGGAGGTGGACCGGGGGCAGGACCTCGGTCGGGTGTCCGCGGTGGGCCCGGTCGCCGCCAAGAAGTGCGCCGGTAGCTGCAGCGGCTGCAGCCTCGCAGAAGCAGCGGCCCCTCCTGCCCCCACCGAGCCCCTGCGGAGCATCCTCCGCCGCGCCACCGCCGACGACGCCGCCATCGCCGAGCAGCTGCACCGCGAGGAGGAGGACGTGCGGCGCCGCGTGATGGAACGGGTCAAGAGTCACACCCTCCCGATGAAGGTCTCGGACGCCGAGTGGCAGTGGGATCGAAAGAAGCTCACCGTGTACTTCACAGCCGAGCAGCGGGTGGACTTCCGCGCCCTGGTACGGGACCTCGCGAGCCTGTTCCACACGCGCATCGAGCTGCGGCAGATCGGCGCACGCGACGAGGCCAAGCGGCTCGACGGGGTGGGCCGCTGCGGCCGCCAATACTGCTGCTCCAGCTGGCTGCCGGAGCTGCGGCCGGTGAGCCTGGCGCTCGCCAAGGACCAGCACCTCTCCCTCAACCCGTCGCAGATCTCGGGAGGATGCGGGCGATTGCTGTGCTGCCTCCGCTACGAACACGATTTCTACGTGCAGACCCGCAAGCGGTTCCCCAAAGAGGGACGGGTGCTGCGCACCGCCATAGGGGCCGAGCGCGTGCTGGCGGTGGATGTCTTCCGCGAGACCGTCACCCTCCGCACCGACGCAGGCGACACGCGCGTGGTGTCGCTCGAGAAGCTGAAAGGCGAAGTCTCCGGAGCGGATGCCTAAGTTCTACCTGACCACCGCGATCGACTACTCGAACGGCGACCCGCATCTGGGCCACGCGCTCGAGAAGGTCGGGGCCGACTGCATCGCGCGGTATCGCCGGCTGCGCGGCGACGCGGTCCACTTCCTGATGGGGATGGACGAGCACAGCCAGTCGGTGATCCAGGCGGCGGCCCGCGCCGGCGTGACGCCGCAGGCGTGGGTGGACCGCATGGCGGCGACGTTCGCCGACTACTGGCGCCGCCTCCACTGCGCGAACGACGACTGGATCCGCACCACGGAACCGCGGCACGCCCGCGCGGTGGCGGCCCTGCTCGAGCGCATCCAGCAGCACCACCCGGCGGATCTGTTCGAGGCGGAGTACGAAGGGTTGTACTGCACGGGATGCGAGGAGTTCAAGACGGGTGCGCAGATCGTCGCTGGGCACTGCATCGAGCATCCCACCCTCGAGCTGATCCCGACCAAGGAGCGCAACCACTTCTTCCGCCTGAGCGCGTACCGCGACGCGGTGCTCGACCGCATCCGCTCGGGCTCGCTGAGCGTGCAGCCCGAGATCCGCCGCAACGAGGTGCTGCGCCTGCTCGAGGCCGGCCTGCAGGACATTTCGATCTCGCGGCAGCGCCAGCCGTGGGGCATCCCGTTCCCCGGCGACCCGCAGCAGACCGTGTACGTCTGGTTCGACGCGCTGATCAACTACCTCTCGGCCACCGGCTTCCCGGCGCCCGGCTACGACCGCCTGTGGCCGGCCGATCTGCACGTGGTGGGCAAGGGGATCACGCGCTTTCATTGCGTCATCTGGCCCGCGATGCTGCTCGCCGCCGAGCTCCCACCCCCGCGCGCGGTGTGGGCACACGGCTACGTGCAGTGGTCGGGCAGCAAGATGAGCAAGACCGCCGGCACGGCCGTCACCCTGGGCGAGGCGATCGATCGACACGGCGCCGATGCGCTGCGCTACTTCCTGCTCCGCGAGGTCGGCTTCGACAACGACGGCGACTTCACGTGGGAACGCTTCGACGCGCGCTATACCTCGGAGCTCGCCGACACGATCGGCAACCTGGTGTCGCGCGCGCTCACGATGATCGTGAACTACCGCGGGGGCACGGTACCACGCGACCCCAAGAACTACGACACGCCGCTCGAAGCCGCGGCCCGGGGCGCGCTCGCGGCGTACGCGCGCGCCATGGACGCGAACCGTCTGCAGGAGGGCGCCGCCCAGCTCGTGGCGCTGGCGAGCGCCGCGAACCGATACGTCGAAGAGACGGCGCCCTACAAGCTCGCGAAGCAGCCGGAGCGGTCGGCCGAGCTCGACTCGGTGCTCGCGAACTTGGCCCGCACCGTCGCCCGGATCGCGGTGCTCGCGCGGCCGTTCCTCCCCGCTACCGCGGAAACCGTCTGGGCAACGGTGGGATCGCCTCCCCCCGGTGCCCTGGAGCGCGTCCGGCTGGGGGACCTGGATGGCTTGGATCTGGGGGGGCGGCAGGTCCAGAAGCCTCCCATCCTGTTCCCCAAGCCGCGGCTCGCCCCCGCATAAGTGCCCGAACGAATGTGATTTGCGTCACGTTCGCTCGTGTTGACGCCTTTCCAATCCAGCCGTACTTTAGACGTCCACACCGGGAACCGGACCCCACGCCCTGTCCGGGTTCTCCCTTTGGCAGGTCCTGATGGACCGGCGCTTTTTCTGTGCCGGGGCTAACGGCTTTGATGCGAGGTCGCGGCGAGCAGATGCGCAAGAAAGCGGAACGACGTTGGACGGTCATGGTGGTGCCGCACGGCTCGGGGTCGTCCCGCGCCGTGGAGGTGTCACAGACTTTCGTCAAAGCGCTCATCGGCATCGGCAGTGTGGTGGCATTGACCTTCCTGGTGCTGGGCGTCGCCGCCATTTCGCGCGGCGTGAACATCACGCATAGCCGCGCGCTCGAGAACGAGAACCGCCTGCTCGCGGACGAGATCCAGCGGATGCGCGAGCGCATGACGGGGCTGCGGGACACGCTGCAACGGTTCGGTCAGCGGGAGCAGGAGCTGCGCTTGCTCGCCGGGCTCACACCGACCGACACGACCGTGCAGCAGGCCGGCATTGGCGGGCCGGCGGGCATGTGGTCGGAGCGCGATAGCCTCAAGGCGCTCGGCCCGGGCGGACAGCAGGCGCTCGCGGCGCGGGCCGATGTCGATGCGCTCGCGCGGCGCGCCAACATTCTGGTGCGGTCGCTGAACGAAGCGTACGACTCGCTGTCCAGGAACCGGGCGCGCCTCGCCGCCACGCCGTCGATCATGCCCACCAAGGGTTGGCTCACCAGCGCGTTCATGCGGGAGCGCATCCACCCGATCCTTCACCTGGCGCGCCCACACGAGGGGATCGACGTGACGGCAACGATGGGGGCGGACATCGAAGCGCCCGCGGCGGGCATCGTGACCGAAGTGCGGTGGGAGGAGGGCTACGGCAACATCGTCACGATGGATCACGGCTTCGGGTTGGTGACGCGCTTCGCCCATTGCTCGAAGATCCTCGTCGTGCGTGGCCAGCGCGTGAAGCGTGGCCAAGTGATCGCGAAGGTCGGCTCGACCGGGCTGTCCACGGGACCGCACCTGCATTATGAGGTGTGGGTGAACCACAAGCCGGTGGATCCGATGAAGTACGTCATGCCCGATGCCATCGTGGACTGACGGGCGAGCGGTGGATCGTGGTGACGGGGGGCGCAGGGTGCTGCGCCCCCTGCGTGTTTCTGGGCCGCTGGGGCGGCGTCACCCACATCCGCACGAAGAAACGGGGGCGCGACGTATCGCGCCCCCGTCTTCACTCGCCCGTCGTGTCACGGGTTCCGGTCCGTACACTGCGCGAATTTCGGGTTGTTCTCCTCGTCGAACGGAATGGGTAGCATAGTCGCATCGCCGTACAGGCCACCCTTAATGAAGATTCCCGTCGGGTACACGGTGCTGACGCCTCTACCGTATCCGCCTCGCGTCGTTGGCCGAATCAGCCGACGCATGTCGCCCAGCCGGTGACCGGTACTGAACAACCAGAAGCCGCGCTCATAAAACATCACGCTCACCCGGCCGGCGAACGTCCCGGGGTCCGCCAGGTTGCCGAGGGTCGGCCCACGGGTGAAGCCGGATTGGATCGGTGGGTACAACGCCGTATTGGTGCGCAGCACATTGAGGTCGTTGAGCCAGGTCGTCGTGTCCCCGGCCTGGAGGGCGGCCTCCGCCTCGATCAGCCGCGCTTCGATCCCCGTCGCGATCGCCACGGGGCTGTACTGACCCCAGATGCCCTGCCGGTTGGACGTGATCGGGAACCCGCTGTCGAACACCGACCCCCCGCTGACGCGCGGGACCCGGGGATCGTTCGCGTTGACGAACGGAAGGCCGACATTGGCTTCGGTATCGGCAACGGTGTAGCGCTTGATGCTGGTGTTGAGGTTCCAGATCTCGTTCTGGCCGGCGCTCGAGGAATAGTCCGTCTCATAGCGGAAGGTGGTAGACACCTGCGCGACGGCGGCGGCGGCCGCGGCAAACTGCCCCCGGTTCAACAGGGCTCGACCCTTCACGATCGACGCCAGCTGCCGCACCCGGGCACTGTCTACGCCGGGGAGATTCGCGAGCGCCGAATCGGCGTTGGCGATCGCCAGCCCGAACAGGGAATCATAGGGCACCGGGTCGCCGTACACGATCGTGGTTCCGACCACCGTGCTCAACGGAATCCCGTTGCAATAGTATTCGCCGGCCAGATTCTCCGAGAACGCAATGAAGCCGAACATCAATCCGACATTGGAGGTCGGCGTCGGCGCGTAGGTGCGGAGCGCGCTGATGGCGCTCGTCCCCCCGACGCGCACCCGGTTGAGCGAGCGGAAGGGGCCGGCGAGGAACGTGTTGGTGGGGTCCCAGCGCCGCTGGTCCATGTCATTGCGCTGCACGAAAGTGTCGCCCGAGCGGTATTCGTCCGCCAACAGCCCTCCGTAGATGAAGAGGTTGTCGGGCCCATTGCCGCCGAGTCCGGCGGTCACTTGGGCCAGCCGCAGGACGACGCCGTTCTTCAGCGAGAGCGCCCCCGAGGCCGAATTGACGGTAGGGATGATGTCCGGATTGGTGACATCGAGAATTCCTGAGCTGCATCCGTCGAGCGACGCCAGCGCCGCGAGCCCGACGAGGCTCAGGGCGCGCAGGTACCGCGGCAAGTGATGTCGTGCCATGGCGTGATGCCTCCTCATGCGTATGCCTGAGCCTCAGAAGTTGACGTTCAGCCGGAACGTCCAGTAGCTGGCCGGCGGCTGGGTCTGGAAATCGTTCACCGTGCCTGTGGACGCCGCACTGGTGATGTAATTGCTCTCCGGGTCGACGCCCGCGTAGTTGCTCGACTTCCAGAGGTTCCGACCGGCGAGGGTGACGCTCACCGCGCTCGCCCGCATCCCACGCGCCCACTCGACCGGGAAGTCGTACGTGATGGATGCCTCGCGGAGGCGGACGAAATCCGCCTTGTTCATGAAACCAAACTGCGTCGTGGTCCCGGACTCACGGAGCGCGACGACCGCCGCCTGGTCCGACAGCGGTGCCGTGGGATCGACCAACCCGCGACAGTTGTTGCGGGATTGGCAGCGGATGCGATCGGTGCCGTCGAGGAGGTAGTATCCCGCCTTCAGGTCGAACATGCCGACGAGGTGCACCTTCCGGTTGAAGAGGTCGATCCTGTTCGTCAACGTCACCTCCCACCGTGGCGTGCTGTAGCCGACGAACACTTCGGTGTCCGCCACGAACACTTCATTGGGTACCGTGCACGCGCTGATGGGGACGACCGTGCAGGCCGTGATAATGCCATTGCCGTCAACATCTCGATACGTGTAAGGACGCTGCCAATAGCCGTCGATCGGGTAACCCACGCGCTGCTGGATCGTGGTCCCTTTAATCGGCGGTACGCCGCCCATGTCGGCGATGAAATTGGTATTGTACGAGCCGTTGAGGGTGGCATCCCACGCGAAGGTGGGCTTGTCGATGAGTTGCCCCGACACGATGAACTCGAACCCGTGGTTCACGACCGCCCCCAGATTCTGGAACTGCCTTTCGTTCCCCGACCCGACGGACGGGGGCACCGTGGCGGCGATCAAGGCATCCTTCGTGCGCTTGTTGTAATAGGTGAAGTCGATGTGCAGGCGGCTCGCGAGCAACGTCGCCTCGCCGCCGATCTCGATCTCGCGCGCCCGCTCCGGCTTCAGATTCGGGTTGCCGACCGAGCTGTCGACGAGGCTCGCCACATCCGCGAGATCCACGTTGGCCGCTTTGGGCGCAAAGAACTTCAACGCGTCGGTAGTCCCCGGATGATTCCCCGAGTACCCGACCGCGCCCCGCAACCGCAGGCTGTTCAGCCAGGACCACTTCGGGAAGAACGGCTCCTCGGAGACGACCCATGAGACGCTCCCCTTGGGGTAGTAGACCGCCTTGTAGTTCGCTCCGAACGCACTGTTGTCGTCGCCACGCAACGCGGCGGTCACGAACAGCCGGTCCCGGAACCCGACCTGTTCCTGAACGAAGGCGCCGAGCGTCTTCGCCTCGTTGCGGGACGAACTGGCCAACGGCGTCGCTCCTGCGCCGACCTGGGTCGCGCCCGGCGGCAAATTGTAGGAGAATGCGCCATTGCGGTCGAAGACGTTCTTGAAGTACTGAGCTCCTACGGAGGTCTTGGACTCGACCGTGGGGCTCAGCTGAAACGTCGCGGTTGCGTCGGCATTCAACGTGTAATCGAAGAAAAACGACCGGTTGTCGGTCTTGTTGCCGGTGATTGCCACGGAGTCGATCGGCGCGCACTGGTCACGGCGGCACAGGTCGGCGTCCACCCGGCCCACGTAGTCGAGCCCCGCGACCACACGGCCAGCCAGCCAATTCGTGGGCCGCCAGTTCAGCTGCCCGCTGCTGATGAAGCGGTTGATGTCCTGGTTTACGGTCTCGGAGAAGAACTGGTCCGGCGTATAGAGCCGGTAGCCGAACCGCCCGTTGTTCTTGAAACCGGGGCCACCGAAGCCGTTCGAGAGGAGACCAGTGGTGTTGTTGTCGGTCTGCGGCAGCCGTTGTGTGCTCGTGATGAACGTGGCTGAGATCGCCGCGTCGAGCCGGGGCGACAGGTTGGCGTCCACGTTGGCGCGCAGGCTGGCGTGCTTCCGCGCGTTGGGCCGATACTGCTCGTACGGGATATCGCTGCCCTGGCGCGCCGTGACAAGCTTATTGTAGAAGATGGGCGGCATCCGGAGCAAACCGACCTCGTCGCTCCAGGTGCCCGAGAAGAAATACCGGGCGACGTCCGCTCCCCCCGACACCTGCACGCCTACCTGCCCAAGGTACCCCGTACCGAGCGCCGATACGTCCGGGTCCTGGAACAAGTTGTACGCGCTGACGCTGTCCTGGCGGCACGCCTGCGGGTCGCTGAGGGGTCGGGCCGTCTGCGTCAAGATGCACTGCACGCCGTTGGCCGGCGTAGACGGCGTCGGCAACGTCCGCCAGCCGCGGTATGCCGTGGGCCAGGTGTTGTGGTCGTTGATGACGCCGCCCTGGGTGTACAGAGACCACTGCGCCGGCCCCGGCTTGCCTCGCTTCGTCGAGATCACGATCACGCCGTTGGCGGCATCGGTGCCGTACAGCGTCGACGCCGAAGGGCCGCGCACCACGTCGATCGACTCGATGTCTTCGGGGCTGATGTCGTTCACCCGAGAGGGTATGGTCCCGCCGATGCCGATGCTGGAAGATCCGACGGCACTCTCCATGCGGATCCCGTCGAGGATGTAAACCGGCTCGTTGCTCAACGAAAGCGACGTCGTGCCGCGGATCCGGACGCGCGATCCGCCGCCCGTGAGCGGGCTCGGCAGCACCTGCACGCCCGCCACCTTTGCCACCAGCAGGTCGTTCATGTTGGTGATGGGCCGCGTCGCCACGAGGCTGTCCACGCGAATCGAAGCGATCGAGTTACCGACTTCCTTCTTCGCCTGCTCGCCCGCGGGGTTCACAATCACCGCGTCGAGCGAGTACGGGGAGAGCGTCAGCGCAAGGTCGGCGGACGCCGTCTGGCCCGCAGCGACCGTGAGCGTCCGAGACGCCGTTGCGTACCCCACGGCGCTGACCCGCACGGTGATCGGCCCGCCGGGCACGCGCGAGAGCGTGTAGCGGCCCTCGGCATTGGTCTGTGCGATGAGCGACGTCCCCATAATGGTGACGCGCGCGCCAACGAGCGGTTGTCCGTTGGCTTGATCGGTGACGCGGCCCGCGACTGTGCCCTGCTGGGCCCCCGCGACGGCGCCGACGCCGCCGACGAGCCCACAGAGCACCAGGAACGCGCGCAGCGTGGAACGAATGACAATGCGCATACGCAGTCCTCCCTTCGAGAGAGTTAACACACACCGCACGAAGCAAACGCCCCTCGCGCACGCGAGCGCGCGGCGAGGATGGCTGGTCTTCTCGAATCAGCGAATGCGCACCCGTGCCCAACGGCAGACAGGACACGAACGGTGCGAGGCGCGACGCGCGTCAGCGACCGCGACGGGCGTTCCGGCGAGGAACCAAACGGCAGGCGCCGTGCCACCGTGTGGGTCACGCTCGGCCCGCACGCTGCACGTAGTGCACGCTCTCAAGCGGTCGCGGAAATGCTCACGGCGTCAACGGTTTACCTTTGCGCTGTTGCGGCGACGCAACAGAACTACTTTGAGAAATCCACCTTCGGCGCCTGAGCCGCGCCCGGTGTCTCGAGCTCGAAGTAGGGACGCGGCCGCTTCCCCAGCAGCTTCGCCGTCAGCACCTGCGGGAAGCGTCTGATGTAGCCGCTGTACCTCCCTACGGCCTCGTTTTAGTCGTGGCGCGCCACGGCGTGGGCGGCCAGCGCGTGAAGCGTGGGCAGGTCATCGCGAAGGTCGGCTCGACCAGACTCTCCACGGGACCGCACCTGCACTACGAGGTGTGGGTGAACCACAAGCCGGTGGATCCCATGAAGTACGTCATGCCCGATGCCATCGTGGACTGACGGACGGCCGGCCGACCGGGGTGACGGGGGGCGCAGGGTGCTGCGCCCCCGGCGTCTTTTATCCCGGCAGGCGGTATCTTGACCTCGTGGCGGGCGACAAGCTCATGGGGTCATAACGGCCCACTGTTGTCGTCCCCGACCGGGGAGGAAGCATGAACCCGCATGCCAGCCGCAGTATCCGCAGACTCTCGCTACCACTCGTCCTGTTCACCGTCCTACCCGAGTGCCATGGAGCGAAGCCTCGAACGGCGTCGGAGCCACCGGCCGGATTCGTGGTCACCGCTGAGCAGATTCAGAAGTCTGGCGCAAGGACGGTGTGGGAAGCGCTCCAGCTGAACGTGCCCGTCGTCTCGTTCCGGGGGACGACCCAGTCCGGCGAGGACCTCCGGATCCGACGTCGTGGTCGGTCGAGTCTGCTACTCAACGACGATCCGCGAGTGTTCATCGACCAGGTGCGCATCGCGGACCTGAGCGTGCTCGATGGGATGCCGGCTAGCGATATTGCCGCCATCGTCGTGTTGAGCGGGCTCGATGGCACGACCTACTACGGCACCAGCGCCGGCAACGGCGTGGTGCTCATTTTCACGCACGCGCAAACGCCTCCGCCGCCGCACGAGAACGACGAGCGGTCATGACAAAAAGGGGAGGAGCCCCTTGGCTCCCCCCCTCTTCTGGCCAGGGAAACCCGGCCGCCCGGCAGTTACGGCACGTTCTGCTGGCACGATCCCGGCGTGTAGGCCGGATTGTTTTGCTCATCCGTCGGCACCGGCAGGTTCACGTCGGTCCCGTACGTGCCACCCTTGGGGAACGACCCGGTCGGGAACACCGTTTCCGCGCCCCGTCCGTACTGTCTCACCAACCGCCGGAGATCGCCCAGCCGATGCCCCGTGGCGTACATCCAGAAGGCACGCTCGCTGAACGTCAGATCTACCCGCGCAGCCGCCGTGCCAGCATCAGCGAGGGGGGCAAGCCCCGGCACGGTCGCCCGCAACGCGTTTAGCTTCGCCAGCCACCCTGTGTTGTCACCCGCGCTCAGCGCCGCCTCTGCCTCGATGAGGCGGGCCTCCACTCCGTCTGCAAGATGGGTGGGAGTGGCCCGACTCGTGTACTTGAGCAACACGAAGAACGGAGTGACGGCGTCGAAGCCGAACTGCGCAATGGTCGTGTCCTTCGCGTGGGACGTGAACGGCACGCGAGGATCGTTCGCCGTCAGGAATGGCAGGCCGTTGCTCCCTTCCAGGTCGGACATGGACCACCGCTTCGCGATGGCGTTGAACTCGTAGGTGCCGTTCTCCTCGCGCGTGCTGGCGGCGGAATGTTCGATAACGTATGCGAAGGTGTCCGGCACCAGCCCGAGCAGCCCGGCCGCCGCGGCGGGTTGGTTCAGGTCGAGCAGGGCACGGGCCTTTCCCACCCAAGCCGTCCAGAGGCGCGTGCTATCGCCCCCAAAGTTCGCGATGGCCCTGTCGAACCGCACGATCGCCTGGTTGAAGATCTCGGAGGTGGCGATGGGTGGTGCGCTCGCTTCCCCTTCGGCCGGGAACGGCACCCCTGAGCAGTAGTTCTCGCCGACCATGACGTACGTGAATCCGGCGACATTCCACATCTCGGCGATCCGGGGATCGGCCAAGGAATCCGGCGCGGTCGCCGCAAGCGCTCGAGCCGCTCGCTCGGCGGCCAGGCGTGCGCGATGAATTAGCCGGAACACGCCGGTCAACGTCACGTTCGCGGGTTGGACTGCGCGTTGGTCCACCTCCTGGCGCGTCCCGAACGTGTCGGAGTTGCGATATTCGTCCGACAGCAACCCGCTCACGAGCGTTTGTCCTTCTGTCCCACCGCCGTCGCCATCCACGGCGAAGGCGAAATCACCCAGGGCACCCACGCGCAGTGCCGTGGCGCCGTTGGCATCGCCGAGATTGCCCGGGTCGATGACGTTCGGGTTATCGACCTTGACGAGGTCGTTGCACGCCACCAGCGGAATCCACAGAGCGGCCGCCAGGGCGAGACCGATATGCCTTAGAGTCTTCATGGCAGTTCGCTCCCCTCAAAAGCCCAGGTTGACGCGTACGAGCCAGTATCGGACCGGTGGCTGCGTGACGAAGTCGCGCACGAAGAAGTCGTTCCGGTTGAACCCCTGAGACTGGCTCGACTGTCCTTGCCCATTGACCTCGGGATCCACACCGGTGTAATCCGTCCACGTGTGGAGGTTGCGACCGGTGAGCGTGATGCTGGCCCGCGTGGCATGGAACTGCCGAGCCACGGTTTCAGGGAGATTGTACGTCACCGACAGCTCGCGCAGCTTCACGAACCAGCCCGGCTCGATGAACCCGAACGAGGTGCGCCGGGTGGCCGGATTGACGAACCGCAGCGCGACCACGTCGCCCTGCCTCTCCAGCCCCACCGACTTGTCGTAGTTCTCCTGGCAGCCTTGGCGTCCCGAGCGGCAGCGGAACTCTTCGGTCAGATTCCAGAGCTTGTGCCCGCCGCGATAATCCAGCTGTCCCCCGATCCGGATGCGGTTGTGGAACAGGGTCAGCCCCGTATTGAGGGCCAGCTCTTTGGTCGGCTGAGAGGGCCCGATGAACACGGGGGCTGGACCGAGCGTCACCTCGTTGGTGTCGATGATACCGTCTCCGTTGATATCGTTGATCCCCGTGATCGGTCGCACCCAATAGCCACCCAGTGGGTAGCCCACCGCGTGGCGCTGGTTGGAAGAGTTGAAGATGATGGGGTTCGTGTCGGGTTTCCCGTCCACGATCTTTTCGAGCAGCTTGTTGTTGTTGGTCGAGCCGCTCAGGCTGATGTCCCAGGAGATGGCCGGTGTCTGCACGGGCCGGATGTTCAACACCCCCTCGAACCCGCGGTTCCGCACCGAGCCCACGTTCCGGAAGACACCGGTTGGGAACCCGGTCGTGGTGGGCGTCGTCACCGAGATGATGGCGTCCTTCGTCTTCTTGTGATAGTAGGTGAGCTCGAGTCCGACCCTGTCGTTCAAGAGACCGACGTCGAACCCGGCCTCGATTTCGGTCGAGCGCTCGGGCTTCAAGTCTGCGTTCCCGAGCCCTGCCAGCGTGACCCCCGGCTGCTCGCCCCCGTCAACGGCGACGCCGACCCCGGAAAAGTAGCGGAGCGCGTCCGTGACCCCGGGCTGCAGGCCCGAGGCTCCATACGCCATCCGGAGCCGCAGCCGGTTCAACGTGGTCGACTGCGGGAAGAACGGTTCGTCCGAGATGAGCCAAGACAGGGCGCCCTTGGGGTACGTCACGGAGCCCAGGTTTTTCCCCAGCGCGCTGTTCTTGTCGATCCGTACCGCTCCAGTAAAGAAGAGCCTGTCATTCAGGCCGACCACTTGCTCGACGTAGGAGCCGAGGGTGACGGTCTCACTCGTCGTGTCAAACGCGTTCCGCAGCGACGCGCCCCCGACCGTGAGTCCTCCGGGGGGCAGGAATTGGCCGGACGTCTCGTTCCCGTTCAGGAGGTCGTGGAAATACTGCACGCCCACCGAGGTCTTGGAACTGACTCTCGGCGTGACCTGGAACGAGGCGGTGGTCGTCGCATTCGCCGTCCAGCTGAAGATGCGATACCGGTTGTCGTCCGCGAACCCCTGTCGCAAGTCGGCGAAATCGGGTCCTTCGCCGAAGCGCTGGATGTCACCCTCCACGCGCTGCGTGACGTCGGTGCCGGCCGTCGCCCGGCCCGAGAGCCACGGCAGCGGGCGCCAGTCGGCCGTCACGCTGCCTGTGAACCGTTCGACGTCCTGCGTGGCGAGCACCTGGAACGTCCTGCGGGGCCCAGAGTTGAAGCCGTAGGTGGGGATGTCGGTCGAATCGGTCCCCAGCCCGCCCCCCGTATACCCGTTCGTGATGATGCCCAACACGTCGTTGTCGTTTTGGGGCAGCCGCAGCCGGCTCGACACATAGCCGGTCGAGATCGCGACGGAGGCCTTATCCGAGAGCTTGGACGTCAGGTTGGCCCGCAGGCTGACCTTCTTCAGGTAGTTCGGGTGGATCTCTTCCGGGCGCAGCTCGGTGCGGCTTGTCTCCGTGCGCAGGAGCTGCTGCTGCTTGTCCGGCATGCTGTACACGCCGGTCTGCCCATCGAGCTGTCCCGAGAGGAAATACGTCGTCTGCTCGCTCCCGCCCGACACCTGCACGCCGTACTGCTGCTGGTAGCCGGCTTTGAACGGAGAGGTAGCGGGGTTCTGGAGCGGGTTGAACGATACGATCCGGGCTTGGGTGCACGCGAGATGCGCGACCTGGATGAGCTGGCACCGGGTGGTGCCGGTGTCCGTCGTGAGGGCATCGAAGTTCGCGGGATAGTTGGCGACGTCGGTCTGCACGCCTTGCTCCGTATGGAAGGCCCAGCTCGTGCGCCCCGGTGTCCCCCGCTTGGTAGTCAGGAGTACGACCCCGTTCGCCGCCTGCGTGCCATACAGCGCGGCCGCCGACGGCCCCTTCACGATCTCAATCGATGCGTACTCGTCCGGGTTGAAGTCGTTGAGCCGGCCCGGCTCCTGCCCGCCCACGCCGATCGAGTTGCCCGCCTTGCTCTCCACCCGGATGCCATCGACGATGACCAACGGATCGTTCGGCAGCGACACGCTGTTCGCACCCCGAATGCGGATGCGCGCTCCCCCACCGACCGTGCCGGTGGATGGCAGGATGTTCACGCCCGCGGCACGGCCGGACAGCAAGTCGGTCATGCTGGTAATCGGCTGGTTCTCGACGATGTCGGACGGGCGAATCGTGCTGACGGCGTTGCCGTTCTCGCGCGCGCGCGACTCGCCGCTCGTCGTGACGAGCACGGCGTCGAGTGACAGCGCGACTCGTTTCACCGTGAAGTCGGCCGTGCGGCTCTCACCGGGCCCCACGGTCACCCGCTGCGTTTCCCCCGCGTACCCGATGATGGCCACACGCACTTCATACGTCCCCGGGGCCACGCCGGCGATGACGTACCTGCCCTGCTGGTTGGTGACGGCGCCTTTATTTGTCGCCCCCAACAACACGCGAGCCGGTGACACAGGGCTACCGGCTTGGTCGACCACGGTCCCCGTGATCGTGCCGTTCTGCGCGTTCGCGGCGCGCGCGATGCCGACCAACAGCGCGCCCAGCGCCAGGAACGCTTGCAACGTCTGACGGCGAAAGAAGCCCATACGAAACCTCCTTCGAGGTAGCTGCGGAGCCCGCAGCACAGCGACAAACGCCCCCCGCTCGGTGTGTCTGAGCGGAGGTGGGTCAGCCTTCTCGAATGAGCAAATGCGCACCCGTGCCCAACGGCAGACAGGACACGCTTGGTGCCAGATGGGACGCGCCGTCGACAAATTGCCGGGCGCGTTCCAGGTAGGGACTATTGTGCAGCTTGTATCACAACGTCGCAAGAGGGCTAAAACAAGCGCCCTTTGAACAAATTCAGCCTCGCCAACTCCTCTTCACACGTTGCTGACAATCACTTGGAGAAATCCACCTTCGGCGCCTGCGCCGCGCCCGGTGTCTCGAGCTCGAAGTAGGGACGCGGCCCCTTCCCCAGCAGCTTCGCCGTCAGCACCTGCGGGAAGCGTCGGATATAGGCGTTGTAGCGGTTCACGGCTTCGTTGTAGTCCTGCCGCGCCACGGCGATGCGGTTCTCCGTCCCCTCGAGCT
>Ga0209266_1001447_pt1 | contig 15755 bp, 12 predicted proteins | sample GraSoiAngelo_132_FD_185889 | JGI IMG/M metagenome (GOLD analysis project Ga0209266, IMG submission 185889) | Grasslands soil microbial communities from the Angelo Coastal Reserve, California, USA - 14_0929_02_40cm (SPAdes) (version 2) | ecosystem: Environmental > Terrestrial > Soil > Grasslands ...
GCACCGAGAACGCCCCTCCCGTCACGAATCCGGTGCCGTACAACAGCAGCCAGGTGCCGGGGAGCGCGTGCCACAGCCCGGCGCGGTACAGCGCCACGGTGAGCAGGCCGCCCACCACCATCGGCGGGAGGAAACTCAACCCGAAGCGACGCCCCGGCCCGGAAAGGATCGGGTCGTTCACGGCGTACGCCTTCCGGACCATGGCGGAACCGCCGATCGTGAGCGCCACGAGTGCCTCGCCGAGCCACGCCAGGAGCCACAGCTCGGGGGTGCGCTGCCGCGCGGCGAGGAAGGCGGCGGCGAGCGCGGTCGCCCCCACTGCCACCTGGCCCCACCCGGGGACTGCGGTGAACGACCCCGCCCGCTCCATCGTCTGCCGGATGAAGCGGAGGTTGTCGAGCGCGCGGTCGCGCAACGGCTGGGGCGAGGTCATCCCGTGCACGATAGGGAACCAGGCAGTTTTTGTCAAGTACTTTGTACTGCAAAGGCATTACGCTAAGGGCCCATGCGCACCTATATCTCCATCGACATGGAAGGGATCGCAGGCGTCGTCCACGAATCCCAGACCGATCCCATCAACCCGGCCGCGGCGGCCGAATACGGCCGCTTCCGCCGCCTCATGACGTCCGAGGCGAACGCCGCCGTTGAGGGCGCGGTGGCCGCCGGCGCCACCCGCGTCCTCGTGAACGACAGCCACTGGTTCATGCGCAACCTGGTCGTCGAGGAGCTGCACCAGGCGGCGGAGCTCTTGTCCGGCGATCCCAAGCCGCACTCGATGGTCCAGGGCATCGACGGCGGCTTCGACGCCGCGCTGTTCATCGGCTACCACGCGCGCGCCGGCACGCGCAACGCGATTCTCGACCACACGTACGCCGACCGCATCCACGAGGTCCGGCTGAACGGACGGCCCGTAGGTGAGCTCGGCATCAACGCGGCGTACGCGGGCGCGCACGGCGTGCCGGTGGCCCTCGTGAGCGGTGACGCCGCGCTCGCCGCCGAGGCGAAGGACCTGCTGGGCGAGGACATCGCCACGGTGGTGGTGAAGCAGGCCGTGGGCCGGCAGGCGGCCCAAAGCGTCGCACCCGCGGTCGCGTGCCGGATGATCCGTGAGGGGGTGACGGCCGCGCTGAAGCGGCGGCGCCGGCCGTTCGTGCTCAGCTCGCCCGTCACCATCGAGGTCGACTTCGCGTTGACGAGTCACGCCGATGTGGCGGAGCTTTGCCCCGGCGCGACGCGCACGGGCGGCCGCACGGTGACGTTCACGCATGCCGACTACCGCGAGGTGTTCCAGGCGTGGCGGGCGCTGCTGAACTTGTCGGGTGTGGTGTGACCTGGGGGCGAACCGGAGTGATTGGACGGTGAGTTCATCGGGTCGGCTGGCCTCACCCATTCTCTACGAATGACTCGCCTGAACCCACGTCAGGAGAGTTGTCACGGGTCTCAAGGCCGGGGCATGCGGAAGGAGGCCGCTAACGGCTCAGGTACTCGAAGCCCGGCGCCATCCACCATCCCGACGGCGAGTCTCGAGCCATGTCAGAATGTCGTTGACCTGGTAACGCGGCGTCTTCCGACCGAGATCGATCCATGGGATCCCCAGTCTCTGTACCTGACGGCGCGCGACCTTGAGCCACTTCGCTACCTCGTCTGCCGTGAGCAGCGCGTCCCGCGGCAATTCTCCGTAAGCGGCGGTCGTCAGCCGTCCTAAGTGGCGTTCCATGGTGCCCTCCCTGCGACAAATAGTTCGCATCAAGGCTTGCAGATGGCCACTTATGGTACCCAGACCGAGTCAAAGGCAACCCTACGACCGAACAGCGGACTGCGAGTCCGGTGCGCTCATCTAACTTTGCTTCGCGGCTGGGATTACCAAACGCTTTGCCGGGATGTTTGCCACTCGGGCACCGGCGAATGGTAAGCCATTCTTGCGAGGCCGCACGCTGCGGTGCATCTTCGAACGCAACTCAGATGCTGTGAACCCCGGGGCGCGCTGTCGTGCGGGTCGCCAATGCCTCGAGGGGAGCGAATCGCGAAACCGGCTGAGCGAGGTACTCTCTTGCTTGGCCGATTTTTTTGTGCGGCCTTCAGTCTGGGAAAACTCGTGCGGCAAGTGCGGGGAGTGATGCAGCAGCGAGCAACTGAAGCGACGCTAAGCACCCGCGTGCTCGAAGGACCCCAGGATCGCCGAGCCAGACACCAAGCGGCACTGAAGGCGTTTTTTTCATCGAGCCGACCTTGACCCGACCTGTCCGCCACCGTCTTGCAATCTCCGCGACTCTGGTGCTCGGGACGACGCTCGTACTCGGGTGCAGCAACGAGACAGCGCCGCCCGAACCCGTCGCGAAGGTGACGGTCTCGCCAGCAACCGCGATCGTAGTGGTTGGGGGGTTTGGGGGGACAGTGCAGCTGACGGCCACGACCACAAATGCGGCTGGCAACGTGCTCAAGGGCCGCACGCTGACGTGGGCGAGCAGCAACACAGCAGTGGCCACGGTGGCAGGGACCGGGCTGGTGACAGGGGTGGCACCAGGCTCGGCGACGATTACAGCAACGAGTGAGGGACAAGCGGGGACGGCGGGGATCACCGTGAGCCCGACTCCACCTCCAGCGCAGCATCGCATCGCACTCCGCATGGTGAGCGGAGCCACCGAGCTTTACGACTGGGTGACCGGAGTCAAGTTCACGCCTCGGGGCAACAACTACACTCGCCTGGCCATGCTCCAAAAGATCTACGGTGGCAACCTTGAGTTGTCACACTCTACGTTCATCCCCGGCTACTACGACTCCGTCCAGACCGAGCTGGCCCTGGCCGGAATGGAGACGCTGAAGTACAACGTCGTCCGAGTCTTGCTCAACGGTGCAGACGTCGGTGGCCTCGCCGACCCGGGCGGCGGTCTGTCGAGCGCGTACGTGGCGAACGTGGCGGACTTCATCAAGCGAGCCAAAGTCCACGGCATCTTTGTCGTCGTCTCGCTGGAATTCATCCCAGACGGCCCTCCCTACTCCGACCTGCTGAACGCACAGCAAGGTGCCTTGTTTCAGCAGATAAACCTCTACTTCCTTACTGCGGGCGGTGTCAGCGCCGTGAGCTTGTTCTGGACGGACTTCATCCACGCGCTCGCCGCCGCGGGCGCGCCGCTCGGCGCCATCCTCGCCTACCAGCTCCACGAAGAGCAGTACTTCGATGGCAGCGCACCCCCGCTGAGCCTCACTGCCGGCACTGTCACCACTGGCAACGGCCAGAGCTACGACATGGCCGACGCTGTGGCCAAGCGCCGGATGATGGACGAGAATCTCGTGTATTACGTGAATCACGTGCGCCCGGCGATCCTCGCCGTGGACCCGACCGCGCTCGTAACCATCGGCTTCTTCTGGCCCCAGGGACCTAACCCGGCGCGGATCGGTGATCCTCGCATCACCAATCCGTACCCGGCGATCGCGGGCTCGACGATCGACTTCGTGAACCTAAGCGTTTATCCCGAAGTGGATGGACTCACGCTAGCCCAGCTCGTCCAGAACTTCGCGTTCGCCGGCTACCTCGAGAAGCCGGTCGTCATGGGGGAGTTCGGCGCCTATAAGGCATACCACGCGACCGAGCAGTCGGCTGTGCAGGCGCTTACAACATGGCAAGTCCAGTCGTGCAGCTACGGGTTCACCGGATGGCTGCTCTGGACGTGGGACACGTTCGAGCAGCCGGAATGGTGGAACGCTCGGGCTGGCAGTGGGCTCATTGGTGATATGCTCTCGCCCGCTCGTCGGCCGGACCCCTGCTTCCAGTGAGGAACAAAGCCGCTCAGGTGGTGGGGGTACTGTCTTGGTGACGGCTGTGTTTTGGTTGTTGCAAATCTAGGCTGATCGTGAACAAAGGGAGGGAGATCGGTGACACGACTTGGCGCGTGTGCACAGCGAAGCGATGAGTCCTAGCTGGCGGCATTCAGTCAGTTCCATCGGTCTGATTTTCACCGCTGCCGGATGTGGCCAGAGCGGAACTGTGCCGACTGGTCCACCGAGCCAGGCCTCCGTAACTGTCACGGCGTCCAGCCCTGTTGTACTTCTTGGGTCAACGCTGCAGCTCGCGGTGATCGTAAAGGACGCTTCGGGCGCGGTTGTAACAGACCCGAAAGTAGCTTTTTCTTCTTCCTCACCGCCTATCGCTGTGGTCAGCGCGGCCGGTGTGGTCACAGGCGTGAGCTTGGGAATCGCAACGATTTCAGCGACCGCGGAAGGTCTGTCAGGCAAGCTCGACGTAACTGTGATGGTGCCCTACGAGAGCGGTGGCTCGAATTATCCATTCTACTCGATGGGCACGGAGCTATCGAACCCAACGCCAGCGAACTGGTACGCCCCGCTGAATCTGCGTCCGGTCATCGGTACTTACCACCTCGACTCCACGACGGTGCAGCAGCAACTCGCTACCATGTACGCCAACGGTCAACGTAAGGTGTCGCTGAATCTGTGGTATACAGACCTAGGCCCGCTTGGGCCCGACGTATATGGGCACGAGGTGAACGCGCATAGCGGACATCTTTTGCCGCAGCACTTGACGAACCTGAAGAGCGTTCTGGCCGCCATCCAACGAACGGGGTTCAACGAAGTGATACTTCGATTTGACACACAGTGGATTCTGGATCCGTCGGATCCGGCCTGGGTGGACAGCTCGTCCAAAGACCCGGCCTGGGTGGATAGCTCATACAACATAGTTTGGAGCTTCGTCTCTAGCACCATTAGGCAGGCAGAGGCAGCGAAGGAGAACCTGGACCTTTTGTATGATCTCGATGGTGAGAAGGGCGGTCTGGAAGTTGGTCAGGCACGAGCCTACACAAGGCGGCTCTGGAAGGATTACCTGAGCCAGTTTCCCGTCGAGAATAGCTTCGGGTTCTCCATCGCGGGGGCCGCACCCAGTTCGACCACGATCGGAGCGGACCGGCTCACCTCCTTGATCGCCGACTTCGACGCCGTCGGCACGCGGCCCAACGTGTACGCAGACGATATCTACGACAATGAATTGGAGGCGCTGGCATCGTTCTATCAGGCACTCGCGGCGGCGCACGAGCAACATAAGCTGGTCATCTTCAACGAGGGCTACTACAACGACTCGATCACCGCGGCTGCGATCAAGAGAGCGCGTAACGAGCTTCATATGAACATCCGCTTCATCATGCAGTGGCCGTGGGGCCGAAACACTCAGCCTTCGGGCTCCTTTGGCTGTTGTTTTTCGGTTGATTACGCGGCGGAGTACTCGGCCTATCGCACCCCCTAAGCTGTAAGCCTCGCAGTCACTTAGCGCCCGACGGCGCTGCAAGAGCACTCCGCCGCGCTGGAGATCGTCTGCTGGACGCAGGGGCTATGTCCGGGCAGCCCGATCCCTTCTCAAGAGGATCTGAGGCAAACACTCGGGCAAAGCGCGTTGCAATCACTAAGAGCAGAGTCGGTTAGCGCCGCGCAGCGGATGACCAATCCGCTGACCGCGCTACGGCGCGCTACCGTCCTGCGATCAGCCGCTCGAAGCGCGGGTTGCCCCGTAGCGACGCAAAGTTCGGGTCGATCGGCGTCACGCTCACAATGGTCGTACCGGCTACCAAATGGGCTCGGGCGCGAGTTGCGCCAGCCGGCTGATTAAATCGGCCGCCGGATAGCCCTGGTGCTCGGCAATCCGAGCGTGGAGCCAGGCGGCGTCATACTTGGCCAAGCGAGCGTACACCACTCCGAGGTTGTATTGCACGGTGGCGTGGCTGGCACCGAGTGCCAGCGTCTTTTCCAGCGCCGCCGCAGCCTGTTGATCCTGGCCCAAGGCCGCGTACGCAAGCCCGAGTTCGAACTGGACGGCGGCATCGGCGGGGGCGAGACGTTCCGCCGCGGTCAGGGCGTCCAGCGCCTGCTGTTTGTCGCCCACCCGGCCGTAGTCGTCTCCGAGCGCTGCGTAACACAGCCAGCTCGATGGGACTGCCGCGACGCATGCCTGTAGGACTCGTATGGCATCCTTGGGCTTGCCACGGGTCCAGGTGAACGCCGCCTTGGTGTGATAGAAGATCTGGTTCGACGGATCGATTTCGAGCGCCCGGTCGATCTCTTTCATCGCCGTCCCGCGGTCGCCTCGGAATTCATGGGCGTGCGCGTTGGCGAAATGCATCATCGCGTCGCCCGGCCGCTCTTTCGCTTGCGCCGCCAGATCATTCGAAGCGAGGGCCGACATCGACGCCATGAGTTCCGACGGCTCCGAGGAGAACGGATCCCAGTCCCAGGCCTCTTGTGCCGCAGCGTAGGCCTCCGACCACCGCTTCAGGTGGCAGAAAGAGACGGCGAGATTGTACCAGGCGAGCGCATCGCGTGGATCCAGTTCGATGGCCCGCTTGTACTGCGTGATCGCGTCCTCGTCCCGACCCATGCTCTCGAGAGCGGACCCAAGATCGACGTAACCTGTGGACTTCGTTGAATCGAGCGCGATCACCACGCGGTGCTCAGCGATGGCTGAGTCGTGTTCGCCCATGTCCGCGAAGGCATTGCCGAGGTTTGTATGGGCACTCATTAGGTGCGGGTTCAACTCGAGGGCTCTTCGCCACGCCGCCATGGCTTCAGGAATCTGGCCGTGTAGCGCATATGTTGCGCCGATGCGTTCGACGGCCGCGACGTTGTGAGAATCCGCCGCGATGACTTTGCGAAGGACCTCGACTGCTTGGTCGAACCGCCCGAGTTCGGCGAGCACTTGTGCTCGATGCATATCCTTCCCGACAGCGGTGGAGTCCTGGGCTCGGGGCGCGCGCACGGGAACGGTTACACTTACCAGCACGAGCACGAGCCCTGCGACGCCGCGAACTGAATGCTTCGGTTGTGGAACCATCCTAAGGCGTCTCACGTTGATGCTCCTCGCGTTGGTCATGAGCGTGCCTTACGGTACGTAGGAAGCCTCAAGCGGCGGTCAAGCATCTGCGTGCCGATGCTGGCGGTCCCCCGAGCGTTTCAGAGTGCTAACTTTCTACGACGGACGTGGGGCTTCAGTGAGCGCGGCGTCTCCCGTCGCCTGGTCGCGCATGTTGAGGAGCTTCGGACGGTCGAAGATGAAGGGGGCTATGAACGCCGCCGCCCGCTGTTCGGCATGTTGTCGCAACGCGCCCTCTCGGCTCTTAGCGCATCCCCTCCAGCACAGCCGGCGTGAAGGGATTATGCCCCTGACGTAACGCGCCGATCCAACGGCCGCGGGAGCTGTTGTCGTCCGCGGACGAGCCGCCGGGGAAGGGGTTTGAGCGAGTAACGGGCTGACGAGGAAGAGGAAGAGCCACGACTTCATAAGCAACCTCCCCGGCGTTCGGTTACTTCGGCGTTGCTTTCAGAATCGCATCGTCCGCCACTTCGGTCCAAAACACGCTGTGGCTGTCGAATGCGAGCCCGTTGTGAGAGAAAGGATCGGATAACACGCCACCATAGATCGGCACTTGCGTGTGGCCGTCGGCGGTCAGCGAAGCGACATCGCGCTGATCGATCCAGTAGACTTTGCCGCCATCGGCCTCGATGCGGCGGGTTTGATCGGGTCCGGGGCTCGCGAGCGAGGTGAGGGTGCCTCCAGCGAGCGGGGCCTTCCAAATGGTTCCCGAATCCCAGCCGGAGATGTAAACGTTGTTCGCGTCGAGGGCGAAATCGGTGGCGAGCCCGGGGATCGGCCCGACCAGCCGAATCGGCGTACCTCCGACCTTCGGCACGCGATCGATCTCGTCGTCGTGCGCGAGCCAGTAGACGTACGTCCCATCGATGCGGATACGCCCCGCTGGTCCGGGCCCCGCGCCGAGCGTCGTGATCGCGCCGCCGTTCACGGGCACCGATCGCACGACCGAGAACGGTCCGTTCTCCACCCAGTAGACGTTCACGCCGTCCGTGGCAACGTCCTGAATATAGAAGTCACCTGTCACAATGCGCTGCGGCGGGCCGCCGGCGAGCGGGAGCCGCTTGATCGTCCACTTGTCGGCCCAGTAGATCGCGTTCGCGTCGGCCGCGAACGGGCCGCCGGCCGCGCTCTCGATCAGCGTCCGGGCGTTCCCGCCGCCCAACGCGCTCGAGCGCAGGCTTGCGAATCCCTCGATCGCGCCGATCGCGCCGCCCTCGAGCCAGAACACGTGCCCCGCATCGGACGCGATGCTCGAGGGCGAATCGAGGCTGTCCTGCCTGATCACCGGCGTGCCGCCGCTGATCGGAACGGTATAGATCTTGCCTCTGTCGCCATGGGCACAACAGGGCGCTTCGATCCAGTAGAGATTCGAGCCGACGCGCGTCACACTCCAGGGCGGGATGGTGCGCTGGCCGGCGAGATTCGTGACGGCGCCGCCGGTCTTTGCCATCGACCGCACCTGATTCAAGTCGACCCAGTAGAGCGTCGTGGCGTCGCTCGTCATGCTGCGGACGAAATCGTTCATGTCACCCGTCGTATCGGCGAGCAGGATGTTGATCGGTCCGCCGCTCACGGCGACGGACATCACGCGATAGCTCTGGAAGAAATCCGCATCGGCGAAATACACGGAATCGGTATCGGCAACGATGCCACCGCGCGGATGCCAGCTCGCGGGAATGAACCCGGGGCTGGGCGGGGGGATCAGGCCATTTTCCAAGCCGTCGACGACGGTGGTCGCCGTGCCGCCGGCCAGCGAGACCTTGAGGATCTTGCTGCCGACACTGCCGTCCGCTGCCGCGGGTCCGACGCCCCCTTCCTCCCAGAACACGTACCCACCCGTGACGGCCAGAGCCATGAAGTCCACTACCGCATCCGCGGTCGTGGCGACCGTCGTCGCCGCGCCGCCTGTTTTCGGTACGCGCCGAATTGACCAGCGGCACGGGGGGCTGCAACTCGACGGGGCGGCGCCTACCCAGTAGATGTTGTTCGTATCCATGGCCATCACAGCCGGGGCGGGGCTATCCGCCGAGTCGAGCCGGGTTGTGATGGTGCCGTCCAGGGTCGAGCGAAACAGCCGGGCGCCGCCGACCCAGTAGACGTATGACCCGTCCGACAGCTCGTTCTCAGGTGCGGAGAACGACTGGAACAGGGCGACCGGCGTCGCGCCACCCGCGAGCGACAGTCGCTTGAACGGGGCGCTGCTGCTGTCGAGCCAGTAGAGGATGTCGTTTTGGACGACGAGCTGGCTGGGACCGGGGGCCCTCGTTACCGTAGCGACGGTCGGCGCAGGCGGAGGTGGCGGCGGGTTTAGCCCTGCGCCGCCGTCGTGCGAGCACGCGAATACAGCGGGAATGGCCGCGTAAAGGAGGAGCTTGCGCATAACCTGTGTCACGACTGCAACCTCCTTTGAGGGCCTTCCCCAGGCTTGCTCGAACCCATCAAGCGCCGGTCAAGAGCAGGGTGCGCTCCAGGATGTAAGCTGTTCATGTCACTGGCACCAAGCAAAAAAACCGGCCAAGCGGGTGTGTCCCACTCAGCCGGTCTCGCGATTTGCTCCCCTCGAGGCATGGGCGACCCGCACGACATCGCGCCTCGGGGTTCGTAGCTTCTGAGTTGCGTTCCAATATGCGCCCGTGACCGCCGGCCGCAAGGTTGGGGGCAGGCCACCCTCGCACGGCAGGGGAGAAGCGCTGGAAGCCCTTCTCCGCTAAGTGCGTGAATCATTGTAGGTAGACGTGTCCTCCAGCACGGCCGGTAGCGGTCAGGAACGTTCCCTGCCGCGCCCAACGGCGATTAGGATAGGAGGTTGCCTTCGAAGCTGCACCCCCGGAACGCTGCTCGCGTCCCATTGTCTTCAGTGGTGGTGCGGAAGAGCCGCGGACTAGCGATCCGCGGCACGGGTCCAAGTCCCGTTGTTGCTTGATGTTTCCAAGGCGCTTTGCCGGGATGTTTGCCGGAGCGCAGCGATTTGCTCAACCGGGCGGACAGCTCACCTCGGGCCCCTCGGCCGGCAAGAACTACTCAAAGCGTAGGCTGTAGATTCGGGCAAGCTCCTCGAGCTCCTCTTGACATCGCGAGCACCCGGGCACGCAGCGCATTGGTGCTGTGTGCCCTCCGCGCCAACCTCTCGACAGCGAACTGAACGATGACCACAATTGTGCGTAACTGGTGGTGGTCGGATAGCTGCTTTGTCCGTTAACGAAGCGCAGACCACGTGGGTAGTGCGTCTTCACAGGAGGGGCCCAGATGTACGACAGGATAAGGCAGGAAATCCGCCAGGACTTCTTACGCCCAGAACTTCCCCAACGATGGACAGCGGTTCGTCGCATGGTACGTCAGGAACATCCATCTGAAGGACATGAACGAGGCGAAGGATTGCATCACCGACGGCGCTGACGACAAGCAGATCGATGCCATCGTGATTGACGATGAAAAGTCCACAGTCTTTGTCATCCAGGGCAAGTTCATCGGCGCCGATAAGGTGGACGCGGAGCCGCTTCGTGAGGTCCTATCGTCGTGGATTCAGCTACAAGACCTGGTCAGGCTGCAGGAGGTTGCAAACGCGAGACTGAAGCGGAAGCTGTCAGACGTTGCTTCTGCTCTTGACGACGATTATGACGTAGCATTCGAGCTCATTACGACATCAGAATTGACTCCCGCTGCCCACGATGATCTCGCGACCTTCCAAGAGCAGTTAGCGAGCGACGACGAGTTCGCCGCAACCATCAATCTCGTCGACCCTGATGAACTGCGCCGCCGCTATGACATAGCGCTAGACAAGGAGAACCCAACCATCAAGCACACACTTACGCTGGAACGGGGCAAGTATCTCAACATGACGACGGGAGGGACGAAAGCGGTCTTGGCGGCGATTCAGCTTAAGGATTGCCTGAGGTTCCCGGGTATTAAGGACGGGACGCTCTTCCAGAAGAATGTTCGGCAATCGCTGGGACTCAACAACGCGGTGAACAAAGCGATTAAGAGCACGATCTACAGCGATAAGCACCGGGACTTTTTCTTTTTCCACAATGGAATTACCGCGATCTGTAGTCGCCTGACGCTCGTTGACGATAGCACTCTGACCCTGCAAGGTCTGAGCGTTGTGAACGGCTGTCAGTCGCTGAATACGATTCTTTCCTGCAGCGAAAGAGTTAAGGAGATAGACGACACCTACATCATGTTCCGGTTTTACGAGATCCCCCAGCGCGATCGAGCTGATCGCATCAGTATCTCGACGAATACGCAAAGCGCGGTCAAGCCCCGTGATCTAAGGAGTAACGACAAGCGGGTACTCAGTCTTAAGAAGGTCTTCGAGCAGCGGTACCCCAGGGGATATCTTGTTACCAAGCGGGGCGAGGTCCCCTCCGCCGACAAGGACAAGCGCTTCGTGCTGGATTTGTCCGAGCTCGGCAAATTCCTCATCTCTTGGCACTCGCAGCGACCGAATATCGCCTACAGCGAGAACAAAATATTTGACAAGTATTTCGAACAGTTGTTCAAGCGTCCGGAGGAGTACAGACCAGAGAACGCCCAGGCGCTCAGCGAGTGGATGGGTCAGATCTGGAGGAACTGGGGTCAGGAAAACCCGCTGGGGCTTAACGAGTCGCTGCTGTCAATGAAGAGCTACGCGCCCTACCATCATCTTTACGCGGTATCGATGTGTTTCGCGATTCCCAGTGGCGCTCCCGATCGGGTGCCGAACCCTCGCGCGTGTCTGGACGCGGTGAGCAGCGATGGCATGACAGAGCGAATCGTAGGGATCGCGGGCACATGCTTGAATACCGCACTGGAGGCTGCGGCTAATGAGCCTCAACCTGCGAACAGGGTCTTCAGTTCGCACAACTGGATCAAGGCGAAGACCTGTTTGGCGGGCATCAACGCCGCCATCCGACAGTACTTCGCAATGCTACCCACACTCCCGGGCGGAAAGGAACTGAGCAAGTCCTTGAGGGACGCCTTGACGCTGCCAGCCGGAGAGTTCGAGTACAGGTGGGCGGCAGACTAAGGAGGACGGGAAGGGCGTCGAGCGCGCGCAGCGGTTCGTTAACTCTCATTCGCGAGTACGCCGCCGCTCGCGGCTGAGCAGCATGGCGTTAGGCGGGAAAGAACTTCGGCATGCCATCATCTCCGCTACACGCTCTCATCGCTAGCCTGATAGTCCCTCCGTCGGCCGGTGGGTCGAGTGTCACCTCGTAGGAACCGCTCACGCGTGGGGTAGTCCGCCGCGACCTGCTCCAGCTCCTCCAGAATCAGCGCGCCAGCGCGTGCGCCGCGTCGTACAAGCGCTCAAGGTGCGGCTTGGCCGGGTGGAGACAGCGGATTCCAAGTCCGCGGCCCCAGTCGAACTCCACTTGGTGCCCGACGTTGCGAAACACTTTGTCGCAGTGTTTGCCCTTCCAAACGCTCGTCGAACGCCTGCGTCCCAGTTCACCCTCCTGACCATTCTTCAGGAGAGTCGACCAGAACTCTCTGCAAGCATTTTACAAGCGTTTCTCCGGACCTGAGCGGACACAGATGTCAGACCGACAGGGCGCCGATGCTCGTCGGGACGCCACTTCCGGTCAATTTGTCTGTTAGTGTTGCCCTGGGGCCGGCGCTCTGGATCAGGAAACTTCCACCGAGCCCCAGTGCGGCCCACTGTCCTCCTACCCCTTCAGCAGCACTAGGCCATAGTCCCCGGCGATCCGGAACCCCAGGGCCAGATACGCCCGCTTCGCGGCCGTGTTGCGCGGATCGGCGAACAGCACCGCCCGCCGCACGTTGCGCTCGCGGGCCGCGAGCAACGATCCGGCCACCACCGCGCGGCCGTTGCCCCGCCCGCGCAGCTCGGGCGGCGTCCACACGCCGCCGATTTGCACGATCTCTGGCAGCATGGCGTTGAAGGCGGAATAGGCGACCGGCGCTTCGCCCGCCAGCACCACCCAGTCGGCCCCGCGCTCGTGCAGCAGCCGCACGTCGGCGCGGCTCGCGGCGTGCAGCTCGGGGCCGGCCGCGGCGCCCAGCGCCTCGACGGCAAAGCTCGCGCGCCACTCCGCCAGCAACTCGAGCTCGCGCTCCGCGGGATGCCGACAGCGCAACGTCCCCGACGCAAGAGCGGTCGGCAGGACGAGCTCGGCCAGGTCGAGCACGTACAGGTCATCGCGGCTGTCGCGGGTCGTGGGTGCCGCGTCGAGGCCGAGCGCCCGGCGCGCGGCGACGACCTGGTCCCAGGGACCCGAAAAGCCGCTCACCGCACGGCGCGAGCGGCGCACCGCTTCCGGCGCGAGCGCGGCGGCATGTGCGGGCGCCTGCACGAGGACCATCCCGTTCCAGCAGTGCGCCGCCACCCCGACGATGCCGCCGGGCTCGACCGCCGCCACGTACGTCGCCTGCAGCGGCTCCCCGCGGTCCACGAGCCCCGCCGCTAGCGCGTTCGAGCGCAGGAACATGGACGAATCGGCGCGCCGCGCGAGGAAGGCGTCGAGGGCGGCCGCGTCGCTGGGTTGCAGCGGGCGGACCAGGGACATCAGGACGCTGGCTCCACCTTCTTCGGTCGCCCGAGCTTCAGGATCTTGAGCGACAGGCTGCGCGCCAGAATGCCGATGCCGCCGGCGTCACCCTCGCGCCGGGGGACCGAGCGGTAGATCAGGATCACGACGATCCACGTGATCCAGCTCGAGCGCTCGCTCCACGACAGGCTCTGGAGCATGAGCCACGGCTGGGTGTACGCCGCCGTCCACGACTCCCAATCCCCCTGCGCGAGGGCGATGGGCCGCGCGACGACGCGGTTGGCGCGGAAGCCGTGCGCGCTCGGGCTCGAGAGGTTCCACACGCACGTCACCTCGCCCCAGCCGTGGTTGTCGCTCGCGCCCACCACCAGCAGGTCGTGCTCCGCCGCGAGCTGCAGGACCCGGCCGCGGGCCGGGGCCGGGAAGCCCAGGGCTTTGGGGGCGCAGTTCACGATCTCGAACCCGTCCACCCCCGCCTCCACGAACGCCGCGAGGTCGCCCCAGTGGTTGCGCCAGTATTCGGGGAGCGAGGCGAGCCCGATCGCGCCCTGGCGGTGCAGCTCGCCGAACAGCGCCAGCATCCCGCGGGTGTCGCCGGTGTAGGGAGCCCGGTCGATGGGCGACACCGCGCCGAGCGCCACGACGTGCTGCTGGTACACGCTCCACTCGACGCCGGGGAGCAATCGTATCGGCTCGTCGATCGGGTGGGTAAAGACCACGTTGTGGTCGGTGACGTACGACGCCTCGAACCCCTGCGCGGCGTGCCAGGCCGCGAGGTCGTCGGCCGACCAGCCCCGGCGCCCGTCGTGCGACACCGCCGTGTGGGCGTGGTAGTCGATCACCGTGACGGTCGAGTCGGCTGTGACGAGCCGGGGCACGGGACGGGGCAGCAGGACCGCCGCGACCCCGCCCAGCGGCACGATCAGGGCGCCGAGCGCGGCGCCGGCGAGCCGGCGCAGGAGCGAGCTCCCCCCCCCCGGACGCGCGAACCCCCAGACGGCGAGGATGCCCATCCACGCGATGAGGAACGCGCGGGCCCGCTCGAGGCTCAGGAACGTGAGCGCGTCGAGCACGTTGGACAGCGGCGCGAACAGCGTGTAGGCGGCGGGTCGCACTAGGTCCGCGTCGGGCGGCGGCGTGCCGCTCACGGCGTCGACCAGAGCGGGCAGCGGTGCGAAGGCGGACAGGAGCACGAGCGCGACGAGCGCGAGCGCGATCGGGTGGCGGCGCAGCAGGTTCACTCGTACAATCTTGGGTATGGGAGCGACGGAAGCTACGCTGCGCCGGCTGCTCGTGTCGAGCCTTGCCTGCGCGGGCCTTGCCTGCCGGCCAGCCCCCCGCGCCGGCGCGCCGCCCGCCGACGCGGGCACGGTCGTGACGGTCTACATACCGCAGGCGATGGCGCAGACGGTGCTGCGGTGACCCGCTTCGCCGACATCCCCGACCTGGTGCTCGGTCCGCTCGCCGGGCGGCCGGAGGCCGACTGGTACCGGGCTCCGCCCGGCAAGTGGACGCCGGCGCAGATCGTCCATCACCTCGCCATCTCCATCGACGGGAGCGGTCGCGTGTTCGAGGAGCGGAGCGCGAAGCCGCCAATGCGGCGCCGGCCGCGCACACTGCGGCAACGGCTCGGCCATTTGCTGTATCTCGACATCGGGTGGATTCCCTCGGGCCGCCCGGCACCTGCCGCAACCGAACCTGCCGAGCGCCCGGATGCGGGCGCGGTGGAGCAGCAGCTGCGGGACGGCGTGGCGCGGTTCCTCGGCCTCGCACACGAGCTCCTGCCGGCCCGCCGAGACGACCTATTCGTGAAGCATCCCGCGTTCGGCGATCTCACGCTGCCGGAGTGGCTCCGGTTCCACGTCCGCCACTGCGCCCACCACGCGAAGCAGATCCGCGCCCGTTTGGCGTCGTGAGCCGAAAGAAGAAAGACAAGCTCACCGTGCGGGTGCCGAATCCCAAGGCGCCGGTGAGGGAGCGGCTGAAGACGCCGTCGCACAAGGTGCATCGGTCGGTGAAGCAGTACCGCCGGCACGAGAAGCATCGGCCGCCGCCCGAGGACTACTGAACCGGCGCGCGCTGCCCCGGCCCGGTGTCCCGGGGCGTAACGGACGGGGCGTGGCGCGGCGGCGTCCCCCGACTATCCAGCAGGCACCTGACCTTGATTCGGTACCAGGAGCGCGGCAGATCGGGCACCCCGCCATCGGTCTCACCGTTCCACCTCGAGTCGACGAAGCACAGGACATGCCGATGAGCGACGGCGGTGTTTGCGCCGAAGTCGCCGTCGGCGGCGTACCGCGGGTCTTGCGGCCAGCCCAGGCTCGTGACCAACACATTCTCGGGCAGCTGAGGTTGTGGCAGGACGCGCACGTCGCCGCGCGCCTCGATCCGACAGC
>Ga0209266_1001450_pt1 | contig 15730 bp, 13 predicted proteins | sample GraSoiAngelo_132_FD_185889 | JGI IMG/M metagenome (GOLD analysis project Ga0209266, IMG submission 185889) | Grasslands soil microbial communities from the Angelo Coastal Reserve, California, USA - 14_0929_02_40cm (SPAdes) (version 2) | ecosystem: Environmental > Terrestrial > Soil > Grasslands ...
AACTCCGACCAGAGCACGTCGCCCCTGGCGTCGCGTTTCTGGCTTCGTCCTTGTGCAGGGTCTCCGGCGTCGTGCTGCGTGCCGCCGGCGGGCGCTTTTCCACTGTCGAATACCACTTCGGTGGTGACGTAGATCTCGGTCCGGAACCAGTAGTGCCCGAGATCGTCGCAGAGCACTGGCGGAACATCTTGACCGAGCAGCAGCGCGAGGCTGGCAAACCGTTAAAGGTTGACAACGAATGACGCGTTCGCGTCGACGCGGGTGAGGCGGCGAACCCCGCAGTGCAGCGGATCGGGGCTCGCGTTGCTCGCCCTCCGACCGCTGACCGCAAACGTTCGCCGCACGGACGGCCAGAATGCTAAATGACGATCAGAAGTGGTACAAGGTGAGTCTCCGCTTCTTCGGCGAAGGCTTGGATGTCTCTTCCGTGGCGGCCAAGGTCGGCGTTAAGCCCGACCTCGTCGGACGCGTCGGCGAGCATTATCGTGGCAACCCGCGCTATGCGCTCTACGAGACGAATCTCTGGGTTCACCGCTACACCGATGCCGACGCCCGTCCTTTCTGCGATCAACTCACAGAGCTTATTACTCGGCTCGAAGAGCGCGCGGATTCCATCCGCGCCCTGACCAGCGCGCCAGGCGTTGGGGGTGAACTGTTTCTCGGTTTCTCCTCCGGAAATGGACAGGGCGGGTTCACGCTCCCAGTCGAGTTGCTTACCCGAATCTCGGCGCTCGGTCTCGATTTGAGCCTCGACCTCTATCCACCAACCGACGTAGCATGACGGTGCCATGGTTCGGACGGCGTCGAGCTTCCGGTTGCAGCCGACCGCGGCTCGCTACACGCAGCGGCGGCTGAACCGTGCGTTGGGCGGACCTGACAACTAGTCCCATCGGGGACAGTCGACGCGTGAGCCAGCACGTTCGTGCGTGAATCGAATGAGTCATACGCCATACGCTCGTCTGGTCCCGTGCACGGAAATGGACTACGCGGAGTTTGCGACTTTGCAGTTGGTGGAGTACGCGCGCCAGCTCGTCAACGCTGGTGAGGTGGTGCCGGCGGACGGGCTCGTCACCGCCCGTGAGCGGCTCAGTGACCTAACAGCAGATCGCCTCCGCCCAACGGGTCACACTTTCTTCGTCGCGGAGTCGGCTCTGGACGGTTCGCGTATCGGGTGGACATGGATTTCGCCGCCGCCGCTCTTCCTCGGTCCAGGTCATGAGCGAACCTACTGGTTGTCGCAGCTCACCGTCCTGGAGTTCCACCGACGCATTGGTTGGGGACGCACGATCCTCGACGCAATCGAACACCATCTATGCGCCCTTGGTGCCGAGGAACTCTGGCTCCGCGTCTTCAATTGGAACGTGCCTGCTCGTCGACTCTACGAATCACACGGCTATGCGCTCGTCACCCAATTCGTGACCGATTCACACCTGCGCAAGCGCCTTGTTCCGTAGGGCCGCCCAACCGGGCGTTGCGACTGACGAACTTGTCGGTCGCTTCGCTCCCTCTGGCGTTCGCAGTTGAACGCCGGTACGTTCGGCGCAAATGCCGATGCTTAGCTCTCTCTGAATTAGGCTTGGTGCAATTCAGGCTGAAGCTTCAGCAATGACGGCAAGCCTCTAACCTTGCAGGAGGCCTCACATGGGCGAGATTTCCGTTTACCTCCCCGGCATCATCCTCGCTTATACGACGTTCTTTGTTGCGATCGCGAGCCCGGGCCCGAACATACTCGCCGTACTCGGAACGTCGATGAGCATCGGAAGAAAGTCCGGCATCGCGCTTGCGCTTGGCGTAGCTGCGGGTTCCTTCTGCTGGGCCATGCTATCAGTGGTCGGACTCTCCGCGCTGCTCGCATCCTATGCTTCCGCACTTCGGATCATCAAGCTCGCGGGAGGCTCTTACCTGCTTTGGCTTGCCTATAAGTCGTTCCGCTCTGCGGCCGCCAGGCATGACATCGAAGCTCGCACCCTCGCCGGCGCAACGCTCAGCCCCTTTCGCTACACGATCCGTGGCCTCACCATCCAGATGACCAATCCCAAGGCCGCGCTTGCCTGGATCGCGATTATGTCGCTCGGCCTTCGAGAAGGTGCACCCCTGTGGGTCCCCGTGTCCCTCGTGGTCGGAACCTCCATTCTTTCCGTGCTGATCCACTGTGTGTACGCCGTCGCGTTCTCCTCACCCGTGATGGTACGTTTGTATTCGAAGGCTCGTCGCTGGATCCAGGTCACACTTGGCGCACTATTCGCCTTTGCAGGGCTCAAGCTGCTCACAAGTCGCTCATAACTCGCGGCCGCTGAGCGCCGAGCCGATCCCGGCAAGATCCTTGGCTCATCCAGATCGGGCGCGCTAGGATCACGATGAACTCGACCCACGCGACCGATGGACCGGAAAGGTTAGGAGGCCCATGAACGAGTGCGACGTCCTTGTCGTAGGTGGCGGGCCCGCCGGCTCGACCATCTCGGCCCTACTCTCCGAGAAGGGCTGGCGTGTCACGGTGCTGGAGAAAGAGCATCATCCCCGCTTCCACATCGGCGAGTCGCTGCTCCCGCACAACCTGCCCATCCTCAAGCGGCTCGGCGTGCTCGAGCAGGTCGACGCGATCGGGATCAAGAAGCCCGGCGCGGACTTCAACTCGAACCTCGAGGTCAGCGGCCATCATCAGTTCCATTTCTCCTTCGCCCTCGACAAGAATCATCCCTACGCCTATGAAGTCCGCCGCTCCGAGTTCGACAATCTCCTGCTCCGCAACAGCGCCGCCAAGGGCACCCAGGTCCTGGAAGGCATGCAGGTGACGGCCGTCGACTTGCCGAGAGGCGCGGACCCGGCGGTGGTCGCGGTGGACGAGGACGGTCGAGAAAGCCGCTGGACCTGTCGTTTCTTCGTCGACGCCTCCGGGCGAGATACTCTCCTCGCCCGGAAGCTCGACCTCAAGCGGAAGAACCCTCGCCATGCGAGCGCCGCGGTCTTCGGCCACTTCCGCGACGTCGATCGGCGTGCGGGAGAGTACGAAGGCAATATCAGCGTCTACTGGTTCGAGCACGGTTGGTTCTGGATGATTCCGCTCAGAGACGGCACTATGAGCGTCGGCGCCGTCTGCCGTCCCGCCTATCTCAAGCGCCGCACGACGAGTCCGCCGGAATTCTTCCTGCAAACCCTCGCGCTCGGACACCCCGAGATGCGGCATCGGATGCGGAACGCCACGCTGATCGACAATGTCGCGCGCGCGACGGGCAACTATTCGTACGAGTCCACGCGCATGCGCGGCGAGCGCTACATCATGGTGGGCGACGCCTATGCGTTCGTGGACCCCATCTTCTCGAGCGGCGTGCTGCTCGGCATGAACAGCGGCATCCTGGGTGCGGAGGCCGTCGACGCGTGGCTCCGTCGCGATCCGTCCGCCGAATCGAAGTTCCGGCACTTCGAGCGGATGGTCCGCCGCGGCGTGAAGACGTTCTCCTGGTTCATCACGCGCTTCAACTCGCCGGGCATGCGGAGCCTGCTGCTGCACCCGGGCAACCCGTTCCGAGTACAGGAAGCCGTGACGTCGCTGCTCGCGGGGGACGTCTTCCGCGACATCGGCACCCGCTCGCGCTTCTGGCTGTTCAAGTACTTCTACGTGATGTTCAGCCTCAAGCACGTCCGCGAGTCGTTCCGTCTCTGGCGCCTGCGCGTCGGCAACCCGCGGGTGACGTTCACCGGCGGCACCACGCCCGTCGATACGGGGGCGACGACGATGGCGGAGTCGCGGAGGTAGCGCCGCTCAGCCGGGCCGGACGCGATCGGGCAGCGTGCGCGCCAGCGCGTCGAACAGGCGCTCGCGCGTGAACGGCTTGGGCACGATCAAGTCGACCGACGGCGCGTTGGCCGCGTCCAGCTCGTCCGCCCAGCCGGTCAGCAGCAGCACGGGAATCGTGCGGCGCTGCTTCAGCTCGGCGGCCAGCGCAAGGCCGGTCATCCCCGGCATGCCGAGGTCGGTCAGCACGAGATCGACGGGCTCGCGCTCGAAGAGGTCGAGCGCCTCGCGGCCGGAGGCCGCCGTGAACACGGTGTGGCCGGCGCTGCTGAGCATGGCGCGCAGCACGTCGAGCACCTCGGGCTCGTCCTCCACCGCGAGGATCCGCAGCGGCTCGAGACTCGGCAGGAACGCCGGCGTCCGCGCCGCCTCCGCGGTGATGGACGGAAACGACAGCGTGAACGTCGTGCCCACACCCTCCGCGCTGCTGAGGCTGATCGTCCCGCGATAGCGCTGCACAATCTCCTGCGCGAGGCTCAGACCGAGGTGCCGCCCTCGGTGCTGCGCGTGGTGAAGAACGGCTCGAAGGCCAGCCGCTGCACCTCGGGGCTCATGCCCTTGCCGGTGTCGGAGATCGACACGACCGCGCGGTCGTCCTCGCCACGCACGTGCAGTGTGAGCCGCCCGCCCTGCGGCATGGCGGCGAGCGCATTTTCGAGAATATTGAGCAGCGCCTCGCGCACCTCGCTCGCGACGGCCAGCACGGCCGGCGCCGGATCGGCCTTCAGGTCGATCTCGTAACGGATGCCTCGCCGCGCCGCCTCGTTGTCCCACTGCGGCCGCGTCAGCGCCAGCAGCTGCTCGAGCACGTCGCGTAGCTGTACGGCCTCCGGGCCCTTCACGCGCGCCGGCCGCGAGTACTCCTGCAGCCGTCGCACGGTCTCCACGCTGTCGGAGGCGCCCTGGTGGATGACGTTCAGTGCGTGCTTGAGCTCCTCGCCCGCGATGGGCTCGTCGGCGCTGAGCCGCTCCTGCAGCATCTCGGTCCAGCCCAGCACCGGCGTGAGCCGGTTGTTGATGTTGTGCGCGACGCCCGCGGCCAGCGAGCCCAACGTGCGGAATTTCTGCTCGCGGATGACGCGGAAGCGCAGCTCGTGCTCGCGGCTGATGTCGCGGAAGACGCCGATGCGCTGGATGCCGCCGCCGTCGTGCCGCTCCACCGTCGACAGCGTGGCCAGCACCGGCCGCGGATCGCCCGCGCGCGTCAGCAGCAGCACCTCGCCCTGGAACGACGGCCCGCGCATCTGCGCCGTCAATGCGCGCACGTCCTGCGCGCCCGCGAGAAAGTCGGTCCAGCGCACGCCGACCAGCGGCTCGCCGCCGCCGATCATCTCGTGGAACGCGCGGTTGGCGAACACGATGCGGTCGTCGCCATCGGATACCACCACGCCCTCGCCGATGCGCCGCACGACGTCGGCCAGCTCGCGCGCCTCGTTCTCGAGCCGCGCGTGCTCGATGGCAACCGCCGCGCGATCAGCCACGATGCGCAGCAGGCGATCGGCGCGACCGCCGAGGCGCCGCGTCCGGCACGCCACCTCGAGCACGCCGATCGGCGAGCCGGCCACCACGAGCGGTGCGACCATCAGCGAGCGAAACGCCTCACGCCGCGTGAGCGGATCGCCCGCGCCACCACCGTCGGAGATCAGCACGGGCTCGCGCGTGCTGATGGCCGTCGCCACCGCGCCCACCGTGACGGGGATCGGCGCCGGCTCGACACCCGGCGGCAGGCCGACCGCCGCCCGCGGCTTCAGCTCCGCGCGCGCGTCGTCGAGCATGTAGATGACCGCGACGTCGGCGTTGAAGACCTCCACCACGATCTCGACGAGCCGGAAGAGCAGCAGGTCGGGGCTCGCCGCCGTCAGCGCCGCCTGCGCGATGCGGCTGAGCGCCTCGAGCTCGCCCGTGCGCCGCGCCAGGAGCCGCCGCGTCACCAGCGTGCGCGCGCGCGCGACGATCTCCTCGGGCAGGAACGGCTTGGTCATGTAGTCGTCGGCGCCCTCGCGCAGGCCGCGCACGCGGGCTGACGCACTGCCAAGAGCGCTGAGCACGAGGATCGGCAGGTCGGAGAGATCGGACTGTGTGCGCAGCCGCTCGATGACCTCGTAGCCGCTCATCCCGGGCAGCATGAGGTCGAGCACCATCAGATCGACGTCGGGCGCAACGGCGAGCGCGTCGAAGGCGGCCTCGCCCGTGGCCGCAGTCTCCACCTCGTAGCCCTCGCCCTCGAGCAGGTCGCGCAGCAGCGCGGCGGTGTCGGCGTTGTCTTCGACGACGAGGATGCGGGCCGCCTGAGCCTTCATGGCGCGGCCACATCCTGCGTCTCGAGCGTCGTCGCCATCAGCCGCGCCAGCTCGTCCGGCGTGAACGGCTTGGCCACGTACGCATCGCAGCCGGCGTGCAGCGCCGACTCGCGCTCCTGCGAGCGCGAGAGCGCCGAGACCGCGATGATCGGCACGCCCGTCGTGCGCGGATCCTGGCGCAGCCGCCGCGCCACCTCCCAGCCGCTCAGCCCCGGCAGCATGAGGTCCAGCAGCACGAGCGCGGGCGTGCGCTCGCGCGCCAGCGACAGGCAGTGCTCGCCGCTGTCGCACGTGCGGGCGCGGCCACCGAGCAGGTCCTCCACGACCGCGCGCATCAACTCTTGCGTCGCGCGCTCGTCCTCGACGATGAGCACCTCGCGCCCGGCCAGCACCGCCTCGATCGGCATCGGCGGCTCCGCGCCGCGTGTGGCCGCGTCCGCCGGCAGGGCGGCGGTCGGCAACGTGAAGGTGAAGCGGCTGCCGCGCCCCTCGCCCTCGCTCTCGGCGCGCACCACGCCGCCGTGCAGCTCGACCAGCCGCCGGACGATCGCCAGGCCAAGACCCGACCCGCCGTGACGTCGCCGCATCGGCGCCTCGACCTGATAGAAGGGATCCCAGATCCGCTGCAGCTCCTCCTTGGCGATGCCGACCCCGTCGTCCTCGACCGCGATCCACACCTGGTCGCGCTGCCGGCCGGCGAGGATCCGAACCTCGCCGCCCGGCGTGCTGAACTTCACCGCGTTGCCGACGAGGTTGACGAGGATCTGCTGCAGCCGCGACGGATCGGCCTGCACCGCCGGGAGCTCCGGCGGCAGCATGGTCCGCACGTGGATGCGCCGCGCCTGCGCGGCCGCCGTAACCACCGTCCCGACCTGCTCGACCACCTGATGCAGATCGAGCGAGCGCGGAGTGAGCTCGATGCGGCCGGCCTCCAGGCGCGAGACGTCGAGCAGGTCATTGATGAGGTCGTTCAAACGCTGGGCGCCGCGGAAGATCGCCTCCTGGTGCTCGAGCTGCTTGGGCGTCAGCGTGCCGTGGGCCTGGCGGAGCAGCAGCCGGCTGTAGCCGACGATTGCGGTCAACGGCGTGCGGAGCTCGTGACTGACCATGGCGAGGAACTCCGACTTCAGCTCGTCGAGACGGCGCAGCTCCTCGTTCACCTGCGCGAGTGCGCGCGCCTCGCGATCCTTTTCGGCGTAGCCGCGGACCATCTCCGCGTTGTCGATCAGCACGCCATAGCGGCCGTGAAGCGTCAGGAACGCCACGGCGGCGGCCGCCGCGAGCCAGTCGAAGATCACCTGCGCCGGCGACACCGCGACGGAACTACCCGACCACACTGCCACCGCGGCACGGACGCCGATCGCCAAAAAGACCAAGCAGAAGACCACGCCGAGCGGCTCCGGCCGCCACGCGTGTCGCCGCCCGATGGTGACGACGATCAGCGTCGCGACGCCGAGCGCCGAGACGGCAAGGACGACGTTGGCCAATTGATAAAGGGTCTCGGGTGACAGTCCCGTCGGCTCCTTCTCGAATCATCACACGAGTGCGCCGTAAGTCGAAGCGATGACTGACGTTTTCTATGAAAAAGTTTTCCCAACCCGCGAGTGAGATCGCGAAACACCGGCAAATCCCGGGCTTACAACGTCGCGTCGGCCACGTTACGTCCCTGACGCGCCGGCGTCGGGCAGGTATTTTTGAAAAAACTGGGATGCGGCGCATCTTCGCGCCACGATGAAGCAAGCGCACGGACGCGGTGCGGCATGCGAGTTGCTTTTGCCGCACGCATGCTTCGCACACGGCCCGTCTGGATGCGCGGCCTCAGACTGTATCGCGCCATCGCATCTGCCGGCGTCCTCGAGCGCATGGAGGCCGGCGACGACATCTTCGACACGCGCATCCACGCCCGATCACGCTTTCGCAGCCAGGACGACCAGACGCGCTTCGCCGTCTACACCGTCCACGATGCGGAGGCCTGGGCACCTCCCACGCCCGTGAGTGAGCCCGGCGATCACACGCTGATCGTCGTGCGGGAGTTCCGGCGCGTGCCGCTGCATGCCTCGGCGCTGGCGATGCTCCTGCTCACCGCGCGGCCCGGTTACGCGGCGCCCGTGCTCGCCTCGCTCGCACACTTCGTCGAGCGCGCCGTGAGCATGTACCAGCCGGCGTACCTGCTGCTCGCGCACTCGCTCGAGCAGCCGCGGATCTCCGCGCTGATGATGGGCGTGCACGAGTGCGCGGCGCTGGCCGCCGCCAGCCCCGCCGCGTTCAGCGTCGAGGGGCTGCTGCCGGAGCTGGAGCCGCTGCTGACGCTTCACCCGGAGTGGTTCAGCTACTGTCCCGAGCCGGAGGCGCAGAGCGTCGAGAGCCGGCTCGTCTCGCCCTACGCCGTGTAGGTCCCCGCGGCGTGCAGCCGCACCGTCTCCACCAGCAGCTCGGTCGTCGCCACGATGTCGTTGACGTCGACCCATTCGTTGACGGTATGGATCTGACGCATGCCGCAGCCGAGGTTGGCGACCTCCAGACCGCGCCCGCCGAAGACGTTGGCGTCTGAGGCCGCACCGGTCGCGCGCGTCCTGAACGACGTCGTGAGGCGCCCGGCGGCGCCCCGCACCAGCCGCACGATGCGCGTGTCGTCGGCGACCGCCAGCGGCTCGTAGTCGCGCTCGACGCGCGCCTCGACGCGCGCGACGTGCGTCGTGCCCGCGACGGTGACCGAGTGACGCGACGCGGCCGTCTCGAAGCACTCGAGCATGTGGCGCGTCTGTCGCTCCAGCGCCTCCAGCGTGAGGCTGCGCGTCTCGCCGCGCACCACGACGCGATTGGGGATGATGTTGCTTGCCAGGCCACCCTCGATGCGGCCCACGTTCGCCGTCGTCGCGGCGTCCACACGCCCGAGCCGCATGGCCGCGATGGCCTCCGCCGCCACCTGCACCGCGCTGATCCCCTGCTCCGGCGCGAGGCCGGCGTGCGCCTCGAGGCCGTGCACGATTATGTGTAGCCGGTTGGCCGCCGGCGCGCGCGTGATGAGCTCGTGCACGCCGTCGCAGTCGAGGATCAGCCCCGTGCGCGCCCGCAGGCGGCCCACGTCGAAGTGCTTGGCGCCCAGCAGCCCCAGCTCCTCGCAGATCGTGAACAGCACGTCGATCGGGCCATGCGCGATCCGTCGCTCGCCCAGCAGCCGGATCATCTCCAAGATGGAGACGATGCCGGACTTGTCGTCGCCGCCGAGGACGCTGGTGCCGTCGGTGCGGATCACGTCGCCGTCGACGACGGGACGAACGTGGTCGGCGGGCGGCACGGTGTCCATGTGGCCGCACAGCAGGAACGGCGCGACGTCGGGCGCGGTCCCCGGAAAATGGGCGACGAGGTTGCCGGTGTCGCTGCCGACCTTGTCGCCGGCGTCGTCGACCTGCACGCTGACGCCCATGCCCTCGAGGATGGCCGTGAGCCGCTTGGCCACGTTGCCCTCGCGCTTGGAGACGCTGCTGATGCGCGCGAGCTCGAGAAATTCGTCGCGGACCCGGTCCTTGCTCACGGCAAGAATCCTCGCAGCCAGTCGCGGCTGGCCGCGACGGCCTGGGCGCGGTGCGCCGGATCGGTCAGGCGGTGATCGCCGCCGGCAATGACGAGCAGATCGCAGGGCTCGGCCGCCTGATCGAGCAGCTGCATGCCGTGATCGAGGCCCACGACGTCGTCGGCCTCGCCGTGGACGACGAGGTGATGCGGCACGCCCTTCGGCGCGAGCGCGTACCGTCCGCTCATATATTCGAGCGCGAACGGCACGCCGAGGCCGCGGTTGTCGCGCAGATCGTCGTTGGCCAGCTCGGTCAGGCTCGAGGGTGCGTTCCAGGTGACGATCGGCGTGTTACGACGGCGCGCGGCCACGAACAGCGCGACGAAGCCGCCAAGGCTCGAGCCGAGCAGGCCGATGCGCCCGTCGAGCCTGGGATGGCCGTCGAGGTGCGTGAGGACCGCCTCTACGTCCTCGAGGCGCGTCGCGATCGTCGTGTCCTCCTCGCGACCGCTCGACTCGCCGCACCCGCGGAAATCGAAGCGCGCGAGCGCGAGACCGGCCCCCGGCAGCGCCTCGGCGAGCAGCAGATATTTGTCGGAGTCCTTCGACGCGGACAGGCCATGGCACGCCACCACGCACGGGACGCGCCCCGGGACGTCGGGCACGTGGAGCACGAGCGCGAGCTTTCCGTCGGGCAGCGCGATCGAATGCCGCTCGGCGCTCACGTCCACGCGAGATGGAAGAGCCCGCAGGCGTTCGTCGAGAGCCGGAACATCACGTCCTCGAGCGGCTCACGCTTGACCTTGGCGACTTCCTCCGCGGCGCGCGCGGCCAGCCACGGTCCCGATGAGCCGCCCGCGAACTCGCCCCCGTACTTCCACGGCGCATCGCTCTCCACCAGCAGCGACTCGAGGGACACCTGCTCGACCAGGGCGCGATCGCGCTCGCGGTAGACGACCTCGGGCGTGACCGAGACGAAGTAGCCGGCGTCCACGATCCGGGCCGTGACCTCCGGCGGCGCCTTGTGCCAGTGGAACACGGCGCGCTCGATGCGGTGACGTTGCAGGCTCTCCAGCGCGTCGGCGGCCGCGCCGTGCGGCGCGTGCAGCGAGACGGCGAGGTCGTAGCGCGCGGCCAGCGCCAGCAGCCGATCGAGGCGCGCGCGGCCCCGCGCCGCACGCTCGGCGGCGTCCGCCTTGCCCTCGAGCGAATACCACGGCAAGCCGATCTCGCCGAGACCGACGATACGCGCGTGGTGCTCGGCGACCTGCTGCTCCACCGCGTCGAGATCGGCGTCGCCGAGCCGGTCCTGGTCGGGATGAAACCCGAGGCACGCCCACACCGCCTTGGGCGCCGCCGCCGCCAGCGCGAGATTGCGGGCGTTGGTCTCCGCGTCGCAGCCGACCGCGATCACGCCCCAGACGTCGAGCGACTGCCCCACGCGCAGCGTGTCGAGCGCGTCGGGGAGCGCGGGATCGTGCAGATGGCAGTGGCTGTCGATGACCATCTAGTCGCCCGCGACGACCATGCGCGCGATCTTCAGCGTCGGTGCGGCGACGCGATCACGCAGCACGAGATCGTTGCCGATTCCCTCGATGCGATCGAACATCTCCAGCAGATTGCCGGCCACCGTGACCTCCTCGACCGGAAACTCCAGCCGGCCGTCTTCGATCCACATTCCGGCAGCCCCGCGCGAGTAGTCGCCCGTCACGCCGTTGACGCCGAAGCCGATCAGCTCGGTGACGTAGAACCCGCTCTTGACGGAGCCAATGAGGTCCTGCGGCGAGGTCGTCCCGGGCCGCAGCATGAGGTTGGTCGTGCCGACCGAGACGCCGGCGCCGTCGCGGCTCGCGTGATGCGTCGAGGCGAGGCCGAGCTTGCGCGCCGAGTACGAGTCGAGCAGGTACGACTCGAGCTTGCCCTCGCCGACCAGCACCGTGCGCCGCGTGGCGAGCCCCTCGCCGTCGAAGGGCCGCGAGCCGAGCGCACCTGGCAGCAGCCCGTCGTCGACGATAGTCACCGACGGGGCGGCGATGCGCGTGCCGAGCCGCTCGAGGAGAAACGACGCCCGGCGATAGAGGCTCGGGCCGCTGGCGGCGCCGGCGATCGAGCGCAGCAGGGACGCCGCGGTATCGGGGTCGAAGATCACCGGAACCTCGGCGGTCTTCACCTTGCGTGCCCCGAGGCGGCGCAGCGCGCGCGCGGCCGCCGTGCGGCCGATGGACTCGGCATCTTCGAGCGCGCGGCGGCGCCGCGCGTAGCTGTACCAGACGTCGCGCTGCATCTCGCCGTCCTTCGCGGCCACCGGCGAGACCGTCAGGCCGAAGGACGATGTGCTGTAGCCGCGCGCGAAGCCGTGCGACGTCGCGTACGCATAGTGCGCGCGCCGGTCGAAGTATTCGGCGCCCTCCGAGTTGGTGATGCGCGGATCGGCGGCGAGCGCGGCCGCCTCCGCACGGCGCGCAAGCTCGATCTTGTCCTCCGGCGTCGGCTCGGGTCCCTCGTGATCCTCCAGCTGGAGGTCGGGAACGTGCTCGATCAGCTCGGCGGCGTCGGGCAGCCCCGCGTGGGGATCCTCCGCGGTGACGCGCGCGAGCGCGGTCGCCTCGTCCACCACGCGCTCCAGCGACTCGCGCGAGAGATCGGACGTCGAGGCGGCGGCGGACGCGCGGCCGGCGAACACGCGCAGCGCGAGCCGCTGCTCGCGCGAGTGCGTGACGGTGTCGACCTGGCCCAGGCGCACGGAGGCGCTGAAGGACTGCTCCTCGATGAGGAAGCCGTCGGCGGCGGTCGCGCCGCGAGCCGTGGCGCGCGCGAGGACGTCGGCGAGCAGGGCCGCGTCGGCGCTCAAACGGCCGTGCCTCCCACCGTCATGCCGTCCAGGCGGATCGTCGGCAATCCCACGCCGACCGGCACGGACTGGCCGTCCTTGCCGCACGTGCCGACCCCCTCGTCGAGCGCGAGATCGTACCCCACGCGGCTCACCCGCGTGAGCGCGTCGGGGCCATTGCCGATGAGCGTGGCGCCCTTCACCGGCTTGGTGATCTCGCCATCCTCGATCAGGTAGGCTTCGCTCGCGGAGAACACGAACTTGCCGCTCGTGATGTCCACCTGTCCGCCACCGAAATTCACCGCGTAGAGACCGCGCGAGACCGCCTTCAAAATTTCGCGCGGGTCGTCCTGCCCGGCGAGCATGAACGTGTTGGTCATCCGCGGCATCGGCGGGTGGGCGTACGACTCGCGCCGACCGTTGCCCGTGGGCGCTTGGCCCATCAGGCGCGCGTTGAGCCGATCTTGCATGTAGCCGCGCAGGATGCCGTTCTCGATCAGGACGTTCCGGCCGGTCGGCGTACCTTCGTCGTCGACGTTGAGGGAGCCGCGCCGATTCGCGATCGTGCCGTCATCGACCACCGTGACCAGCTCGGAGGCGACCTTCTGTCCCAGGCGGCCGGCGAATGCCGAGACGCCCTTGCGGTTGAAATCGCCTTCGAGCCCGTGGCCGATCGCCTCGTGCAGCAGGATGCCCGGCCAGCCGGGTCCGAGCACGACGGTCATCGTCCCCGCCGGCGCGTCGATCGCCGAGAGCTTCAGCGTGGCCTGACGCGCGGCCTCGGTGGCGAAGCGCTTCCACCGGTCCGCCTCGAGGTAGAAGTCGAACGGCACGCGACCGCCGCCGCCGAAGCCGCCGATCTCGCGCCGGCCGCCGTCCTCGGCGATCGCCGTGATGTTAAGCCGGGTCAGCGGCCGTACGTCGCCGACGGTCCAGCCCGACGCCGTCGCGATCAGCATGACGACTTCTTCGCTGGTGAGCGAGACGATTACCTGCCGCACGCGCGGATCGGCGGCGCGACACGCGGCGTCGATCCGGCGCAGCAGGTCGAGCTTGCGCACGAGCTCGGTGACGATCGGCGGCTCGGCCAGCGTGTAGAGATCGTGCGGCCGCCCGCGACCGGCCACGGCGACGACGCCCGAGCCGCCCGACCGATCCGCGATCGCGCGCGCCTGGCGCGCGGCCTCTTCGAGATTCTTCAGCGCGAGATCGTCGGTGTGGGCGTAGCCCGTGCGCGCGCCCGACTGCGCGCGGACGCCGGCGCCCTGGCTCACATGACGGGACGCTTTCTTCACTACGTTTTCTTCGAGTACGAGCTCTTCGTTCACGCGGTACTCGAGGTAGATGTCGGCGTCGTCCACCCGCCCGGCGAGGTTGCTGCCGAGCAGGCGCTCCATGAGGGACGGCGTGACGTCGAATCGCTCGGAGAAGAACCGCTCGGGAGGCATCCGCGCGATGTTTTCAGTCATCCGGAAGGGCCCAATCCTAACCGCCGGCGTGAGCCAGCCCCAAATTTTTCGAACGCTCCATTGTAGCGGGTCCGCCTAGCGCGCTCAGCGGGCCTGGAAGGCCTGGATCACCCCGTGGATGCGGCGCAGCCCGTGCACGAGCGACGGCCCCGGCGACAGGATGTCTTCGCCCTCGATCTCGTGGATCTCGCCGGCCGTGACGGCGCCGATGGTCTTCCACCCCGGGCGCGCGGCGATGGCGCCGACGTCCACGGGCTTGCCGCACCAGGAGGCCAGGATGATCTGCGGATCGCGCGCGACGACGTCGGCGGCGTCGACGATGCGCTCGCGCGCCGAGCGCCGGTCGCGGAGCTCGGCGAACACGTCGCGGCCGCCGGCGACCTCGATCAGGTCGGAGACCCAGCCGATGCCGGCGATGAGCGGATCCATCCACTCCTCGAAGTACACGCGCGGACGATCCGGCCACACCGACGTGTACTCGTGCATCTGCGTGAGCTCGTCGCGCATGTCCGCGACGGCCTCGCGCGCCGCCGCTTCGCAGCCGAGCGCGCCGCCGATCATCAAGATGGCCGCCAGCACCTCGTCCAGCCGGCGCTGGTTCGTGCACAGCACGGCCACGCCGGCGCCGATCAGCTCGCCGACGATCTCGCGCTGCAGATCGGAGAAGCCGAGTACCAGGTCCGGCTGCAGGGCGAGGATCCTGTCGGTGCGGAAGGTGGTGAAGCCGCCAACGCGCGCCCGCTCGCGCGCAGCCTCCGGCCGCCGCGCGGTGCCCGGCACGCCGACGACGCGATCGCCGGCACCCACCATGAACGCGATCTCCGTCGTTTCCGCGGTGAGGCAGACGATGCGTCGTGGGAACTCGACGGGACTCTTGCCGTACAGCGCCTCACCCCTCGAACGTCTCGCGCCGCGCGAGGCCGCGCTGGAACGTCAGGTATTGCTCGCGCGTCATCGGCGCTCGGGCCGTCTTCAAGACTTCGCGCGCGCCGGCGGCGCCGTCCGCGAGCATATCGACGGCCATCGCCGCCAGCGCCTTGGCGTTGGTGACGTAGGCCAGCTGCGGATCGACGATCTTGAAGTCCGCGCCGTGGCCGCTGCCGACCGCGCCCCCGACGTAGGGATGCAGGATCGGCATCACCATGCTGAGATCGCCCATGTCGGTCGATCCCGTGCGGTGGCCGATCTGCCGGAAGCGCTCGGCGCCTACCAGCGTCGCGGCGTTCGCCTCGTAGCGCCGCGCCATCGTCGCGTCGCACGTCATCGGCATGTAACCGGGCAGCGTCTCGATCTCGACCTTCGCGCCGAGCGCCAGCGCGCCGGCCTTGAACGCGCGGTCCACCTTCTTCTGGGCGTCGAGGATCGCGTCGACCGTGCGCCCGCGCACGTACGTCTCGAGCCGCACCTCGCCCGGGATGACGTTCACCTGCGAGCCGCCGTGGGTGATGATCGGATGCACGCGGATCGTGTCCTCGTCACGGAAGGTCTCACGGATCGCGTTGACGGCGGTGAGTCCCACCTGCGCGGCGTAGAGGGCATTGATGCCCATGTGCGGCGCGCCGCCCGCGTGCGAAGCGCGGCCGACGTAGCGGATCGTCTTCACGAGGCAGCCGTTGTTCGACACGGGCACGCCTGTCTTGCCGTCTTCGGGCCGCGACGTGAGATGGATCATCATCGCCAGGTCCACGTCGTCGAAGTGGCCGAGTCGCAGCAGCTCCGGCTTGCCGCCGAGGAACTCGAGCTTCCCCGCGCGCGCCTGCGCCACGCGCCACTCGATATCGCCGTACTCCTCCGCGGGAACGGCAAAGAACACCAGGCGTCCGC
>Ga0209266_1001455_pt1 | contig 15709 bp, 11 predicted proteins | sample GraSoiAngelo_132_FD_185889 | JGI IMG/M metagenome (GOLD analysis project Ga0209266, IMG submission 185889) | Grasslands soil microbial communities from the Angelo Coastal Reserve, California, USA - 14_0929_02_40cm (SPAdes) (version 2) | ecosystem: Environmental > Terrestrial > Soil > Grasslands ...
TGAGAGCGACCTTCGTCATTCAGCACGAGAGACAGCTTCGTCCCCGGTGCCGGCTGCAGCGTGCCGACGGGCACGTAGGTGTAACACCCCGCGAGCACGGCGAGTAGGGCGAACGACAAGAGTTGCCGCATGGTCAGTACACGCCGCCCGAAAACAGACCGTAGTTGCCGCGCGCCGCCCCGCCCGGGCTGCCCGGTCCCCCGTTCGGATAGAAGGGCTCCCGCCGGCTATCCATCTCCTGGTAGGGCACGGGCCAGTAGAGCGCCGTGCCTTCGGGGAGATCGCCCCAACCGCGACCCGCGAAGTACCACATGCCGTAACCGGTGTACATCGTCTCCAGGCGGTACTCCCACTTGAGCGCATCCCACAGCCTGCCGCACCTCGTTCCCTTGTAAGCTCCGGCAGCGGCGCCGGCATCCGGTACCCGAGGCACACACGCGGTTCCACCGGGAACCGCGGTTATCGTGTCTGGCAATTGCGGGCTTGAGAGCCGCGGCAGTCCCCCGACGGTGAAACGCGAGCTGTCAATGCGCACCGTGGCCGCCGCGATATTGCCGGTGCGGATGTAGCCCTCCGCGGCGAGCAGACGGATTTCCGCGCGGGTCATGATCGGATAGTTCCCGATCCGTCCGGCGCCGAAGAACGCGCGCGACCGATAGAAGTCGTACATCGAGATTTGCAGTGCCTGACCAGGCTGATCTTCACCGGGTTGACGGTTACGGATGTACGGGGTACCCGTGAATGTCCGGTTCGTGTCCGTCAGCTGCGACGCCCGGACAGACGCGCCACACGGCGCGATGCAGCTCACGCCCCGCGGCAATCGCTTGTCAGGACTCACGACGACAAACGGCACCCGCGCCACCGGGGGACTGGTCGCAAGCCAGACGTCGTACCCGCCGGAGGTATCGGCCATCCCGAGCCAGAACTGCGACATCTGGTGCCAGTTGGCAGGCCCGGTGGTAAACGCTTGGGCCGGCCAGATGACGTCCCAACCGGTGCTGGGATTGGCCGCAATAGTGAAGTCGGCCGTGATGCCGGCGTTCGCATCGGCGATGATCGCGTTCCAGTCCGCGGCGGCGCGCTCTGCCGGCGTCCGCGCCACGTTCGCGCGGAAGCGGGCCTTGTAGGAGCGAATGAACTGGAAATAGGCGGTCGTGTCGAGCCTGGTGGCGTTCGCGGGATCGTGGCCGGGGATCCAGGTGGCCAGCAACCCTCCAGTAGTGCCGACTAACAAAGCGGGATTGCTACGGGCAATCGTCATCGCGGAATCGAGCAAGAGCAATGCGGTGGCCATCACGTCGGTGTAGCCCTTGAGCGGCTGAATGGTCCCCGGCGCATCGTCATCGCCCAGGATTGCCGCGGAATCGTACGCCAGCGCCAGGTTTCCATACGCCACGCCTTCGACGAACCGGGCGAACGAGCGGGCGCGCGCTTCCTGAGGCGCGCTAAACAACGTCGGGATCTTCTTCATGGCGCCGACGCCCCACGCCGCCATCCGTGCCGCGCGGTGCAGGACCAGGAAATCGCGGTAGTTGCCGTCGGAACCCGTGCCGCCGCGGGTGTTGTCGATTTGCGTGCGCGGAATCGCGCCGCGCGGGCTCATCGCAAAATTGGCCAGCGACGACGTGTTCTCCATGCCCATCACCTGCAGCTGGGTCTGGAGATCATCGTTCGAGCCGCCGAGTGTGGCGTTCTGAATCTGCGCGTAGGTGGATCCGATGAACGCCTCAATGTCGCCCGGACGCGAGAGCGCCCGAATGCGGTCCGGATCGTTCACATTGTCGACGATCAGCGTGTCCTTGCAGGCCATGAACGTGAGGGCCAGGACGCCGGCGGTAACAAGACGAAGCTTGGACATCGTTTGCTCCTCCACAGAAAAAGGGGCACGTCCTCCCCGCCGTGTGTGTTGAACCACGGCGGGGAGAACCGCTTAGAACGACGAGCTCAAACCGACAGTGACGGTGCGGAGGTTCGGGAACGTGAACGCATCCACCGCGTTGATGGCTGCCGAGCCGGAGCCATTCAACTGCGTCCCTCCCGACAGCCCGACTTCCGGGTCGAATCCGCGATAGCCTGTGATGGTCCACAGGTTCCGGCCGACGAGGCTGATCTGCCAGTCGCCGGTGTGCGCAATCGGCCCCACGTGATAGGAGACGAGCAGCTCGCGCAGCTTCGCGTAGCTCGCATCCTCCACCGTGTAGTTATTCGGCAAGAGCTGGTCGTAGAAGCCCCCCAGCCCGGTGAAGCCGTCGGTTGCCGACGTGCGCCAGTAGTACCCGATCGGCTTGGCCGTTTGTAACGACTTGCCGACCTGATCGACGTCATGCGAGAGGAAATCGAGGTGCGCCCAGTGGAAGCCCTGGTTCCACACCTTCTGGCCGATCGACGCATCGATCAGCGCGTAGAAATTGAATTTCTTGAACCGGACGTCCTGGGTCACGCCGAAACGGAAGTCCGGGAGCGCGTTCCCCAAAGCGACGTTGAGCGGGGAGCGGTTGTTGTCCCGCAGCAAGATCGGCACGCCCCAATTCAACACGGGAATGCCCCACGGCGTCTTGTTTTGGTCGAACGTCGGATTGCTGATGGACGTCTCCCACAGGTTGTCGGTGATGCCCATGCCGGGGTTGTTGCCGTGGCCGACCCATACCAGGAAGCCGTCGTCATTGATCTGGAACGCGCTGTTGGACGCGCCGCAGTCAGACTGGAAAGGACCGGGCAGCTCCGAGCAGTTCGTGAGGAATTTGTGCCCGTAGAACGTGCCGAGGCGCTCGCCCACCTTCGCCAGGAAGATCGAGCCAGTGCCCTGCTGATCGGCGCCGAAGTAGAACGGGGGCACACTGAGCGCGGTGACCACGGATCGGTTGCGATCGTAGATCACGCGAGTCGACCACTGGAAATCGCGCCTCTGCATCAGCGGGATATTCAACGACATCTCGATGGTCTTGTTCGTGAGCGTACCGGCGTTCTGCCACTGGCGCTGGAACCCGGTACAGGCACAGACCGGCACCGGCAAGATCTGCTGTTCGATCTTGGCATGCGAATAGGTGATGTTCGCCGCGTAGCGACCGAACAGCTCGATGTCGGCGCCCACTTCGGTTTCCTTGTGCAGCTCGGGGCCGAGATTGCGATTGCCGAGTGTGACGAGCGAGAGCACTCCGCCGGTGCCGATGGAGAACGTCTCGTATTGCGCGTCGAAGCGCGGTGAGCCCCCGGCGGTTCCGTAGGAGCCGTGGAGTTTGAGCTCGCTCACCTGCGGCAGTGACCACCAGGGCTCCTGTGCGACGCGCCACGCGAGCGACGCGCGACCGAACGTAGCCCAACGGTTATTGGGTCCGAACAGCGAGCTGCCGTCACGCCGCATCAGGGCGTCGAAAATGTACCGCCCTTTGTATTCGAGACCCAGGCCCGCAAACAATCCAATCTGCCGGATGCGCTGGAAGTTGGATGTCGTCAAGCGCGTGCCCTGCAGTGTGTTGGTCAAATCGGTGATGCCTTGCACCGTCAGCTGACTGCCGTTCGCATTCAGCGTGTCATAATCGCGCTGCTCGAACAGGTAGCGGAAACTGTACCGCGACTTCAAGTCGGGACCGAAGTCGTGCTTGAATGCGGCGTTCACGCTGCCGTTCATCGCTTCGCGATTGACCGTGCCACGCGTAATCGCCCCGAGGTTCGCGGTGCTGGATGACGTCGTGCGGAACCCCTTGTCGCTGACCTGCGAAGCGGCGCCGCGCCGCAAGTCATAGCTGAAATTCGCGTCGAGATTGAACCAGTTGGTCGGCGAATACGTAGCGGTGAGCCCGCCAATGAACCGGTTCGTGACGTCGGTACGCCTGGTCTGATACAGCGTCGACAGCGGGTTTTGATTCTGCGAGCCTCCGCCCTGCAGGTTCGGGCGGATGTAGAGCCGTCCCAGGGCGTCGCGCTGCAGAATGTTCACGATCGCCGGCACGCGCGTCAGCCGGAAGAACGAGTTGCCGCCTTCCTCCTGATTGACTCCGTCGGCCGTGCTGCGCGTATACGACGTACGGAACGCGATGTTCCAGTCCGTCCCGATCGTCTGATCGATGTTGAGACGGAACGCGTTGCGCTCGAAACCGTTGAGAAAGCGAATCGCGCCCTGTTCCTGCCGATTGGACGCGCTCGCGTAAAACCGCGTGTTACTCCCGAATCGACCGGTCATATCCACCGTGTTTTCCAGGAACGGCTTCGGCGTGACGAGCTGGTTGACGGCGTTGTATCCCAGCGTCGGCCACGGCTGTACCTGGAAGCGCTGCCGCAGTGGCGCCCCCGAAATGGTGGAGCCAGGGTCGATCGGCAGGCCTTTGGGATTGAGTGAAAAGTCGCCCGGCGCGTTGTTGATGCGGGCTTGCTCGTCCGCCCAATTGAACGTACGTGCGCAGAATGGCTGAGCCGTGACCGCTTCACAGAATAGCGTCCCCGTCTCATCGGTCGCCAGCGCCTGGAAGCGCGCCAACCCGAAGTCGCGCTCGATGTCGCTGACGCCGCCTTCGCTCCGTACGCCGAATTTCACGCCTTCCAGACTGCGACGCGCCGACTTCGTCGTGATGTTGATGACGCCGTTCCCCGCCCGCGCGCCGTACAGCGACGCGCCCGCGGCGCCCTTCACGACCTCGACGCTTTCGATGTCCCCCGGGTTCAGGTCGGGCAGTCCACCGTTGATGATGACGCCGTCCACGATGTAGAGCGGATCCTGCCCGCGGCCCGACGCGTTGATCGACGTCGGTCCCCGCAGCAACACGGACGGTTGCGCGCCGGGACGGCCACTCGCCGAGACGATGTTGGCGCCCGGCACCTTGCCCTGCAGCTGGGTCAGCGGGTTCGAAGCCGGCACCGGCAGCTGCGACGCGTCGACACGCGACACCGTGAACGGCACCTTCACCGCTTCGGTCGCTTCTTGCGTGCCCGTGACGACGATCGCCTCGAGCAGGTTCACGTCGTAGCCCAACGTGAGGTCGACCGCCTGCTCACCGGGCGTCAGCGTGATCGCCTTGGTGTTCGGCTTGAAGCCGATCGCACGGACGCGCAAGACGACCGGCTGCCCGCGGACCCGCGCGCCCGGGACATTCAGCGTGTACTGTCCGGTCGCGGTGGTGACCACACCGATGCGCAGCTCCTCGAGGACGACGTTCGCGCCGGCAATCGGCTCACCACGATCGGAAGTGATGGTGCCACGGACGACGGCATCTTGCGCCCAGGCCGTACTCGCGCCGGCAACCAACAGCGCCAGCGCCGCGACCATAGCGAAGAGCAAGCCACGACGATTGTGGGGCATAGGGACATCCTCTCGTGAACTGGGAACTTGGTGGCAGGAAGCAACAACGCGGCCGGATTCGGCAACGCGAATCCGCGCGGAAGCTGCGCGACGCAATAATCCTATGAGCGTGACGGTCATACCGCTCGGGAATCAGGTAACGGCCTGAAGGCCCTAAAGACCCAACCTAGGGTCTCCCCGAGGTTATAAGGCCCGATTCATAACCCTGTCAACCCCCCGTGTCCGGGTTGCATCCGGCCCGGGGCGCCCTATCATCTATTAACGGTCGCTCACGGCGCAGGTCATGACATATATCGCCCACATACTCTCCCCGGCAGCGGCCTTGGGCCTCGGAATAGCCGCATCCGGAGGCGCCCCGGTGCAGGCGCAGGCACAAGGACACGCCGTGAGCCCGGCCCCCACAGCCGGAATCAGCGGGCAAGTCGTAAATCAGCAGTCACGTCTCCCTGTAAGCGGGGCCAGAGTTAACCTGATCGGGACACGCCTGCGTACCGCCACCGACAGCGGGGGACGCTTCAGCCAGGCCAGCCTCGACGCCGGCACGTATATCCTCGAGGTGCGGGCCATCGGGTACGGCGTGACCTCGTGGGTTCTGCACCTCGCCGACAGCCAGACGGTCGACTACGTATTCGAGCTGGAGCCTCTCGGAGTGGACCTCGAGCCCGTCATCGTGGAAGGCCGGCCCGGCTATTTTCAGCGCCGCATGGAGGAGTTCGAGGAGCGGCGCCGCTCCGGTCGCGGCATTTTCATCACCCACGATCAGATCGAGGCCAGCCACGCAGCCACCATGGCGGATCTGCTGCGCGGAGTCCCCGGACTGCGGCTGAATTGCCGCTCGGGGGTGTGTACCGCGCAAATGACGCGGACCGCCCGAGGCATCTGCGCGGCCGATTGGATCATCGATGGCGTACCGGCTTCAATGTCGTCCACGCCGCATCTTCCTGTCGTGGGAATCGTCGCCGTGGAGATTTACCGCAGTCCCAGCGAAGCGCCCGCCGAGTTCCTCAAGGCAGACTCCCAATGCGGAGTCATCGCCATCTGGACCAAGTCGGGCTTCTGATCCGCCTTCGCTCCCCGTCCGTCCTCCTCGCCGCGGCGCTGCTCGTCTGCAGCGGTAGCGCGCAAAACGAGGATCCGCTCGCGGCCCGCTCCAAAGGCGCGGCCGGAGCGCCGGTCACCGTCTACGAGATGGCGGATTTCCAGTGCCCGGCATGCCGGATGTTCGCCGTGACGGTGCTCCCCACGATCGATCGGGAATTCGTGCAGACCGGCAAGGTACGCTGGGTATTCATCAATCTGCCGCTGACGAGTATTCATCCCAACGCCGTGGCCGCGGCGGAAGTCGCGATGTGCGCCGCGCGGCAGGGACGCTTTTGGCCCACGCACGATGCGCTCTACCAGCAGCAGGACACGTGGGCCAAGCTCTCAGCGCCGCGCAGCACGCTCGTGACGATCGCGCAGCGCGCCGGGGTCGACCGCGCGAAGCTGCTCGCCTGTCTCGACGAGGGCAGCGTACGCACGGAAGTCGAGCTGGACGCGCAGCGTGCCACGCGATCCGGGGCTCACGCCACCCCTTCCTTTTATATAGAAGGCGGCTTGCTCGAAGGCGCGCCCTACACGCCCGACCCGATGCGGCGCTTGTTGGACTCGATTTACGCCGTGCGCACGCGCGCATCCAAGTGAGCAAACCCTCGTTCCTGTACCGGCTGAGCGTGAACGTCGCCACGCGGGCGGCGCCTCTGGTCGCGCGTTTCGACAAGAAAGTTGCGCGGGGACTCGACGGGCGGCGCGGATTGGCCGCCCGTCTTGCCGCATGGGCCGCGACGCGGCGCGACACGAAGCGGCCGCTCGTGTGGATGCACGCCCCGTCGGTGGGGGAAGGACTCCAGGCAAAGCCGGTCCTCGAGACGCTGCGCGCCGAGCATCCGGACTGGCAGCTGGCGTTCACATTCTTTTCCCCGTCGGCCGAGCGGCTCGCGAAGAACTTGCCCGTCGACATCGCCGACTATCTGCCGCTCGACCGGCCGTCCGAAGTCTCGGCGGTCCTGGACGCGCTGCAACCGACCGCACTCGTCTTCAGCAAGCTCGACGTCTGGCCGGAGCTGACGCTCGCCGCCGCGCGCCGCGGCGTGAGGCTGGGGTTGATTTCCGCCACGGTCGCGCCGAACAGCTCGCGGCTGCGCTGGCCGACCAGGGCATGGTCCGCGCCGGCATACCGCGCGCTGGAACGGGTCGGCACGATCAGCGAAGAAGACGGCGAGCGCCTCGAGATCCTGGGCGCGCGTCCCGACGCCATCGCCGTCACCGGCGACACGCGCTACGACAGCGTGGCCGAGCGCGCCGCACGCCTGGACCGGACGCGGGAGCCGCTCGCGCGACTCGCCACCACCGCGCCGGACACGTTCACCATCGTCGCGGGCTCGACGTGGCCGTCCGATGAGGCGGTGCTCTTACCGGCATTCGCGGATCTGCTGCACCAGCTGCCGACGGCGCGGCTGCTGCTCGCGCCGCACGAGCCGAATCCCGATCACCTCGCGGGGATCGCCGAGCGCTTGCGCCACTTGAAGCTGCCCCGCCCCGTCCGGTTGTCGCAGCTCGAGCATGCGAAGCCGGGGCCGGTGATCGTCGTCGATCGCGTCGGCATTCTGGCCGATCTCTACTCCCTCGGCGACACGGCGTACGTGGGCGGCGGCTTCCATCGCGCGGGGCTCCACTCGGTGCTCGAGCCGGCGGTGTTCGGCGTGCCGATTATTTTCGGCCCGCATTGGCGGATGAGCCGTGATGCGGCGCTGTTGCTCGACCAGGGCGGCGCGGTCGCGATGCCCCCCCCCGGCGACGCGCGCCACCCCCTGCACTCGCAGTGGCTCGTCTGGCATCACGATCCGGAGGCGCGCAAGAGAGCCGGCAACGCCGCGAAGCAGATGGTGGCCGACGGACGCGGCGCGTCGGAACGCACGGCGGCACTCGTGTGGGGGCTCGTGGATAGTTGAGGCGGCCGAAGGGATCGGCTACTATGAGAGTTATGCAGGCGACAGCGTTACGACGCGCCCTGGCATCCACCCTGATCTGTATCACTCTGGGATGCGGGCACCGTGCGGGTGTACGAAACGCTGGCTACGCCGAGCCCGCCGACATCGTACTCACCGTCACCAACCATCATTTTCTCGATGTCACGGTCTATTTGGAGCGCGACGGCCAACGCACGCGTGTCGGCACGGTCACCGCCGTCTCGACCGTGCAATTCCACCTGCGGGGAAATAACCTCAGCGCCTCGCGGCAATTCCGGCTATTCGCCACGGCGATCGGCAGCAACGAGAACGTGCGCACCGAGACGCTCACGATCCAATCCGGACAGGTCATCGAGTGGACGTTGGAGCACGACTTGCGGCGCTCCAGCGTCGGTATCTACTGAGAGTCGGATTATTTCGGCGGCGGCGGGCCGCCTGAACCGGTCGGGATGAGGCCCACTCCCTGAAACACCTTGTAGGTCGTGAGAACCGCGGCCAGCGTCGCGCCCACAATAAGCGCCGTGCGGCCCCTGGCCAGTCGGCGCTGCTCGACGCCCGCAACGTACATCCGATTCACGGTGAGGGCTTCACCCTTCCACGTCACGCTCTCGCCGTGGTGCGAAGTCACGCCCGTGACCGACAGTCGCAGGGCTTCTTGATCGCTGGTGAGCAAGCGCCCGCGGATCGAGCGGACGTCGGGACCGATGGTTCGCGATAGCGTATCGGTTCCAAGATCATTCAGCGTAGCCGAGACGTAGGACCCGGCCACCGGCTGGGGCGTGGCGAGTGGCTCGTAGTAGTAGCAAGCCGTCGCACACCACATCGCGAGGACAACGAACACGCATCGCATCATGAAGCAGTCTCCGAAGAATACGGGGCGGGCCGACGGATGCTCGACCCGCCCCGGAAAGCTACCGCTCGACGGCCGGTTACGGACAGTCCGCCGTGTCGTTGGGGTTCCGGAACCCGTTCGTCGCCAGCTGAGCACCAGGGTTCGGGATATTCGAATTGACGTTCCCTTCGCTGCCGCTGTAAAACAGGCGGCCTGGAATCTTGCCCCGGAACTGTGGGTTCACGCTCGCGGCCGTGTCCGGCGTGAGGCTCGGAATGCACATCCGCCGGTAGTCGTTCCAGACCTCGATGTTTTGGAACAGGGTCACGTATTTCTCGATCATGATGGAGTCGGTCAATGCCGCCCCGGTGACTCCGACCAGGGCGGTCAGCCCGGGCACCGCGCGCGCGTTGTTCAGGTGCGTGAGCGCGAGCGGGTCGCTGCCCGTCTGGTTGTACGCCTCTGCCAGAATCAGCTCGTTCTCCTGATAGGTGACCAGGGGCTGCCGGAACGAGCCGTCCGTCATCCGCCCTGCCCCGGCGAGCGGCGACACGGTATTGCCCGGCTGGGCGACGTTGACGTCTTCGCCGCCATAGCCGCCGAGCCCATTGAGCCCGAAGTACTGGGGGCGTCGCGGATCGCTCCGCGCGTTCATGATATCAACCAACGCCTTCCCGGCGACCAGGTCCTGCCCGAACGTCGTGGACTGGAACTGATACCAGATGTTCCGCTCGGTTACAGCGGTGCTGTGATACGCCAGGAGGTCACCGGCGGTGCTGCTGATGCCGCTGTTCGCCTCGGTGATCACGTTGGCGTACACGCCCGCCTTGTTTGCGGCGGCCTCGACCGTGTGCAGCAGAAAGCGTGCTTTCAGCGTGTGTGCCGCTCGGATCCAAAGCGTGCGCTTCGCCAGCGTCGTGTCGGCCCCATAGACCAGGTCGTTGCCCAGCGGACCGGGACCTTTCCCGTTGGTCAGCTCCGCGATGGCGTCCGACAGCAGGTTCTGGACGGCGGTGTACACCGCCGCCTGGCCATCCAGCGCTGGCGTAGGATTGCCGCCCACGGCTTCCGTGTAGGGAACATCCCCCCACAGATCGGCCGCGACGCCCATGTCGAATGCCTCCCAGATCTTCGCAACAGCGAGGAAGACACTGTCGCCCGCTGCCTGCTCGGTTGCTTCGATCTTGCGAAGGTCGACTAGGCCGCCGCCCGTGTACACCTGGAACCAGTTGCCGTCCCAGCTGAACTCATTGACGGTGTAGTGAGCGAACGCATCTACGAAGCGACCGCCCACTCCCATGCACTGCTGCATCCACTCGCAGACCGTCATCGCCACGCTGTTCTCCTGCGAGGTGAACAGATTGGCCTGCACGCCAACAAACAGCTGCTCAGCGGTCGCCTGGCTCGGGCTGTTCGGGTTGCCGGTGAGCTTGTCGCCGGTCAGAAAGCTGCCACATCCGACCATGGCGACGGCCAGGCCCAGGTAGAGGGCCGCCAATTTGATGGAACGTTTCATTTCTGGCCTCCTCTGGGCTAATGGTTGAGGGTGACGGTGAACACGAATGAGCGCGTCTGCGGATTGCCGAAATACTCCGAGCCCTGGATCGGGTCGGTCGCCCCGCCGCCGCTCGTCTCCGGATCGTACCCGGTCCACTTCGTCCAGGTATGCAGATTGCGACCCGCCACCCGGATATCGACACTGCTCACCCCGATGACGCGCTGCACCCACGCCTGGTCCAGCGTGTACGTGAGGGAGATTTCGCGGAACTTGACGAAGCCGTGCGGCTCCAAGCAGGCCTCTTCGACACTCGTGAAGGGGCACGCCGCGTCACTCTGCCGGTACCAGTTCTCACCGATCGGCACGGCCAGGCCCGCGCCCGGACCGGCCACCGGTCCGTCGAACCAGCCGCCTTGGCCAAAGGTCTTCAGGTTGCCGGTGCAAGTCGTACCGTTGCAGTCGGCGCGCTGCTGGGTGTCCTGGTGCGTCCCATAGCTCCAGAGCGCGCCTTTCACGTCGTTGGGCACGACGCCGCCGTGCCGGATGTCCAGGAGTCCGGACACCTCGAGCTTGTGGAAGCGGAACGCGGTCCGAACGCTGCCAGTCCAGCGCGGATTGGGATTGGCCAGGATCCGCAAGTTGGGATCGGTGACCGGGAACCCGCTGGCATCGATGTACATGGCACCCTTGGGCGCACCTGCGCACGCCGTGCCGACCGCACCACTCAGCAGACTCGGGTCCGAGATACCGCAGTGGATGTAGCCTTGCGTGCGGTACGCTCCGATTTCCTCGCCCACCTGGGCCACGCCGGAACCAAAGTAGATGTATTGCGGTCCGTTCAACGAGAGGACGACGCCGCGGTTCCGGGCCCACTGGAGCCCGACCTCCCAGCCGTACTCTGCATTCTGGATGGGACGCAGGTTCAGCGTCGCCTCGATGCCGCGATTGCGGAAGGTCGCAGCGTTCGTGTACTGATACGAGTACCCCGTCGAGGGCGACAGCGGTGTCGGCAGGATGACGTCTACGGTCTTCGAGTTGTAGTACGTCAGTGAGGCGTCGCCGCGATCGCGGAACAACCCCAAGTCGAATCCTGCTTCGAGCTCTTTGGAGCGCTCCGGCCGCAGCACGTCGGCCGGCTTCTGGCCGCTGGTTAACAAACCGCCGATGCCATTTTGCGTCGGCGTCACGCACGTCCCCTGCGCGATGCCGCCAAAGCACTGCGAGAAGTACGTGCCGGAGGTGACATACGGAGGCGGCTCGGTTCCGGCCTCACCGTACGCGACGCGCAACTTGCCGAAGGAGAGCCACGGGCGCTCGCCGACCACCTTCGTAAACGTCCAGGCCAAGCTGCCTTTGGGGAACCAGGCCCGACGCGACAGCCGGCCGAAATTCGAGAATCCGTCGTTGCGGAGCGATCCGCTCAAGTAGAGTTGGTCGTACAGATCCATCGTCGCCTGGCCAAAGTACGACTCCCGGTGGATCACGGTCTCGTCATCGCTCGGGAGGTCGCGCTCCACGGTGTTGGCCAGCTTGTACGGCGTCGGAGCGACGAGCTGGCGGCCCACGGCGAAGAGATTGCGCGTGTTCTGGCTACTGAGGTTCTGGCCCAGCGTCACGGAGCCCGACACCCGTGGGGTCAGCGTGTAGTTCGCCGTCCCCGTCAGGTTATGGTCGATCTGGTAGTTGACGAGCTTTCCTTCGATCACGCGGCCGAGGTTGCAAACGTCAGATGAGGAAATGGGGCAACCTTCCAGCCGCTCGTCGCTCGTATAGTCCGCCCCGAGTGTGTAGTTGAACCGCAGCCACGACATCGCCAAGTACTCCGCACCGACGTTGCCGAACACACGGCCCACGTTCGAGAGGTTCACCTGCTCGTTCAGTGCAAAGAACGGGTTGTCGAAGCCGCGATCGTCGTTCAGGCTAGTCGCCGTCGGATGCTGGAATCGGTATGAGCGGTGCTGGTGAAACACCGGATCCAAATACGGCAGATTGTTGAACTCCGGTGGCGTCCGCAGCGCCGGGATCTGAACGGCGTTCACGTTGTTGCCGCGCTGGATGAAGTGACCGCGCGTATCCGCAAACGCGAGGTTGGCACTCAGCTTGAGCGCCTCCATCGGCCGATGCGATCCTTTGAAGCGCACGGTCGTGCGCTTGAATTGATCGTGATCGCCGATGAAAATGCCGTTGTTGTTGAGGTTTTCCCCGGACAGGTAAAACGTGGTGCGGTCGTTGCCGCCCGACACCGTCATGGCGTTCTCCACGACGTGCCCGGTGGTGTACAGCTCGCGGGAGTGATCGAACACCGGCGTGCTCCCCGGGAGGAGCGCTCCCCAGGAGCGCCGGCAGATGCTGTTGCCGGGATCGTCGCAGGCGCCGCCGGGGGTCGTGTCGGCTTCGACGCCGAAGCGCCCCTGTCCGTACTTCGTCTGCAGCGGAACGAAGCCGGCGTGACCGGACTTGGTGGTGATGAGCACCACGCCCTGTCCCGCGCGCGCCCCATAGATCGCTCCGGCCGCCGCGCCTTTCAGGATCTCGACGCTCTCGATGTCGTTCGGGTTCATGTCGATCGCCCGGTTCTCCACCACCGTCCCCTCGCCGGCATACCCGCCGTCATGGGGGTTGAAGTCGGAGGTCGACTTGGCCGCGTTGTTGATCGGCACACCATCCACGACAAACAGCGGCTGGTTATTCCCGACGATGGTGCGAACGCCGCGGATCTGGATGAACGACGAGGCACCCGGGTCTCCGGACTGGCTCGACACGAAGACGTTCGGCGCTTTGGCCGCGAGCGCTTCCACCACGTTCGCCTCGTTGCTGCGCTCGATCTGATCGGCGCCGACCGTGTTGCGCACGTTGCCGAGCTTCTCAGTGGACGTGGCGGTGCCGGCGCCCGTCACCACGATCTCGCCCAGCTGCAGCGGGTTCGGCGCCAGTGTGAAGTCTTGCGTGACGACCGGCTGCGACAGCGCCACCGTCACGGTCTGCGGCTTATAACCGAGACGTCGCACGATCACTTGCACCGACTGGCCGGACACGCGGGCGGCGGGGACGAAGATGGCGTAGCGGCCATCGTCGCGCGTGACGGCACCGATCCCCAGCGATGGGATCGCAACGTCCGCGAACGACAGCGGGGCGGTCGCGTCGTTCGTCACACGGCCGCTGATCGTGACGGGGTTCTGCGCGAACACAGGTGCTGTCCAGACCAGCAGGATGCCGCTGGCGAGGGTGAGCAACCGACGGCGAAGATCTCGCATTGCTCCTCCTTAATGAATGGAACACATAGGCTCTGCACCGCGCGGTGCAGAAGCCTCGAACTACGCAGATTGTTGCTTCTTAAACGTTGCTCGCGCACCTAACGGCGAGGGAAGATGCGCGGCTACGATAGTTGCGAGTTGGATATACCGCGTGCGCGTTTGGGGCGCTAGATGGGGAAAAACTCCGAGAGCTGGAGAGTTGCAGGCCGGAACTCTCCGGGATGCCTACCTGGTGACTTCGAACCTCGTTTCGGCTCCGTAGTCGGGGACCGGGCAGAGTCCCGCTTGAAGTCGATACTTCCCGGGTAACGGCGCGGCGCCGGCGGGGAGCTCGAAAATCATCCGATAGCGCTGCCCCATGACAATGCTGGCCCGCTGCACCCCTGGTTTCACGATCACCCACGACGTATCGGCGACGACACCAGGTTGCTGCAATCGTACCCGCACACATACCACTTCCGAGCGAGGAAACACGAGGTGCAGCGGGGTGTCAGCCTGGTTCGTCAGCTCGAATAGCACAAGCGGACGGGCCCCGCTCCCATGTCCGGCGGAGTCCGGTCGCGCAAAACGCGTCGGGGTCACCGCGAGTGTGACCACGCTGCGCTGCGTGTAGCTGAGCACCACATTGCGCCGGACAATCCCTTCCGGGTCACGCTCCTTGATCTGCGGATTCACGAGCTCCGCATTTGCGGCGCCGGTTGAATCCGTGCCCGTGCGAAGCGTACCGGAGGCCTGCACGAATTTATCCTCGTAATTGGCGACGCCCGACGCTTGAGGGTCGATCGATACCCAGTTTACGCGAACGGAGCGAATGACAAGCGGCGCCGGCAGAAACAAACCCCAGCGGATGACACCCTGCTGAGCGCGCACGACACCGCTTACGCTGATCGTGGTGTCGACGGAGGCCTGAGCAGGCAGGCTGGGGCGTACCAAAACCGTCGCCAGCAGCAGTGCGGACCAGAACCGCATCATGATGAGGAAGATAGTAGTTACAGTAGTCGCGGCTAGGGGCCCGTTCCCTGCGGCCCGCGCGGTACTACTACACCTTCAAACGTCACCGAACGCGGCGTAATCAGTCCCGCCGTCAGCGCAGTCACGAGCAGATCGCTCCACCGGCTGCGCACCTTGATCCGGAGATTGGCGATACGCGCCCCCGTCGCGGCCTGACCGGCCAGCACGTCTTCCGTGTTAGGACGGGAAGCCCCCGCCAATCCCCAGAGCAGGAACACGGGATGTTTGGTGACGCGGAACGCCGTTCCCTGGGGCGGAGCCTGCGCCGGCTCCGCCAGCGAGGTCGGGACGCCGAGATCCGCGGCGTCGAAGGTCATGGCGCAGCCGCTCAGCGTGAGGGCCAAAGCGGCGAGGCCCGCGCGTGTGACAGGATGGATCACGAATCTCCCGGGAAGCAAAGGGACGCGTCGCATGAACGCGGCGCGCCCCAAAGCTACTGCCTCTTACATCCCGATGGGAGCCTTGAGCGCGACGTGCGCGCCGATGCCGAAGATCCCGCCCTTGACCCCACCGCCGAGATTCTCGGAATCGTACGCGACGTGGAGGCCCAGCATGCCGAATCCGACATTGGCGCCAAGCGTCAAACCAATGTGGGATGGCGTGCCGCTGACGCCGGAGAACTTGTACCAGCGATTGTTCACCGCCACGTAGGGCTCGATGCTCAATCCCGGGGTCGGCACGCTGACACTGACCGCACCACCGAGACCCAGTCGCGTTTGCGCCGAGTCACCGTTCGCCGCCCCGGCGTGCGACGCACCCACCTGCAGACTGATGGAAACGGGAATGAGGCTCCCGCCGATTACGCGAAATCCC
>Ga0209266_1001466_pt1 | contig 15615 bp, 15 predicted proteins | sample GraSoiAngelo_132_FD_185889 | JGI IMG/M metagenome (GOLD analysis project Ga0209266, IMG submission 185889) | Grasslands soil microbial communities from the Angelo Coastal Reserve, California, USA - 14_0929_02_40cm (SPAdes) (version 2) | ecosystem: Environmental > Terrestrial > Soil > Grasslands ...
GCCGCCACCGCGGCTCCACGCGCCACCGACGAGCAGGAAGAGCCCGACCACCCCGCCCAGCACGAGCACGGTGGCCATCAGCACCGTCAGCCGACGGCTCACCTATTCCTCGTCGTCGTAGTCGTATTCCCGGCTCTTGCCGCGCTTGCCGCGCTTGGCACCGCCGCCGCCGCCGCTGCGATCCTCCACCTCCGGCGGCGCCACGGCGTGGGCGAGCTCCTTGAGGCTGAGCCCGATGCGGCGCTCGTTGGGATCCACGCGGATCACGAGTAGCGTGAGCTCGTCGCCGACGTTGACCACCTCGCTCGGCGTGGCGATCGGCCGATGCGACATCTGCGAGATGTGCAGCAGGCCGTCCACACCCGGCTCGAGCTCGACGAAGGCGCCGAAGTCCGTCAGCCGCACGACCTTGCCCGTCACCCGCGAGCCCATTGGATAGCGCTGCGCGACCGTCGACCAGGGGTCGGGCTGGATCTGCTTGAGCCCCAGCGAGATCCGCTTGTTGTCGCGGTCGATGTTGAGAATCTGCGTCTCGATGTCCTGGCCCTTCTTCAAGACCTCCGACGGGTGGCCGACGTTCCGCGTCCACGACATGTCGGAGATGTGCAGCAGGCCGTCCACACCCGGCTCGAGCTCGATGAACGCGCCGAAGTCGGTCAGGTTGCGCACCTTGCCCGACACGCGCGTGCCCGGCTTATAGCGCTCTTCGATCGTCGTCCACGGATCGGGCTCGACCTGCTTCATGCCGAGCGAGATCCGCTTGGCGCCGCGGTTGACGTCCAGCACGATCACCTCGACCTCGTCGCCGACGTTGACGAGCTTGCTCGGATGCCGCACGCGCCGCGTCCACGACATCTCCGACACGTGCACGAGCCCCTCGACCCCGGGCTCCAGCTCGACAAAGGCGCCATAGTTCGTCAGGCTCACCACGCGCCCGTGGGTCTTCGTGCCCGGCGCGTAGCGCGTTTCCACCGTCTCCCACGGGTCGTTCGACTTCTGCTTGTAGCCGAGCGACACGCGCCCGCTCTCACGGTCGAAGTGCAGCACGACGACTTCGACCTGGTCGCCGACCTGGAAGATCTCCGAGGGGTGACCGACCCGCCCCCAGGACATATCGGTGACGTGGAGAAGACCATCGATGCCGCCGAGGTCGATGAAGGCTCCGTAGTCAGTGATGTTCTTCACGGTGCCGGTGAGCACCATGCCTTCGTTGAGGACCTCGAGCGTGTGCTTCTTCTTCTCCTCGCGCTCCTCCTCGAGCACGGTGCGGCGGGAGAGCACGACGTTGCCGCGGCGCCGGTTGAGCTTGATGACCTTGGCGCGGATCTGCTGGCCGACCATCGAGGCGAGATTCTTCACGGGACGCAAATCGACCTGCGAGCCCGGCAGGAACGCCTTCACGCCGACGTCCACGGCGAGGCCGCCCTTGACCACCTCGACCACGCGGCCCTCGACCGGCTGCCCCTTCTCGTACGCCTGGGTGATCGCGTCCCAGACCTTGATCTTGTCGGCTTTGTCCTTGGACAGGACGATGAGGCCCTCGGAGTCCTCCTTGGCCTCGAGGTAGACCTCGATCTCCTCGCCGACCTTGGGCAGCGCGCCGTGCCGGTGGAACTCCTCGATGGGGATCGCGCCTTCGCTCTTGTAGCCGACGTCGACGAGCACCTCGCTCGTGCCGACATGCACCACCCGGCCTCGCACGACTTCGCCTTCCTCGAATTCGCTGGTGGTGCCCCCTTCCTTGAACCAGTCCTCCATGCGCTCCTCCGGTTCTGCGCCCTCCGTGCGCGAACCGCCGAGGTTCCGCCGTTCCTTCTCCGCCATGCCGCCAGGTCCCCCCTTCAGAGATTTGAAAGCCGCGCGATGGCCGCCATCATGTCCCGGCTCACCGTGTCGTAATACTCCTTTTTACCGGCGCCCGCTGGGCGTTCGAAGCGCAGGGGTGGCCCGAATGTCACCACCACCTTAGCAGGCCGCGGAAGCAACCGCCCGCGCGGCCACGCGCGCCCGCTGCCGCGGACGAACACGGGCACGACCGACGCGCCGCTCAGCACGGCGAGCAGCGCCGCACCGGGCTTGGCCTCGCGCAGCACGCCCTCGTCGCCGCGCGTGCCCTCGGGAAACACGAGCACCGCGCCGCCGCCCTCGAGCACGCGCAAGGCCGCGCGCAACGCGCCGGCGTCGGCGCCCTCGCGCCGCACGGGGCGGGCGTTGAGCGCGCGGATCAAGCGGCCGAAGCCGGGAATCGTGAACAGCTCCGCCTTGGCCAGGAACGACAGCTGGCGCGGTGCCACGCCGGCGACGAACGGCGGATCGAGCAGGCTCGAATGGTTGCTCACGAGCAGCACCGGCCCTGTCGCCGGCACGTGGTGCATGCCGCGGCCCTCCACGCGCCACAGGGTGCGCATGACGGCCACGGCGGCCGCCTTGCATGCAGCATAGAAGCCGCTACGCGGCGCGACTATGCGGCGGGCATCCACGACGGCGGCCATGCGCTCGACGACCTCGTCGATCGAGAGGTCGCTCGTGTCGACCTCGATGGCGTCGGCCGCCTTCACCAGCGGCGCCAGCGTGCGCGTCGTGTCCTGGCGGTCGCGCACCTTGACCTCGTCGCGCACGGTGTCGAGGTCGGCGTCCACGCCCTGCGCCGCCAGCTCGGAGTGCCGGCGGCGCGCGCGGCTCTCGAGGTTGGCCGTCAGGAAGAACTTCACGTCCGCGTTCGGGCACACGATGGTGCCGGTGTCGCGCCCCTCGAGCACCACGCCGCCCGCCGCGGCGGCGCGACGCTGCAGCGGCGTCACCTTGTCGCGCACCTCGCGGCGCATCGACAGCGTCGAGGTCGCGTCGGCGACGGCCTGGCTGCGGATGGCGCCGGTGACGTCCTCGCCGTTCAGCCGCACGTGACCATGCTCGATGGTGACGTCGAGCGGCGCCAGATGTCGCTCGAGGGCCGCCGTGTCGTCGAGCGAGATGCCGGCGCGCAGCACGCTCACCGCCAGGGCGCGATACATCGCGCCGGTCGGGATGAGCTCGTAGCCGAGCCGCTCGGCGAGCCGCCGCGCCACCGTCGTCTTACCCGCTCCCGCCGGGCCGTCGAGCGTCACCACGAGGCCGCGTTGAGGGTGTCCACGAACGTCGGAAACGACGTCTGCACGCACGCGGTGTCCTCGATGACCGTCTCGCCGTCGGCGACCAGAGCGGCGACGGCGAGCGCCATCGCCATACGATGATCGCCAGCCGACGCCACACGCGCGCCGTGGAACCGCTGTCCGCCGGGGACCGCCAGCCCGTCGGCGCGCTCGTCGATGCGCACACCCATCTTCGCCAGCTCGCGCGCGAGCATCGTGATCCGGTCGGATTCCTTCACGCGCAGCTCGGCGGCGTCGCGGATCTCCGTCGTACCGCGCGCGGTGGCGGCGAGCACGGCCAGTGCCGGAATCTCGTCGATGAGGCGCGGGATCAGCGCGCCGGCGACCGTCGTCGCGGCCAGCGGGGCCGTGCTCACGCCGAGCGCCGCCATCGGCTCAGCGGCCCCGTCGGTCGCCCCACCGTGCGGCGTCATGGTGAGCGGCGCCCGCATCGCCGCCAGCACGTCGAGCAGGCCGGTGCGCGTGGGATTCACGCCCACGCGGCGCACGGTCACGCGCGCGTCCGGCACGAGCAGGCCGGCCACGAGCAGGAACGCGGCCGACGAGATGTCGCCGGGCACCTGCACCGCGGTGCCGCGCAGCGGGCCGGGATGCAGCGTGACCGTCAGCGGATCGGTCCGCTCCACGCGCGCGCCGAAGGCGCGCAGCATCACCTCCGAGTGATCGCGCGAGGGCGCGGGCTCGCGCACCGTCACCGGACCATCGGCGCGCAGTCCGGCGAGGAGGATCGCGGACTTCACCTGCGCGGAGGCCATCGGCGTCGTATAGCTGATCGCGCGCGGCCGCGGGGCGCCGCGGACGGCGAGCGGCAGCCGGCCGCCGTCCTCGCGGCCGACGATCGTGGCGCCCATGCGCGTGAGCGGCTCGGCGACGCGCTTCATCGGACGCCGACGCAGCGACTCGTCGCCGGTCATCAGCGTCCAGAACGGCTGGCCCGCGACGAAGCCGATGAGCAGCCGCGCGGTCGTTCCGGAGTTGCCGCAGTCCACCACGTCGCCGGGCTCGCTGAGACCGTCGCGGCCGACGCCGCCGATCCGATAGTGCCCGGGGCCCTTCTTGCCGACTTCCACGCCCATCATCTGAATCGCGGTCAGCGTGCGCAGGCAGTCCTCGCCCTCGAGATAGCCCTGCACCTCCGTCGGTCCGTCGGCGATGGCGCCGAGCAGCGCCGCGCGATGCGAGATCGACTTGTCGCCCGGCACCTCACACTCGCCGGCCAGTCGCCGGACGGGACGTACGCGGAAGTTCACGCCACGCCCTCCCGCACCGTCTTCAGCCGCGCCAGCAGCGCCTCGATGCCGGCCGCGTCGCCGGCGGCGAGCAGCCGCTCGAGATCATCGAGCGCGGCGCGAAAGGCGCCGAGGCTCGCGCGCACGGCGTCGGCGTTGGCGAGCAGCACGTCGCGCCACATCGGCGGATCGGAGGCCGCGATGCGCGTGGTGTCACGGAAGCCGCGTGCGGCAAACGCGAGCGCGCCGGGCTCGAAGCGGCCGACGGCATCGACCAGCGCCCACGCGGCGACATGCGGCAGGTGGCTGATCGCGGCGACCGTGCGATCGTGCGTCTCGGGATCGAGCGCGGCGACGCGGGCGCCGAGCGCCTCCCACAGCGCCGTGATCCCCTTCGTCGCACGCGGCTCGGTGGCATCGGTCGGCGTCACGATGACGGTTGCCCCGCGGAACAGGTCGGCGCGCGCGACCTGCCACCCGCTCTTTTCGGAGCCCGCCATCGGGTGGCTGCCGAGAAAGCCGAGCGGGCGCGTCGCGGCCAGGCGCTCGGCGACCGCGACGATGCCGCGCTTGGTCGAGCCCACGTCGGTGACGAGCGCGCCGGCGGGCACGCGGCGCCAGATCGTCTCCAACAGCCGCTCGTTCGCGAGCACGGTGGCCGCGAGCACCACACAGTCGGCGCCCTCGACGCCGGCCTCGACGTCGGTGAGGATGCGGTCGACCATCCCCGCGCGCAGCGGGCCCTCGAGCCGCCGGCGATCGCGTCCCACGCCGACGATCTCGCGCGCCACCCCATCCGCGCGCGCGGCCAGGGCGACGGAGCCGCCCAGGAGCCCGACGCCGACGATCGCCAGCCGTCCGATCACGCGGGCGTCTTTCCCAACACGGTCTTGAGCGCCTTCACGAGCCGGCGGTTCTCTTCGGGCGTGCCGACGGTCACGCGCAGCGCGGATTCCATGCCGAACGGCGTCATCGGCCGCACGATCACGCCTTCCTTCAGCAGGCGCTGATAGATGTCGGAGGCGCTGCGCCCGACGTCGACCAGGATGAAGTTCGCGCGCGAGGGCACGTAGCGGATGCCGAGCGCGGTGAACTCGTCGTAGAGGAAGTGGCGCCCCGCCTCGATCATCCGCACGCACTCGAGCACGTGGGGATCGTCGTCCACCGCCGCGAGCGCGGCCGCCTGGGCCAGCGAGTTGACGTTGAAGGGCTGGCGGATGCGGTTCATCAGCGAGATCGCGTCCGCGTCGGCGACGCCGTAGCCCACGCGCAAGCCGGCGAGGCTGGCCGCCTTGGAGAACGTGCGAAGCACGATGACCTTGCGGCCCTGACGGACGTACTCGAGCGTGTTGGGGAAGTCCGGTCCCAGCGCGAACTCGAAATAGGCCTCGTCGAAGACGACGATGGTGCGCTCGGGAACGCGCGCCATGAAGGCCTCGACCTCGTCGGCACTCACGATGGTGGCCGTCGGGTTGTTCGGATTGGCCACGAACACGATCTTCGTCATCGGCGTGATCGCGCGCGCCATGGCCTCGAGGTCCAGGCGATGGTCCTTGAGCATCACCATCACGCGGATGCCGCCGGCGGCCTGCACGATCATCGGATAGACGACGAACGACGGGTGCGGAACGATCGCTTCGTCGCCGGGCTTGAGGAACGTGCGCACGGCCAGCTCGATCAGCTCGTTGCTGCCGTTGCCGAGCACGATCTGGTCCTGGGTGAAGCCGATCTTCTTGGCCACCGCCTGGCGCAGGTAGAAACCGCTGCCGTCGGGATAGCGGTTGAGCTGCGCGAGCTGCGCGCTGATTGCACGCTGCACGCGCTCGGACGGGGGCAGCGGGTTCTCGTTGGAGGCCAGCTTGATCGCGTCGTGCACGCCGTACTCGCGCTCGAGCTCCTCGATCGGCTTGCCCGGCTCGTAGGGGGCGATGCCCAGGATGTGCGTGTTGGCGAGCGACTCCCACTGCGTATGCATGCCCTCTCCTTATGCGGCCGGATACGAGCCGAGGATTTTCAGGTGCAGCGTCCGCTCGGCAATCTCGCGCAGCGCGGTCGCCACCGCCGGCGTGTCGCGATGGCCCTCGAAATCCACGAAGATCACGTACTCCCAGGCCCGGATCTTGGCCGGGCGCGATTCGATCTTGCTCAGGTTGAGACCCGCGCGCACGAACGGCTCGAGGATGCGATAGAGCGAGCCCGGCTCGTTCTTCATCGCGAACAGCATCGACGTCTTGTCGCGGCCGCTCGGACCGGGCGGCGGCTGGCCGGCGCCGATCACCAGAAAGCGCGTGGCGTTGTGGCGGTTGTCCTCGATGTGGGCGCGCAGGCTCGGGACCCCGTAGAGCGTCCCCGCCAGCTCGGAAGCGATGGCCGCCACCGTCGGATCGTTCGCGGCCACCTCGGCGGCGGCCGCCGTCGACGACGATTCCTCGGTCGGCACGCCGGGCAGGTTCGCGGCGAGCCAGCCGCGGCACTGCGCGATTCCTTGAGGATGCGAGAGCACGCGCTTGATCTCCGACAGGTCCGAGGCCCGCGACAGCAGGTGTTGCGCGATTTCCAGATACAGCTCGCCGCAGATCGTCGCCTCGGAGTCGGTCAGACGATCGAGCGTCACGTTGACCGCGCCTTCCGTGGTGTTCTCGACGGGAACGACGCCGTAGTCCGCGCGGCGGCGCTCGACCTCCTCGAACACGTCGCCGATGGTGCGCAACGGGCGGAAGCTCGCGGCGGCCCCGAAGTGGGTGAGCGCCGCCTTGTGGGTGAACGTCGCCTCGGGACCGAAATAGGCGACCGTGAGCGGCCCCTCGAGCGCCCGCGACGCCGACAGAATCTCACGCCAGATCGCCGTGACGTTGTCGGCGGTCAGCGGTCCGCGCGTCTGAGCGGACAACGACCTCAGGATCTCAGCTTCCCGCTCCGGGACATACGACGGCGTCCTCTGCCGTCGTTTGAGGTTGCCGATCTGAAGGGCGGCCTCGGCGCGTTGGTTGAGGAGGCTGAGGATTTGGTTGTCGAGCTCGTTGATCCTGCCCACGAGAATAGCGGGATTATAGGCCAACGTTCGCGTGCTACGCAAGTTACCGCCCGGCAAGCGCTTCAGCGCGTCGTCTCGGCCGGCGGCGAGCCCTCGGCCGCGGCGCGCAGCGCGGAGACCTCGCGGGACGTGAGGCGCCGGTAGCGCCCACGCGGCAAATCGCCGAGCCGCACCGGCCCGAACGCGACGCGGCGCAGCCGGCGCACGCGGTGCCCCAGCGCCGCGCAGTAGCGCTTGACCTCGTGCTTGCGACCCTCGGTGAACGTCAACCGCATCAGCGTCGCGTCGCGCGCGCCGTGGAGGATCTCGACCTCGAGCGGGCGCGCCGGCCCGTCGTCCAGCACCACCCCGCGCCGCCAGCGCTCGAGCGCACCCGGCGGCACGCGTCCCTCCACGTCGGCCTCGTACACGCGCGGCAAGCCATAGCGTGGATGCAGGAGGCGATGCGTCAGCGCGCCGTCGTTGGTCATCAGCAGGGCGCCCTCGACGTCCCAGTCGAGGCGGCCGACGGGGTAGAGCCGCGCGTCGACGTCGCGCACGAGGTCGCTGACCACGGGTCGCCCGCGGGGATCGGCCACCGACGTCACATAGCCTGCCGGCTTGTGAAGGACGAGGTAGTGCTTGGCCTCGGCGTGCGGGAGCGGCCGGCCGTCGACGGTGACGAGGTCGCGCTCGGGATCGGCGAGCGTGGCGAGCTCGCGGGTCACGGCGCCGTTGATGGCGACGCGCCCGTCGGCGATGAGCCGGTCAGCTCCCCGCCGGCTGCTGAGCCCCGCCTGCGCCAGGATCTTGTTGAGCCTGAGCTTCGCCATCGACGGTGAGCGCCTCCGCCGCGAGATCCGGGATCACCAGCTCACCCTCGATCTTCGGCAGATCGCCGGGGTCGCGCAGGCCGAACGCGACGAGGAACTCGCGCGTCGTCTCGTACACGAACGGCCGCCCGGGCGCCTCCTTGCGTCCGGCGATACGGAGGAGCCGCCGTTCGAGGAGATTGTCGAGCGTCGCGTCGGAATTCACGCCGCGCACGGCGTCGATCTCCGGCCGCGAGACGGGCTGCTTGTACGCGACGATGGCGAGGGTCTCGAGCGCGGCTCGGGACAGTCGCACGCGCGTACGCGCGCGCGCGAGGCGCACGAGCCAGGGCGCCAGCTCCGGCTGCGTGACCATGCGCCAGCCGCCCCCGGTCTCCATGATCGCCAGCCCGCGTTCCTCCGCCTCGTAGCGCACGACCAGCTCGCCCACCAGCTCGCGCGCGGCCGCGGCGTTCTCGAGGTCGAGCACCTCGCGAATGCGCTCGGCCTCCAGCGGCACGTCGGACGCGAACAGCAGCGCTTCGACCACGTCAATCGGCTTGGGCACTCGACGCCTCCCCCTCGGCCCGTACGGCCTGGCGTTCGATGACGATCTCGCCGAACAGCTCCGTCTGCTGCGCCTTGATGCGGCCCTGGCGCACCAGCTCGAGCACGGCCAGCAGCGTCACCACGATCTCGGAACGCTTGCGTTCGCCACCCGTCAGCGAGCTGAACAGCAGCGACCACGTGTCGCGCAGCACGGACAGGATCTCGGTCATGCGCTCGATGACCGACGGCGGGTTGGGCTCCACGCTCCGCGGCCGCGCTCGACGCTGTTCGTCGATGAGGCGGGTCATCGCACGCGCCAGCCAGTCGACGCTCAGATCCTCGAGCGGCAGGTCCTCCACGGCGGGCAGCATCGCGCCCGGGCGGCCCCAGATGAGAGCCATCTCCGCTTCGCGCGCGGCCAGCCACGCGCCCTGCGTCTTCACGCGCGCGTATTCGCGCAGACGGTCTTCGAGCTCCTGCTTGAGCGCAAGCCCCTCGTCGTCGAGCTGCTCATCGCTCTCGTCCGGCGGCACGAGAAGCTTGGACTTGAGATAGACGAGCGTCGCCGCCATCACGAGGTAAGCGCCGGCGGTCTCGAGATCACGGAACTCGATGGCCTCGAGGTGCGCGAGGTACTGGTCGGTGATCGAGCGCACCGGCAGCGCGGCAAGATCGATCTCGTTGGTGCGGCACAGGTGCAGGAGCAGGTCGAAGGGGCCGTCGAAGGTTCCGACGCGAAGCCTGAGCTCGGTGTCGATCATGGTGTCAAATGCACCGCCGACCTCACCTCCTCCATCGTGCGCGCCGCCACCGTCCGGGCACGGCGACTGCCTTCGTGCAGGATCTCCACGATCCGATCCGGTTTCTCCACGAACTGCTGGCGCCGCTCGCGGATCTTCTCGAGCGGCGGCACCATGTGCTTGAGCAAGATGTCCTTGCAGTCGAGACAGCCGAATCCGGCCGTCCGGCAGTTCGTGGCGACGTACTCGCGCTCGTCCGCCGGCGTGAAGATCTTGTGCAGGTCGAACACCGGACAGATGTCCGGGTTGCCCGGATCCGAGCGCCGCTTGCGCGCGGGATCGGTCATCATCGGCCGCACCTTGGCGCGCACGACATCCGGCGGGTCGGCCAGCTCGATGTCGTTGCCGTACGACTTCGACATCTTGCGCCCGTCGGTCCCCGGCACCTTCGGAATCTCCGTGAGCTTGACGTCGGGCTCCGGGAAGACGTCGCCGAAGGCGTTGTTGAAGCGGCGCGCCACCTCGCGCGTGAGCTCGACGTGCGGCGCCTGGTCGATGCCGACGGGCACCCACTTCGGTTTGTACATGAGGATGTCCGCCGATTGCAGCAGCGGATAGCCGAGCAGGCCATACGACGGCGAGGTGATTTCCTGCTGCTCGATCCGCTCGCGATAGGTCGGCACACGCTCGAGCCACGAGACGGGCGTCACCATCGAGAACAGCAGGTGCAGCTCGGCATGCTCCGGCACCAGCGACTGGATGAACAGCGTCGAGCGTGCGGGGTCGAGCCCCGCGCCGAGCCAGTCGGCCGCCATCTCGATCGTGTGCTGTGGCACCTGCGTGGTGTCGAGCCGGTCGGTGAGCAGGTGCCAGTCGGCGGAGAAGTAGAAGCACTCGTACGCGTCTTGCAGCGTGACCCAGTTGGCGAGCGCCCCGAGGTAATTCCCCAGGTGCAGCCGCCCGCTCGGTCGCATCCCCGACAGCACACGCTCTTTGCCGACCATCACGCGTTCGTCCTCTCCCAGATCTTCGCCGATCGAATCAGCACATAGTACGCATAGAGACTGGCCAGAAGGAACCCCCTCCAGCCGTCGAGGAAGCCACGTCCCGCCACGTACATGCCGAGGAAGCGACCGAGCGGTCGCAGCACGAGCGCCGAGACGCCGACGCGCCGCCCCTGCGCCACCGCCTCGTCGGCGGCCAGCGTGGCGTAGCGGTCTGCGCGCGCGAGGAAGTCGCCGATGTCGCGATACGAGCGGTGCTCGAGGTGGCCGATGAGCCGCTCGACGCGACCGTCGACGCTCACGGATTCGTGGACCGCGCGCGTGCCGAACCGTCCGCGGCCGCGGCGGAAGAGTCGCACCTGCCAGTCGGGGTAGAGCCCGCCGTGGCGGACCCAGCGTCCCCAGAAGATGTTCCGCCGCGGGACGGCGTAGCCGTCGGCCGGGCCATCGGCCTCGAGCACGCGCGCGATGTCGGCGGCGAGCTCGGCGGAGACGATTTCGTCGGCGTCGAGCGAGAGCGTCCAGTCCCCGGTCGCCAGATCGAGCGCGGTGTTCTTCTGCGCGGCGTAGCCCGGCCACGGACGCACGACGACGCGATCGGTGAACTCGCGCGCGATCGTGGCGGTCTTGTCGTCGGACTCCGCGTCCACGACGACGATCTCGTCGGCCCACGCGACCGACTCGAGACACGCGCGCAGCCGTTCTTCCTCGTTGCGCGTGACGAGGGCGACCGAGAGTTTCGGTTTTTTCATACGCTCGCCTCGGACGGCGGGACGGGAGCCCCGCGACGTCCTGCGGCTCGCAGAACCGTCGTCACCGGCTCGGTGATCATCGGCCGATCACCGCGAGGACGGCGTCGAGGACGGAGGGCACGTCGATCGAGGCCATCTTGCCGTCGGGGGCGGCGATGACGCGATGGCCGGTGCCGTACGGGCCGTTGCGCGCCGCGGAGGTCGGCCCATAGAGGCCGACGCACGGCGTGCCGACGGCGGCCGCGAGATGCAGCGGGCCCGTATCGCCGGCGACCATCACCGATGCGCGCCGCACGACGGCGGCGAGCTCGTCGAGATCGGTCGGGGGCGCCAGCGCCGGCCGCGGGGCCGGCATCTCCACGATCGCGCGCGCGGCCTCGTGCTCACGCGGTCCCCACAGCACGAGCACCTGCGCATCGCCCTCGTGACAGAGCCGCTCGGCCAGCGCACGGAAGCTCGCCACCGGCCAGCGCTTGTTCCCGCGACCGGCGCCCGGGTTCAGCACGACGAGCCGGTGTCGCGGCTTGAGGCCGACGCCGACGAAGAAGTCGTCGATCCGCGACTCCGCGGCCGCGCGCGACGGCAGCCGGAAGCGCGCGCGGCCCGGCGGCATGGTGACGCCGAGCGGCTCGAGGAGCGCGAGATACTGATCGACCACGTGACTGGCCTGCGGCGGCGGCGTCACGCGCCGGGTCGTGAACACCGCGCTGAGGCGCTCGCGACTCCATCCGGGGGCGAAGCCGATGCGCAGCGGCGCACCGGTTGCGCGCGCCACGGCGCCCGACTTCACCAGCCCCTGCAGGTCGATGGCGACGTCGAAGCGCCCGGCGCGCAGTCGCCGGCGCAGCGTGGTGAGCTCGCGCAGCACGCCGAGCGCCTGGCGGGGCGTGCGCGCCGAGCGCCAGGCGCGCGTGTCCACGTCGATCACCTCGTCGAGCGCCGGATGATCGCGCAGGAGCGCGGCCTCACGCCGCTCGACCAGCCACGCCAGGCGCGCACGCGGAAACGCGGCGCTCAGCGCGTCGGCCACGGGCAGCGCGTGGATCACATCGCCCAACGACGAGAGCTTGACGAGCGCGATGGCCCGCGGCTCAGCGGGCACGCGCGAATCGCTCCACGATCGTCTGAATGGCGTCGCGCGTCGCGTGGTCCTTCGGATCGCCGACGATGACGACGCGCCCGCCATGGCGCCGAACGGTCTCACGCTCCGGGACGGTCTCGGCCGTGTAGTCGGTCCCCTTGGCGTGGATCGCCGGCCGGATCGCCGCGACGAGCGCATCGGCCGTGTCCTCCTCGAACACGACCACGTGATCCACGGCGCGCAGTGCCGCGAGCACTTCCGCGCGCTCGCGCGCCGGCATGAGCGGGCGGCCCGCGCCCTTCAGGCGCGCGACCGCCGCGTCGCCGTTGACACCGACGAAGAGCACATCGCCGAGCGCGCGCGCCGCTTCGAGGTAGCGGACATGACCGACGTGCAGCAGATCGAAGACCCCGTTGGCGAGGACGATGCGCCGGCCCGCCGCTCGAAGGCGGTCGGCGATACGCGCCGCCTCCGCCACGGTCAACTCAGGCTCGCCTCGCGCCGAGACGGCGCTCAGCTCGCACTGCCACCCGCACCGGCGGTCGCACCGCCGAGTGCCTGGCGAAGCTCCGAGGGCGCAAGGGTCGCCGTTCCGCGCTTCATGACCACGATGCCGCCGGCGACGTTGGCCAGGGTCGCGGCGTCCAGCGCCGGCGCGCCGCACGCCAGCGCGAGCGTGAACACGCTGATCACGGTGTCCCCCGCGCCCGTGACGTCGGCGATCTCGTCGGTGCCGTGCACAGGGATAAACGTGGTCGCGCCGTCGCGCTCGAGCAGCGCCATCCCGCGACTGCCGCGCGTGACGAGCAGGAAGCGCGCGTCGAGTCGCTCGAGCAGCTGGCGGCCCGCCTTCTCGACGTCGCGCTCGTCGTCGGCGGCTCCGCCGGCGAGATGCTCCAGCTCGGCCTCGTTGGGCGTGGCGGCGGTCACGCCGGTGAAGCGCAGCAGGCCGTAGCGGCTGTCGACGGTGACGACTGCGCCGGTGCGGCGCGCGATCGCCCGGATGCGATCGAAGACGCGCGGCGTGACGGTGCCGTAGCCGTAGTCGGACACGATGACGGCGTCGGCGCGCGCACCGAGCGACGTCAGCCGCGCGAGCAGCGCGTCCTCCGTGATCGGCTGCGGCTCGTGCGGAGGCTCGCGATCGAGCCGCACGACCTGCTGGCGGGTCGCCTGGTACCCGCCGGCCATGATGCGTGTCTTGATCGGCGTGACGCGGCCCGTCTCCGTCACGAGGCCGTCGGTCGGGATGCCGCTGCTGCGGAAGAGCGTGAGGAGCTCGTCACCCGCGCCGTCCTTGCCGATCACGCCGATCGGCAGGGGGCGCGCGCCCAGCGCGTGGACGTTGTGCGCGGCGTTGGCCGCGCCGCCCAGACTGACCTCGCGCTCGGTGAAGCGCAGGATCAGCACCGGCGCCTCGCGCGAGATCCGCGCGGGCTTGCCGTACAGGTACTCGTCGGTGATGACGTCGCCGATGACGACCACCGTCTTGCTCGCGAAGCCGTCGACGAGGGCGCGCAGCCGTGCGCTCACGCCGCTCACGCCCGCGCCGCTCGGCCGGCCAGCACCCACTCGACGGCGTCGAGGAGGTCGGCGGCGACGTGATCGGGCGCGACGGGAAACTCCGCGCGCCGGTATTCCCATTCACCGCGACCGTAGCCGGTCAGCACGAGCACCGCGCGCGCGCCGACGGCCCGCGCGGGAACGAGATCGCTGCTCTTGTCGCCGACCATCGTCGAGGCGGGCAGCTCGAGATTCAGCTCGGCCGCCGCGCGCAGCAGAAGCCCCGGCGCCGGCTTACGACAGTCGCACGTGGTGCGGTAGGGCGCCGAACCCTCGGTCGGGTGATGCGGGCACACGTAGATGCCGTCGAGGTGCGCGCCCTCGTCTTTGAGCTGGGCGACGAGCGTGTCGTTGGTGGCCCGCAGGACGTCGGCGGAAAAGTAGCCGCGAGCGAGGCCCGCCTGATTGGTGACGACGACGGCGGCGGTCCCGGCGGTGTTGAGACGACGAATGGCTTCGGCCGCGCGGGGCAGCAGTCGCAGCCGGGACGGATGGTTCACGTACCCGACCTCCTCAGTCAGCGTCCCGTCGCGGTCAATGAACATGGCCGGGCGAAGACCCACCCGGGCAGTCTATGCCGTCGGTGATGTTTGCTCAAGAAAAATCAGCGGTTGCGCCCTAACTGGCGATAGACCTCTTCCAGCGCCTGCACCTGGCGCGCGAACGTGAGCGGCTCCGCGGCGGCGCGGGCGGCGTCGCGCAGCTCCGTCGCGGTGCGGCCGCGGAGCTTTTCGAGCGCAGCGGCGAATCCAGCCGCGTCGTCGGAAGCCACGACGGCGCCGCACCGATCGTCGACGACCTCGGCGCCGCCGGCGACGGCGCTCGTTACGACGGGCAGGCCGCTCGCGAGCGCCTCGAGATGAACGTTACCGAAGGGCTCGTAGCGTGTGGGAAGCACCAGCACGTCCGCGGCGGCGTACCAGCGCTCGATGTCGGGTCGCGCTCCGAGCCACACCACGCGCCCGGCGACGCCGAGCTCGCCCGCGAGGCGTCGATACGGCGCGGCGTCGCCTCGCCCGAGGACCAGCAACCGCGCGCCGCCGTCGCCGAGATGCGCGAGCGCGCGGATCGCCGTCGACAGGCCCTTGCGCTCGAATCCGCTGCCGGCGAACAGCATCGCGTAGGCGGTGGCGGGCACGTCGGCGTCCGCGCGCGCGGCATTGCGATGGCGCGCGCGCAGCGCGGGATGGAAGCGCTCGAGATCGACGCCGTTGTAGACGACGGACAGGCGCGGCGGCGGCACCGCATAGTGCCGCGCGATGTCGTCGGCACTGCGGCGGGAGATGGCGACGATCTGGGGCGTGCGCGCGAAGACGCGCCGCTCGAGCGCAAGCGTGACCGCGTGATGCACACGGCGTCCCCCGCGCGAGCCCATCGCCTCGAGGTAGGCGCGGTGCGCGCCCTCGCCGGCGCGATAGACGTCCTGCACGAACGTGCGCTCGTGGCTCTGCACGACGTCCCAGCCGCCCCGTCGCGCAACCGGCGCGGCGAGCAGCGCCAGCGCGACGGCGCGCGCCGGCGACGGCAGCGGCGGCACCGGCAGCGGATGCTCGGTCACGCCGGGCTGCGCCTGCTGGCGGCCCGGGCCCGCGCGATGCACGTCGTGGCCGTGGGCCACGAGCGCGCGCATCAGCCCTGCCGTCGCGCTCTCGACCCCGCCGTGAAACGCGTACGGGCGGGCGATGATCAAGATCTTCATCGGGTGCCGGCGTCAGGGCACGGC
>Ga0209266_1001469_pt1 | contig 15611 bp, 16 predicted proteins | sample GraSoiAngelo_132_FD_185889 | JGI IMG/M metagenome (GOLD analysis project Ga0209266, IMG submission 185889) | Grasslands soil microbial communities from the Angelo Coastal Reserve, California, USA - 14_0929_02_40cm (SPAdes) (version 2) | ecosystem: Environmental > Terrestrial > Soil > Grasslands ...
CTTTCTCTTTGCCGCCCTTGCCGCCCTTGCCGCCTCTGCCGCCTCTGCCGCCTCAGTACTCCGGATGCGTGAGAATCGCCTTGACGACCTCGTCGAACGGGCGCGACGCCGGCGTCACCGCGCCGCCCGCGTCGGTGTGCACGTTCCACGCGCACAGCTCGTTCAGGGCGGTGGCCTCTTCGTACGTCAGCGTGAGGACGTAGCCATCGCCGAGCGGACGCGCAGCGCCGAGCACGCGTTGCAGCACGTCGGGCAGATGCTTGGCGCCGCGCACCGCCTCGAGCTGTGCTCGGCTGACCGTGAGCTGCATGGCTCCCTTGCTTTGCCGCGCCGGGGGCGAAATCTTCCCCATTCGCTCGCGCCCCGCAACCGGTTGCCTGAGGAGCCATGCCCCGCACCGAGTTCATCGCCACCGCCTTCCACGTCCCCGCGCGGTGCGTCACGAACGAGGACCTGGCCAAGGTGATGGACACCTCGGACGAGTGGATCACGCAACGCAGCGGCATCCGCACCCGCTACTGGGTGAGCGACGGCGAGACCGGAGCGAGTCTCGCGCGCGAGGCCGCCTGCGGGGCGCTCGCCAAGGCCGGCCTCAAGGCGAGCGATCTCGACTGCATCGTGTACTGCACCTGCACGCCCGATCACTTCGAGCCCGGCAACGGCGTGTTCCTGCAGCGCGAGCTCGGCCTCTCGGGCATCCCGGCGATCGACGTCCGCAATCAGTGCAGCGGCTTCCTGTACGGCCTCGCCGTGGCGGACGCGTGGATCCGGGTGGGGCAGTACCGCCGCATCCTGCTCGTCGGCGCCGAAGTGCATTCTCGCGGCCTCGACAAGACCACGCGCGGGCGCGACACCGCGGTGCTGTTCGGCGACGGGGCGGGTGTCGCCATCCTGGGCGCCACGGACGCCCCGGGGCGCGGCGTGCTGTCCACTCACCTGTTCGCGGATGGGCGCCACGCCGAGAAGCTGTGGGTGGACGCGCCCGGCCTGGCCCACGATCCCTACGTCAGCGAGGAGCTGCTGCGCGAGGGCAAGCACCACGCCGTGATGGACGGGCGCGAGGTGTTCAAGTTCGCGTCGGTCCTCATGCCGCAGGCGGTCCAGCTCGCGCTCCGCACGCACGGCCTGACGGCGGCGGACGTGAAACTCCTCGTTCCCCATCAGGCGAACCTGCGGATCATCGAGATGGTGCAGAAGACGCTCGGGCTGCGCGACGATCAGGTGTACGTGAATATTCAGAAGTACGGCAACACCACCGCCGCTTCGATCCCCATCGCGCTCGACGAAGCGATTGCCGACGGTCGCGTGGGACGCGGCGACCTGTTGATCTTCACGGCGTTCGGCTCAGGGTTCACCTGGGGGAGCGCGGCCATTCGCTGGTGAGCCCAAGCCCATGCTGAAGATCGACCTGACGGGGAAGCGTGCGTTCGTCGCGGGCGTCGCGGACGACGGCGGCTTCGGCTTCGCGATCGCCAAGGCGCTGGCCGAAGCCGGCGCGTCGATCTGCGTCGGCACCTGGCCTCCCGCCCTCGGCATCTTCACCAAGCTGCTCGAGCGCGGCAAGATCGCGGGTTCGTTGCAGCTGTCGGACGGCAGCGGCAAGCTCGAGTTCGAGCGCATCTACCCGCTCGACGCGGCGTTCGACGCGCTTGCGGACGCGCCGGCGGAGGTGCGGGAAAACAAGCGCTACCGCGAGGTGGGCGATTTCAGCGTACAGGGGGCGGCGGCGCGCTTGCAGCAGGATTTCGGCCCCCGGGGGCTCGACATTGTCATCCACAGCCTTGCCAACGCCCCCGAGGTGAAGAAACCGCTGCTCGACACGAGCCGCCGCGGGTACCTCGATGCGGTCAGCGTCAGTGCCTACAGCAACATCTCGCTCGTACGCCACCTCGGGCCGCTGATGCGTCCTGACGGCTCTTTCCTCTCGCTCACCTACATGGCGGGCGAGCGGGTGATTCCCGGCTATGGCGGGGGGATGTCGTCCGCGAAAGCGGCCCTCGAGGCCGACACCCGCACGCTCGCCTACGAGGCGGGCCGCCGCTTCGGGGTGCGCGTGAACGCCATCTCGGCAGGGCCGTGGGCGTCGCGCGCGGCGAGCGCCATCGGGTTCATCGAGCAGATGATCGCCTACACCAGCGCCAATTCCCCGCTACCGCGGCCGATCCGTGCGGAGGACGTGGGCCACACGGCAGCGTTCCTCGCGAGCCCCTTCGCCCGCGCGATCACCGGCTCGATCGTCTACGTGGACGCGGGCTACCACGTCATGGGGATGGCGGTGGCAGCGGCGCCGCCACCGGCTACATAGCTGACCGCTGTCGTTCACGCGTGAAACCAGACGTCCCCGAGCCGCGTAGACGTCCGGACAAGGAGGTCGCATGATCGGACTGTTGCTCGCCGCTGCGGCCCTGGGGAGCGGGTTCTTGGGGGCCCGCAGCTTCGTGCGGCGCCGGCTGCGCTTCGTGGATGCCATCCGCCGACCCGCGGCACCGCTCGTCGCCGGGGTGGCAGCCACCGCGCTCGCGCTCCCCGTCGCCGCCCTACCGCTCGTCACGGTGGCGACCGCCATCGCGTTCGGCGCCGGCGTGGCCGGCGGCGTCGCGAGTGGGCGCCGGGAGCCCGAGACCCGCTAGACGACCTTGAGGCCGGCGAGGGGCGTGGACACCTCGGGCCGGCCCGCGACGACGCGGAGGGCCCGGACCACGTCCTGCGCGAAAGTTTTTCCCGCCCCCTTCTCGATCTCCTCCAGCGCCCGCCACTTCGGGAACGCTTCGCGCACCGGCGTCGACATCTGGAGTGTCTCGAACGAGTCCGCTACCGCCAGGACCTTCACGGTCACCGGGATCGAGAGCGCATCGATGTCCCAGTCCTCGCCCACGATCTCGTAATAGTGCGCGTATTCGGCGATGATCGCCGCCGCCCCGTGCATCGCGCGCGCGACGGGAACGGCCGCGTCGCTCTCGGAGCGGGACAGGAGCCGCAGCAGCCGCTGGTCGCGCGTCCCCACTTCATGCAGCAGCGCCCCGACCCGCAGGTTCTCGCGTTCCTCCTCCGGCAGCTTCAGCTCGAGCGCGATCGCCTCCGCTAGCTGCGCGACGCGGTTGCTGTGCCCCTGCAGGTGCTTCTCGGACGACTCGATGTGAAACGCCAGGAGCTCGAGCGTCGCCATGTAAGCGTTCTTCACCTCGGCGAGCCTCGCCTCGCGCTGCTCGGCGAGCCGACCAACGACGTAGCCGGTGAGGATCAGGAACCCCGCCCATGGAACGAGGCCGAGCAGGGCGCCCGCGTACAGACCAGGGAGCATGTCCAGCCCCTGGACCGCCTGGTAGAAGAACACCAGGCTCGCTACGAACACCCCCGAGACCACGGCGAACCGCCGCCCGCCGTAGAACCCGGCGAGAATGACCGGCAGGTAGTAAAAGCTCAGGAAGGCGAACTTCTGCTCGACGAGCGTGTGGATGACCACCATCGCGCCCACGAGCAGCAGCACGAAGATCCGCTCGAAGTAGCGGTACAGAAAGAGCTTGGCCCGCTCCACCAGCGTGGGATGGACCACGAAAGACCGCTCGTTTTCGGGGGGGCGCGGCCCCATAGTGGCGACCGAGCGGAGCCTGCGCAATAGCGGCGCCAGAGACCGTACGGCGTGGTGAGTCGTACGTCCCGGTGGGGACTGAAGTTACGCTCCCCGCACCGGTAGGAACCGTCTCACTCAGGCGCGCAGCGCGCCGCGCACGTTGGCAGCATTGAACTCGACAATCTCGGCGCGCGCGACGCCCGCGCGGATGTAGGGATCCTGCGCGAGGATCGCTTCCAGCGTCGCGCGGTCCGGGACGAGAGCGACGATCACGCCGCCGATTGGCGGATCGCGCCGGGCCCAGGCGTAAAACACGCCCTCGCGGGCGTAGCGCTCCAGGTACTCGAGGTGCTTCGCACGCACGGCGTCCACGGCCGCGAGCGGCTGGGTGTAGTGGTTCAGGACGACGTAGAGCATGGCCTCCTCGTAGCCGCTGCACGAGCGGACGGGCAGCGGGGGATAGCGCACGAAGCGGGGGTCAGTTTCGGCGCGGGCGCAGCGAAAGAACGTCGAGCCGCGCCGACTCGTGAGAGCTCGCTTCCAGCGGCAGGTGAAGCACAGTCCCAAGGCCTCGGGATCCGGCGCGGCGTTGTGCGGCGGCATAGCCCCCAAACCCCATTATAGCCAGCGACATCCCCCCTTGCGGCTATGGCATTCCCGGAGCCGGATTCCCCATGTTGTACTATGTCCGCCGACCCGACCCCAGCGGAGCTGCCACCGGGGCTGCTCGAGGAGTACCTCCAGAGCGCCCGCGGTCAGTTGCAGCTGCTCGCCCAGCTGGCCGACCGGCTCGCCGCCCGGAACGACGACGTCGAGGCCCTGGAGGCGCTGCGCCGTGAGGTGCACAAGATCCACGGGTCCGCCGGCTCGTACGGGTTCTGGTCCGCTTCGCGGCTGGCGGCCGGGATGGAGGAGACCGCGAAAGATTGGGCGGCGCGGCCTGGCGACACCGAGGCAGACCGGGGTTCGCTGGCGCGCTGGTTCGTACTTCGCCTGGCTGGGGCCCTGGGACTGGAAGCGCCGATATCGACCCCGGCCGCGCCGCAGCCTGGACCGGCATCCATGCCGGCGGACCGGCCCAGGGCGGGGCCGGAGACGCCTGAGGTGATCCTCGTCGAGGACGACCCGGCGCTCGCCGAGCTGCTGAGCTACGGACTGCAATCCCGCGGCTACCGCTTCCGCCTGTTCCGCAACGGCCGCGAGGCACTGGACGCGCTGCTCGCCCTCGACTCCGGGGAGGCGCACCCGCTGCTGCTGCTCGACGTCGACCTCCCGGCGCTGGACGGCTACTCCATCTTCGATACGCTGCAGCGCGAGCGCCCGGGGACGTTCCGGGTGGTGTTCACCACGGTGCACGGGAACGAAGCCGAGCAGCTGCGGGGCCTCGAGGCGGGCGCGCTCGACTATCTCGTCAAGCCGATCAGTTTGCGGGTAGCGCTCGAGAAGATCCGCCGCTGGGTCGGGAGGTGACGAGCCGCCAGTTCCTCGCGATCGTCGGGCTCGTGCAGGGCGTGCTGCTGGCCTCCCTGATCGTGTTGATCGTCCTCAACCGCTGGTTTCGGCTGCGGCGTCGCGCCCGGGTCCACCCGCGCCGCTTGGCGGTCGACGCGGTGATGCAGCGCTGGGCGCTGGGCCAGGCGGACGTGGGTATGGTCCTGCTGCGGCTCGCCCGGCTGCCGGCCCCGCTGGCCGTGGACGCGCTCGTGAGCTGGTCGGCGCGGGTGCCGGGGGACCGGTGGCAGCGGCTCGCCGCCACGCTCGCGCATCAATGGTGGGCCCGGCTGGTACGCGCCAACAGCGGCTCGGCGCGGTGGTGGAAGCGCCTCGAGACGGCGCGCTTCCTGTCCATCGCGGCGGTGCCGGCCGACACCGCCCGCGTCCTCAAGCTGCTGCGTGATCCCCACCCCGCCGTGCACATCGCGGCCGTAGCCACCCTGGAGCGGCTCGAGAGCGCCGCGCTCGCCACCGCGGCGCTCGAGCGGCTGCCCAAGCTCGCCCCAACGGTCGGGGCGTATTACGCGGGCATGTTGCGGCGCTCCCGACCGGTCGTCGTGCAGCTGCTCCTCAAGATGCTGCGCCGGACCGATGACCCCGCCCTGGCGCGCCTGGCGGAATTCGCGGCCCGGCTCCAAGAGCCCGCGCTGCGCGAGCGCCTCACGGCGCTCGCTGATCATCGCGACCCGGAGGTCCGTACCCAGGCGGTGCGGGGGCTCGGGAGCTATCCCCACGCGGAATCGATCGCGACGCTGACGCGGGCCGCCGCCGCCGCCGAGTGGTCGGTGCGCGCCCAGGCGGTGCGCTCGCTCGGCATGCTCGGGGACCCGCAGACGCTACCCCTGGTGCAGGCTGCGCTGCGCGATCCCGAGTGGTGGGTGCGGCTGCGCGCGGGCCTGGCGCTGACGCGCTTCGGCCCGCCCGGTCGCAACGCGCTGCTCGAGGCGGACGTGGGCCCGGACCAGAACGCCCGCGACATGGCTCACCTCATGCTCGGGCTCTCAACGCAGGCGCTCGCCGAGTTCGCGGCATGACCGAGCTGGTTCAGACGACCGACCTCGTGATCCTGGTCTACTTCCTGGCCCTGAACTCGTTCTACGCCCTGCTGCTCGTGCTGTCGATCCCCGAGATCTGGGAGCAGACGCGGCTCGCCGAAGACGACGACTTCCAGCGCCTGATGCAGAGCGACGCGCTGCCCCCGATCACGATCCTCGTCCCCGCCCACAACGAGCAGGCGACGATCGAGGCTAGTGTGACCGCGATCCTCACGCTCGAGTACCGCAACTACGAAGTGGTGGTCGTGAACGACGGCTCGCAGGACGGCACGCTCGAGGCGCTGCGGCACGCCTTCGACCTGTACGAGGTCCCGCGCACCTACCCCGAGACGCTCCCCACGCGGACGCTGCGCGCGCTGTACCGCTCCCGGACGCGGACCCGTCTCCTCGTGATCGACAAGGAAAACGGCGGCAAGGCGGACTCGCTCAACACTGCCATCAACGCCAGCCGCTTCCCCCTCGTCATCGCCGTGGACGCCGATACCCTGATCGAGCCCGACGCGCTGCTGCGGCTCACGCGCCCTTTCCTGCTGGGGCGTGAGATCGCGGCGGTGGGCGGGACGGTGCGCGTCGCGAACGGCTGCGTCGTCGAGCATGGCCGCGTGACGGACGCGCGCGTCCCTCGGCACTTCCTCCCCGGCGTCCAGGTCGTCGAATACCTGCGGGCGTTCCTGTTCGGCCGGCTCGGCTGGAACCGCCTCGGCGGCAATCTCATCATCTCCGGGGCGTTCGGGCTGTTCCGCAAGGACCACCTGCTCGCGGTCGGAGGCTACCACAGCAGCAGTATCGTGGAAGACCTCGACCTCGTCGTGCGCCTGCACCGCTACTTGCGACTCCGCAAGATCCCCTACGAGATCTCCTTCATCCCCGACCCGGTGGCCTGGACCGAGGTACCGGAATCGGCGCGCGTCCTCGCCCGCCAGCGCGAGCGCTGGCATCGCGGCCTTATCGCCGCGATGTGGGAATACAAGGGCATGCTGCTGAACCCGCGGTACGGCCGCGTGGGACTCGTGGCCGTGCCGTTCTACACGTTCGGCGAGATGCTCGCGCCCCTCGTCGAGGTCCTGGGGTACGTGATCACCGTCGCGGGGGCAGCGGCCGGCGTAGTGAGCACCTCGTTCGCCCTGCTGTTCATGCTCGTCGCCTGGGGTTACGGGATGCTGCTGTCGCTCTGGGCCGTGGTGCTCGAGGAGGTCAGCTTCCGCCGCTACCGCCGCCTCGGCGACCTTGCGCGCCTCGTGCTGTTCGCGATGCTCGAGAACTTCGGGTACCGCCAGCGCACGGTGTGGTGGCGGCTACGGGCATTCTTCACGGTATGGAGGCAGCGGGCGGTGTGGGGCGAGATGACGAGAAAGGGGTTTGAGGCGACAGGAAAACAGGTGGCAGGATAGGCAAAAGCGAGACGGGGAGAACTATCGACTACCAGCTAGACCCTGCCCAGCCACCCTCTCTGCCTCGCTCATCACTCGCAGTAGGTTCAGCCCCGCCAGCTTGCGAATATCCTGTGCCGTCCAGCCACGGCGCAGCAGCTCCGCAATCAGATCTGGGAATTTCGACACGTCCTCCAGGCCGTCGGGCGTCGTGGTGATGCCGTCGAAGTCCGAGCCCACGCCCACGTGGTCCACGCCGGCCACCTTGCGGACGTAATCGATATGGTCCGCAACCTGAGCGAGGGTAGCGTGCGGTGCCGCCGCCGCCCAACGGCGGGTCGAGTCCGCGATCGCGGCGCTGTCGAGCCCCGCCGCGCGGAATGCGCGCACCCGCGCCTGCCCGCTCTCCTCATGCTGGCGCAGCGCCTCCGACACAAACGCGGGATAGAAGTTCACCATGACGATGCCGCCGTTTGCCTTGACCCGCAGCAAGATCGAGTCGGGCACATTGCGCACGTGGTTGGACAGCGCCCGGGCGGAAGAGTGCGAGAAGATGACGGGGGCGCGCGACACGCGCAGCGCCGCGCTCATGGTGCCGTCCGACACGTGCGCCAGATCCACCAGCATGCCGAGGCGGTTCATCTCACGCACCACGTCCTCGCCGAACGGCGTCAGGCCGCCGTGTTTGGCGCTGTCAGTCGCGGCGTCCGCCCAATCAATCGTCTCCCAGTGTGTCAGGGTCATGTAGCGTACGCCGAGCGCGTAGAACATCCGCAGCGCTCCAAGCGAGTTCTCGATCGCGTGACCGCCCTCGATCCCGATGAGGCATGAGATGCGTCCCCGGGCGAAGTTTGCCTGAACCTGGGCGGCGGTCAGCGCGATTGCGAACGTCTGAGGGTACTTGCCACACAGCCGATGGATGAGGTCGATCTGCTCGAGCGCGTAAACGCCGGGGTGCTCGCCGCCATGGAGCGTCGTCACCGGAACGTACGCCGCCCAGAACTGGGCCCCCACTGCGCCGGCCCTGAGCCGGGGGATGTCGGTCATCAGCTTGGGCTGCGGTACCGCGAAGTTCACCGAGTCGAGCCCGCCGTGCTCGCGGATCGCGTCGGGAATGTCGTTGTGGCCGTCGATGAGGGGGACTGTGCGGAGGATGCGCACCGCGCTGTCGCGGTAGGCGGGCGCTTGGGCGGTCAGGTGGCGAGCTGGACCGACCCAGAGACCCAGTGTCAGCAGCGGCGCGGCGATCGCTCGAGGGACCATGGATGCCGCGAATGATACCGCTGCACTGCCGGGGCGCCAAGGCTGTTAGGTTTCGCGTATGGCCAAGGTCAAGATCGCGCTCGACCTTAACGGCGAGCCGGCCGAGGTCGCGTTTGCCCCCCACAAGACGCTGCTCGAAGTGCTGCGCGAGGACCTCGGCCTCACCGGAACGAAGCACGGTTGCGAGCTGGGCGAATGCGGCACCTGCACCGTGCTGCTGGACGACCGGCCCGTGCTGTCCTGCCTCGTGCTCGGCCAGGCGTGCGCTGGGCGCCGAGTGCAAACCGTCGAGGGGATGGCCGCGCGCGGGCAGTTGCACCCGTTGCAGGACACGTTCGCCGAGCTGGGCGCGGCGCAGTGCGGCTACTGCACCCCGGCGTTCCTGCTCACCGCCCTTGCGCTGCTGCGCGACAACCCGCGACCTGACCGCGGGGAGATCAAGGCGGCGCTCTCGGGCAACCTGTGCCGCTGCACCGGCTACATCAAGATCTACGAGGCCGTCGAATTGGCCGCGGCTCGCCTGCGAGGTGAGGCGGCAGAGCCGGCACCGGAGACGCTCTATGGCCGCCGGTAAGAGAAAAGCGACGGAAAGACGGAAGGACGGAAAGGGGATGCAGGACCCTGCCATGGTTCCCCCTTCGGTCCTTCCGTCCTTCCGTCGCATTGGGAAGGCGTTCCGCAAGGTCGACGCCACCGCGAAAGTCACCGGCGTCACCAAGTTCGCCGATGACCTGTTCCTGCCCCGCATGCTGTTCGCCAAGGTGCTGCGCTCCACCCAGCCGCACGCCCGTATCCGGCGCATTGACGTCTCGCGTGCCCTCGCGCTCGACGGCGTGCATGCGGTGCTCACCGGGCGAGACCTCCCGATCCCCTTCGGCATCCTGCCCGTGAGCCAGGACGAGCACGCCCTGGCGCTCGACAAGGTGCGATTCGTCGGAGACCCGGTTGCCGCCGTCGCCGCCAGGAGCGAGGAGATCGCTACCGCGGCGCTCGACCTGATCGTGGTCGAGTACGAGCCGCTCGCGGCCATCGCGTCGGCGGAGGACGCAGTCGAGACCCCGGACCCGCGCATCCACGACTACGGACACGGGGGCAATCTCCACAAGGTCGTCTCCCTCGAATTCGGCGACGTGGAGCGCGGCTTCGCCGAGGCGGATCTGGTGCGTGAGGACCTGCTTTTCTTCGAGGGGAGCACGCACCTCCCCATGGAGCAGCACGCGGCCGTGGCGGACTGGTCGCCGGACCGCAAGCTGACGCTCTGGAGCTCGACGCAGACACCACACTACGTGCACCGCGCCCTGGCCCAGGTGCTCGAGCTCCCGCCCGCCCGCATCCGCGTGATCGCGACGCCCAACGGCGGCGCGTTCGGGGGCAAGAGCGACCCCTTCAGCCACGAGATCGTGGTGGCGAAGCTCGCCATGGTGACCGGCCGGCCGGTGAAGATCACCCTGACGCGGGAGGAGGTGTTCTACTGCCACCGCGGGCGCCACCCGACGCTCATGTGGGTGAAGACGGGTGTGAAGCGCGATGGCGCCATCACGGCGATGCATTTCCGGTCGCTGCTCGACGGCGGAGCGTATGGGTCCTACGGCGTCGCGAGCACGTACTACACGGGGGCGCTCCAGACAGTCACGTATCACATTCCCCGCTACAAGTTCCAGGGCGCACGCGCCTTCACCAACAAGCCGCCGTGCGGCCCCAAGCGCGGCCACGGCACGCCGCAACCCCGCTTCGCCCTCGAGGTCCACCTCGACAAGATCGCAGAGCAGCTCGGCCTCGATCCCGCCGAGCTGCGGCTCCGCCACCTCGTCCCCCCCGACAGCGTCACGGCGAACTACCTGCGCGTCGGCTCGATCGGCCTGGGCGACTGTATCCGCAAGGTGGTGGACGGGTCGGGATGGAAGGACCACTTCCGCAAGCTGCCGTTCGGCCAGGGCGTCGGGCTCGCCTGCTCGAGCTACCTCACGGGCGCCGGGGTGCCCGTGTACTGGAACGACATGCCGCACTCGGGCGTGCAGCTCAAGTGCGACCGCGGCGGGGGCGTGACGGTGTTCTGCGGCTCCACCGAAATCGGCCAGGGCTCGGACTCCGTCCTCGCCATCATCGTCGCGGAAGTCCTGGGGCTCGACCCCTTCGACGTCGCCGTCGTAGCCGCCGACACCGATCTCACGCCGGTGGACCTGGGGAGCTATTCGAGCCGGGTCACGCTGATGACCGGAAACGCGGCTATTCAGGCCGCCGAACGGGCACGTGACATCCTCGCCCGCTATGCCGGGGAGCGCCTCGGTGTGAGCGCCGTGCGGGTGCGGTTCGCCGACGGGAGGGTCTGCGACGCGGCAGACCCGACCCGCGCCATCAGCTTCGCCGAGGCGGTCCAGCTCGCCGAAGCGGCACAGGGAACGGTAGGCACCATGGGGTCGTACACGCCGCCGCGCAGCCCCGCGTCGGGGCGCTACCGCGGGGCGGGAGTGGGACCGTCGCCCGCGTATTCGTACAGCGCGGCCGTAGCTGAGGTGGTAGTCGAGCCCGACACCGGGATCGTGCGGGTGCCGCGGATCTGGATCGCCCACGATGTCGGGCGCTGCATCAACGCGGCGGCGGTCATCGGCCAGATCGAAGGCAGCGTCTACATGGGACTCGGCGAAGCGCTCATGGAGGAAATGCCGTATCGGGCCAATCGCCACGTGGTGCACAAGATCCCCAGCCTGCTCGAGTACAAGAGCCCGACCACGCTCGAGATGTGTGACGTCGTCACCTACATCGTGGAGCACCCGGACCCGAATGGGCCGTTCGGCGCGAAAGAGGCCGGACAGGGACCGCTCCTCCCCGTCATGCCGGCGGTAGCGAACGCCGTGTACGACGCCGTGGGGGTCCGCGTGGACGAAGTCCCGATCACCCCCGAGAAGGTGCTCAAGGCGCTCAAGCGCAAAGCCAAGGGAGAGCCGCCCCGCTACGGCCCCACCAGCTTCCCCGCCATCCCTTGGCCTGAGCCGACGTACGTGCCGCCGCCCTGGGAAGACGTAGACACCATAGCGACAGCATCGAGACATCGCTAGTGCTACGCCTTCCCAGCTTCACCTATCGCCAGCCTCGCAGCGTGCGCGAGGCCGTCGCCGCCAAGACCGACGCGGGGGCGGACGGGATGTACGTCGCCGGCGGGACCGACCTCTACCCCAACATGAAGCGGCGACATCAAGAGCCGCGCACCGTCATCTCTTTGATGGGAATCCGGGAGCTCACGGGATGCGAGATGCGGGATGCGGGATGCGTGGTCGGCGCAAACACGAGTTTGACCGACCTGGCCGCCCATCCGGCAATCCGCCGGAAGTATTCCGCAGTCGCGCACGCGGCCGAGCTGGTGAGCACTCCGCTGCTCCGCAACATGGGGACGCTGGGCGGCAACCTGTGCCTCGACACCCGCTGCAACTACTACAACCAGACCTACGAGTGGCGGAAGGCGATCGACTTCTGCATGAAGAAGGACGGGGCGATCTGCTGGGTGGCGCCGTCCAGCCCCCGCTGCTGGGCGGTGAGCTCGTCCGACGTCGCGCCCGTCGCGGTCGCGATCGGCGCGGAATTCCTGCTGGTCGGCCCCGGAGGCGAGCGCATGGTCCCCGCCGCGCGTCTCTATCAGAACGACGGCATCAACTATCTGGCCAAGCACCCCGACGAAATCCTGGTCGAGGTTCGCCTCCCGCCGCCGGACGGGTGGGACGCGGTATACCGCAAGCTCCGCCGCCGCGGGTCCTTTGACTTCCCGGTCCTCGGGGTCGCGGCGTGGGTTCGCTGGGATGACGCCGTGGTTGCCGACGCGCGGATCGTGCTGGGCGGGGTGGCAAGCCAACCCCTGGAGGTGCCCGAAGCGGGCGCCGCGCTGCGAGGGGAGCACCTCTCGGACGAGCGCATCGCGGCGGCCGCCGAGTCGGCCTACCGCCCGGCGAAGCCGCTCGACAACACCGACTTCGACCTGTCGTGGCGGAAGCAGATGACGCGCGTGTACGTGAAAGGCGCGCTCGACGAGCTGCGCAACAGACGCGGTCGCTAGACCTTCGGTCTCCGGCCTCCGCCCCGGCCCCCACTCATTACCCGCAGCAACAGGCGCGGTCCGAGCAGGCTCGCCGGGGGACGCAGCATGGTGAGGACCTGGAGAAACGAGCGGTACACGTATGCGTCGTAGACCGCCGCCTCGTAGATCCTCCCCGTGTACCAGTTCATCACGCCGCTGCCGCGCGGCCTGGTGCCCGCGACGCCCGGGTGACGGAAATCCTCAGTGACCGTCATCAGCCAGGCTTCGGCCACCGCCTTGGCCGCGCGCCCGAAGAAATTCCGCGACAGCTCGCTCAGGTCGCCATCGCCACGCTCCCGCAAACAGTCATCGAGCGTCTGCGCTTCGAGCGCGCTGACCGTCATGCCTTGCCCGTAGACGGGGTTGAAGCTGCACATGGCGTCGCCCACGATCAGATAGCCTAGGGGAAACCGGGCCAGGCGCTCGTAGTGCCGCCAGCGGTTCGCCGGGAAGTGATGGACGACAAAGTCGGTCAGCGGCTCGAGGCGCGGCAGGACAGCGGCGATGTCGGGCGCGGGAAGGCCTCGGGCGAACTGCAGAAACCCCGCCTCGTGCGCCGGAGCGCACTCTCCCAGCCAGCCGCCGAGCGTGGCGATCCAGCGTTGCCCTTCCATGGGGAAGAGCGCCCCGAAGCGCTTCTCGTGCGGTGGCTTGGGGAGGGCGTAGGCGGCCTTGGCGCCCGGTAGATCGGCAGGCGTGCGCCGGTACACGCGGCTGGTGTACGAGAGGTCCACGGTCACGGTCGTTTCAGGCGGTCGGGGATACCCCAGCCCTTCCAGCCATGCCGCCGACTGCGACCCCCGTCCGGTAGCGTCCACGACGAGGTCGGCCTCCAGTGTCTCCTGCCCCCGTCCTGGGGACCGCTGGACGGTCACGCCGCTCACACGCGTGTGATCGCCATTGGTGATGAGTCCTCCGACGTCGCACTGGTCGAGCGCCGCGACGTTCTTGCGGGAAAGCACCCGCTGGCGCACGTGCCACTCCAGAAACGGGCGGCTCAGAAAAACCAGACATGCCTCGGTGGCGCACTGGACCTTGTAGTCGCCGTACTGGTAGATGCGCATGTCGGCGCCGATGTCCACGACAGGAGCCCCGCCGTCCGTGAGCGCCGGCGCCAGATCCGGGAAGAAGCGCGCCAGGGCAGCTTCGCCCCGCTTGAGCAGGATGTGAAAGTGTCGCCCCTGGGGCACGCCCTTGCGATGCTCAGGGCCCTCGGGGAAGCGGTCCCGCTCGATCACAGTGACGTGGTCGAAGTGGTCGCTCAAGACACGGGCGGCCAGCAATCCGGCCATGCTGCCGCCCATCACGATCGCCTGCCGCCTGCCGCGCTCCATCTGCGTCTCCGTCAGTTTGCCAGCCCCTCGATCTCCTCCGCCGCCTTGGCGAGCAGCTCGGCGACGCGTTTCCGCGCCGCTTCATCGACCTTCCAGCCGGCGCGGTATACGGCCTTGACCACCCGCCCGAGGGCACGGTTGACGTCGACCATCCCCCCGCCAGCCACCCGATCCACCGCCTCGCGCACCCGGTCGAAGATGTCGTCTACGACGTCGCGGTGCTCCTGGAGAAACTGTCGCCCCGCGTCGGTCACCTCGTAAACCTTCTTGCCATCCGCGTCTCGCGCTGTGACCAGGCCCTCGTCCTCGAGCCACTGCAGGGTGGGGTAGACGGTCCCGGGAGAGGGGCTGTAACAGCCGTGCATCCGCTCCTCCAGCTCCTTCATGACCTCATAGCCATGTCGGGGCTTGTCTTGGAGCAGCTTGAGGATCACGTACTTCATATCCCCGGACTCAAACCATTGCCGGCGGCGCCGCCGCCCCGACCAGGCCCAGGCTCGCGGGCCAAACCCGAAGCCGAAGGCGTCCCATCCGAGTCCGCGTGTCATGATTGCACCTGTGGTAAGATGTTACGTCAAGTTACTGCGTGTAGATATATCGTGTCAATGGGCGAGGGTCAGCCCAAACTGGTGCAACTGGAGGGCTTCCTAGGGTCCACCTGATGTGTCCCAAGTCACCACGCTATCTCAATTTGCGTCACTCCATGCCGGGTGTAGATTAGTGCGCTTGCTAGGTCCCCGTTTCCCGACCGCTCGCGCCCTGTAAGGAGCTCGCATGACTGTGCAGGTCACTCCCCACCCGCCTTGGGTCGCCGATCTGGATGCGGCGTTGGAGCCGCATCGTGAGGCGATCCTCGACACGAAGGTGGTGGTAGAGGCGTCGGAGAACCACCTAGCCGACGGCAAGGTTCAGAACTTCCTGGTTGCCTTCTACCCCATCATCCGGGACTTTCCGCAATGGCTCCAGATGCTGCTGGATCGCTCTCCCGCCGAGGGGCAAGCGTTTTTCAGGGATAATATCAGGGTGGAGAAGCGCCACGACGCCATGTGGCGGGCGATGGGCGACGGGTTCAACGTGCCGCGGGAGCGGTTCAAGATCCCGGAGCCGATGATTCCGGAAACGCGGGTGTTCCACGACTATCTCACGGCCATGAGCCGTACGGCGGCATTCGCCGCGGCGGTCGGCGCCGTGAACTATGCGGTAGAGGGAGTGGCGCAGAAGATCTCGGAAAAGGCGCTGCGGGGCCTGGGCAACAACGAGAAGATCGGTCCGCGCGGCCGCTGGTGGCTCGAGGAGCATGCCAAGTACGACGACGAGCACCCGCTGCATGCTCTCGAAATCATCAAGCGCTGCGTGGCGAAGGGCGAGGAGGCCGAGGAGGTAAGCACCGCCTCGGTGAAAAGCCTCAAGCTGATGCGGGAGGCCATGACGGCATCGTATGAGACATGAGTAGGCGGC
>Ga0209266_1001472_pt1 | contig 15596 bp, 14 predicted proteins | sample GraSoiAngelo_132_FD_185889 | JGI IMG/M metagenome (GOLD analysis project Ga0209266, IMG submission 185889) | Grasslands soil microbial communities from the Angelo Coastal Reserve, California, USA - 14_0929_02_40cm (SPAdes) (version 2) | ecosystem: Environmental > Terrestrial > Soil > Grasslands ...
GTCCACCTGCCGCTGCTGCGCTCCCTGGCGGTTGACGAGGGGCCGCCCGCCGTAGCGGACCGCGAAGAAATTGAGCCAATTGAAGATCGCCGCCAGCAGGCGGAACGGCACGAGCAACAGGTCGAGCAGGATGCGCAGCGGCGCGAAGCGCGGACGTGCGTTCCACGGCCGGCGGATGTAGTAGAGCGCGCCGTCGGCGCCGACCCGGGGCGCGCACAGGTCGTGCGCCGGAGACTCGGCGAGCGTCCGGACCTCGCCGCGCTCGAGGTCGAGCTCGTGGATCACCGACGGACCGATGCCCACGAGCCGGCCCGACCGGTCGCGCGCCACGCCGGCCGACTGGTAGACCAGCCGGCGGGGCGCGCCGGGTACCCAGCTCGGCGCCAGATCCAGCGAGTCGCCCTCGGTCACCTCGGTCAGCGCCGAGCCGTCGGCGCGCATGACCCCGATGTGAGCGCGGAGATCGTCCCGCACGCTGCAGGCGATCAGGTCGTGCCCCGGCTGCGCCGCCGGGAATTGCACCCGCTGCTGGTTGGCGTGGAAGAGGCGCCTCTCTTCAGCCGTCCCCGCGTCGAGGGCGAACAACCCCGTGACCGCCGCCGTCTCGATCGAGTAGAGCACCTCGCCCGGGACCCGCCCCCGGGACAAGCCGGTGATCGCCGCCTGGGCGCCGGCCCCGGTCGTTTCCGCGTCCCCGCCGAAGAGCCCGGCGGCCAGGAAGCGCGCACCCTCGGCCTGTGTTTTCCAGGCGTTGCGGCGCGCGAGGCTCGCCTGACGGGCACGGACGGACTCGGCGAACGGGCTCTCCGCGACGCGCGGCGGCTCGTTCCCCAGCTTCAAGTGGACCTTACCGTCCGCGAGGTAGGCGATCCGGGGAGGCACTCGGTCGAGCTTGTACCATGCGCGACGACGTCCAGACCATGCCCGCTCGGCCCGGGCGCTGCCGTCCGCCTTGGATTCTCGCGGGGAGTGCGGTTACTCTGAGCCGATGACGGGCGCAAAGCACGCGCGGCGGATCTCCGCCGAGGAGGCCGCCGCGCTGGTCAAGTCGGGCGACTGGGTCGACTACGGGCTCGGGCTGGGCCAGCCGGACCTGTTCGATCGGGCGCTGGCCCGCCGCAAGGACGAGCTGCGTGGGGTACGCATCCGGGCATGCCTCACGCTCGCGCCCCGCGCGGTCCTGGAGGCCGACCCGACCGGGGAGCACTTCCTGTGGTTCAACTGGCACTTCTCCGGCTACGACCGGGCCCAGCACGACGACGGCCGCTGCAACTACATCCCGATGAACTTCGGCGAGGCGCCCGGCTACTACCGGCGCTTCATCGATCCGATCGATGTGGTCTGCATCAAGACGTGCCCGATGGACGCGCAGGGCTTCTTCAACTTCGGCGGGGCGGTGACGTACCAGAAGGCGGTGACGGAGCGGGCGAAGATCCTGATCGTGGAGACCTGCGAGGCGATGCCGTACGTCTACGGGGAGCAGGAGTCGGTGCACGCGAGCGAGGTCGACTACGTGATCGACGGCGGCGCCGGGTCGGTGCCCGAGGTGCCCAATCCCCCCGTCACCGAGGTCGACCGCCGCGTGGCCGAGCGCATCGCCGCCGAGATCGAGGACGGGTCCTGCCTCCAGATCGGCATCGGAGGCATGCCGAACGCCGTCTGCAGCCTGCTGAAGGAGGCCGGCGTGCGCGATCTCGGCGTGCACACCGAGATGTTCGTCGACGGCATGGTGGATCTGGTCGAGGCGGGGCTGATCACCGGCGCGCGCAAGGCCATCAACCCCTACCAGATGGTGTTCACCTTCGCGGCCGGCTCGCGCCGGCAGTACGATTTCATCGACCGCAACCCGCGCGCGCAGAGCTATCCCGTCGATTACACCAACCTGCCCGAGCACATCGTGCGCAACGAGCGGGTCGTCTCGATCAACAACACGACCCAGATCGACTTACAGGGCCAGGCCGCCTCGGAGTCGGCCGGCCATCGCCACCTGACCGGCACCGGCGGGCAGCTCCAGTTCGTGCGCGGCGCCTACGCGTCGCGGGGCGGCAAGTCCTTCATCTGCCTCTCGTCGACGTACGAGAAGCGCGGCGAGCGGCAGAGCCGCGTCGTCAGCACGCTGACGCCGGGCAACGTCGTGACCACGCCGCGCACCGACGTCATGTACGTCGTCACGGAGTACGGGATCGTGAACCTCAAGGGGAAGTCCGTTGCCGAGCGCGTGAAGGCGCTCGTCTCGCTGGCGCATCCCGACTTCCGCGAGCAGCTCGAGCGCGAGGCGCGCGCGAACAACCTGCTCCCGAAGGGGTTCTGGTAACGATGGCACGGCGACCGCGGCCGGCGCTCGCCGCCCTGGTGCTGGCGGGCGCCCTCGTCCCCTCGCCGGCGGACGGCGCGCCGCCGGAGCCAGGATGGGCCGCGGCGGCGCACGCGGCGCCGCTCCTCTGGCGCGTCGAGAAGGGCGGGCGAACGTCCCATCTCTTCGGGACGGTGCACGTCGGCCTCGACCTCGACGCCGCGCTCCACGACGCCGGGCGGGTGGCGCTCGACGAGGCCAAGCGCGTCTTCGTCGAGTTCGACGCCACCTCGCCCTCGGCGATCGTGGCGCTGGTCTACGACGCCCTGGCTCGAGCCGAGCTGCCCCCGGAGCGCTCCTTGCGCTCTCTCCTCAGGCCGGAGACCTGGGACCGGCTCACGTCGCGGTACAAGGGCCGCGTGCCGCCCGCGACGCTCGACCGCATGGAGCCGTGGTTCGCCGTGCTGACGCTGCCGCTCGTGGCGGTGCCCGCGCGGACGGGAGCGGGCGCCTCGCGGCGGCCCGCCCCGATACTGGATGCCGCGATCGCGGCCCGCGCGAAGGCGCATGGAGCGCGGGTGATGGCGCTCGACACGCCGCTCGAGGGGATCGAGGCCTTCTCCGCCATCGGGCGGAAGGAGGGGGCGAAGATGCTCGAGCAGCTGCTCACTGCCGACGTCGAGTCGCAGCGCCACGAGGTCGAAGGGTTGATCGGCGCTTACGTCTCGGAAGACGACCGCCACCTGGTGAAGGCGTTCGGACGGCTCTGGCGCCGGGAGCCGGTCGTGGCCGAGCAGATCCTCTTTCGCCGCAACGAGCGCTGGTGCGAGCGCCTCGCGCTCTGGCTCGGGGACGGCGGGGTGTTCGTGGCGACGGGGACGTTCCACATGTTCGGGGACCGGGGCCTGGTCGAGCTGCTCCGCCGGCGCGGCTACCGCGTGGAGCGCGTGCGCGGGCCGGCGCCGATCGCTCAGGGGGCCGGGGCGAGCTCGACCAGTCGCTCGCCTCGTCCCCGCCCGCAGCGCAGCGTGACCACGGGGCCGGGCGCCGCCGCCACGGGCTTCCCATCGCAGCGCAACGCGAACCCGCCCGGGAAGCGGCGCGCGGGGGCGAACAGCTCGAGCGGCGCCGTGCCGCGTGCTGCGTAGCGCGGGCGGAGCGTGTTGGCGCCGGCGTCGAACGCGTGCTCGAGTACGCGCCCCGGCACGGCGCGCATCTCGGCCTCCTCCGTCCTTCGCCCTCCGCGCTTGCATTTCTGCGACGATTACGCCAAGGGCCTAGACGCGGGATGGTCGTGGGAAAGTTGGTGACGCTGGCCGACCTCGTGGCGAGTTCCTCCCTCTGGGTCTCGCCATGGAAGCATTTGGACACCACCCTCTACGAGGACTGGGGCGAGTTGCTGCTGGTCGCCGTGTTCCTGGGGCTCTGCATCTTCTGGGGACTCATGGACCGCAGGAGCAGCATACGCTTGTGGCTCGGCGTGCTGGCCGTGGTCATCGGTGTGAAGCTCGTGCTGGCCGACGGGCCGATCACGCACACGGTGACCGACACGGCGCTTGCCGTGCCACGCGCGGTGCTGCGCCTCTTCCGCTGACGCCGCCCCGCGGGCGGCGGAGCTACCGCCTCGCGAGACACCGATCGACGATGAGGGAGACGGCGATCGCCGTCGGGCTCGCGCTGGCGCTCGCGGCCTGCGCCCCGCGCCCGCCGCGCGTGGCGGTCGGATCGCTCGCTGCCGGGCTGGACGAGTTCCTCGCCGCGCATCCGCTCGCCGAGGGCCAGACGATCCGCGCCGACGAGGTGGGCCGCACCGCGAGCGCGAGCTACCACCTCGTGCAGGTGCGCGGCAGCGAGAGCCCGCACCGCCACGCCGCGCACGATCTCACGGTCTTCGTGCTGCGCGGGCGGGGCACGCTGACGCTCGGCGAGGGGCGCCGCGCGCTCGCCGCGGGCGACGCGGCCGCCATCCCGCGCGGCGCCGTGCACTGGTTCGCGAACGGCGGCCGCGCGCCGGCGCTCGCCTTCGTCGTCTTCACGCCGCCGCTCGACGCGCCCGACACGGTGCCCGCCGAGGCGCGTTGACTCCGCTCCCTGCCGGGGCTACGCAGGAGCGACACGGCGACGCCCGAACGCGTCGCGATCGGAGGAAGAGCACGATGAGAAGACGCATCAAGTCGGCGACCCTGGCGGCGGGCGCGCTGCTCGCGTCGACGGTGATGCCGGCGTTTGCCGCCGACAGCGTCACCGGCGAGGTCGTGGACCTCACCTGCTACCTGGCGCATCCCCAGAGCGGTCAGGGCGCGGGGCACAAGAAATGCGCCGACGTGTGCCTCAAGAAGGGGCTCCCGGCAGGGTTGCTCACCGCCGACAAGCAGCTCTACCTCCTGCTCGAGGACCACGACAACTCCAAGCCCTACGCCACCCTCAAGGAGAAGGCGGCCGAGACGGTGACCGTCGAGGGCCAGAAGGTCACCCAGAACGGGATGCAGGGGATCGTGGTCCAGGCGGTGAAGTAGCCGCTACAGGAAGAAGTGCAGCTCGAGCCAGAGCTCGTCCCGGTTCTGGTTCGGCTGCGAGGCGATGCCGTTGTTGATGCGGTACTGGATGCGGGGCTGGATCACGCGGTTCACGAACGGCTCGGCGCCGATCGCGTAGCGGGTCTGGTCGCGGTCGCGCGTCACCTTCACGAACTCGAAGATGCCGCGCAGGTTGAGCCAGTCGAAGAGGAGGAAGTCGGCCTCGCCGTAGGCGGCGTACTTGTCGTTGCGCCCCGGGCTGCCGAGCTTGCGGTCGTTGATCCAGTCGATCTCGCCGAGGTAGGTGAACCGCCACCAGTTGGAGCCGCCGTAGAAGCCGCCCTCGTAGCGCTTGTTCGACTGGCGGGCGAAGGAGGCGCCGGCCAGCACGTGGCGGACGATGGGAACGTCCTCGAGCATGGTGTAGCCGTTGGCCGTCGCGGCCACGTCCTTGTCGCCGGCCGCCCCGTTGGTGATCGAGGAGGCGAGGAAGAAGGGGCCGGGCTGGATGCCGATCTCGCCTCCCTCGTCGGGCGTCTGGAAGGTGTAGCCGGTGCGGGCCCGGATGAAGGCCTGGTCGTCCTGCACGCGCAGCCCGTAGGCCGGGAAGAGGCGGCCCGCCTTCACGTAGGTGTCCCACGGCAGGAAGCCGCGGATCATGCCGAACGCCTCGCGGTTGGTGGCGCCGCTGGTGAAGTCCTCGTCGGCGTAGAGGGTGACGAAGTCGGGTAGCAGGTCCACCTGGCCGTAGGCGAGGAACTCGAAGACCCTTGAGTCGTTCGAGCGCACGGAGCGGCGGAAGGCCTCGTTGGTGGGCACTCGGCCGAGACGGTTGGGACGATCCTGGAAGACGGTGATGTTCTGCACCCGCAGGTCGCCGCCGATCGAGGCGTAGGAGTTGATCTCGCCATTGAACGGCTTCACGCCCGGCGGGACGGGCAGGAGGTCCAGGTCGTGCTCGATGTCGTGGGCGTGGATGTGCGCGAAGGCCGTCCGCTTGCCGCCGCCAGTCTGGTTGGTGTGGCAGGCGCTGCACTTGGCGCCCTCGCGCACCATCAGATAGGGCTCGGCGCGCGCCGCGCCGGCGGCGCAGAGGACGAGCGCGACGAGGAGCGGGATCAGTTGTTCGGCGCGCATTCGGTGATCCACTGGACGATGGCCGCGATCTCGTCGGACGTGAGGCACTGCGCCCCGCTCGACGGTGAGCCCGGGCAGCCGTTCGGCATCAGCACGCCCGAGATGTTCGGCCCGCCCTCGATCTTGCGCACCAGGTAGCTGAGCTCGGGGTGGCCGGGGTTGACGCGCTTGAGCTTCGGCTGCTCCGTCGAGGGGACGTTCACCAACTGGCTGTAGGCGACCCCCGCGGTGAGGTCCTGGCCCTGCGCCGGCACCGCCCCCGTGTGGCAGCTGACGAGGGCGCAGGAGCGGTCGAAGATGGGCTGGATGGTGTGCGCGAAGGAGATCGTCAGCACCGCCGGGGGCTTGCATGCCGGCTTCGGCGGCGCGCCGCCTCCGCCTCCACCCCCGCTGCCCGCGCATCCGGTCAGCACGCCACCGATCGCGAGGACGGCGATCGCCAGCGCACCGGAGGTCCGCATCGTCGCTCCCTTCCATCGGGCCCGGAGCCCTTAGCCCACGGCGCCCGGGATGGCAAGGAAGGAGCGACGCGGGGTACGGGGTCAGTGCCCCTTGTCGAGCACGGCCTTGAGCGCCGCCAGGTGCGAGAGCTCGTCCGACAGGCGCCGGAGGGTCTCGAGGACGCGGGTGACCTCGCCCTGGGCCCACTCGAGCTCCTGCGGGGTCACCTTCGCGAGCGCGCCGCGCAGCTGATCGTAGAGGGCGACCATGCCCTCGACGCCGGAGATGCCGGAATCGGCGATGCGGCGGTTGACCTCGCGCGTGAAGTTGATGAGCTGATCGGTCTGGCGCACCATCTCTTCCATCGTTTCCTCCGCGGGCATTGTCGGCCGGCGCTCTCGATAGCACCGTCCCCGCGGGGTGACAATACAGCCGGGTGAAGATCGGCGACTTCGAGGCGACGCTGACGCACGCGCGCGTCGGCGACACGACCGTCGCGCTCTGGCGTGTCGCCGCGCTCGAGCGCCACGTCGATCGCGCGGCGCTGCTCGGGGCCGACGAGCCGCCGGAGCCGCCCTACTGGGCGCACCTCTGGAGCGGGGCGGCCGGGCTCGCCGCCGCGGTGCCGCGCGACGCGCGCCGCGTGCTCGAGCTGGGCTGCGGCCTCGGGCTGCCCGGCTTCGGACGCGCCCTCCTGACCGACGCGGGACGCATCGACACGCGCGCCTTCTACGCCGAGCTGGACGCGGCGGGGCTCGCCTGGCGGGCGAGCGACGAACCCGTGCGCGAGGAGGGCCTGCCGCTCACCGTCAAGCTGGTCGAGGTGGCGCACCGCTGCTAGAGTATGCCGCCGTGCGCTTCGCGATCTTCGACGTCGAGACGCGCATCGACAAGGCGCTGGTCAAGGCGGTCCTGCACCGCCACGACGAGATCGGCGAGGAGGAGGCCTACGAGCGGACCCGCGCCCACCTCCTGGCGCGCAGCCGCAGCGGCTCGGACTTCTTCCCGCTCGCCTTCCACGTGCCGGTGTCGGTCGTCATCGGCGACGTGAACGACGAGCGCGTGCTGACCGGCGTGCAGGTCCTCGGGGCCGACGGCTACAGCGAGGCCGGCATCGTGCGCGAGTTCTGGGAGCGGATCGAGCGCTTCCGGGGGACGCTCGTCACCTTCAACGGGCGCAACTTCGATCTCCCCGTGATGGAGCTGGCGGCCCTCCGCCACGGCTGCGTCATGCCGCGCTACTTCAAGGGCGGGTTCCGCTACCGCTACTCCGACGAGGCGCACTACGACCTCTACGAGTTCGTCACCAACTTCGGCGCCTACAGCGTGCGCGGGGGGTTCCACCTGCTGGCGCAGTTGGTCGGCCTCCCGGGCAAGGGCGAAGTGGACGGCGCCGGCGTGCAGGCGCTCTGGGAGGGCGGGCGCCTCGCCGACATCCACGCCTACTGCCGGCGCGACGTGATCCAGACCTACTTCCTCTTCCTGCGCTTCGAGCTGATGCGCGGGCGGATCGCGGCCGAGCAGCACGCCGCAGCGCTCGCCGCGAGCGAGCCGTTCCGGGCGGAGTTGGTTCAGCCCCCCGGGCGGGATTGACGCCGGCCGGACGCGGCCATATCCCTCGTCCGTCCAGCGGCGAAACCGCCCCGCGCCCGGGAGGTCACCGTGGTCCGCGGCCGCCGGCTCGCAATCTTGCTCACCGTGGTCGGGGCGTTCATCGGGCCTGCGACGTCCCGGGCACTCGATCAGCCGATCGATGCCGTGAAGCTCGTGCTCTAGCGCTCCGCAACAGGGAAGCAGAAGCTCGTCTTTCTCTCCGACCGTCACCGTCGTCGACGACAGCAGCAGCAGCACACGGACGTCTACGCCGCTGGAGGCTGCGCGTCGTCACCGCGGGTTGAAGCTACGGACGCTCGATGGGCGGCGGTGACGCTCGGGCTCCGCTTCGGAAGCGAAGGGTTCGTGGGAACGGCCGCGTTCGACGCACGATCGCGCGGTCGCTGGGTCCGGCGCTCGCGCCGGATGCTGACGTGATGATAGAGGGCGCGCAATGAGACCGAGCTACCGGTTCGCCTTCGTGCTCGGTGTCCCGATCGCGTTCGCCGGGCTCGGGGCGGTACGCGAGAACGCCCGCTGCGAGACGGTTCACGGCAGGGTGATCGATGCGGAAGGCCACGAACCGCTCCAGGGCGCCGTCGTGGTCGTCGCGACGTTCCGTTGCTCGCTGACGCCGTCGATGGAGGGATGCCGTGAGATCTTCACCCGGGCGGTCGAAGCTGTGTCGGACGCGGACGGCGTCTTCTCGGTCGACACGTCTCCCGGGTGGTCGCTTCGTTCGCTCCACGACCAGCGGGTCCTCGTGTTCAAGCCTGGCTACCGGCCGTACAGCAGGTATTGGACGCCGCGCGGGCCAGGGGCGGTGCTGCCCGACGGCGACTTGTCGCTCGTCAAGGCGAGGGACCGCCGGGAGCTCCATGCTCCGGTGACGTCGCCGGTGGTGGACCTCACGATCGGCACGTCGTCGTACGACGTTCCCGCGAGCCTCGTGCCGAGGCTCATCCGGCTCCGCCGTCTCCAGGACAAGCTGCTCGCGTCCATCCAGCGCGGCGGGGCCGCGTTTCGATGACGGCGCGCACGGCCTTGGCCCTCGTCGTCTGCTGTGCCGTCATGGCCGGCGCGCCCGTCGGTCGAGGTCATGACGTCGCGACGCAGCCGCTCGCGATCGATGCATGGCCGATGGAGAGGCCGATACGTACCCTGTTCGACGCCGTCCTCACGGGCGACCCCGACGCGGCTCGCCGCCTCCTCCAGGAGGGAGCCGACCCGAACCAGCGGAACCCGGAGGGGGCGACGCCGGTCATGTTCGTCTCTCCTGGAGCCCAGGCCGGCTACGTCGCGGTCGCCGATGCCCTGATCGCTGCTGGCGCGGACGTGAACGCCGTGAACAACAAGGGTGAGACGGCCGCGAGCCTCGCCCTCCGCTACGGCCGGATGGACGCGCTCGTGTGCCTCATCGGTCATGGCGCGAAGGTCGAGCCTCAGGTCGCAAGGGATGCGGCGCTGCTCCTCGCCGCCGCGGTTGGCGATGCAGGCGCACTGAACCACGCGCTCGCAGCCGGAGCCGACCCGAACGCGCGCGCCCTCACACCGACGGGCTCGCTGGGCATCGACCCGCCGGTCGTCGTCGCGAGCGCCCGCGGCCGCCGGGAGACGCTCCGCATCCTGCTCGATGCCGGCGCCGAGCCGAACGTGATGGGGCGGACGAGCGGGACCCCCCTCTTCGCGGCGATCAGGCAGGCCGATGCCGAGATGGTGCGCCTCCTCCTCGCGCACGGGGCGGACGCGAACGGGCGGGGCGCCATGTCGTGGACACCCCTCATGGAAGCCGCGCGCGGCGACCGCCTCGAGATCGCCCGGCTGCTCGTCGCTGCCGGCGCGGAGCTCGGGGCAACGGACGCGCACGGCGAGACGGCCGCGCAGGTCGCCGCGATGAGCGGGGCTTCCCGGACGGCACGCTTTCTCATGCAGATGGGCGGGAACACGAAGGAGATCCTCGGCCTCCTGCTCGTCACGGCTGCCGAAAAGGGCGACGATGCGGACGTTGGCCGACTCCTCGCCGAAGGCGCGGACCTGAACGCACAGCGAACGTATTCGGGCGGGGCGGTCGACAGCGCGCTCAGCGCAGCGCTGGCAGGCTCGCACGACAGTACCGCTCGCGTGCTGCTCGCAGCGGGGGCCGACCCGAACCTGGGCGGGACCGTGAGAACCCCTCTCGCCGCGGCGGCGGGCACCGGCCGTCCGGAGCTGGTGAGACTGCTGCTCGAGAAGGGGGTCGACGCCCGGAGCAAGAACCTGGTCGGACGAACGGCGCTCATGTACGCGGCTGCTCAGGGCGAGAACGACGCCGGACGGGCCGAGATCGTGCAGATGCTAATCGCCGCGGGCAGCGACGTGAACGCGCGCGACAATCAGGGCATGACCGCCCTCGAGTTGGCCGTGGCCGCCCGAAACGCCGAAACGGCCGGCGTCCTGCGGGCCGCGGGGGCGAAGGCGTCACCGTCGTCGGATCGGCTGCCGACGGCCGTCGAGGCGGGAAACATGAGCGAGATCGACACGCTCCTCGCGCTAGGCGCCGACCTGGAGCACGAGGGAAAGCAAGGAATGACTCCGCTCATGACAGCGGCCGAGCGGGGGCGCGCCGACATCGTCGGCCGGTTGCTGGCGGCGGGCGCGGACCCGCGTCGCACGGATCCCGGCGGATGGTCCGCGCTCACCCACGCCGTGTATCGCGATCGTCTCGACGTGGTGGAGCTCCTCCTCTCCGCGGGCGCGGAGCCGAACGAGCGGATCGTCGAGGGCTCGCTGCTGCTCCTCGTCGCGCGGAAGATCCTGACCGTTCAGCTGACGATGCAGATCGCCGGCGACAGGAAGGCGGTGCAGGAGGCGGCGACGAGGCGCGTGCTCGCGGCGGAGGGCGCCGTTGCGGAGTCGCTGCTGGCGCACGGAGCCGATCCGAACGCCGGCGACGAGGATGGCCTCACCCCCCTCATGTACGCCGCGGCGCGCGGCCAGCTGGACCTCGTTCTCGCTCTCGTCCGCCACGGGGCCGAGGTGAACGCGACGACCGCCGACGGCATCACCGCGTGGCAGGTCGCCACCGGCGACGACGTCATCCGCGCATTGCAGGAAGCGAGGAGCCGCGCAACGACCGGCCGGTAGATTCGCGATCCTCGCGGCGGATCCCGCCGCCGCCCCTCGCCTCCCCGCACCGCCCCCTCGGCCAAGCTCCTACCCCAGCCCGTACTTCTCGATCTTGCGGTAGAGGCGCTGGCGGTCGATGCCGAGGAGGCGCGCCGCCTCGTTCTTGTTCCCCCCGCTCTTGCGCAGCGCGGCGGCGAAGAGCCGGCGCTCGGCCTCCTCGAGCGTCGGCACGTCGCTCAGATCGACGGCGGGGGCGTCGGGGGAGGGGAGCCCGCGCACGGCGGCGGGCAGGTCGTCGAGCGTGATCGTCTCGGCGGCCGCGAGCGCGAACGCGCGCTCGATCGTGTTCTGGAGCTCGCGCACGTTGCCGGGCCAGGCGTAGGTGCGCAGGCGCTCCATCACCTCGGCGGCGAGCCGCTTCGCCGCCACCTGGTACTCGCGGCTGAAGCGCCGGAGGAAGTGCTCGGCGAGCAGCGGGATGTCCTCCGGCCGGGCGCGCAGCGGCGGCAGCGTGAGGTGCACCACGTTGAGGCGGTAGTAGAGGTCCTGCCGGAACCGGCCGGCGCGCACCTCGCCCTCGAGGTCGCGGTTGGTGGCGGCGATGAGGCGCACGTCGACCGGTACCGGGAGGCTCGCGCCCAGAGGCGTCACCTCGCGCTGCTCCACGGCGCGCAGGAACTTCGCCTGGAGCGAGAGCGGGATCTCCGCCACCTCGTCGAGGAAGAGGGTGCCGCCCTCGGCGGCGCGGAAGACGCCGTCGTGGTCGTGCACGGCGCCGGTGAACGCCCCGCGCCGGTGGCCGAAGAGCTGGCTGTCGAGCAGCGTCTCGGAGAGCCCCGCGCAGTTGATGGCGACGAAGGGATGGGCGGCGAGCGCGCCCCGCTCGTGGATGGTGCGCGCGACCAGCTCCTTTCCCGTGCCGCTCTCGCCGCTCACCAGGACCGTGCTCTTGTTCCCGGCGACCGTGTTGATGACGCGGTAGGTCTCCTTCATCGGCGCGCTCTCGCCGATCAGCTCGCCGAAGCCGTGCAGCCGCCCGATCTCTCCGCGGAGCCGCGCGTTCTCGCGCTTGAGCGCGTCGAGCTTCAAGACCCGCTCGATGGTGAACAGGATCTCCTGCGGCCGCGCGTCCTTGATCAGGTAGTCCGCCGCGCCGAGCTTCATGGCCTCGACCGCGCTCTCGATCGTGCCGTAGCCGGTGAGCACGACCACCGCGGGCGCGAGGCGGCGCTCGTGCATGGCGCGCAGGAGGGCCATGCCGTCCATCACCGGCATCTTCAGGTCGGTCAGGACGACGTCGAAGCTCGCCTCGCCGAGGCGGGCGAGCGCCGCCTCGCCGTGCGGCGCGTGCTCCACCGCGTGGCCCGCGCGTTCGAGGTTCTTGGCGAGCGTGCGCGCCATGTTGACCTCGTCCTCGACGAGGAGGATGCGCGCCTGCACCGCGGCTCAGCCCTCGGGGCGGTCGGGGAGCACCTCGGCGTGGCACTGGCAGGGGAGGTCGATGGTGAAGGTCGTGCCCACGCCGACCGCGCTCGCCACGCGGATCTCGCCCTGGTAGCGGCGCAGGATCGAGTGCACGACCGAGAGCCCGAGGCCCGTCCCCTGCCCGGGCGCCTTGGTCGTATAGAAGGGGTTGAAGATGTCCTGCAGGTGCTCGGCCGGAATGCCGATCCCGGTGTCGCGCACCTCGATGCGGATCAGGTTGGGGCCGACCGCGGCGGTGCGGAGCGTCAGCTCGCCGCCCTCGGGCATCGCCTGGACGGCGTTGGTGATCAGGTTGAGCGCGATCTGGCGCATGGCGTTCTGATTGGCGAGGCAGGGCGGGATCGCTCCGAGCTCGGTCGTCACGCGCACGCCGTTGTCCTGCAGGTACTTCTGCATGAGCTGGAGGGTGCGGGTGAGGAGGTCGTTCACGTCCAGGCGCGTGAGCTCCGCGCCCGACTCGCGCGAGAACTCGAGCAGGTTCTTGATGATCGCCTGCGCGCGGCCGATCTCCTCCTCGGCGATGCGCACGTCCTCGGCCACCTCGGCGTTCCGGCCGTCGACGATCTGGTGGAGATCGTAGAGCGCGTTCATCACGATGGCGAGCGGGTTGCGCAGCTCGTGCGCGATGCCGGCGGCGAACTGCCCGATGGCCGCCATCTTCTCGGACTGGATGAGCTGGCTCTCCAGGCGCTTGCGATCGGAGATGTCGACGCAGATGAGCTGCACCCAGCGGCGCGGGCCGTACTCGATGTAGCCCGCGTTGGCGAACACGGGGACCAGCTCGCCCCGGCGGGTGAGGAGGTGGAGGTCGTCGCGGCTCGCATGCCCGCGCTCGAGCGCGCTGCGCCAGAGGGTGGACGCGCGGGAGCGCTCGCCCGGGGGATGGAGGTCCTGGAAGGGCCGCCCGCGGAGCTCCTCGCGGCCGTAGCCGAGCAGGCGCTCGGCCACGTGGTTGACGTCGAAGAGCGTGCCGGCGGCCGCGTCCACCATGAGGATGCAGGCCGGGGCGCCGTCGATGGCCCGCCGGTAGCTCGCCTCCTGCTCGAGCAGCTCCTCGCGGTAGGCGGCCTCCTGGCGGCGCAGCTCGTCCTCGCGCGCCTGGACGAAGAAGTCGGTGATGTGCAGGACGCGTTCCTGGAACTCCTGCCCGAGGAGCTGGCGGAGCTGGTCCGCCTGCGCCGGATCGTGCGCGAACTCGCGCTTGATGTCCTCGACGAGGAGCTGGGTGAAGCGGATCTGCGTCGCCAGGAAGCGAGAGGCCGGGAAGCGCGAGATGAAGCCCTGGCGGGTGTGGCGGGAGAGCATGACGTAGGTCTCCACGTTCGCGGGGTCTGCGATGTGGCGCGCCCAGCGGCTGACGGCCGCCGCCTGGTCCTCCCGGATGCGCGGCCAGTCGGCCTCCGGGATGCCCAGGGCGGGGCCGATCTCCCGCAGCCAGGGCTCCAGGACCGCCGGGGTGCGCCGCAACATGAAGTCTGCGAGGGTCCGGCGGAGGTCCGTCCGCTCGGGGGGGATCTGGCGCAGGCCCGCGTCCCGGAGGTAGCCGGTGATGCGCTCGAGATGGCGCGCGAGCGAGGGTTCCAGCGGGGAGCGGCCCACGTCTCGCGGTTAGCAGCTTCGCGCCCCCCATGGAAGCCGCCAAAAAGGCCCCGGGCACGCGCAACTCCGCGGCCGGTCGTGTGTTCCCGGCCGCGTGTCGGAGTGCGTCCTCGTCTGGGAAGCCACGGTCCCTTCGCGTAGAATCTCGCCGCGCATGGCGCCTGCCAGCGTAGGTGAGATGAAGCGGCCGGGGGAGCCGATCGGAGAAGGCGAGGGGACCACGACGTCGGCCGCGACCGTCCCGGCTGGGGCCGCCGCCGACCCCGATGTGGCCCTGATGCTCCGCCTCCAGGCGGGGGACCAGGCGGCCTTCCAGGATCTCTTCCAGAAGTTCAGCCCGCGCGTCCTCCAGTACGCGCGCCGGCTGGTCGGGAGCGAGGCCCGCGCCGAGGAGGTGACCCAGGACGTCTTCGTGCAGGTCTTCCGCTTCCGCCAGCGCTATCGGCCCGAGAGCCGCTTCTCGACCTGGCTCTTCACCATCGCCACCAACCTCTGCCTGAACGAGCTCCGGCGCCCCGAGCGGCACCTCCGGGTCGACCTCTGGAAGCCGCGGAACGACGACGACCGCCGCGAGGGCCCGCAGCTCGCCGACCCCGCGGCGACCACGCCCGAGGAGGGCGCATCGACCCGCGAGCTGGCGCGTCAGCTCGAGGCGGCGGTCGGCGAGCTGCCGCCGAAGCAGCGCGCAGCCCTTCTCCTCTCGCGTGTCGACGGCCTCGCCTACCGCGACGTGGCCGCGGCGCTCGGCTGCACGGAGGGGGCGGTGAAGGCGCTCCTCTTCCGCGCTACCCAGTCGCTCAAGAAGACGCTCCGGGAGTACCTGTAGGAGGAACCTGATCATGCGATGTCAGCGTGCACGGAAGTTGATGACGGCCGCCGTGGACGGCGAGCTCTCGCGGCGGCGCCGCCGCGCGCTCGACGGGCACCTCGCGGTCTGCGAGGCGTGCCGCCGCGAGCTCGGGGTGACGGAGCGGATGCTCGCCACGCTCGAGGGGCTGCCGATGGAGGCAGCGGTGTCCGCGAGCCTGGAGGAGGCCACCCTGCGCCGCGTCCGGCTGGCCGCAGCCGACGAGGCGGAGGGTGTGCCCGCGAGCGGCTGGAGGATCTGGCTGCCGCTCCCGGTCTTCGCCCTGGCGACGGCGGCGGTGCTGGTGCTCGCCATCGGCATCGTCCGGCGGACGGGCGAGGTCCCGGGCCCGGCCGCGGTCGGCTCGACGCCCAAGGCCGGCGCCAAGCAGGTGGCCCGGTCCTCGCCGCCGGCCCCGGCACGGCTGCCGAGCCGCGTCGCGAAGGTCCCGCCGCCCGCGGAGCCGCCCGCCAAACTGGCCGACGCGCCGGACCTGTTCATGGACTTCCCCATCCTCCGCAACATGGACAAGCTCCGGCACTTCGAGGCGATCCGGACGACCACGCTCGATGACGAGCCC
>Ga0209266_1001476_pt1 | contig 15586 bp, 14 predicted proteins | sample GraSoiAngelo_132_FD_185889 | JGI IMG/M metagenome (GOLD analysis project Ga0209266, IMG submission 185889) | Grasslands soil microbial communities from the Angelo Coastal Reserve, California, USA - 14_0929_02_40cm (SPAdes) (version 2) | ecosystem: Environmental > Terrestrial > Soil > Grasslands ...
CACGTCGGGGTACCTGCCGTAGAGGGAGTTCCACAGCACCTTTTCGGAAAACCCGGTGGTCTGCTCCTTCGCCATCTTGATCACCTCGGAGGCGTTCTTCGGGTCGGCGATGAAGAGCTGCGCGTCGAGCTCAGCCTCTAGCCAGGCCTTCACCACGTCGGGCCGCTGCCTGATGAGGTCGGCGCGCATCCCCAGCAGGCCGCCGTCGTTCTCCTGCACGCTCTTGCCCGTGGCGATCAGCCGCGCGAGGCCATCCCCGACCAAACGCGACGTGGTCGGTTCCCACATCACCGCCGCATCGAGCTTGCCGGCGCGGAAGTTGGAGGTGATCACCTCGATGTTCTGGTTCAGGTATTCCTTTGGCTGGATGCTGAATTTCTTGAAGGTCGCCTGCGCGAAGCGATCGGTGCAGCTTCCCTTCGGCACCGCGACGGTCTTGCCGTCCAGCCAGCGGATCGCTTCCTGGTCGTTCTTGAACTGGGGAGCATCGTTGCGCACCAGGAAGGCGTTGCACTGGTCCCAGGCCAGTCCGAGCACTGCTACCAGCCGGATGTCGGCCACCTCCGTCTTGGTCGTGGACACGATGCCGGGCATGTCGCCGTAGTAACCGATGTTCTGCTTGCCGGCGAGCATGTTGTTGACGATGATCGCGCCCTGCAGGCCGATCTGGAACTCGACGTCCGAGCCCTTCGGCAGGTACTTCTCGTAGAACTTCTTGCCGCGCATCACCACGCCCGACCACGCCTGCGTGTAGTAAGGCTGGTAGCCCACCACCAGCTTTACCGGCGTGCCGGGCTTGCCGTAGTCGATGTCGGCGGCGAAGGACGCTGCCGACGCACCGAAGAGCGCTGCGATGGCCGCTGCTGCAAAGTGCCTTCTGTTCACGATTCCCTCCTCTGGGTGATGGTGCTATTTCGGCAGCTTTGATAAATCCTGCGCCTTGATGATACCCAGCGGGAGCGTTACCCCCGCCGCCTGAGCCACTTTCCGCGCGAACGAGTCGTCGAGCGCGCCGGGCGCCGGCTGGTCCACATCGATCACCTTCGCCTGGTGCAGGTACAGGTAGGTTTCAGCGAGCAGCTTGCGCACTCGCTGGTCGAATACGAAAGGCTTCTCGTCGCGGATCGGGCTGCCGCCCGCTGCAGCCGGAATCGCGCCGTAGATCGAGAACCACGCCATCGGAACCGTGATGCCCGCGGTCTGGCTCTTCACGAACTCCGCGACCTTGGTCCAGTTCTTCGGATCGAGGACGTATTGCTGCGCCTCGAGCTCGGTCCTGAGCCATGCTTCGACGATATCGGGCCGCGCCTTGATGAAATCCTCGCGCATCGCGACGGCACCGGCGTCCGAAATGCCGAACGTATGCCCGGTGGCGACGATGCGCGCGAAGCCCTCGCCGACGATGTCGCCGATGCGCGAGACGGAGGGCTCCCACAGCACCGCCGCGTCGATCTTGCCGGCGCGCAGATTCGTGGCAATCACCTCGATCGATTGATTGAGGATCGCCGCCGGTTTGATCTTGGTGGTCTCGATGACCAGCCCGAGAAAGCGATGCGCGCAGCTGCCCTGCGGCGTCGCCAGCGTCTTGCCGTCGAGCCATCTGACCGCCTCCTGCGGCGAACCGAACTTCGGCGCATCGGCGCGCACCATGATCACGTTGCAGCGCTGGCCCGGCGAAAGGCCGGTATTGGCCACCAGGTCGATCGGGGCGACGCTGCGCTTGGTCGTCGCGACGACCGCCGGCATGTCTCCCAGGTAGCCGATCTGCTGCTTGTTCGCGAGCATCTGGTTGACGATGATCGAGCCCTGCAGCGCGTTCTGAAACTCGACTTCGCTGCCCGGCGGAAGGTGCTTTTTCCACAACTCCAGTGCCCGGATCACCACCGCTGAGTAAGAGATGGTGTCGTAGGGCTGATAGCCCACGACCAGCTTGACCGGCTCGGCCGCCGCCGCGGTGCCTGCGGCCAGTGCAGCCAGCAGGATGAGGCCCGCTTTCAGCTTCATTATTTTGCTCCCGATGATGCTAGGTAACGCGCGATCAGGCCGGCGAGCCGGCGCATGACGATAAATCCCGCCGCGGGATCGCCCTCGAGCACGCGCAGCGCGCTCTTCCCGTTGATGCGCAGCAGCGCCGACTCCTCCAGGCAGCGCGCGCTCGCGATGCGCGCCGGGTAGCCGTCGAGGAGCGCGGCCCAGCCGAACACTTCGCCCTTCTTCAGCATGAAGCCGCCCGGCGCGGTGCGGTCGCCGCGGCCGATGAGAAACTCGACGCGGCCCGACTCGAGCACGAAAAAATCCTCCGCTGGGTCGCCGGGGTGATAAAGCGTCGCGCCGGCCTGGTAGGTCTCGCGCCGCGCCAGGGCAGCGAGCTTTTCCAGAATGGATTGCTCAAGTCCATTGAAAAGCTCGCCCGCGCCCAGCGCGCTGTCGTCGCCGCCGAGGTAAAGCGAGTCGCCTTCGACCGCGACGCGATAGCGCTGCAAAGGCGCCTCCGCGATGCCGAGCGGCGCGCCGGTGCGCACATCCCATTGCCAAAGATGCATGTGGCAGGTGAGCACCGAGCCGTCGAACAGGCCCTCGCAAAGCGGCACCTCCTGGTGCGGGCAGATCGCCTGAAAGCCGAAGAATTCGCCGCCTGCCTTCGCCACCACGACCTTCAGGCCGCCGTCGGCCTCGCACTCCTTGAGCCCGTTTTCCGGGACTTCCACCGCACGGCATAGCAGACGCTTGGTCATGGTCTCTAGCTGAATTTGTCGTAGCGGATGTTGTCGGTGGTGAGCCTCGCCTCGAGCAGCAGCATGCGGATCGCGGCGTCGACCGCAGGCGGCGGGCCGGCGACGTACGCGCGCACGTTCTGGTATTTGCCCGCCATCGCGCGTTTCGCGACTTCGTGCACCAGGCCGCGCTCGAAAACGAGCGCCGGCCATTCGGACGTTGCAGAAGGGTCCTCCTCAGACAACGCGACCGCGACCTTGACCTTGCCCGCATAGGCGGACAGTTCTTTGAGGAAGAACGCATCTCGCATTGTGCGCACGCCGAAGAACACCCAGCCGCGGTGCGTATCGAAATAGCGCGCCTCGGCCGAGCGCGCGAGGATTGACATCATGCCGGCGATGCCCGAGCCGCCGGCGATGAGGAGAAGGTTCTTGCCGAGACCCGGCTCGAAAGTCGCTTTGCCAAGAGGCCCGAAGCACTCGAGCTTCGCGCCTTCGCGATCGGCGTCGAACAGCCATTCCGAGAAGCCGCCCGCTGGCTTGCGCTTGGCGATGAGCTCGAGGCGCCGTGCGCCGCGCGCGAAGTTCGACATCGAGAACGCGCGGTACCCCGGCACGCCCGGCGCGGCGAGAAGCACGAACTGGCCGGCGTCGAAGTCGCGCGGCGCTTCGAGCTCGAGCGCAAAGCCGATGACGTCGTCGGTCAGCCGGCGGACATTGCGCAGGGTGGCAGTGGATGCCTCGGGGACACACGTGCCGGGCTCCATCGCATAGACGAAGTCCGGCACTTCGACCGTCAGCGCTTCCTCCGGAGCGCACTGGCACATCAGGAACTCGGCACCGCCTTTCAGGTATTTGCGGCCGGGCGCCTCGCGCCAGCCGTCGCCCACCCGGCCGGCGACGAGCTTCGCCTTGCAGGTGCCGCAGGTGCCGGTGGCGCATTCGTAAGGCAGCTCGATGCCGGCGCTCAAACCCGCGTACAGCACGCTCTGGCCGGGCTGCGCGTCGAACTCGTAGCCGCGGTTGCGCGCGTTCACCTGGATGCGCATCGCTAGAAAGGAACGTGATAGCCGTAGCCGAGCTGCCGCGTCTCGAGTCGCACCACGCGCTTTACGAGCTTCGCGGTGCTGCCGTCGAGCTTCACGGTGTCGTGAAATCGTCCGACTGCGAAGAGCTCGGTCGCGCCGCCGTCGAGCTGGGTGCGGAACACCTGCAGCGCCGACACCACGTATGCCTCGGAACCGGCCAGATCCACCGTGTAGACCGTGGCGTGGCGGGTGAGCGGCGAGTGGTCGCTGTTGTGCTTCGGAAGGTTGGTAAACAGCGTCTCCATGCCCTTCTTGTCGTGGTCGAGCCAGACCATGTCGCGCTTGATCTCCGCGCTGTGCGTCGTGATCGTGTAGCGAAAGGCCTCGTCGCACAGGTCAAGGAACGCCTTGAAGTCCCTGCTGTCCAGCGCAAGGCACGAGCGGTAGACCAGCTCCTCGATCGCCTGGCGCTGTTCGGACTTGATCACTTAGTAGGGGTCGTAGGCCGGGCGCCCCATGCGCTTCGACCACTCGGCGTAGTAGTGGCGCATGCCGACCTCGTCGTGAATGGTGCTGTTCTCCTCGCGGCCCTGGAGCACCCAGCGGCTGTCGGTGCCTTTGCGCATCGCGCGCCCCTGGCCGGTGACGCCGAGCAGATCCTCGTGCAGGTTGCGGCCGAACGGGCCCCAGATCGTGTTGTGGTCGAACACGCGTTGCGCGCGCTCCTCGGCCGTGTCGCGCTTGAGTCCCAGGCCGCGAAATTCGATCAGCACCTCGTTCGGGCCGAGCGGGATCGAGGTGTCGATGCGCATCACCGAGGTGCGCAGGTTGTAGGTCATGCCGGGAAAGAGATCGACCATGTACCAGCCGCCGCGCGCCATCTTCGGCCAGCCGACTGCGCGCTCTTTCGAGCCTTCGTACTTGTCGTACTGGATCTGCATCGAGCCGACGGTGGCGTGGCCGTTCGGGAACGGCGTGTACTTGCGTTCGAAATATCCCGGCTGGAGCATCCCGGTGATGCGGTTAAAGTAGTGCATGTAGTCGTGGTAGAACTCGCTGTTGGTGTCGTGCCACAGCTTGAAATTGGTGCGCACGTGCGCCTTGTGGAAGTGGAACAGTTCCATCGGCTCCTGCATGTAAGGCTCGAGGATGTCGAGGGCGCCGCCGATGAATTCGCGCAGCGGCACGCAATCGTCGAGCAGGCTCACCCAGACGAAACCGCCGTACGCCACCTCGCATTTCACCTCGCGCAGCCCCGCGTCTTTCTTGCTGAAGCGGTTCTGATAGCCCTGCTCCTCGCGCGTGATGTCGACGCAGTTGCCGCGCGTATCGAACGACCACTGGTGGAAGATGCAGGTCATGCGCTTGGCGTTGCCCGACGGGTCGTACAGGATCGTGTTGCCGCGGTGCGGGCAGATGTTGTAGAACGCGCGCACCTTGGCGTCATCGCCGCGCACCACGATCAGCGGGACGCCGGCCGGATGGGTAAACAGGCGATAGTCAAAGGCCTCGGGCAGCTCCGACTCGTGGCAGGCAATGATCCACGAGGGTCTGAACAGCTTCTCCTTCTCCTCGTTGAAGATCGCCTCGTCGGTATACAGGCGTGAATCGACGTAGTGCGTCGCCGGGAATTTCGGCGGCGCGCTCCACTCGGCGGCGGTTCTACCCATGATCATGTCTCCTTCAGGGCGATTCTGTCCCTGCACCGCCGCAGGCGGCAAGACCGTTCGCTGTTTATTCGCTCTCGTTTCGCCGGGAAACGTGTGCCGCCGGAAACAAAAACGCGGTCACCTGCAATTCGTCATGCACCGCAGCGACTTCGTGTCGGGCCGGTCATCGAGCAGGAAGCCGTTGCGGTTCGGCATCTGCACGCGCGGCAGGGAGCCCTGGTCCATCACTGCGTCCGCCGGGACCAGGCCGTTCAAATTGAGCAGGTATGCCGATAGCGCGTACACCTCGCTCGCCGTCAGCGTTTGCGGACGGTCCATCGGCATCGAGCGGCGGATGTAGTCGAACAGGATCGGCGCGTACGGGTACATGCTTCCCGGCGTGAGCACGCGCGTATTGGTGGTGAACGAACCGATGCCTCCGACCATCGTGCCGTACATCGGGCCGCCCTTGGCGTCCGCGCCATGGCAGGCAACGCATTTCGCTTCGTAGACCTTCCTGCCCTCGGCGACGCTCCCCTGTCCGGCGGGCAGACCCCGCCCGTCGGGAGTCCGGATGTCGATGTTCCAGGCGGCGAGCTCGGCCTCGCTCATCGGCTGGCCGAAGCGCGGCTTGTCCGGCAAAGGCTGCACCGCATGCAGCCCGGTGCTCCCCAGCGGAATGCCGCTCAAGGATTGGTTTGCACACCCGGAAATCCACAGCGCGGCCACCGCCAGGGCAAGGCTCGATTTAAGCTTGGCCGATCGCATTGCGCACCTCGCCTTTGGCGTTGACCGACCAGGGTTGAATGCCGTTGTGGTGCTGCACGAAGCCCGCGATCGCGCGCGCCTTCTGGATTTCCTGCACTGCCGGCTGCACGTAGCCCGTGCTGTCGAGCGCGCGGCTCATCAGCACGGCCGGGGCGCCATTCCAGTCCCAGCCGACCTTGAAGCGCGTCAGGCATTTGTCCATGATCGGCTCCTCGACCATCGCCTCGCGCCAGTTCCTGCCGCCGTCGACCGACACGTCCACCGCGCGGATGCGGCCAGCGCCGGACCACGCCAGCCCGGTGATCTCGTAGAAGCCGGGGCCTTTGAGCTGCTGTCCGCCCGAGGGCGAGGTGATGACGGACTTGCATTCCATCACCATGCTGAACTGCCGCCACTTGCCTTCCGGCATCGGATCGGTATAGCGCGCGGTCTCGCTGCGCAGGTGCCAGGGCTCGTCGGAGACCTTGATGCGCCGCAGCCACTTGACGCTGGTGTTGCCTTCCCAGCCTGGAAGCACGAGCCTCACCGGATAGCCGTTTTCCGGCCGCAGGCGCTCGCCGTTCATCGCGTAAGCGATGATGGCGTCGTCGAGCACCTTCTCCATCGGGATCGAGCGCGCATGCGCGGCTGCGTCGGCGCCTTCGAACAGCGCCCACCTGCCGCGCGGATCGATGCCCGCCTCCTCGAGCAGCGTGGCGGCCGGTACGCCGGTCCACAGCACGCCCGAGACAAGGCCGTGCGTCTGCTGCACTGTGCTCGAGGCCGGCTTGAGCCAGTCGGTGAGGCCGTTGCCCGAGCATTCGTGGAAATGAAAGCGCGACACCGACGGGTAGCGCACGAGATCGTCCATCGCAAACGCCAGCGGCTGCTTGACCATGCCGTGGATCGCGAGCCGGTGCTTCGCGGGATCGATGTCCGGCGTGCCGGCGTGGTGGCGCTCGAAGACCAGGCCGTTCGGCGTAATGATGCCGCTCTGGTGCTGCAGCGGCGTCATGCTCCAGTCCGACCAGTTCTGGCGGTTCTTCAGGACGTCGCTGCGCCGCCGGGCGACATGCGCCTCGTACTTCGCGGGCATGCCGTACATGGCTTCGGGAATCGGCCGCCCCGGCTCCTGCGCGCTCGGCGGCACGCTCAGCGGCGCGGCACCTGCGCCCGCGGCAACCGCGCCCCCGGTCAATGCCGCGGTCTTACGCAAGAAATCTCTACGGCTGGAAATTCTCGCCATGGGTCCTCCTCCCGTGTGGCGGGTTCAGTATGCCCTCAGCCGCTCAGGAATGTCCACTCAGCTCGGCGACGGCGAGCGCTCGCGGATCGCCCGCCTTGGCCGCCTGCAGCGCGCGCCATACGCGCTGAGGGGTTGCCGGCATGTCGAAATGCGTAACGCCGGCCTGGCGAAGTGCGTCGAGCACTGCGTTCATCAGGCAGGGCATCGAGCCGGTGACCCCGGCCTCGCCCACGCCTTTGGCGCCGAGCGGGTTGGTCTGGGTCGGCACCGGATGATCGAGGAGCGTGAGGTTGTTCACCAGGAGCGCGCGCGGCATCGGGTAGTCCATGAAGCTGCCGTTCAGCAGCTGGCCGCTGTCCGGGTCATAGATCGCCTGCTCGCCGAAAATGTGGCCGGCGCCCTGGGTGATGCCGCCCTGCATCTGTCCTTCGACGATCTGGTGGTTGATGATGTTGCCGGCGTCGTCGCAGGCGACGTAGCGGACGATCTCGGCGATGCCGGTTTCCACCTCGATCTCGACCTCGGCGATGTGGCAGCCGTTGGGGAACGTCGTCCCGACCTTCTTTTCCTTCAGGTCCACGTCGAGCCGGCCGGGATGCTTGCTGGCCAGCGCCGCCAGCGCGACCTCGCGGTCGGTGCCCTTGATGCGGTATTTGCCCTCCAGGAACTCCACGTCGGCTGGCGCGGCCTCCAGTTCCTCCGCCGCGAGCGCGAGACCTTTCCTCGCGACCTCCTGCGACGCCATCAGCACCACGCTTCCCACGCCCAGAAGCGAGCGCGAGCCCCCGGTGGGATTGCCGACCAGCTGCATGTCCGGGTCGGCGGTGCGCAGCCGGATCGATTCCATCGGCACGCCGAGCACGCCGGAAACGATCTGCGCGTACGTCGTTTCGTGGCCCTGGCCGTGCGAATGCGATGTCGCGCGCAAGGTAATGTACGCGTCGCGGTCCCACGCGAGCTGTACCTGGTCGTAGGGCGCGAAGCCGCCCGCGCCGCTCGCCTCGATGTAGGTGGCGATGCCTTGCCCGCGCAGCCTGCCGCGGCGGCGGGATTGCGCTCTCCTCTCTTCGAATGAATTCCATTCCGCGGCCTTCAGCGCCTTGTCGAGCACGCCCTCGAAGTCGCCGCAGTCGTATTCGAACCCGGTGACGATCTTGTACGGAAATTTGCTTTTCGGCACGAGGTTGCGGCGGCGGAACTCGGCGGGGTCCATGCCGAGCTCGTGCGCGGCCTGGTCGACCAGGCGCTCGATCGCGTAGGAGCTGACCGGCCGGCCCGCGCCGCGGTAGGCGGCGGTGGGAACCGTGTTGGTCAGCGCGAGCTTCGCCTGCACGTGGACGGCCTGGACGTCGTAGACGCCGCTCGCCACGTTCACCAGGTTGACCGTGTTCACGAAGCTCCCGGTGAATGCGAGATAGGCCCCCAGGTTGCACAGGTACTCGAAGCGCATGCCGAGGATGCGGCCGGAAGCGTCGAGCGCCATCTCGCCGCGGTGCACGATGTCGCGCGCCTGCTCGTCGCCGGTGAATACCTCGGAGCGGGTGCCGACCCACTTCACCGGCCGGCCGAGCCGCTTCGCAGCGAGCAGCAGCGCGCAATATTCCGGGTAGATGTTGAAGCGCACGCCGAAGCCGCCGCCGACTTCCTCGGCGATGACGCGGATCTTCTCGGGCGGCACGCCGAGCACGGCCGACATCTGGCCGCGCATGCCGGTCGCGCCCTGCGTGCACGCGTAAAGCTGAAAGATTCCTGAATCTGAATCAAACACCCCCATGCCTGCACGCGGTTCCATCGGATTGCCGACCACGCGGCTATGGTAGGAAGTGAGCCGCACTACGCGGACCGCGCGTCGGAATGCGGCCTCGGTCGCCGCCTCGTCGCCGCCGGCGAAATCCAGCAGCAGGTTGCCGGGAACGTTCTCGTGCAGCAAAGGCGCGCCGCGCGCGAGCGCCGCGCGCGCATCGATCACCGCGGGCAGCTCGCGGTATTCGACCGCCACCGCTTCGGCGGCGTCCTGCGCGGCCGCCGCGCTTTCGGCCACCACCAGCGCGACCGGCTCGCCGACATAGCGCACGCGCCCCTGGGCCAGCGCCGGCCGCACGGTAGGCAGCTGCTCGGCCCCGCCGCGACCCTTCACCGGCGCTGCCGCGGGCAGCGGCCGCAATCCGGCTGCCGCCACGTCGGCGCCAGTCAGGACGGCGATCACCCCCGGCATGGCGAGCGCGGAGGAGGCATCCAGCGCCGCGATTTCCGCGTGCGCACGGTCCGAGCGCAAGAAATGCCCGCAGGCCTGCCCGGGCAGGTTCCAGTCGGCGACGTAACGCCCGCTGCCTTTGAGCATGCGCTCGTCTTCGAGCCTGCCCTTGTGGCCGAATGGCTGCATAGCCGCGGATTGTAAAAACAAAAAGGCCTGCCGCAGCGGGCCCTTTCACATCTTGGAGAGCGCGATCAGGATGCTGCAGGGCGAGTAGTCGAGGAGCGAAGCGCCGACCGAGCCCTTCCACCAGCGTGCGGCGAACGAGGTGTTCTGGTTATGGCCTAGCACTATAAGGTCGGCGCCCAGGCTTTTCGCCAGCCGGCAGATCTCTTCCACCGGCTCGCCGACCGCGAGGTGTCCGGTGGCGTTGTAGCCACGGTCGCGCAGAGTGCGGATGCCCTCGTCGAGCACCGTCTGCGTGCGCTTCTTTTCCTCTTCCAGCAGCTCCTCGGGCACGAAGCCCTCGGTGAGAAACAGGCTCGGCGGCATGCTGGCCACCGCGAGCAGGTGGGTCTCGGCGTTGAGAAAACCGGCGAGATCGCCGCACTCGAGAAGCGCGCGCTTGCCCTCGTGCGAGCCGTTGTACGCGAGAAGGATCTTGCGATACTTCATGGCGCCTCCTATTTCCCGAGCAATCCAACCCGCTCGATGGTCGCGCGCTCGGCCTGCAGCGTCCGCGCGGCCCATTGCGCGTATTCCCTGCTCGACTTGTACCAGTAGACCTGGTCGAGCTGCTGCAGCAGCTTCAGATGCTCCGGATCGTCGAGCGTCTTCTTGAAGGCGTCGTGCAGCGCCTTCACGACCTGCGCATCCATGCCTTTCGGGCCCACCAGGCCGTACGGCGAATACGAAACGATATCGAAGCCGAGCTCCTTCGCGGTGGGCGCGTTCCACCGCGTGCGCTTCTCGCCGAAGGTGACGAGCACCCTGAGCGTGCCGGCGTCCACGAAACGGCCCCAGCCGGTCGAATCCGACTGCGCCAGGACGTGACCGCCCAGCAGGGCCTGCATGGAATCCGCGTTCCCCTTGAACGGCACGTGAAGGAACTGCACGCCGGTCTTCATCCCGACCTCCTCCATCAGAAGGTGCGGTGAAGTGCCCGTGCCCGGGGTGCCATAGGAAAGCTTGCCGGGGTTGGCCTTCGCGTAGTCGAGCAGATCGCCGAAAGACTTGAACGGGGAGTCGGCTTTCACCACCACGCCGAAGGTGTACCCGGTGATGCCGATGAGGTACGTAAAATCGTTGATCGCATCCCAGTCGACCGAGCGCTGGTGCGGCAGCCGGTACGCCGTGATCGGCAGCTGGGAGATGGTGTATCCGTCGGGCCTGGCGAGCTTCGCCATGTTGCTGGGCCCGATCATGCCGCCGCCGCCCGGCTTGTTATCCACTACGACCGGCTGGCCGAGGTATTTCTGGGCGATCTCGGCGAATTTTCGAAGATGCGCATCGGTCGTGCCACCTGCGGGCCAGGGGCAAATGAGGGTAATCGGCTTGGAGGGGAATGCTTGCGCGGCAACGAGGAGCGGAGCGGCAAGCAGCACCGCCGCGACCGCGAGCCTCCCGATTGAGCCCATGCACCTCCTCCTGGATGACGATTATAGCCACCCCTCCGACCGCTAGAATAACCGCTTTCCCCTCCCATGCTCGACGTCTCCCGCAGCGATCTCGTCGCCGCAGTCGCCGGCGCCGGCACCATGGGCCGCGGCATCGTCCAGGTGCTTGCGCAGTGCGGTGCGCGCACGCTGGTTTATGACGCTCAGCCCGGGGCTGCGGCAATCGCGAAGGACGCGATCGGCCAGTCCCTCGGCAAGCTCGCCGAGAAAGGGAGGCTCAAGCCGGCGCAGGTGCAGGCGACGCTCGGGCGCATCGAAGTGGCGGACTCGCTGCAAGGGTTTGCACCCTGCCATGTCGTGATCGAGGCGATCGTCGAGGACTTGAATGAAAAGAGGAGGATCTTCAGTTCTCTCGAAAACGTCGTTGCGCAAACCTGCATCCTGGCGTCCAACACCTCTTCGCTTTCAGTCACCGCCATGGCCGCGGCCTGCAAGCGCCCCGGCCGCGTCGCGGGTTATCACTTCTTCAACCCAGTCCCCGTGCTGAAGATCGTCGAGGTGGTGGATGGCGTGCGCACGGAGCCGTGGGTGACGGACGCCCTCACGGCGCTTGCCAGGCGCTTCGGCCACACGCCGGTGCGCTGCAAGGACACGCCCGGCTTCATCGTCAACCACGCCGGGCGCGCTTTCGTCCCCGAGTCGCTGCGCGTCCTCGCCGAAGGCGTGGCCGATTTCGCCACCATCGACCGCATCCTGGTCGACGCTGCCGGCTTCCGCCTCGGGCCGTTCGGCCTGATGGATCTGGTCGGCCTCGACGTGGCGCACGCGGTGATGAAGTCGATGTACCAGCAGTACTACGAGGAGCCGAAATACCGGCCGTCGTTTCTCGCCGAGCCGCGCGTCGCCGCCGGCCTGCTCGGCCGCAAGACCGGCCGCGGCTGGTACGCGTACGGCAAGGACGGCGCCGCCGAGCCTCTCGCCGAGCCGCCTGCGCCCAAGGCGCGGCCGGACTCGGTCTGGGCGGTTCCAGAATTGAAGGAGCTCTTCCCACGGATCGAAAAAGATCCTTCACAAGCATCCGTTTGTTTCGTAGCCCCGCTGGGAAAGGATGCGACGAGCACCGCCCTCGAGCTTGGCCTCGATCCAGCCCGAACCGTCGCGGTTGATCCGCTGTTCGGCTTTGCCAAGCGCCGCACGCTGATGACGACGCCCGTAACCCGCCCCGAGGTGCGCGACGCCGCGCACGGCCTGCTGGCGGCCGACGGCGTGCCGGTGTCGGTGATCAAGGACTCGCCGGGCTTCGTCGCGCAGCGCGTCGTGGCGCACATCGTCAACGTCGGCTGCGACATCATGCAGATGCGCATCGCCTCGCCCGAGGACCTCGAGCGCGCGGTGATGCTGGGCCTGGGCTACCCGCGCGGCCCGCTCGGCCTTGGCGATGCGCTCGGAGCGCAGAAGATCCTCGCCGTGCTCGAGGCGATGCACTCGTTCTTCCTCGAGCCGCGCTACCGGCCCAGCCCCTGGCTCAAGCGCCGCGCGCGCCTGGGCGTTTCCCTGCTTACCCCGGAGTAACCCATGCTAGACGCCTTCATCTATGACGGACTTCGTACACCGATCGGAAGGCACGCCGGCAACCTGGCTACGGTGCGCCCCGACGACCTCGCCGCCGAAGTGATCCGGGAGGTCGTCGCGCGCAACGCGATCGAGCCGCGCGAAATCAGCGACGTGGTGCTGGGCTGCGTCAACCAGGCGGGCGAGGACAACCGCAACGTGGCGCGTTTCGCGGCGCTGCTGTCGGGCCTGCCGCCGACCACGCCGGGCGTCACGGTGAACCGGCTTTGCGCAAGCGGCCTGCAGGCGGTCATCGATTCGGCGCGCGCCATCACCGCCGGCGAAGGCGACCTGTACATCGCCGGCGGCGTCGAGAGCATGAGCCGCGCGCCGTACGTGATGGGCAAGTCGGACTCCCCCTACAGCAGGGAGGTCAAGCTGTACGACAGCACCATCGGCACGCGCTTCCCGAATTCCCGATTCATCAAGCAGTTCGGCGACCACTCGATGCCGCAGACCGGCGACAACGTGGCGAAGGACTTCGGCATCACGCGCAGCCAGGCCGACGAGTTCGCGCTCGCCTCCCAGCAGAAGTACGCCACGGCCGAGAAGGAGGGCTTCTTCCAAGGCGAGATCCACGCCATCACCCTGCCCGCCAGGAAAAAGGATGCCGCGGGAGAAAAAATCAGCCTGGACGAGCACCCGCGGCGCGACACGACGCTGGACCAGCTCGCCAGGCTCAAGCCGCTGTTCGAAGGCGGCGTAGTCACCGCTGGCAACGCCTCGGGAATCAACGATGGGGCGGCAGCGCTAATAATCGCCAATAGAAAGTGGGGGGACAGACGTAGTCGCAAGCCTATTGCCCGCATCCTCTCGGCAGCCAGCGCCGGCGTCGAGCCGCGCGTCATGGGCGTCGGGCCGGCGTATGCCATTCCGCGCGCGCTTGAGCGCGCCGGTCTGTCGCTCGGGGACATGGATATCATCGAGATCAACGAGGCCTTCGCCAGCCAGGTGCTCGGCTGCCTCAAGCTGATGAGCGTCGACTTCAAGGACCCGCGCGTCAATCCGAACGGCGGCGCGATCGCCATCGGCCATCCGCTCGGCGCCTCGGGCGCGCGCCTGGCCCTCACGGTCGCGCGCGAGCTGCAGCAGTCCGGCGCCCGCTACGCCGCGGTGTCGCTATGCATCGGCGTCGGCCAGGGCCTCGCCGTCATCCTGGAAAGGACACAGTCATGAACGCGCCGCTGAAACCCAAAGCCGAGTTCGTGTGGAGCGACCCGCTGCTCCTCGACCAGCAGCTCACCCAGGAAGAGCGCATGGTGCGCGACGCGGCGCACGACTACTGCCAGGGCAAGCTCATGCCCCGGGTATTGGAGGGTTTTCGTAATGAAGTCACCGATCCAAGGATCTTCAGGGAACTAGGTGAGCTCGGCATGCTGGGACCGACCATTTCCTCCGAGTACGGCGGCCCGGGGCTCAACTACGTCGCCTACGGCCTGATCGCACGCGAGGTGGAGCGCGTGGACTCGGGCTACCGCTCGATGATGAGCGTGCAGTCCTCGCTCGTCATGCTGCCGATCTACCAGTTCGGCACCGAAGCGCAGCGCAGGAAATACCTGCCGAAGCTCGCGAAAGGCGAATCGATCGGCTGCTTCGGCCTCACCGAGCCCAACCACGGCTCCGATCCCGGCTCGATGCAGACGCGCGCGAAGAAGGCGCAGGGCGGCTACAGCCTGACGGGCACCAAGACGTGGATCTCCAACTCGCCGATCGCCGACGTGTTCGTCGTCTGGGCGAAGGATGATGCCGGGGACATCAGAGGTTTTGTATTGGAAAAGAATTTCAAGGGCCTTTCAGCACCGAAAATCCATGGCAAGGTGGGCCTGCGCACCTCGATCACCGGCGAGATCGTGATGGACGGCGTGTTCTGCCCGGAGGAGAACGCGTTCCCGGAAGTGCGCGGCCTCAAGGGCCCGTTCACCTGCCTCGACTCGGCGCGCTACGGCATCGCCTGGGGCGCGCTCGGCGCCGCCGAGGACTGCTGGCACCGCGCGCGGCAATACGTCCTCGAGCGCAAGCAGTTCGGCCGGCCGCTCGCCGCGAACCAGCTGATCCAGAAGAAGCTCGCCGACATGCAGACCGAGATCACCCTCGGCCTGCAGGGCTGCCTGCGCCTCGGGCGCATGAAGGACGAGGGCAGCGCGTCGGTCGAGATCACCTCGATCATGAAGCGCAACTCGTGCGGCAAGGCGCTCGACATTGCGCGCGTCGCCCGCGATATGCTCGGCGGCAACGGCATCTCCGACGAGTTCGGCGTGATCCGCCACGTCGTCAACCTCGAGGTGGTCAATACCTACGAAGGCACGCACGACATCCACGCCCTGATCCTCGGCCGCGCGCAGACCGGCATCCAGGCCTTTACAGCCTAGCTTGAGTGTGGGTATTTTCTTGCTGCATCGGCTCATTAAGCGCCAGATTCAATCATTGAAGGAGCTATAGCCATGGAGACCGTAGTCGCGGTGCTGTTGGTCGTCGTCTCGCTCCTGTTTGTCGGCATCGCCCTAGACGCTGCGCGTCATCCCAAAGGGCGCGGCTAGGCAAGAAAGTGATTGAAAGGAGAGGCTCATGAAATTCATGCTGACCTTTACCTCGAAGCCAGAGACGAAGGGGCGGGACGAGGCGATCGCCCGATTCAAGAAGACCGGAGGCCAGCCACCCAAAGGAGTCAAACTCCTGGGTAGCTGGACGGCCGCCGATTTCAGCGGGGGGTTTGACTTGCTGGAGGGCGACGTGCTGCAACGCGCGAGCAGGTGATTCGCAGTGAAGAAGTTCGCACTGCTG